>Ga0247727_10000147_pt1 | contig 156990 bp, 160 predicted proteins | sample WisWelCaveWW1625_FD_202498 | JGI IMG/M metagenome (GOLD analysis project Ga0247727, IMG submission 202498) | Biofilm microbial communities from Wishing Well Cave, Virginia, United States - WW16-25 | ecosystem: Environmental > Aquatic > Deep subsurface > Groundwater > Cave microbial mat... | reverse complement strand
TTCAACCGCCGCTATGATCTTCCCGCCATGATGCCCCGCCTCGGCTGGGTCGCCGCGCGAACGCCGCCGATGCCATATCGGCTGCTAAAGCTGGCGGAGGATTATGGGTAATCAGGTTCCCTTTTGTGCGCAGGCCGCGCGGAGACCCATGCAACGGGTCTGTCATCCCGGTGCTCGTCACCGGGATCCAGCCATCCACTAACTCCTGAGCCAACTGATCGATGGATCCCGGGCACAAGGCCCGGGATGACCACGGTGGCCGTCTCAAACCGCCGCCAGGTCGCGGAGCTTCGCATGCAACGCGCCCTCATCGGCCACGAAGCCGCCGGCGATCCACCAGGCCTCGAGCGTGCGCAGCAGCTCGCCCACGCGCGGGCCGGCGGGCACGCCCAGCGCCATGACATCGGCGCCGCCCAGCGGAAACCTCGGGGGCGGCCAGCGCTCGGGCAGGGCAATGCGCGCCCGCCAGGCGGCACTGTCGGGAGGATCTCCCGATTGCGCCCAGCCGAGCAGAACGCGCTCGCGATAGCGCGCCGCGCCATGCGCGTAGAGGTATGACTTGGCCACGAGCTCGGGCGAGTCGGGACCGATCTCGGGCATGCGGCCGCCGGCGCTGGCCAGGCGCCTATGCTCCTCGTTGGAGAGGCGCAGGCGGTCGCGCAGCCGGTCGGCGTCGTCGGGTATCTCGACGGCCAATGCGGCCAGGCGCAGGATCGGGTCGGGCGACAGGCCGAGGCCACCTTCCAGCTCGGCGAGGCGGCCAAGCAAGATTGGCCGCGGGGCGACGCCGAGCACGGCGACGATCAGGCCATAGCTCAGCATCCAGCCGACCAGCTCCGGCCCGCGCGGCGCCACCAGCAGCCGCAGCATCTCCTGGCGGATGCGCTCGGCGGAGAGGCGCGCGAGCCCCGCCCGCTCGCGTACGCAGGCGCCAAGGCCCTGGGAGTCGGGCGGCCCCACACCGTACTCCGCCGTGAAACGGAAGAAGCGCAGGATGCGCAGATAGTCCTCGCGGATGCGCTCGCCGGCATCGCCGATGAAGCGAACGCGCCGCGCCGCCAGATCGCGATAGCCGCCGAGTGGATCGAACACCTCGCCGTCGGCCCCGCAATAGAGCGCGTTGATGGTGAAGTCGCGCCGGCGCGCGTCGGCCGCCCAGTCGTCCGTGAAGGCGACGGTGGCGTGGCGGCCGTGCGTCTCCACGTCCTCGCGCAAGGTCGTCACCTCATAGGGGATGTGGTTGGCAACGACCGTCACGGTGCCGTGATCGATGCCGGTCGGCACCGCGGTCAGACCCGCCGCCCTCACCGCCGCGATGACGTCGTTCGGCCGCGCCGGCGTGGCGATATCGACATCGACCACGGGCCGGCCGAGCAGGGCGTTGCGCACCGCGCCGCCGACGGCGCGCGCGGCAAAACCGGGTGCTGCCAGCGCGGCGAACACGGCCTGCGTCTCGGGGCGAATGAGCCAGTCGGCCGCGGCGAGGCGCGGCGGTCGGTCGGTCGGTGGAGCGACGGCCATGGTGGCGCCGGCTACTTCAACTGGCCGGGCTCGATGTGCCCGTCCTTCGTCATCTGGGGTGGGGTATAGACGCGCGTCATGTCGCTTCCCGGCGTGATGGACGCGTAGTAGACGAGCGTGGCCGCGACCAGGAGCGCACCGGTCACGAACAGCCATACCAGCGGCGCATCGTTCAGCGCCTTGGCCCCGCTCGCGGACGTGCCCCGCGTCAACAGCACGTAGCCGATGTACATCGCGGTCGGCAGCAGGAACAGCAAAACGTTTTCGATGACGACCCGGATCATTGCACAAACAGCCTCGTGTGCAGGTTCTTGAGCATGCCGGCGGTCGCGCCCCATATGTAGCGTCCCTGGTACGGCATGGCGTAGAAGGAGCGCTGCCGGCCGCGCCATTCGCGCGATTGCTTGTGGTGGTTCGCCTCGTCCATCAGGAAGCGCAGCGGCACCTCGAAAACCTCCAGCACCTCCCGCGCATCGAGCACCAGCGTGAAGCCCGGCCGCACCAACGCCACCACCGGGCTGATCTGGAAGCCGGTGCCGGTGCGGTAGCTGTCGAGAAAGCCCAGCGGCTCGATGAACGCGGCGGTCAGGCCGATCTCCTCGCGTGCCTCCCGCAGGGCGCAATCGATAGGCGTCGCGTCATGCGCCTCCATTTTCCCGCCCGGAAACGAGATCTGCCCCGGGTGGCTCGGCACGTCGTGCGAGCGCTCGGTCAGCATGACGGTCGGCTCATCGCGCAGGACGATCGGCACCAGCACGGCTGCCGCGCGCGGCGCCTGCATCACGGCGAGATCGTCCTTGAACTCCGGATTGAGGTCCCAGTCGCTGGGGCCGAGCGCGCGCCCCGAGCGCGGATCGAAGATGGCCGGCGACGGATCAGTCAGCAGACCGCAGCGCATGCGCGTGCGCAAGCCGGCCTCGCTGTAGGGATCGGCAGCGTCCTGGGCGGACTCTGGGGCAGATTCTGGGGGCGGCATGTCCATGGCGCGGGACCATAGCACCGCCGCCGTGCGCCTGGCCAACCGCGGCCGCGGATAGCCCCCGACTATTCCAGCAGCCCCGGGCTGCGGATGGCCTCGCCACCGGCCAGGCAGCGCTCAATCGACATATGCGACCTTGTCCGACTTGAGCAGCGCGGCGACGCTGTCGAGGTGGGTCATGCCGGCGCGGATCTTCTTTTGCGTCTCCTCCTCGGCCCGGCGGATGTCGTCGAGGAGCGCCACGATGCGTGCCACGTCGGCGCGGGGGATCACGACCACCCCGTCGCGGTCACCCAGCAGCACGTCGCCCGACTGTACCGCGACGCCGCCGCACACGATCGGCAAGCCGACCTTGCCGGGACCGCTGCGCACGCACGAGTTGGGCGTGATGCCGCGCGCGAACACCGGCAACCCGACCGGCACGATGCCGTAGCTGTCGCGCGCCATGCCGTCGATGACGATGGCCACGACGCCCTTGTTCTTCGCCATCATGGTGACGTTGTCGCCGACCACGGCCGTCTCGGAGAACCCGTCCGCGGCCGCAATGATGACGTCGCCCGGCTGCGCGATCACCAGGGCCGCCAGGATGGCCAGGTTGTCGCTGGGGCCCGTCTCGCAGGTCAGCGCCGTGCCGACGAAGTGCGCCGTCTCGGGGTCGACCGGCTTGATGCGGTGATCGAGCGCGCCGCGGCCCAGCAGGGCATCGACGATGTGGCCGGTCTGGGCGCCTTGCAGCTTGGCAATCAGCGCCCGGTCGGCGCGCGCGAACTCGCGGCGGATGGTGAGGAGCGGCGGGTCCTTGAGCATGTGCGTCGTCTCCGCGTTACTTCGATGATGGCCTTGCTGCACTACCAGCCTGACGGCCGACAATGGCCCAGTAGGTGAGGCCTGCCACAAGGCCAGGGAAGAAATACGCGAGCATGTTCGTCACCCGTATCGTGGGCATACCAGCGCGATAGGAGAGCCAGGAGGAGCAGACGAATCCGCAGAACACGCCTGCCCCAGCATAGTACAGGGCCGATCGCACACCCGCTCGCGCACCGTAGATCATAAAGCCAATTGCCGGCACCCATGCCATGGCGGCAGTGACGAGGCCTGCGAAGACAGAAATTACCAATAGAAAGCCGCCCAGATCTGAAGCAGTGATGGCCTGGCCGCGCCACAGCTGCAAGAGCAAGTACTCCACCCCCACAGTTAGACCCGTGGCGAAACTGGCCGCCAGATAGCCGACGATCCCACCCGCGATCGGATCGCCGATGATCAGCCCTCGGCTCGGGTACTCGGGGCGCCGGGAGATATTCCTGCCCGTCATCGCGACAAATCCCTTAGCGAGCCTTGCGCTAGCGCCACCGCAGCGCGGCCCGTCATCTGTCAGGTGTGTGCGCCATCGCAAAGAAGACCCCCCCGCTCCAAATGCCAAACCCGCGCTCGGCGTCGGTCATGGCGAGTTCGACCAGATCATAGTAGAGGGCGCGCGTCACGAGCGCCTCGAGACGGCCGCGCACCAGGAGGTAGGGCTTGAGGCCGTGGCTGGCCGGCTCCACCGCAAACCGCAGCGGGTGCTCGGGGCCGGCCGTGACGATGTCGTCGACGTTGGTGCGGAACACCAGGGTCTGCTCGCGCCCGCTGCCGCGCGCCTCCATCTCGACCGCCAGGAACGGCGCATCGTCGACGGCGACGTCGACCTTCTCGGCCGGCGTCACCAGATAGTGCCTGCCGTCGGCGTCCTTGCGCAGGACGCCGGCGAACAGCTTGACGAGCGGTAGGCGCCCGATCGGGGTGCCGGCATAGAACCACACCCCATCGGAGCGGATTCTCATGCCGATGTCGCCGCAATAGGGCGGGTTCCAGCGCTCGACCGGCGGCGGGCCCTTGCCCTGCTGCGCCCTGAGGAGCGCCTCGAGCCCGCCGATGCGGTTGCTGGCGGCGTCGGCGGTCATGAGCTAGTCCGGAAACGGTTTCAGCGGCTCGACCTTGCCGGGCGGGGGCGGGGTGCGAGCGACGTTCATCATCATGGCGAGGAAGCTGTAGTAGCCGTTGACGCCGATCAGATCGATGATGCCCTGCTCGCCGAAGGCTTCGAGCGCGCGGGCGTAAGTGGCGTCGCTGACCCGCCTGGTGCGGTGCAGCTCGAGGCAGAAGTCGTACGCCACGGCCTCGTCCTTGGCCATCTCGTCGGGGCGCCGACCGTCGGCGATGGCGTCGGCGGTGTCCTTGGCCAGGCCCGCTTCGAGCGCGAAGCCGTAGTGATAGGCCCATTCGAACTGCTGGGTCCACTCCCGAGCCGTCATCAGGATCGCCAGCTCGGTCACGCGCTTCTCCAGCACATTACGAAAGCGTAAGTAATCCCCCATCGCTTTCGCGCGTAGCATCACTTCCGGCGAGCGCAGCATCACGGCAAAGGGTCCAAGCACGGCCATGCCGCGCCCGGCCTCGAACTCCGCTGCCGCCTTCTTCTGCTCCGCGGTCAGCTCAGCTGCCGCAAGGGGCGGCAAACGGTCATTGGTCGTCATGCCATCACCTAATGTTTACTTGCTCTGCCGCGGGCCCACTCTTCAGTCAAAGCCCGCATTTTGGTCCATTGCACGATTTCCAGCCAGTTTCTAGCTGTTCATATTGTGACCATCTTTCCCAACACAGCTTCGCACCCAGGGCAGCCCAGCGTATAGTTTGGAACCATGACAACACTCACGCAGACTGACGACGCCATCGTTTCGCGCATCGAAGCGGCCGGCGAACGCATCCAACGCGTCCAGAAGGCTGCCTCGGCAGTGATCTTCGGGCAAGAGCAGGTGATCGAGCGCACGCTGGTGACCATTCTGTCGGGCGGCCACGCGCTGCTGATCGGCGTGCCCGGCCTCGCCAAGACGCTGCTGGTCGAGACCTTGGGCAAGATCCTGGGTTTGGATGCCAAACGCATTCAGTTCACCCCGGACCTGATGCCCTCCGACATCATCGGCTCGGAGGTGCTGGAAGACAGCTCCGGCAGCGGGCGGCGCAGCTTCCGCTTCGTCAAGGGCCCGATCTTCGCCCAGCTGCTCATGGCCGACGAGATCAACCGCGCCAGCCCGAAGACGCAATCGGCGCTGCTGCAGGCCATGCAGGAGCATCATGTCACGGTGGCCGGCCAGCGCCACGACGTGCCGGCGCCGTTTTACGTGCTGGCGACGCAGAACCCATTGGAGCAGGAAGGCACCTACCCGCTGCCCGAAGCCCAGCTCGATCGCTTCCTGCTGCAGATCGATGTGACCTATCCCGACCAGGGCGCCGAGCGGCGCATGCTGTTTGCCACCACCGGCACGGACGAACGCCGCGTCGAGCAGGTGCTCTCGGCGCAGGAGCTGATGGCGATCCAGCGCCTCGTGCGCCAGCTTCCCGTCCCGGACAAGGTGGTCGAGGCAATTCTGAAGCTCGCACGCTCCGCGCGACCGGGAACCGGCGCGGGCGCCGATACCGATCGGCTGATCGCATGGGGGCCGGGCCCGCGCGCCAGCCAGGCCCTGATGCTGGCGGTGCGCGCCAAGGCGCTGATCGACGGCCGTCTGGCGCCGTCGGTGGACGACGTCATCGCGCTGGCCGAGCCGGTGCTCAAGCACCGCATGGCGCTGACGTTCGCGGCGCGGGCCGAGGGCGCGACGCCCACCGCCGTCATCAACCGCTTGGCAGCAGCGCTGGAGTAACGCGGGGTGGCGGCGACAGGCTCCCCAACGAGCACGGCCGACCGCGGCGACGTCTTCCAGCTCGAAGGCGAGGCGCACGCCCTTGCCGATCGCCTGCCCGAGCTGGTGCTGGAAGCGCTGCGCGTCGCCAACACGGTAGCCCACGGCATCCACGGCCGCCGCCGGGCCGGAACCGGCGAGACGTTTTGGCAGTTCCGCCAGTTCCAGGCGAGCGACCCGGCGACCGTGATCGATTGGCGCCGCTCGGCCAGCTCCGACCATCTGTACGTGCGCGAGCGCGAGTGGGAGGCATCGCACACGTTCTGGCTCTGGCCGGACGTTTCCCCGTCGATGGCCTTCAGGAGCCACCTGTCCTCCGTGACCAAGCGTGATCGCGCGCTCGTGCTGATGCTGGCCGCCGCCGAGATGCTGGTGCGCGCAGGCGAGCGCATCGCGCTCATCGGCCTGACCGCGCCGATGGCGAGCCGCAAGGCCACCTCGCGCATCGCCGAGACGCTGGCGGCGCACCAGGCGGACGCGGCGCTGCAGTCGAGCCTGCCGCCGCCCGCTCGCCTGAGCCGCTTCTCCAGCGCGCTGCTGTTCAGCGACTTTCTCGATCCGCCCGAGACCATCGCGGCGCGGCTCAACGAGATGGGCGAGAGCGGGGTTTCCGGTCACCTGGTGCAGATCCTCGATCCCGCCGAGGAGACGCTGGCCTACGAGGGGCGGATGGAATTCCGCTCGCCCGAGGGCAACGAGCGCTGGATCGCCGACCGCGTCGAGACGCTGCGGCCGCAGTATCAGGCGAAGCTCGCCGCGCACCGGGCCGCGATCGAGGAAGTGACGCGCCGCATCGGCTGGTCGTTCCTCGTGCATCATACCGACCGGCCGGCCGCCGAGCCGCTGCTGACGCTGATCATGCGGCTGCAGGGCATGGCGAGCGACTATCGCTGGAAGCCGGAGGCCCAGGGTCTATCGGCAGACGCGCCGGCGCGAGGTGCCCCATGACGCTGGGTCCGATCGCCTTCCTGAGCCCCATGCTGCTGGCCGGTCTGCTGGCCCTGCCCGTGATCTGGTGGCTGCTGCGCACCATCCCGCCGCGGCCGCGCCGCCTCGAGTTCCCGCCGACCCGCATCCTGGTCGGCATCGAGAACCGCGAGAAGACGCCGGCACAGACGCCCTGGTGGCTCACCCTGATCCGCATGGCCGCGGCCGCGCTGGTGATCCTGGCGCTGGCCGAGCCCGTGCTCAACCCCAACCGCGAGAAGGCGCTCTCGGGCACGGGGCCCGTGGTGCTGGTGGTGGACAACGGCTGGGCCGGCGCCGCGCAATGGGGCGCGCGCACCTTCATGATCGAGCGGCTGATCGCCGAAGCCGAGGGGCAGAGCCGGCCCGTGCTCATCGCGCCCACCGCCAGCGCCACCAAGGCCGTCAGCCTCAAGATCGAGGCCCCGGTGGCGGCCCGCTCCACGGCTGCCGCCGTGCAGACGCAGCCGTTTGCGCCCGACCGGCCGCTGGCGGCGCAGGCGATCGCCACGGCATTGCAGGGCAGCCGCGAGGCCAGCATCATCTGGCTCGCCGACGGCATCGACCATGACGACACCGCGCGTGCCTTTGCCGACAAACTGTCGGAGCTGGCCGGCGGGCGTCTGTCCGTGGTCGAGACGCGCCCCGGCCAGGAGGCGCTCGGCGCCGTGGCCGTCGTAGCCAGCGGCGGCCGGCTGGAGGCGCAGGTGCTGCGCGCCGACGGGCAGACGCGGACCGGCAACCTGCATGCCATCTCGGCGCGCGGCCAGCGGCTCGGCGAAGCGCCGTTCAAGCTCGACACCGGCGATACCCGCGCACTGGCCGCCTTCGACATGCCGCTGGAATTGCGCAACCAGGTGACGCGCATCGAGATCGCCGGCGAGCGCTCGGCCGGCGCCGTGCACCTGCTGGATGCGCGCTCGCAATGGCACCGGGTCGGTCTGCTGTCGGGCGAGTCGCGCGAGCAGGCCCAGCCGCTGCTGGCGCCGCTCTACTACATCGAGCGCGCGCTGCAGCCGTTCTCGGAGATCGCCAAGAGCGACAGCCCCAACCTCTCGACCGCCATCGATGCGCTGATCAAGCGCAACATCTCGGTGCTGGTGCTGGCCGATATCGGCACGCTGCCCGGCGACATCCGCGAGCGGGTGGAAACCTGGGTGAAGAAGGGCGGCATTCTGGTGCGCTTCGCCGGTCCGCGGTTGGAGAAGGGCGGCGATGACCTGCTGCCCGTGACGCTGAGGCTGGGCGGCCGCACGCTGGGCGGCGCACTGTCGTGGGCGACGCCACAGCCGCTGGCGCCGTTCGGCGACGATGGATTGTTCGCCGGCCTCACTCCGCCACCGGAAGTGGTGGTCAACCGGCAGGTGCTGGCTGATCCGGCCGGCCTCGGACCCGAGGTCAAGGTGTGGGCGCGGTTGAAGGACGGCACGCCGCTCGTCACGGCGGCGCGGCGTGGCGACGGCCAGGTGGTCTTCTACCACGTCACCGCCAACTCGGACTGGTCGAACCTGCCGCTGTCGGGCCTGTTCGTCGAGATGCTGCGGCGCGTCGCCAGCCTGGGCAAGCTCGGCGGCGGAACCGAAGCGCTGGTCGGCGATGGCAAGGGCGCCACGTCGGACGCGCCAGCGACCGTCGAGGTGCTGGCGCCGCTGCAGGTGCTGGACGGGTTCGGGCTGCTGAAGAACCCCTCGCCGACGACGCAGGCGATTGCCGCTGCCAAGATCGCCGATGCCAAACCGAGCGCCGAGAACCCGCCTGGCTACTATGGCCCGGCCGGTGCACCGCGTGCGCTCAACCTGATGACCCCCAAGAGCCTGTTGAAGCCGCTGCCTGCCATGCCGCTCGGCGCCGAGCGGCGCGTCTACGAGGGCGATACGGCACAGCCGATCAAGCCGCAGCTGCTGGTCGTCGCCCTCATGCTGCTGTTTGCCGACATCGTGGCCGTGATCCTGCTGCAGGCCGGCGGCCTGCTGCTCGGCCGGCGCGCGTCGCGCACCGCAGCCGTCGTCGCGCTCGCGACGGCTGCCGTGGCATTCTTGGTCACCGCCTCCGCGAGCGCGCAGACGGCGCCCGCGCCGCAGCCCCCCGCGCAGGCTCCCCCGCAGTCCAAGCCCCGCACCGTCGATCCGCGCGCGATTCCTGCGACCGGCAAGGTCACATTCGGCTACGTGGTCTCGGGCGATGCGGCCACCGACGAGGCGAGCCGGCAGGGACTGATCGGGCTCGGCAAATTCCTGATCGCGCGCACGGCCGTGGAACCCGGCGAGCCGTACGCCGTCAATATCCTCAACGACGAGATCGTCTTCTACCCGATGCTCTATTGGCCGGTGCTGGCCAACGCCCGGCCGCTGCCCGAGGCGACGCTGACCAAGATCGACGCCTACATGAAGCAGGGCGGCATGATCATCTTCGACACCAAGGACTACGGCCAGGGCGTGCCGGTCGGCTTTTCCTTCCGCAGCGAGGGCGGCACGCCGCTGTCGCGCCTGCTCGGCAACCTGGATATCCCTCGCCTGGAGCCTGTGCCCGAGCACCACGTGCTGACCAAGGCGTTTTATCTGCTGCGCAGCTTCCCCGGCCGCTGGGAGGGCGGGCAGCTGTGGGTGGAGGCGGAGGCGCCGCGCGACAGCGACCAGGGCCGGCAGGCGCGGCGGGTCGACGGGGTCAGCTCGCTCCTCGTCACGTCGAACGATTTCGCCGCCGCCTGGGCGCTCGATGCGCGCAACCAGCCGCTCTACCCGGTGGTGCCGGGCGGCGAGCGCCAGCGTGAGATGGCCTTCCGCACCGGCGTCAACATCGTCATGTACGCGCTGACCGGCAACTACAAGGCCGACCTGGTGCACGTGCCGGCGATGCTGGAAAGGCTGGGGCAGTGATACGGCGTCATGCCCGCGCAGGCGGGCATCCACGCCAGCTTGTTGAATGAGAGTTGCGTGGGTCCCCGCCTTCGCGGGGATGACGCTTTTGGAAGTGAAAATGAGCAGCTGGTCGATCGATTTCGCGCCGATGGTGCCGGGCCCCCTGTTCTGGGCCGGTGCCGTGCTGGCGGCCGTGCTGGTGGCGCTGCTGTTGGTCCGGCGCAGCCGCGGCGCCCTGCTCAGGGCGCTGTCGCTGGCAGCCCTGCTGCTGGCGCTGGCCAACCCGACGCTGCGGCAGGAGGAGCGCGAGAGCCTCGCCAACATCGCCATTGTCGTGGTCGACGAGAGCATGAGCCAGACGATCGCCGGCCGGCCCGAGCAGACGGCTGCGATCAAGCGCGAGCTGGAAGCCAAGCTCGGCGGCATCGCCAATTTGCAGGTGCGCTGGGTGAGCTCGTCCAAGCCGACCGGTGAATCGGCTGCCGGCTCCAATCTCTTCGCCGACCTCAACAGCGCACTCGCCAATACCCCGCCCGACCGTCTGGCTGGCGTCATCATGATCACCGACGGGCAGGTGCACGACGTGCCCAAGTCGGCACAGACGCTGGGCTTCGACGCCCCCGTGCATGCGCTCCTGACCGGCACGCCGGACGAGTTCGACCGCCGCATCGAGGTCCTGAAGGCCCCCCGCTACGGCATCGTCGGCTCGACCCGCGAGATCGAGGCGCGCGTGGTCGAGACCGGCCGCCGCGGCCGCGCCGGCGAGCGCGTCACGCTGAAGGTTCGCCGCGAGGGCCGCCCCGACGAGACGCGCACGACCCAGATCGGCCGCACGGTCACCATCCAGATGCCGTTCCCGCACGCCGGGCAGAACATCGTCGAGATCGAGCTCGAGACGGCGCCGGGCGAGCTCACCCCCGCCAACAACCGCGTGGTGGTGGTGGCCGAGGGCGTGCGCGAGACCCTGCGCGTGCTGCTGGTGTCGGGTGAGCCGCACGCCGGCGAGCGCGTGTGGCGCAACCTGCTCAAGTCCGACGCCGCCGTTGATCTCCTGCACTTTACGATCTTGCGTCCGCCGCAGAAGCAGGACGGCACGCCGATCCACCAGCTCTCCCTGATCGCCTTCCCGACGCGCGAGCTGTTCTCCGAGAAGATCAAGGACTTCGACCTGATCATCTTCGACCGCTACCAGCATCGCGACATCCTGCAGCTGCTCTACTACGAGAACATCGCCCGCTACGTGGAGCAGGGCGGCGCGCTGCTGGTCGCCGCCGGCGACGACTACGCCGGCCAGATGAGCCTTTCGCGCACGCCGCTGGCGAGCGTGCTGCCGGCCACGCCCACGGGCCGGGTGCTGGAGCAGGCATTCGTGGCCAAGCTGTCTGCGGACGGCGCCAAGCACCCGGTCACGCGCGGCCTGCCAGGGTCCGTCAACGGCGCCGGCGCCAACGAGCCGAGCTGGGGCCGCTGGTTCCGTCAGGTCGACGTGGTGCCGGGCCGCGGCCATATCGTCATGAACGGCGCCGAGGAGCGCCCGCTGCTGGTGCTCGACCGCAAGGGCCGCGGCCGCGTGGCGCTGCTGCTCTCCGATCATGCCTGGCTGTGGGCGCGCGGCTACGACGGCGGCGGACCGCACACCGACCTGCTGCGCCGCCTGTCCCACTGGCTGATGAAGGAGCCCGACCTCGAGGAGGAGCGGCTGATCGCCTCCGCCAAGGGCCTCAAGCTGACCATCGAGCGCCGCTCCATGCTGGAGAGCGTGCCGGGCGTGCAGGTGGCCGCGCCCGGCGGCGAGAACTCCGAGGTCACGCTCGAGAAGGCCGGCCCGGGCACCTGGCGCTCCACCATCGATGTGACGGTTCCGGGCCTCTACAAGCTGCAGGCTCAGGCTCCCACCGGCACGCTGCATGCCGTTGCGCACGCCGGCATCGAGGATGCGCGCGAAATGAGCGAGGTGACGGCGACGGAGGAGAAAATGAAGCCGCTGGTCGAGGCGACCGGCGGCGGCACCTTCTGGACCCGCGGCGGCGGCCTGCTCTCGGGCGTGAGCGCGGCCAGCGTCGATGTCCCGCGCATTTCCATGCTGGCCAATGCGCGCGTGCTGGCGGGCTCGGGCTGGCTCGGCCTCAAGGACCGCGAGGCCTACGTCACCCGCGGCGTCAAGCTGATCCCGATGTTTACGGGCTTCCTGGCACTGGCGGCGCTGCTGGCCCTGCTGGCGCTCACCTGGTGGCGCGAGGGGCGGTAGTTCGTCATACCGGGGCTTGTCCCCGGTATCCAGCCATCCATGCGTTCCGAACGGTTAGGAGCTCGCCGCTCGCTGGATCCCGGGAACAAATCCCGGGATGACAAGGTGTGTTGGGTCGTCGCTTCGCTCGACCAAACCTACAGTGCTTGCTGGCTTTCTGAAATGAGCTTCCGGGCCGCAAAACACCCGGCCACAAGTGCTCTGTAACCATCTTTTCCGTTGACAGCGTAACGCTGTTGTGGTATCAATTCGCTAACCTCCCTAAATCTATCCACGATGCTCCGTTCCGGCTCCCAGGCGCCCCGGAAGCGGCGGCGTATCGGGCACGGGCTCGATCCGACTACGGTGCTTCAGTCCTTCGCCGGCTTCGGAAACGGCCGCAGCACGGCAGCCGCCGCGGCGGTGGCGAGCAGGGTGCCGTCGGGCAGGCGCAGGGTGCCCTGCAGATGCGCAGTGGAGCCGCCCATGCGCAGCACCTCGCCGCGGCCGATGACGCGCGACATGGGCGTCGGCCGCAGGTAGCTCACGGATATCTGCAGGGTCGGCACCAGGATCGCGAACCGCTGCGAGATGCTGGCGGTGACACCCATGGCATCATCCAACATCGCACAGACGAAGCCGCCCTGCACCGTGCCGCCGGGGTTGGCGAACTCGGGGCGCGGGGTGAAGGCGACCTCGGCCCAGCCGTCGTCGACCGAAAAATCGATCAACTCGAAACCCAGATGACGTGCGGACGGGGGATGGTTGGCAGGATCGCTCAGCAGCGCACGGATCTGCTCGTTGGTGAATTGCATGGCCGGCGCCCTCCCGGCCGCCTGCGCGAGAAGATCGACGGCCGCCGCGCGGCACGATCATCGTGATGCCGGCTCACCGGGTCAATGGTCGCGATATCGATCGGCACGCTCGGCCGAGGCGTTCTGGCGCATGAGGCAGATTGACGGTCCGCCCAGCCAAGGAGCGCCGCAGAGCCGATCCCAGGCCGCGAAATCATAGCTGATCATGGATTGCCCGCTGCTACTGCTGATCTCCAGACACAGACCGCAGCGAGGGCAGCACAGCTTGTGACCGGGGACCGCGCGCCGCTTTTCGCCCCTGAGCCTTTGCAGCATATACGCGTCTCCAACGAAACGGCGCGGACGGATGGAGCACGAAATCAGCGTGCCTGGCATACTAGTATCCACTTGGGCCCGCAATGCCCCACGTGGGCACAATCCACCTATGTGTGGCCGCAAAGCCATGCTAAGTGGGAAAAGAGGGAGAGGCACTTGACAATGGGTGCTTTCACGCGGCCGCAGTCACTTGCCGATCAGGCGGCGCACCGCATTCGGTTGCGTATCGTCAGGGGCGAATTCGAGCTCGGCGAGGCACTGTCGGAGACCTCGCTCGCGGCGGAGCTCGGCGTCAGCAAAACACCTGTTCGCGAGGCACTGCTGCGGCTCAGAACCGAGGGGCTGGTGGATATCCAGCCGCAGCGGGGCACGTTCGTTTTCCAGGTCGGCGCCGAGGAAGCCCACGTCCTGAGCGAGTTCCGCGACGTGCTGGAAGCGGCGGCCCTGCGCACAGCCATGCGCCGGAAGGCGCCCTGCCTGGCTGCGGCGTTGACGACGATTGCAGCCGACATGAACGCCGCCATTGCCGGGGGAGACGCTGGACGCTATCGCGAGTGCGATGATGCGTTCCACAGGTGCATCATCGACCATGGTCAAAATCCCTATCTGGCCGCCGCCTATGACAAAATCGCATTTCGGGTCCAGGCGCTCAGGAACCGGCTGTCTCGTGACGCGACGCTCAATGCGCGCTCCTTCGAGGAGCACCAGCAGCTGATCCGCCTGATCGGGCAAGGGCATACAGCCAAGGCCCTCGTCGCGCTGAGGAAGCATATCGCCCGCACGCCGGAAGACTACGCAGAGAGATTGACGCCGGCAGGGCAGGTCTGAGCAGCCTCGGTCCGGACGGGCTCGGGCGGCGAGGCCGGCAACAAGCCTGTGGAGAACGCGTTCGCCTGCGCCCGCGACTCGCCTATCGTTCGGCCGGATCGCCGCTGTGCGTGCTCTTGGCCCACGGAATACCCTCGCCATGAACCTCCTCTTCAGCATCACCTACGCGGGCCTCGCCCGCGGCACGCATCACAAGCTGGCGCTCGATGCGTTGCGATATCTCAAATGCATGGACGCCGACTTGTGGCAGCGGCTGTTCCTCAAGCACGGCAAGCTCTATCTGGAGGGCTCCAAGGCGCCCGACAACGAGTTCAAGGATTTCAAGAACCATGTGCTGCACACCCGCGACGGCTACTGGGGCGGAGCGCCGGAGAAGGTGCGCAGCTGGTATGATCACCTGGTCGACGCGCTGGCGCAGCAGGACTGGCCGACGGCCGTCTACTGCGCCGGGGTGCTGAGCCACTACTACACCGACCCGCTGCACCCCTTCCACACTCACCAATCGGAGGCTGAGAACAACATCCACCGCGCCGTGGAGTGGAGCATCTCGAAGGCCTATGACGGCTTGCGGGAGCAGGGCAACCGCGAGTTCGCCAACATGGCCGTCGATCTGCCGGCCGGCCCCAACTGGCTGGCCCAACTGGTGTGCGAAGGCGCCGAGAAGTCGAACGGCCACTATGAGAAGCTGATCGCCCACTACGACATCAGCCGCGGCGTAATCGATCCGCCGACCGGCCTCGACCGCGTGGCGCAACGCATCGTCGCCGAGCTGATCCGCTACGCCACACTGACCTATGCTTTGGTGCTGGATCGGGCGATCGACGCCTCGAACGCGCATGCGCCCAGCGTCTCGCTCGCGGCCGAAACGCTCGCCGTGGTGGCCCAGGTTCCGTTCAAGGCGATGGCGGGCCGCATCGCCGATGCCGAGGAGCGCCGGCAGGTCGAGTGCATGTACGATGAGCTCATCACCACCGGCACCGTGGAAAAGCATCTGCCGGAGGACGACCGGACGGTGCGCACCCAGCACGCGGCGGAGATCCTGGCGCGGCGCCCGCCGCCGCCGCAGGCATCCAAGGTGTTCCCGTTCCAACCGCGCGAGCGGGTCGTCACGCGCGTCGATCGGCAGCGCGCGGGTCACAGCGCCGTCGACGCGTCGACCGCCGGCAACGTGGTGCCGATGCGCGCCGCGCCGAAGCCCGCCGTTGCGCCGTCACGCAAGACTGCGACCGCGGCCTCCGGCGCTACCCATGCCGCGGCCGGGCTTGCCGAGCGGCTGGAGCGGGTCAAGGTTGCACCGCTGGTGCCGCGTGAAGCCAAGACCACAGCTGCACCGGCGCTCGCCGGCACCGAGCCTCGCTTCCATCTCGCGCTGGACCACGACGTGGTCGACGGACCCGCCATCGGGCCGAAGACCGCCGAGCGCCTCTATCCGCACGGCACCAAGACCATCAGGGACCTCATGAAGGCCGAGCCGACGGCGCTGGCCGTGCTGGTGAACATGCGCCACATCACGCCCGAGGTCATCACCGACTGGCAAGACCAGGCGCGGCTGGTATGCACGGTGCCGGGACTGAGAGGCACGCAGGCGCAGCTGCTGGTCGGCGCGGGCTACCGTTCGGGCGAGGCCATTGCGGCGGCGGAGGCAGAGAAGCTGTGCGCGGATGTGCTGACGTTTGCCACCTCGCCGGTCGGCCAGCGGCTGCTGCGCAACGGCGACCCGCCGAACATCGAGAAGATCAAGGGCTGGCTCGAGGCCGCGCGCAGCGTCAAGGCGGCGTAGACGTCAGCGGCTGAATGCCACGGCGGTCGTGTTGGCGCCCGACACCAGGATGCCGACGCGCTCGCCTTGCTTCGCCGGGACGTAGGCTTTGCTCAGCAGCGCCGCCAGCGGCGCCGCGGCACCGGGCTCGGCGACGATACGCAGTGTTTCCCACAACGCCAGCTGGGCCGCGGCAATGGCGTCGTCCGTGACCAGCACGGCCTGCGCCACGTGCCGCCGCGCAACGGGAAAGACCAGCTCGCCGATGCGCCTGGGGGCCAGCGAGTCGGCGGCGATGCCGCCGGCCGGCGCATCGACCGGCCGGCCCGCGGCGAGCGCCATGTTGAGCGTCGGCGCCAGCTCCGGCTCCACGCCGACGACCTTGATGCGGCCCGCATACCACGCCGCGATGCCACCGATCAGCCCGCCGCCGCCGACGGCGACCAGCAAGGTGTCGAGATCGGGCGCCTGGCTCTCGAGCTCCAGGCCGACGCTGCCGGCGCCCAACATGGTCTCGAGCTGATCGAAGGCATGCACCGACAGCGCGCCGGTTGCGGCCACGTGCGCCTCGCAGGCAGCCAACGCCTCCGCGTAAACCTTGCCGCCGACGGCGAGATCGGCGCCGTAGCCGCGGATGCGGGCGATCTTGGCCGGCGAGGAGATCTCCGGCACGAAGATGCGCGCCCTGTAGCCGAGCTGCATGGCGGCATAGGCCACCGCCGCACCGTGGTTGCCGCCCGACGCGGCCGCAACGCCCGCCGGCGGCACCTCGCGCAGGAGAAGATTGGCGAAGGCCCCGCGCACCTTGAACGAGCCGGAGCGCTGGGTGAGCTCGAGCTTCAACGTGAGCGGTGCGCCGTCCAACCCGAGATCCTGCGCGGCAATCTCGATCACCGGCGTGCGGCGGACGTAGGGGGCGATGCGCGCGTAGGTGCCTGCAATCGCCTCGCGCGTGACGGCTTCGAGTGCGGCCACGGCTCTATTGCTCCGGCGTGAAGCCCGAGGCCTTGACGGCCGGCGCCCAGAGATCGGAGTCGGCCTTCTGGATGCGCGCCAGCTCCGCCGCCGATGTGCCCGTCGGCTGCAGGCCGAACGCCAGCAGCCGCTCCTTGACCTCGGGCTTGCGCACGGCGGCCGCCAGCGCCTTGGTCAGCGGCTCTATGGCCGCAGGCGGCGTCTTGGCCGGCACATAGACGCCGTACCAGCCGCTGCCCTCGATCGCATAGCCGGCCTCCTTGAAGGTCGGCAGCTCGGGCAGGAACGGCGAGCGCTGCTTGTCGGAGGTGGCCAGCACGCGGACGCGGCCCGCCTTGTGCATCTCGAGCAGGTCGCTGGTGGTGGTGACGACGATCGGGATCTGGCCGGCGACGAGGTCGGTCAGCGCCGCCGCCGAGCCGCGGTAGCCGACGTGGCGCAGGTCGAGGCCGGCCGTCCTGGCGAACGAAACGGCGAAGAAGTGCGGCAGCGAGCCGGCGGCAGGGGTGCCATAGCTGCCCTGCGTCGGGTTGGCCTTCACCCAGTCCACCAATTCCTTGAGCGTTTTCGCCGGGACCTGCGGGCCGACGGCGAGGGCGAAGTCGAAGGTGGCGACCTGGGCGACCGGCTCGAAGTCGGCGACCGGATCATAGGCGAGCGACTTGTAGACGTGGCTGTAGATCGACATGGGCGCGACCGGCGTCAGCAGCAGCGTCTTGCCGTCGGCTGCCGCGGTCTTCACGGCCTGCACGCCGAGGCGGCCCTGGGCGCCGGCGCGGTTCTCGACGATCACCGGCTGATTGAGTGCCATGCGCAGGTGCTCGGCCAGCAGCCGCGCCAGCGCATCTCCGGAGCCGCCGCCGGCGAACGGGAAAATGATGCGAACCGGCTGCTCGCCGAGCTGGGCGGCGGCCGGTGAGGATACCAGGCCGGCAAGGGCCAGCACCGCGATGAGGAACAGACGAGAATGTTTCATCGAAGTCTCCTAATGCATCATGTCCGATCGCCCAGATAGGCGCTCCAAAGCTCGTCGGGAATGTCGCCTTCGTCCCAGACGCCGATCAGGATGCCACGGCGCTGGGATTTGCCGCGCGAGGCGGTGATCTGCGCCTCGGAGCGGGTGGTGCGCTGGGACAGGCGCAGGCCCCAGCGATAGAGGGCAGCAGCGAGGCGAGCCCGCTCGCCCTCGTGGGCCGGATCGGCGCCGAGGTCGCGGAACTCGTGCGGGTCGTTGGCGAGATCGTACAGCATCGGCCGGAAGCCGGGCGCGTGCACGTACTTCCAGCGATTGTCGGCCACCATGAACAGGCGCGCGTCGCGCGGGGCGACGCCGAGCCTGGCTGCGACCGGCAGCATGGAATAGTCGTACTCGCTGATGGCGAAGGATCGCCATGCCGCCGATGCCGCGCCCCGAAGGAACGGCGCCAGCGAACGGCCTTCGAGACGGTGCGACTGCCCTGCCGGATCGGCACCCAGCGCCTCCAGAAAGGTCGGGATCAAATCGATCGATTCGACCAGCTCGTCGCACACGCTGCCGCGCGCGGCGTCGGCTGCGTTCGATGGATCGCAGATGATGAGCGGAATCTTGGCCGACGGCTCGTGAAACAGGTCCTTCTCGCCCAGCCAGTGGTCGCCCAGATAGTCGCCGTGATCGGAGGTGAACACGATCATGGTGGTCTCCAGCAGCCCCTGCTCGCGCATGAACGCGAACAGATGGCCGAGCTGGTCGTCGATCTGCTTGATGAGGCCCATGTAGACCGGCACGACCTCGGCGCGCGCTTCCTCGCGCGAGAAGGTTTGGCTGACATGCAGGTTCATGAACTCGGCATAGACGGGGTGCGGGTCGCGGCGCTCCGCCTCGGAGCGCACCACGGGCGCAACGTCGGCGGGGCCGAACATGTCGTTGTAGGGTGCCGGGGCGATGTAAGGCCAGTGCGGCTTGATGTAGGAGAGGTGCAGGCACCAGGGCGCGTCGCCAGCTTCGACCATGAAATCCATGGCGCGGCGGGTCATGTAGGGCGTCTCGGAGTCCTCCTCGCGCACCCGTGCAGGCTTGCGCGCATGCCGCATGGCCCATCCGGAGGCCAGCCGGTTGCCCTCGCCATCGGCGGCATTGGCCCAGTCGTGCCAGGGGTTGTCGCCGGCGTAGCCCTTGTCGTTGAGGTAGCTGTTGTAGGCCGGCATCTGCGGGTCGTAGCGGCCATCCGGGCCGACGCCGTGCAGGCCGTCGTCGCGCTCGTAGGGATCAAAGCCGCACTCGGCCACACGCACGCCGATGATCGAGCCGGGGTCGATGCCGAGCCGTTCCATGCCCTCGCGGTCGGCCCGCATGTGCGTCTTGCCGACCAGGGCTGCCCGGAGGCCCAGCGGCCGCAGATAGTCGCCGAGCGTCATCTCGCCGACCTTGAGCGGCACGCCGTTCCACGATGCGCCGTGCGATTGCACGTAGCGGCCGGTGTAGAAGCTCATGCGCGAGGCGCCGCAGACGGGCGACTGCACGTAGGCGCGCGTGAAGCGGACGCCACGCGCGGCGAGTGCATCGATGTTGGGCGTGGCGAGCCGGGGATGGCCGTAGCAGGACAGGTAGTCCCAGCGCAGCTGGTCGCACATGATGAAGAGGATGTTCTTGGTGCGGGGGGTCATGACCATCAGCCAGTGAGACGCCACGCGACCGGGCGCCTCGCGCTCATACAGTCCACCACCGCCGATGGCAACCCGGGCGGAACCCGAGAGGGCGCGCGCCGCAAGGGTCGAGAGGGCACGTACCAAAGGTGCGTCATGCCTTCGGCGACGCGTGTCGCCGGCGATCAACGCGCGCGACGCCAGTTGTCTGCTCACGCGGGCTCAGCGAGTGTCAGCTGAATCAAGGCCGGTAGCGGCTGGTCTCGACCTCGCCCTTGTCCACGCGGCGCGAGAACTCCGTGGCGCCGCCGGATGCCAGAATGCGCGCCTGCTCCACCCAGTTCTCTCGCTCGATACGGCCCTTGAAGTCGAGCGCCTGGCTGGCGCGCTCGATGTCCTCGGCCCTCCAGTTGGCGATCTGCTCGTAGGTCGTGACGCCCATCGAGTTCAGCTTCTTCTCGATCAGCACGCCGATGCCGCGGATGCGCTTGAGGTCATCGAGGACGGCCGACCGCAGTACCTTGTTCTGGGCGGCGACGCGCTGTGCCGCGGCCGGCCCGGGCTCCGGGTTCTGGTAGGCCTCGGAGCGCACCGAGCGCAGCGCGCCGAGGTCGGTCTTGCGGGCCGGCGCGGCCTCGGTGCCGGCTCGTGCCGTGTTCTCGCGGATGGCGTCGCCGAGCTTGGCTGGAAGGGGCGCCGGCGCCAAGCCGGACCCGCGGCGGTCGAACTCGCGCGAGAAGGCCGTGTCGCCGCCGCGGCTCAGGATCTGTGCCTGCTCGATCCAGTTCTCGCGCGCGATCCGGCCCGTCGCACCCGATTGGCCGCCGAGTTGCTTGTCGAAGCGGGCGACGTCCGCCGGCGTCCAGAGCGCGATCTGGGAGTAGCGGGTGACGCCGCCCGCAGACAGCATCTGCTCGATGGCGGCGTCGATGCCGCCGATCCGCTGCAGGTTGTCGCGTGCTGCGGGCGCGGCCGGGCGCACCGGTACGGCCGGGGCGGGCTGAGGCGCAGTAGCGGGAGCGGGAGCGGGAGCGGGCGCGGCCGACGGCGCAGCCGGCTGGCGGTTCGCGAAGGCTGCCCGCTCCGAAACGTTGGGAGCCGTTGCTGCGGCAGCGGCTTTGGGGGCTGCCGCTGCGGCGGGCTTGGGTGCCGCCACTGCTGCGGGTTTAGGTGGCGCCGCGACGGCGGGCTTGGGGGCTGCCGCTGCCGCAACGGTCGCCACCGCGACGTCGGCGGCAACACCTGCCGCGCCACCCGTCGAGGGGCGGGGCGACGCCGCAACCGCGGCACTTGCCGATGCCGGTGGCGGCCGCTCGCCTTCATCCGGCGTCGGCGCGGCATTCGCCGCCTCGCCCCGCGCGCGCCGCTTGGCGTAGTGGGTCTCACCCCCTCGGGCCAGAATCTGCGCCTGCTCGATCCAATTCTGCTGATTGATCCGGCCCGCAAGCCCGAGCGCCTGGCCAACGCGGGCTACGTCCGCCTGCATCCAGGCCGCGATCTGCTCGTAGCGGCGCACGCCGAGCTTGTTGAGTGCGGCCTCCATCGTCGCATCGATGAGGTGGATGCGCTTCAGGTCCTGCCCGGGCGCAGGCGCGGCGGCGACAGCCGGCGGTGTCGCGGGTTGGACGGCCGGCGCGGGCGCATCGGGCTTGAAATGGGCAGCACCGGCGCGCTGCGTGATCTCGGGCAGGGGATCGACCCGGCGCTCGGCCGGCACGGTACGCGCGGCAGGCTTGAAGAGGCTGCGCCGGATCACGCAGGCCAGGCCGGCACCCAGAAAGTAGGCCGCTGCCATCAGCAGCAAGGTCTGCACGAACAACGCCACCATCACGCACCCCCGACTCGACCCCGTTGCCGGCAGCCGCAACTGTCCCCAGTCCTATCCGATGCTCGATCGGACCTGCTAGGGCTGGTCGCTCTCGGCGCGGCTGCACGACAGCCAGCCAATCGCCAGACCGATCGCCAACGCGACCAGCAGCCACCAGAGCAACTTGTAGACGAGAAAGTCCATGTATCCCTAGTCCCCTACCTCACCGGCCTCCCACTCACTTCGGCCGGACTTTGAACTCGATGCGGCGGTTCCTCGCCATGTTCTCGCCGGTGTCATTGGGAGCGATCGGCTGCGTCGCGCCGAAGCCGATCGGCTCCAGCTGCTCGGCGTCCACACCGACGCGGACCATATACGCTACCACGGATCCCGCGCGCCGGATCGACAGCTGCTGATTGATGGCCGCGGGGCCCTCGGCGCTGGCATGGCCACCGACCTCGATACGCATGCCGGGACAGGTTCTGATTGCCTGCGCCAGGCGCTCGAGCGTGGTGAAGCTGGCCTCGTCGAGCTCCGCACTGCCGAGCCGGAACTCGATCTTGCCGGCGGTCGCCGCCGTCACCAGGTTGTCCTCGCAGGGCTTGGTGCGAGGATCGTCGGAGCCGACGATGCGCGGCGGGGCGGCCGGAGGCGGCGCGGGCGTCTCAACGGCGGCGCTGTCGCTCGGGCGCTCGGCCGCGGGCGGAGCTGGCGGCGGCGCCGCACTTGCCGTCGGTGAAGGCGGCGCGGCATCGCTGCCGCCCGGCGTCGCCCGCTCGGGCTCTTTGGGTGCTGGAGCCGCAGACGCCGGTGATGGAGGCGGCGGTGGCGGAGGTGGTTCTCTTGCCCGGATCTGATCGGTGAGCTTGACGGTGGACGGCAGGCCGGTACGCAACACGCCGCGCACGGCTTCGGCGGCCGCCGGTTCGCCAGCCATCCCAGAGACCACCAGGGCGGCATCCTTCAGCTCTGCGCTACCGGTCTCCATCCGCAGGATGGCGCGCACGCTCGCCGCAGCGGCAGCGGACCAGCCCGGCGGCGCGCCTTCACCAGGCTCCATCTGATCGACAACGACGATCCCGGACAGTCCATCCTTGGCTGCCGCCAGCAGATCCGCACGCGCCGCGTCGCTCGGCACATGACCCGAAAGCACGAGCCGCTTGTTGGAGAGCTGCGCCGCCCAGGTGAAGGGGCTCACGACCGGCGGCGTCACGTGCACGTTGGCGGCCTTGATGCCCTTGGGCAGGCCATCGGTGAGCGCCGATAGTATGGCTCGGTAGGCGGGGATGTCTTCGGCCTCGCCCAGGACCGTGAGGTTGTAATCCTCCAGCCGCACATCCCCACGCTTCAACGCGGCAAGTTGCTTCAGGGCGAAGCTGACGCCGCCCAGCCAGATGTCTGTCGAGGCAATGCCGCGCGCCAGCGTCATGCGGTCAGCCACCTCGAAGCCCGGGAAGCTGACCTTCGCAACACCGACGATGGCCTGCCTGGCATTGAGATTGGGCGCAAAGCCCGACACGCGGATACGATTGCCGCGGCGGTTCGCCGACCAGTTGTATTTCTCCGCCTTCTCGATCAGCCCGGCCTGGTTGTCGACGGTGCGCACGCCCCACACGTTGCGCAGCACTTCGGCAGCCCTGGCAGGCTCGCCCTCCTGCGGCGCCGTGCCGGTCAGCAGCCCATCACGAGCATTGAAGCCGGCCGCGGCCCAGTTGAACCCACTCTGCACGAGGGCGAGCCTGGCTCTTTCCGCCAGGTCCTGCTCCAGGCGGCCTTGCTCGGCCTGCACCGCGACCCAGCTCAGCACCAGCAGAGGGACGATCCCCCAAAGCCAGCGCCACCAATTGCATCTCATGCCTGTCCGGCTCCCCAGATCGTGGCGCCTTCCCCGCTCCCATCCGCGGCCACGACGATGGCTCCCGCGCACCGGCGACCGACGGTCCATGCTGCCGAATCGCCATTGAGGATTGCGTTGGGCTCTTTTGCGGCGGCACTATAGACAACGGGCCCCGGCATTCCAAGCGGGCGAAGCCATCGTCCGCAAGTGCGCAACCGCCGCCTGCGGCAGGGTTATCTCGTCTGGCGGCGAAGCTGGAGAACGAGGCCGCCCAGGGCAGCAGGGAGGAATTGCAGGTGAGCCAAGCAACAGTCTCGATCACACGGAGCAGCGGCATCACACGGTTGACGCTCAACCGACCCGACAAGCTCAACGCCTTTACGCTTGCCATGCACGCCGAGTTGCGCGCCGGTCTGGAAACGGCCAACGCCGATCCGCTATGCCGCGTGGTGGTGCTGACGGGCGCCGGCCGCGCCTTTTCTGCGGGCCAGGACTTGTCCGAGGTCGGCGGGCCCACGGATGCTTCGACGCCCGACGCGGGCAGCCGGCTGGAGAAGGCCTACAACCCGTTGATCAGGCTGATCACCACCCTGGAAAAACCCGTGGTCTGCGCTGTCAACGGCATCGCCGCCGGGGCGGGCGCGAATGTCGCGCTCGCCTGCGATCTCGTGTATGCGGCGCGCAGCGCCACCTTCCTGCAGGCCTTTGCCCGCATCGGTCTGATCCCCGACGCCGGCGGCACCTGGGCGCTGCCCCGCCTGGTCGGCGCGGCGCGGGCACGCGGGCTCGCGCTGCTGGCCGAGCCGCTCAGCGCCGAGACGGCGGAAGCCTGGGGGCTGATCTGGAAGGCCGTCGACGACGACAAGCTCGAGGCGGAGGTGTCGGCCGTTGCCGGCCGGCTGGCGGTGGCGCCGACCTACGGTCTGGCACTCGCCAAGCGGGCGCTGGCCGCGTCCTCCACCAACACGCTGAGCCAGCAGCTCGACCTGGAGCGCGACCTGCAACGTCTCGCCGGCGCCTCCCCGGACGCCGCAGAAGGCATCGGCGCATTCCTGCAGAAGCGCAAGCCGCGGTTCACCGGGAGACCTGCATGAATGCGAGGGGCATGACGCGCGACGCCGGCGAGATCGCGCGGCTGAGCGCGGACGCCATGTGGGCCGAGGACAAGGCCAGCCAGGCGCTCGGCATGCAGATCGAGGAGGTGGGGCCCGGGTTCGCAATCCTCTCCATGACCATCTCGGCCGAGATGGTCAATGGTCACGGGCTTGCCCACGGCGGCTATATCTTCACGCTGGCGGATTCCGCCTTCGCGTTTGCCTGCAATTCGCACAGCCAGCGCCATGTGGCCCAGCAGTGCCAGATATCCTTTGTCGCTCCCGGCCGCCTCGGCATGCGGCTGATTGCGGAGGCGCGCGAACGCCAGCGCGGGGAGCGCAGCGGCATCTACGACGTGACGGTGAGGAGCGACGCCGGCGAGGTCATCGCCGAGTTTCGCGGCCACAGCCGTTCGATCCCCGGCACGCTCGTGCCACCCACGTGAGCAGGAGCTGAGCCGTCACCCATGCTCGACCTGACGCCCGACGCAAGCACGCTCGATCCCATCGAGATCGCCTCGCGCGACGAGATCGCCGCGCTCCAGCTGGCGCGCCTGCAAGGCACCCTGCGCCGGGTCTACGACCACGTGCCCCACTACCGGCAGGCGTTCGACGCCGTAGGCATGCATCCCGACCATGTGAAATCGCTGGCCGACCTGGCACGCTTCCCCTTCACCACCAAGGAGGACCTGCGCGCCAACTATCCGTTCGGCCTGTTCGCGGTGCCGCGCGCGGAGATCGTGCGCATCCACGCCTCCTCGGGCACCACCGGCAAGCCGACCGTGGTCGGCTATACGCGAGCCGACATCGACACCTGGGCCGCGGTGGTCGCCCGCTCGATCCGTGCCGCCGGCGGCCGGCCGGGCATGCGGCTCCACAACGCCTATGGTTATGGGCTCTTCACCGGCGGCCTGGGCCTGCACTACGGCGCGGAGAGGCTCGGCCTGACGACCATCCCGATCTCGGGCGGGATGACCGAGCGGCAGGTGCAGCTGATCGCCGATTTCGAGCCCGACATCATCACGGTGACGCCCTCCTACATGCTGGCGATCCTGGACGAGTTTCGCAGCCAGGGCCGCGACCCCCGCGCCACCTCGCTGAAGGTCGGCATTTTCGGGGCCGAGCCCTGGACCAACGCCATGCGGGCCGAGATCGAGCAGGCGTTCGACATGCACGCGGTCGACATCTACGGCCTCTCCGAGGTGATCGGCCCGGGCGTCGCCAACGAATGCGTGGAGACCAAGGACGGCCTGCACATCTGGGAGGATCATTTCTATCCCGAGATCATCGATCCTGCATCCGGCCGGGTGCTGCCGGATGGCGAGAAAGGCGAGCTGGTGCTCACGACGCTGAGCAAGGTCGGCATGCCGGTGATCCGCTATCGCACGCGCGACCTCACCCGCCTGCTGCCCGGCACGGCGCGGACCATGCGCCGGATGGAGAAGATCACGGGGCGGTCCGACGACATGCTGATCGTGCGCGGGGTCAACGTGTTCCCGACCCAGATCGAGGAGCAGATCCTGAAGGTGAAAGGCCTCGCCCCGCACTACCAGATCGTGCTGACGCGCGCCGATCGCCTGGACCAGATGGAGGTGCTGGTGGAGGCCGCGCCAGCCGGCGCCGCCGCGGAGGCGCGCGCGGCTTCGGCTGCGGAGCTGGGGCACCTCGTCAAGGGCCTGATCGGCGTCACGGCCAAGATAACCGTGGCCGATCCCGGCGGCGTCGAGCGCAGCCAGGGCAAGGCGCGTCGCGTCGTCGACCAGCGGCCGCGGGATTGACAGGCCTCAGCGCGGCCCATCCCGACCATGGCGAACCCTGCCGCCCGTTCCGCACTGCTGGCCTACACGGGAACGATTTTCCTGTCGGCGCTGCTGCTGTTCTCGGTGCAGCCGATGATCGCCAAGATGGTGCTGCCGGTGCTCGGCGGCGCGCCTGCGACCTGGGCGGTATCGCTGTGCTTCTTCCAGGCGGTGCTGCTGCTGGGTTACGCCTATGCGCACCTCATCGGCACGCGGCTGCCGCGCCGCGCGGCGCTCGCCCTGCATGGCGCCGTGCTGGCGGCCGCCCTCCTCATGCTGCCGATCGGGCTGCCGGTGTGGTTTGGGCCTCCGCCGGCGGATGCGTATTTCTGGCTGATGGCGCTGCTGGCGGTCAGCGTCGGCGCTCCCTTCTTTGCTCTCTCCGCCACTGCGCCGCTGCTGCAAGCGTGGTTTGCCGGTCTCGGTCACGACCGCAGCGCCAGCCCCTACTTCCTCTATGCCGCCAGCAACGCCGGCAGCCTGGCCGCCCTGCTCGCCTATCCAACCGTGATCGAGCCGCTGCTGCCGCTCACCGTGCAGGCGCAGGTGTGGGCTGCATGCTTCTTGGTGCTCGCGCTCATGATCGCCGGCTGTGGCGTGCTGATGCTCACCCGTGACCCGCCCTTGCTGTCGTCTGCGGCAGCATCCGTGCCGAGCAACGCGATCGTCACCAAAGTCGACTGGCGCGACCGCCTCGGCTGGGTCGTGCTGGCGTTCGTGCCGTCGGGCCTGCTGGTCGCCTGCACCACCTTTCTGACGACGGACCTCGCCTCCGCCCCGCTGCTGTGGGTCATCCCGCTCGCCCTGTTTCTGGCGACCTTCATCATCGTCTTCCGCGACCCGCCCCTGGTCAGCCCACGGCTCATGCTGGTGCTGCAGCCGATCGTGGTGGCCGTCGTTATGGCGGCGAGCGAGTGGAGCGGCAGCCTGAGCTGGGCCGCGGCGTGCCTGGCGGGGGTGCTGGCCTTCCTCGTCACCTGCCTGGTCTGCCACGGCGAGCTCTACCAACGCAGGCCGGCCCCCGACCGACTCACCGACTTCTACCTATGGATGTCGCTGGGCGGCGTGCTCGGCGGGATTTTCGCAGCCCTCCTCGCCCCGCTCCTGTTCACCAACGTGCTGGAGTTTCCGCTGCTGCTCGGCGCGGGGCTGGCCTGCCGGCCCGCGGTATGGCGCGCCGCCAACACACCCCGCGCGGGGCTCGAGCTGGCCCTGCTGCTCGGCGCCGCGGGGGGACTGATCCTGCTGATCGACCACCTGGTCGGGCTCGGTATCATCCCGCAAAGCGCGGATCTGCGGCTTCATGCCATAGCTGCTCTCGGCGTCGCGACCATTGCGGCCTTCCGCTGGCCCCGGCTGCAGCTTGCGCTCGCCGTTGCCATGATACTGGGCTTCGCGATGCTCGCCCACGCGAGCGCGCCGGTCCACGTCACGCGCAGCTTCTTCGGCACCCATCGGGTGGTCGACACGGGCGGGGGCGCATATCGGCTGCTCCTGCACGGCACGACCCTGCACGGCATTCAGCACAACACCGAACCAGGCCCACGGCCCACGCCGCTCGGCTACTACCATGCGACCGGCCCGCTCGCGCACGGCCTCGCACTGGCGCGGGCTGCGGCCGGATCAGCAAGCCAGCCGATCCGCGTCGGCATCGTTGGTCTCGGCATCGGCGCGCTCGCCTGCTACGCAGAGCCCGGCGACCGCTGGCGCTTCTTCGAGATCGACCCCGCGGTCGCGGCCATCGCCACCAACCCCAAATATTTCCGCTTCCTCTCTGCCTGCGTGCCGGACGCCGAGATTGTTCTCGGCGATGCACGCCTCACTTTGGCGCGCGAACCGGCAGGCACGTTCGATGTCCTGGTCATCGATGCCTTCTCTTCCGACGCCATCCCGATCCACCTGCTGACCGTCGAGGCGCTGCGCCTCTACGAGGGGTTGCTCTCGAGGCGCGGCATCCTCCTCCTCCACATCTCCAACCAGAACCTGGATCTGCCGCCGGTGGTGGAGGCGAACCTTGCCGCCCTTGCCGAGCTGAAGGGCGTCTATGCGGAGGGCGAGCGGGGCGGCGGCGCGCTCGCCTCGCAGGTGGTCCTGATCGCGCGGCAGGGCGAAATTCTGGCCCCCGCGCTGCGGCTGCCGAACGCGCGCCGGCTCGGCGACGGGACCATCCGGCCCTGGACCGACGACTATTCCGACATTCTCTCGGCCGTCATCCGCCGCTACCGGGCGAAGCTCGGCTGGGGCGGGCCGTAGGCGCCATCCACTCGGTCGGGGTCCACACCGATATCTTCAAGCGGAGGATATGTCGGCGGCCGGAACGCGCATGCCGGACACGGAAATATTTGCTAGGCTCGACGCGTTATTTGCGACCATTCGATTGAGCGAGGATTGTTATGGCGGATATTGATGCGCTGCGTGCGCGCGCAAACAAGCTCGTTGGCTCACCTGTTGTCGTGTCGCCCGTCGCGGAAGCCACCCCGCGGGCAAGCACCGCGAGGTCCACAGCGAAGAGAAGGGCTTTCAGCGCTTTCGACGTCGACGACCTGGGCCGCGCCACGGCGCTGGCCGGGCTGATGCAGGTCAGGGCGCGCGATGCCGCCGATCCGTCGCAGGGGCTCGAGGCCGCCCTCTCCCTGGCGGAGGTTGCCGCAGACGGAGGCGAGCCCGAGCTGGCCGCCCATGCCGTCCGCTTGTTCAATGCACACGCGCCCGCGGGCCGCGCGTTGCGCCTGGCCCGCCCCATCGAAAGCCTGACCGAGAGCCTGGTGCCGAGAGCCAAGATGGCGTTCGCGCCAGCCGCGGTGCTGACCGTCCAGGACGCGCTTTCGCAATGGCGGGAGGACCCGCTCGCCAACGAGCATCACCTGCACTGGCACGTGGTCTATCCGCAGTATGGCTTGTTCCGGGACGATGCGCCGGCCGACCTGGTACAGCGCTTCGCCGATGCGCGCGGGCGAACGGACCTCTTCACTGACGCGGAGCTGCACCGGATGCTCCGCTATCAGGATCGCCACGGCGAGATGTTCATCTATATGCACCAGCAGATGCTGGCGCGCTATGACGCTGAGCGGCTGTCGCTCGGTTTGGCGCCGGTCGCCCCGATCCGGGACGAGATCGCCGACGGCGCGCTGCCGGAAGCCTATGACGTCGACCCGGTTCTCGAAGCGCTCGATCCCCCGTTCCTGGATCGACGGCCCGAGCAGGTCTTCGCGCCGCCGCGTGCCGCTCAGCTCAGAGGCTGGAAGATCGAATTGGAGGCGGCGGTCGATGCGCGCGGGTTCGCGGCAACGGCGCCCGGCGAACCCGCTGTGGCGATGACGATCGATTCACTCGGAGCCAATATCGAAGCGGCGGTGCGAATCTTCAGGTCGGGCGCCGACCTTGCGCGCTACGGCAATCTGCACAATGCGGGGCATGGCGTCATTGCCGCCTTGTCTCCGACCCCGGGCGGCGTCATGCGCAGCACGGCGCACGCCATCCGCGATCCGGCCTTCTGGCGCTGGCATCGCCTCATCGACGACCTGGCGTTCAGGTGGCAGGAGGGGCAGCCCGCGCTCGACTTCGCGGACCGTCCAGGGGTCGCCTTCGCCAAAGGCGCGGACGCCTGGTCGAGCCCCGATATCCTGCTGCTGCCGGCGTCGGCCGTCGCCGGCGCGGATCTGGCGGCCCGGCTGCTGGCGCTGCCGAATATGAGCGCGGCGGCCAACGCCGGGGGGATCGAGACCCTCGACACGCTGACCACGCGCGGGCGGACGGCGGATGTCCGATTGCCCGACGGCAGCTCGCGGCGCATCCAGCATCTTTCCCATGATCCGTTCGCGATCGCCATCAAGGCCACCAACCCGGCAGCGACCGCGGCCGACGTCACGCTGCGCATTTTCCTCGCTCCGGCGTCGCAGGCCGACGATCGGCGTGCCTGGATCGAGATGGACAAGATCACCACGCGCGTAGCTGCGGGCGAGGCCAAGGTCGTGGTCCGGCTCGATCGGGAGGCCGAGGTCGTCAAGAAGCCCGTGGATATGGGGCCGGACGACTTCGTGCCGGCCATCGACACGGACGATGCGCGCTGCTCGTGCGGCTGGCCCTACACGCTCCTGCTCCCGCGCGGCACGGCTGCCGGCATGCCGTTCCGGCTGCTGGTGGTGGCGACGGATGCCAGGATCGACGGGTTCGTCAACGTCAGCACGTGTGGATCTGTGAGCTTCTGCGGGGCCCGCGACGTCGCCTATCCCGACAAGCGCGAGATGGGCTACCCGTTCAATCGCAAATGGATCGCGCCGATCACGCAGATGGCGGGCGAGGAACCCAGCATGGCCGCGCGATCCCTGCTGATCCGCAACGAGCCGGCCGCGGCTTGACGACGATCCGCCGAAAGAAGCAAGAGTGGGCGTCGTCCCACGTCCAGGCGCTGCCGAACGGAAGTTGCGTCACGAGCTTGTGAAGAGTGCGCGTCGCATTGCCGCCAAGCATCCGAAGTATAAAGAGCACACGGACGACCCCAATCCTATGCCGATGCGCGGCCTGCGCATCTCTGCCTGCCGTCATCGAGCGCGGCCAGCGGCGCGTGCGGGTCAGCTCCATCCCGGCAGAGGCCTCGAGAGGGTCGAGTGTCTCGCTGGCTATTGGCGCGGCGAGGGGAGCGGCGTGATCAGTGTGTGGGATCTGCGACCGAGGAGGAAACCATGGCCAACTTGCGAGTGAATGGACAGGAGCGCGCCTACGACGGCGATCCGGCGATGCCGCTCCTGTGGTACCTGCGCGACGAGCTCGCCCTAACGGGCACGAAGTTCGGGTGCGGCGCGGCGCTCTGCGGCAATTGCACGGTGCATCTCGACGGCGAGGCGGTCCGTTCCTGCAGCACGCCCATGTCGTCCGTCACCGGCAAGGCCGTGACCACGATCGAAGGCTTGCACCCCAAGGGCGAGCACCCCGTGCAGATGGCCTGGCGCGAGCTCGGCGTGCCGCAGTGCGGCTATTGCCAGACCGGCCAGATCATGAACGCGGCCGCCCTGCTGGCGAAGAAGAAGGCGCCGACCGACGCCGAGATCACCAGCGCCATGGCCGGCAACCTGTGCCGCTGCGGCTGCTATCAGCGCATCCACGCGGCCGTTCGCGCCGCTGCGAAGGGAGCGTGACATGACCAAGCTCAGCACGCATGCCAAATTCGCCATCAGCAATGTCAGCCGGCGCGGTCTGCTCAAGGGCGTGGCTGCCACGGGAGGCCTCGTCCTCGCGGCCCAGATTCCTGGCGCCAGGGGTGCCATGGCCGGCTATCCCACCGGCGCCAGCGCCATGCCGAACGGCGTCGTCAGCGACCCCAAGATCTTCATATCGATCGGCAAGGACGGCATCGTCAGCATCGTCGCGGCGCGGGCCGAGATGGGCAACGGGGCCGCCCGCACGGCGCTGCCCATGATTGTCGCCGACGAGCTCGACGCCGATTGGGCGCGCGTGCGCGTGATCCAGTCGCCGGGTGACGAGAAGACCTACGGCAACCAGGACACCGACGGCTCGCGCAGCGTACGCCACTTCATCCAGCCCATGCGCCAGTGCGGCGCTGCGGCGCGCCAGATGCTCGAGGCGGCGGCCGCCAAGACGTGGAAGGTCGACGTCAGCGAGGTGCAGGCCCAATTGCACGAGGTCGTGCACAAGCCCTCGGGCCGCAAGCTCGGCTACGGCGAGCTCGCCGCCGATGCCGCGGGCCTGCCGGTGCCGGCGGAGGACAAGATCAAGCTCAAGGAGGCCAGCGCCTTCCGCTACATGGGCAAGGGCAATGTCCCCATCTCCGACATCGTCGACATCACCACCGGCAAGGCCATCTACGGCCAGGACGTGATGCTGCCCGGCATGAAGTTCGCGCTGATCGCCAGGCCGCCCGTGGTCGGCGGCAAGGTCGCCTCGGTCGACACCAGCGCCGCCATGAAGGTGCCGGGCGTCGAGAAGATCGTGACGCTGGCATCCACCCCGGCGCCGGCGAAATTCGCTCCGCTCGGCGGCGTCGCCGTGATCGCCAAGAGCACGTGGGCGGCGATGAAGGGCCGCGAGGCGCTCAAGATCACCTGGGACGATGGACCCAACAAGGCCCACGACTCCAAGGCCTACCGGGCCCAACTCGAAGCAAGCGTGAAGAAGCCCGGCAAGGTCGAGCGCAATCAGGGCGATGTCGACAAGGCGCTCGCCTCGGCGGCCAAGGTCATCACGGCCGAGTACTACGCCCCCCACATCGCCCATGCGACCATGGAGCCGCCGGCGGCCACGGCGCGCATGAGCTACGGCAAATGGGAGGTGTGGGCGCCAGTGCAGAGCCCCGGCCAGGCACGCGACGACATCGCCGCGGCACTCGGCGTCGCGACCATGCAGGTGACGGTGCACACGACCCTGCTCGGCGGCGGCTTCGGGCGCAAGTCCAAGTGCGACTTCGCCATCGAGGCGGTGCTGCTGTCCAAGGAGTTGGGCGGCGCACCAGTCAAGGTGGTGTGGACGCGCGAGGACGACATCCGCCACGGCTTCTATCACACCGCGACGGCTGAGCGCTTCGAGGCGGGCCTCGACGCCAACAACAAGGTGGTCGCATGGCGGCATCGCAGCGCCGCGCCGACCATCCTGTCGACCTTTGCTCCCGATCCGAAGCACCCCTTCGACATCGAGCTGGGCATGGGTTGGGTGGACACGCCGTTCGACGTGCCCAACATCCGCATGGAGAGCGGCGAGGCGCAAAGCCATGTGCGGATCGGCTGGTTCCGGTCAGTCAACAACGTGGCCCACGCCTGGTCGACCCAGTCCTTCGTCGCAGAGATCGCACACCAGCTGGGCAAGGACCCCAAGGACTTCCTGCTCGAGCTGATCGGGCCTGCACGGATCGTCGACCCGCGCAAGCAGGTGACCACCCCATGGTGGAACTACGGCGAGCCGTTCGAGACCTATCCCATCGACACGGGGCGGTTGCGGCGGGTCACGGAGCTGGCTGCCAAGGAGGCGGGATGGGGCAAGCAGCTGCCGAAGGGGCAGGGGCTCGGCATCGCCGCGCACCGCAGCTTCGTCAGCTACATCGCCACCGTCGTGCACGTGGTGGTCGACAAGGGCAAGATCTCGATCCCCCGCGTCGACACGGCGGTCGACTGCGGCTACTGCGTGCACCCCGAACGGGTGCGCTCGCAGATCGAGGGTGCCGCGGTGATGGGGCTCACGCTCGCCAAGCACGGCGACATCACCCTGAAGAACGGGGCCATCGAGCAGAGCAACTTCAACGACTACCCGCTCGTGCGCATCGACGAGTCACCCGTCCAGACACAGGTGCACATCGTCCCGCACGGCATCGACGTGCCGCCGAGCGGCGTCGGTGAGCCGGGCGTGCCGCCGTTCGCGCCGGCGCTGTGCAACGCCATCTTCGCCGCCACCGGCAAGCGCATCCGCCAGCTGCCGATCGGCGACCAGCTGGCGACGTAGCAAACAGGACCGGAGGCGGGGCCGCCCCGCCTCCGGTCGCTTCGCTTCCGCGCCGCTCAGCGTAAGCCGGTCAACAGGTGCCGTCGAAGCCAGTCGCCCAGCCGCCTTCGCACCAGCCTGAAGGCGGCGCGGCGCAGGACCGGCACCAGCCGCTCCGGCGCCTCCATCGCGAGCCGCTGCAGGGGATGCAGCTTCGGAGTTGCCGGCGTCCTCGCATCGTGGTGATCAAGCATCGCCCTCTCCCGAGCACGATCAGCGAAGGGCGGCGAGGTTGGCGACCGCGACGACGTCGCGCCCGACCCTCTTGCGGCCTTTGACGTGCGTCAGATCGATGCCCGCGTCGCGCAGCTGACGCGCGTCGAGAGCCAGCACCTCGCGCCTCCAGGTTGCCTGCTGCCGCCTCCGCCGAAGCTGGGCGATGCGGCGGGCGAGCAGCTCGGCGATGCGAGCGCGCCAATCGTTCGACGCCCGACGAGAACAAGTTGCCGGCGCTTGCATGGTCTGTCTCCAGTACTGTGGTCCGATTTGGCTGGCGTTTGTCGCGCGTTTCAGGCCCGCCGCCGGGTAGCCGGCGTCAGCCGAGGATGGGGCTCGGCTCCCGGGCGATGGCAACGCCGGCGCGTGCCGCAATGGCGAGGATTTCATCGAGTGGCGGCTGGCCCCCGCTGCGCCGACCAGCAGCATCCATCTCCGTGAACATCCGCTCCAAGCCGGCGCCCGGCGTGCAGAGCACGAGCATGCGGGCAGCAACGCTGCCTTCGTTGCGGAACGCATGCTGCCGGCCGCGCGGGCCGAAGAAGAAGGAGCCCGGGCCGAAGCGGAGCGGGGCCTCCTGATCGGTGCTCTCGAGGATGATTTCGCCGGCCAGCACGTAGAAGGCTTCGTCCTCGTGCTCGTGCGTGTGAGGCGGCACGCCGGCGCCCGGGGGTACGGTGCACTCGATGCAGCAGAAGCGGTTTCCCGTTTCAGCGCTCGTGGCTTTGAACACGTAGGGCGCGCCGAGCACGTTGAGGGTTGGGCCGGCACCTGCAGCGCGGACGATCGAAACCGCCGTCGCTATGTCTTGCAGCGCTTGATCCATTGTCCGTCTCCTTCCGATGTTTGACCAGTCGGTGGTAGACCTCGGGCAGCTTCTTGATTAGCCTGATTGTCGGTGACATTCTTTCCTGAATTCAGGACAATCCGATGGACCGCCTCGATGGGATCGCCGCCTTCGCCCTGGTTGTGGAGACCGGCAGCTTCACGGCGGCGGCGCAGCGCCTGAAGCTTTCGAAATCGGCGATCAGCGCCCACGTGCAGAGGCTGGAGGAGCGCCTCGGCGTGCAGCTGCTGCATCGCACGACGCGGCGCGTGACGACCACCGAGGCAGGCGGCACCTACCACCAGTATTGCGCCCGCATCCTCGCCGATGCGGAAGCCGCTGAGCAGGCCGCAGCCGCGCTGCATCGCGAGCCACGCGGGACGCTGCGCATATCCGCCCCCGACACGTTCGGCTGGATGCATGTCGCTCCGGCGATCCCCGCCTTCCGCGCGCGCTTCCCGGAGGTCGCGATCGACCTGAGACTCGAGGAAAGGCACGTGAACCTCGTCGACGAGAGGCTCGATCTGGCGATACGGATCGGAACGCTGCCCGACTCGCCGCTGATCGTCCGCAAGCTGGCGCCATCGCGGATGATGCTATGCGCGGCGCCGGACTATCTGGGCCGGCACGGGCCGCCCATGTCGCCGCGCGATTTGAGCACGCACACCTGTTTGTGCTTTCCACCGCTCTGGCGCGACGGGCATTGGCATCTTGGCGCAAAGCAGGGCGAGCAGCGGGTGCCGATCGCCGCCGCCATCGTCACCAACAGCGCCGAGGTGCTACGCGCAACCGCATTGGGCGGCGTCGGCATAGCCATGCTGCCGACCTGGGTCGTGGCCGACGACCTGCGCAGCGGTACGCTCCGTCCCGTGCTGACGGGGTGGGCGCCTCCAGCCAGCGTGATCCATGCCGTCTATCCAGACAACCGCCGCATGTCGGCGAAGGTGCGCGCGTTCGTCGACCACCTCGTGCGCCACATCGGCCGGACGCCATACTGGGACCGGGGCTTGTAGCAATCTTGGACGGAGCGGGCCTGTGCGGCCCCTTCAGAACATGCCGTTGCTGTTGGCGGCCTTCTCGGGGATGGGCTGCACCACGTCCCAGTGCTCGACGATCTTGCCGTTCTCCAGCCGGAAAATGTCGACGATCGCCGAGCCGCGGGCGCCGGGCTCCGGGATCGCGTGCACGTGCAGAATGACGAGATCGCCGTCCGCCAGCACCCGCTTGATCTCGCTGCGGCCGTTGGGGAATTTCTCGCGCCGGAATTCGATGAACTTCTTGAACCCCTCGATGCCGTCGGCCGCATTCGGATTGTGCTGGATGTAGCGCGGACCGAAATGCTTGGCGGCCGCCTCGAAGTCCTTCTGGTTGAGCGCCTTGTCGTAAAAATCCACCACCACTTTCTTGTTGGCCTCCTCCTGCGGCGTGTTGCCGGCCTGGGCCGGAACGGCAAACAGGGCCGCCGCGAGGGTGACCAGCAACGCCAGACTCGTGAGCTTCATCGGTTCTCTCCCCTTGGACGTGGTGCACGCGCAGAAGAATTGTTGCTTCGGCAAACGACTGTCCGAACGCTGTATTTCCATCTGATTTACCAATTGCCGCAAGCAAATCGTAGCACGGATTTGCGATAACAGGCCGGGGATGGGGATGAGCGCAATGCCGCTGCTGTATGTTCCGACCATCTATGTGCTGACGCTCTCCGTCATGGCGCTGCTCGGCGTGCTGACGCTGTTCGCGTGGCTGCAGAACCGCGCCATCCGCGCGCTCGCGTGGTGGAGCGGTGCCGTCCTGTTGATGGCGCTTGCGCTCGGCCTGCTGTGCCTGCGCGGCACGATCCCCAACTTCCTTTCGCTCGATCTCGCCTACGTGGTGTTGTTCACGTCGTCCGGCTTGATGCTCGAAGGCGCGCGCTGCTTCGACGGCCATCGCCGAAGCCTGTTTGTCGTGTTCGCCGGCGCGGGGGTCTGGTTTGCGGCTTGCCATGTGCCGCCAATCTACGACTCCGTGACGGCGCGCACGGTCGTCGTCTCGGCCATCGTCGGACTGTATTCGCTCGGTTGTGCTCATGTCATGTGGAGAGGCCGCGCGGAGCCGCTGCTCTCGCGTTGGCCCCTGATCGTGCTGGTCGGACTCGGCGGCATGCTCTTTCTGGTGCGCATTCCGCTGGCGATCACCTATCCGCTCGCGCACAGCGCCATCAACAGCGTCGATGCCCTGCAATCGCCCTGGTTCGCGATCGCCAGCACCACGACCCTGCTGTTCATCGTTGCCGTGTATTTTCTCTTCCTTGCGCTCGCCAAGGAGCGCGCGGAGCTCGCGCATCGGCACGCGGCGATGACCGATCCACTCACCGGGTTGTTCAACCGCCGCGCCTTCATGGAGCTGGCGGGGCGCCGCCTGGCCGCGCGCGGACCGGCAGGCGAGACGCTCGCCCTCCTGATATTCGATCTCGACTGGTTCAAGAAGATCAACGACGGCTGGGGTCATGCGATCGGCGACCAGGCCTTGCGGTTGTTTGCGGAAACGCTGCGCGCCAGTCTCCGTCCCGACGACATCGCGGGCCGGCTCGGCGGCGAGGAGTTCGCGGCCATCGTCGGCGGCACGGACCGAGAAGCGGCGGTGCGCGTCGCCGAGCGCATCCGCGAGAATTTTGCTCACGGCGCGAAGACGGTCGACGGCGCGCCGGTCGGGGCAACGGTGAGCGTGGGCGTATGCTATCGCGGCTCTGCCGGAGCCGCGGATATAGCGCCCCTGTTGGAAAGCGCGGACGTGGCGCTCTACCAGGCCAAAGCGCTGGGCCGCAATCGGATCGAGGTCGCCGCGGACAGGGCGACGCCGCCGCTTCGCGAGCTGCCGAGCGATCCCGGCCAATGCCGCAAACCCGACGAATCGCGCCTTCGCGCTTGCGCGTGACCCGGCGAACGGCTCCTCGATGAACGGGCATGATGCGGCCGAGGCCTCCATGCTACATATCGGCGTCCTGTCGCTGGCAGGCGGCGAAAATGGGAGCAGACGGGGATCATGGCCAGCGTTACAGCAGGCGCGCCGGGCTCGGCCGGCATCGTCGAGCGCATCGGCCGCATCGCCGGCCTGATCGAGCAGTCGGGTGCCCGCAACGAGGCGCTCGGGCGGCTGGCGCCGGAGGTCGTGGACCAGCTGCACGAGCAGCGGCTCTTTCGCCTGCTCCTGCCGCGCGTCTACGACGGCGAGGAGGTCGACCTCGCCACCTGGTTCCGAGCCATGGAGGCGCTCGCCAAATGCGATGCGAGCACGGCCTGGTGCGTCGGCCAGATCAACGGCTGCGCGGCAACGGCGTCGGCCGTGACGCCGGAGGTCGCGCGCACAATCTGGGGCGCGCCGCGGGCGGCGCTGAGCTGGGGACCGGCGGTCAAGGCGCGCGCCGATGAGGTCGACGGCGGCCACCGCCTCGACGGCGAATGGATGATGTCGAGTGGCAGCCGGCATGCGACCTGGGTGGGCCTGATCGCCCCGATGTTCGACCGCAGCGGCGCCCCCGCCGCGCTGCCCGACGGCGTCACCGCGCGCACCTTCTTCGTCCCGGCCGGCGCGGTCGAATGGGTCGACAATTGGCAGGTGCATGGACTGAACGCGACCAACAGCGGGGGCTACAAGGCCAGCAACGTGTTCGTGCCGACCGGCTACTCGATCTGCCGGGAGCATCTGCTCGAGGCGCAGCTCACGACCCCGCTCTACAAGTTCCCCCTCAACAGCTTTTTCGCCACCGGATTCTCGGGTGTGGCCCTCGGCATCGCCCGGTCGATGCTCGACGCGGCGATCGCGCTTGCAGCCGAGAAGAAGCCGCGGGCCGCCAAGCTCAGCCTGCTCGAGAACCATGTGGTGCAGTTGCAGATCGGCGACGCCGAGGCCCGGCTGCGCTCGGCGCGCGGCTACGTCGAGGCCACGGCTGAGCGCGTGTGGCGGGCGGTCGTCGCCTCGGGCGAGCTAACGGTCCCGCAGCGTATCGACATCCGCATGGCCACGACGTTTGCGATCCACGAGGCCAAGGCGGTCGCCGAAGCGGCCTGGGAGGTTGCGGGCGCGAGCGCGATCTTCGACTCCGGGCCCTTCGAGCGGCGCATGCGCGACATCCGCACGGTGACGCAGCAGATTCAAGGGCGCAAATCGCACCTGCAGGAGACCGGCGCCTATCTGTTGGGGCTCGAGCCGAGCCTGATATTCGCCTGAGGCACAGGAAAAGATTGCCGGGATTGTTCGTCCGCGGCGGGGCCGCCTCAGTTGGGCATGCGCTGTCCGTCCGGGGAGGCGTCGAGCCTGAGATTGAGCTCGGAGGGATCGGACGGGCGCCGGCAGCGACCGTCGAACTCCGCGCCCTGCTCGATCGCGAGCGATAGATGATGGATGTCGCCCTCGACCTTCGACGACGACTGCAGGGTGACGGTGGCGCCGCGAATGACACCCGATATCTTGCCGCGGACGATCACCCGCTCGGCGGCCACGGTGCCCGTCACCTTGCCCTTCTCGCCGATGATCACCTCGACGCCGCCGACATCGCCTTCGACCTCGCCGTCGACCTGCAGCGTGCCTTGGCTGATGATCTTGAGGCCCTGGCCGATGATCTTGAGGTCGTTGCCGATCACCGACTTGGCGCCGCCATCCGCGCTCGCCTGACGGCGCTGCGGCAAATTGAGGCCGTTCGCATTGGGATTGGCGGTCTGTGGCTCGAGCATTTTCGGCTCGGCGGTCGAGCTACGCGTGAACATGTGGCCCCCGGGATGATTTGACCCATTGTGAAGGCACCGATGCCACCACCCGGGCATGGTCGAATTGTGTCCGCGACGGCAAAAAGGGGCCGCCTCGAGCGACAGGCCACCGCGGGCCGCCTGCGCCCGCCGCGACACAGCACGCAAAAAAACGCTTTCTCCGTCGACGCCGCGCTTGCGGATCGGGTAATCTGCGCCACAGGGTTGTAAAAACGCGATTCAGTGCGACTCTTCAAGGGGGTGACCATGCGCTTTCGGACGGCCGTTGCAGCTTCAGTCGTTGCTTGCGTAGCGTCGATCGGCCCGGCCGCGGCCCAAGGCGCAAAACCTGCTCCCTGTCCGGGCAATCCCGATGCACTGGGCCTTGCGCGGACCGTCGAGATCGACACGACGGGTGGACCGGGCTTCGGCTTCGAGCAGTACAAGGCGCACGATTTCCTGTTCCAGCGAGAGGTGGCCTTCACCTTCGATGACGGGCCGTGGCCGAACAACACCCGTGCCGTGCTCGAAGCGCTGGCCAAGCATTGCATCAAGGCGACGTTCTTTCCGATCGGCAAGCACGCGCTGTGGCATCCCGAAATCCTCAAGGAGGTCGCCGCGGCGGGCCACACGATTGGCGGCCACACCTGGTCGCACGCCAACCTGGGCAAGGCCAAGGGCGACAAGGCCACCGAGGAGATCGAGAAGGGCTTCAGCGCCGTCAAGATTGCGCTCGGCGGCGCGCCGCCGTCGCCCTTCTTCCGCTTCCCGTACCTGCAGGATCCCAAGGATATCCTCGCCTATCTCGGCACGCGCAATATCGCGATCTTCTCGCACGACCTCGACAGCTTCGACTTCAAGATGCGCAAGCCCGAGGACGTCATCAAGTCGGTGATGACCAAGCTGGAGAGGAAGGGCAAGGGCATCATCCTGATGCACGACTTCCAGCAGGCGACGGCCAAGGCCGTACCCGACCTGCTCACTGAGCTGAAGGCCAAGGGCTACAAGGTCGTGCACATGAAGGCCAAGGCCCCGCTGGCGACCATCGCGCAGTGGGACGATGCGGCCAAGAGCGAGATCAAGGGCGTGGTCGGCTCGGACAAGCCGACGTCGAGCGTCGTGCGCACGGTGGAGGAAGCACCCGCCACGGCCGCGGTGAAGACCGTGCCGACCAAGTAGCCGCTGGCGGATTTGCCGGCTGCGCCGCCCACCGCTCGCGCGGTCATGCTATTCTATCGTCATGGCCGTACGACCGCAGAAGCGCATGACCGTCGACCAGTTCCTGGCCTGGGCTCCTGGGCAGCGAGGGCGGTACGAGCTTTTCAGCGGCGTCGCCTATGCGATGTCGCCCGAGCGGGCGGGCCATGCCGAGACCAAGCACGCGGTTGCCAAAGCGCTCGCTTCAGCCATAGCGCGCGCCAAGCTCGCATGCTGGACGCTCCCCGACGGAATGACGGTGAGGGTGGACAGGCACACCGCGCACGAGCCGGACGCCCTGGTCTACTGCGGCGCCAAGCTGCCGAGCGACGCCCTCGAGGTGCCCGAGCCGGTCATCGTGGTCGAGGTGCTGTCGCCAAGCACGAGGCACATCGATGCCTCCGCAAAGCTGGCCGGGTATTTCAGACTGCCGAGCGTATTCCACTACCTCATCGTCGATATCGACAACCGCCTCGTCATCCATCATGCGCGCAGCGAGGGCGACGTGATCAGCACCCGCATTCTGCAGACCGGCGTCCTCGATCTGTCTCCGCCCGGGTTCAAGGTGTCCGTGGCAAAGCTCTTTCCTCGTCCTTGAGCCGGTACGCTCATGATGTCCACGCCCGAGGAGATCGAGTTGTTGAAACTGTCCGGCAGCACGTTCTGAAACGCGCAGCCCAGACTACCAGCTGATGTCGAGATCGACGTAAGGCGCACGCACCCGGACGCGGCCGCCGTCCCGGTCCACATCGACGACCGCATAGGGCGCCCGCACCCGCAAGCTGCCGCGGTCCCTGTCGATATCTGCGTCGGCATAGGGGGAGCGCAGGCGCAGGTCGCGACTGCGGTCGCCGCGGGCCGGGGGTGGCTCAGGCTGTACCGCCTCGGGGGGCGCGCCCCGGGGCGTTGGCTCCCTTACGTCTCGGCTGCGCGGCGGGGCAGGCTCCTTCGGCTCGCTGCGCTCACGCACAGGGAGCGGGGTCGGCACAGCTTCGACCCGGGGCGGGGCGGCGGGCTGCAGGACCGTCGCCTGTGCTACGACCGGAGGGGGTTCGCCGAGCCCGGTCACGGCCACGAACGAGAGGCCAGCGCTCGCCACCACGATGAGCGTGCCAAAGAAGACAACTGCGCTGGACTTCGGCAGAGGCATTATGGCCGTTCGCGTTCTGGCACTGTTCCCATGCCGCACCCGCATGTCGCGCGCGGCCGTGCATACATAGGGAGCCCCACTCGGGTTTGCCAGGGTCGCCCTTCACGCCATCGCGCTGGTCACGGCGATCGGCGGCGGCGCGCGAAGCGTTTGGTAAACAACGCAATAACGCTCGGTGAGCTTCATGAGGGTGGCGCGCTGCTCCTCGGAGAGATCGCCGTCGATCTCGAAAGACAGACGGATGTCGCGGAAGCCGACCGGCGCCTCCTTGGCGACGCCCAGGGTGCCGCGGAAATCGAGGTCGCCCTCGGCGCGGATACGGGCATCGCGCACGCTCAGCTGCAGCGCGGTGGCCACCGCGTTGAGGGTGACGCCGGCGCAGGCGACCAGCGCTTCGAGCAGCATGTCGCCGGAGCAGGCGCTCGTCCCCGAGCCCCCGGTCGCGGGGTGCAAGCCGGCCTCGACCAGCGCCTTGCCCGTCTGCACAGAGCAGGTGACACCCTCGCCGATGCGCCCCTCGGCCTTCAGCGTGACCACGGCGGCTTCCGGCGTCTGGCGATAGCGATCCTTCAGGGGCGCCTGCAGGGCCTTCAGGGCGCTCGCGTCCATGGCTGTCTCCGCTCGCTGTCCGCTCACTCGGGGGCGTTGCTTGCGCGAAGTTTAGACCAGTCGCGTCCGAAAGGGAGCCGGAAATGAAAGAAGCCGGCCAACGGGCCGGCTCCATCTCGCGTGGCCGGCGGCGGATCGCACCACCGCGCCGGCTAGGCCGAATTAGCGCCTACTTGGGGGACGGCAACGTTGGTTCTCGCGCCAGAGGAGCACCCACTTCCAGTTTAGCTCAGGTTGCAGCGTGCGGCCCGCCGTTGGCTCGGGCCGATCCAACACCACGCCACACCGTTGACAGAGGCGCTTCATGTGCCACTCCATCTCGTGAGGTAGAGCTGCGCTTATGCTGCGTAGGCCGCCGGGCGCAGGCAATAGAGATCGCGCGTGATCCCCGGCCGGACGGCCGGAGGCGCACGATGTCGGCGGCTTGGCTAGTTTGGGCGCAGCGGTTCGGGATGGGGCCGCGCATCGTCCGCGGCAACATGAGTCCGAAAGCTGCTAGCGGCGGCCCCATCCATGCCCGCCTCGCTCTCGGCAATTCTGCAATGCCTGCTTTGTACATGCCTCGCTCAGACGCACCGGGATTCTGGGCAAATCCCGCGCTTCTGACGCGCACCTTGTTCTTGCTGGAGTGTCCCCTAGTCCGTGCCAGCCCGCCTCCAGCGGCGCATTCACCGGCACTCGCGTCGAAGGTTTGCTGATTTGGTTAACAAAAGGTTAACGCACCGGGTTGGCGCTGCCAGCCGCTACCGGGGGAAGATCAGGCCTATCTCGGCGGAGCCGGCGTCCACCTCCAGCGGCGTGGTGCCGAACACGTCGCCGTCGATCTGGGTCGGCACCGGGCGGTGGGTGGCGACCGTCACCCGCGAGCAGCGCAGCATCTCCACATCGCCCCGGGCCGCGCGGGCATCGAGCTGACCCATGGCCAGGCTCATCAGCTGGCCGGCCAGCACGGCCGAGTTCTGGGCTTTGAAGAGGATGGCTTCCAGGCCACGCTCGCGGATGCCGGCGCGCGGCGCCAGAACGAAGCGGCCGCCATAGTGGCGCGCGTTCGAGATGACGGCCCAGCTCGCCGTGTGCAGACGCCCGTCGATCGTGAGGCTCAGCCGGTCGACGGGGCGGATGAGCGCACCCAGCACGGGTCCGGCGTAGGCCACCTTGCCGAGGCGGCTCTTGAGCCGCTGATCGAGCGCGGCCACCACCCGGGCATCGAAACCGGCGCCGGTCATGAGCAGAAACGGCTCGCCGTTGGCCCGGCCGCATGCCACGCGCGCAACCGGACCGTGCAGCAGCATGTCGCCGACCGCGGCCGGCGTCGCGGCCAGGCCGATCTCATGGGCCAGCACGTTGCCGGTGCCGACCGGGATGATGCCGAGGGGGGCATCGCAGCCGATGAGGGCCGCGGCCGATTGCCGGATGGTGCCGTCGCCCCCTGCGGCGACGATCGCATCGTAGCGGCCGCTGTCGGCGGCCCCGCGCGCCGCCAGCCTGGAGGCGGTGGAATCGGCTGGGGTGGCCCGCGTCACGGATGCCCCCGCCGCTTCCAGCAACCGCACGACGTCCTCGACCAGAGGCACGCCGGCAACCCCGGCGCCCGGATTGACGATCAGGAAGAAGCGGCGGCGCATGGGCGAAAAGGGACCAAAATGGCGGAGATCATGCTTATAGCAGCGGACGCCCGGACAAACGAGGCGGGCATGACGCGCGTCATATCAAGGCTTTGCCTTGTCAAACGCCCGTCAACAACCTGTCGTCGAGATCTGCCACACTCGGCGCTGGGAACAACCACGGAAAGCTTGCATCCAGCCAAGCCCGCTCGGCGCGTCTATTGCGCCCACGCGGCCACGGCGCCTCATTATCTTGGACGCCCGTCCGCCCTAGACGCGCGTCCTCGATCGGGCCAGTCGGTCACTCGCGTTGCGCCTACCCCGCTGGCGCCCGCGTGCAGCCGATTGGCCCATTTTTCCTCCCTCTGCCTCCCGGCCGCGCGCACGAATTGACCTGTGACCAAGGTGGGTGTTCGATGGCGGCTGCTTCCAACCCCCACGCCTCACGCGAGCAGCCATGTCGAGACCAGAGCAAGACCCCATCGTCGTCGTCGGCCTGGCGCGCACGGCGATCGGCGGATTCCAGGGTGTGTTTGGGCCGCTCACCGCGCCCCAGCTCGGCAGCGCCGCCATCCAGGCTGCGGTCGCGCGTGCCGGCATCGCGCCGGACGACGTGAGCGAGGTGTTGATGGGCTGCGTGCTGCCGGCGGGGCAGGGCCAGGCGCCGGCGCGCCAGGCAGCCCTCGGCGCCGGGCTGCCGCAATCGGTGCCGGCAACCACCGTCAACAAGATGTGCGGCTCGGGCATGAAGACGGTGATGATGGCGTTCGATGGGCTGCATGCGCGGCCCAAGGACGTGTTGGTCGCCGGCGGCATGGAGAGCATGACCAACGCGCCCTACCTGCTGCCCAAGATGCGCGGCGGCGCACGGCTGGGGCACACCGAGGTCAAGGACCACATGTTCCTCGACGGCCTGGAGGACGCCTACGACAAAGGCCGCCTGATGGGCACGTTCGCGGAGGACACGGCGCAGCACTACCAGTTCACGCGCGAGGCGCAGGACGCGTTCGCGATCGAAAGCCTGAGGCGGTCGAAGCGGGCCAACGAGGACGGCTCGTTCGCCAAGGAAATCGTCGGCGTGGCCGTGAAGGGGCGCTCGGGTACGGCGCAGGTCGAGCGCGACGAGCAGCCGTTCACCGCCGATCCGGCCAAGATCCCCAAGCTCAAGCCCGCGTTCCGCGAAGGCGGCACGGTGACGCCGGCCAACTCGAGCTCGATCTCGGACGGGGCGGCGGCGCTCGTGCTGATGCGGGCGAGCGAGGCGAAGCGGCGCAAACTGAACCCCATCGCCAGGATCGCCGGCGTCACGGGCGTCGCGCAGGCGCCCGCCTGGTTCTCGACGGCTCCCATCGCGGCGATGAAGCGCCTGCTGGAGCAGGTCGGCTGGAGCGCCGATGAGGTCGGTCTTTACGAGATCAACGAGGCGTTCGCGGTCGTCGCCATGTGCGCCATGCGCGACCTCGCCCTGCCGCACGAGAAGGTCAACGTGCACGGCGGCGCCTGCGCGCTCGGCCATCCGATCGGCGCGTCGGGCGCGCGCATCCTGGTCACGCTGATTCATGCCATGGAGAAATACGGCCAGGACAGGGGTGTCGCCTCGCTCTGCATCGGCGGCGGCGAGGCCACCGCGGTGGCCGTCGAGCGCATGACGTGAGGGCGATCCACACCGAGATCGGCATCGGCGCCCCCGCGGCGGCGGTGTGGAGCATTCTCATCGACACCGACAATTGGGCCGAGTGGAACCCGTTCGCGAAGCTGAGCGGACGCGTTGCCGTGGGCGAGCGCGTGTCCGTTACGCTGACGCCGCCGGGCAAGAGCGCCATGACGCTGCGCCCCACCATCGTCAAGCTCGAGGCGGGGCGGGAGTTTCGCTGGCTCGGCCATCTGGGCATCCCGGGGCTGTTCGATGGCGAGCATGGCTTTCGCGTCGTGCCGGAGGACGTCGGCCGCTGCCGCTTCGAGCATTTCGAGGCGTTTGGCGGGCTGCTTGTCGCTCCCGTCATGTGGATGGTGGGAGGAGCAACGCGCCAGGGCTTCGAGGCCATGAACCGCGCGCTGAAGGCAAGGGCGGAGAAGACTTGAACCCCTGGGTCTGCCGTTGTTCTTCTATCTCGCCAAAATCCTCTGGTTCTGCACCCAGCCCTCCAGCCTGATCGCCGGGGCGATCGCGCTCGGAGCCATCCTCATCGGCTCGCGCTGGCAGCGGCTGGGGCAGCGCCTGCTGGCTGCCGGCCTGGTTGCCCTCCTCGTCGGCGGACTGTCGCCGTTGGGCGACCTCATCATGCTGCCGCTCGAGAACCGTTTCCCGCGTCCCGACCTCGGCAGCGGCCCGCCCGTCACGGGCATCATCGTGCTGGGCGGTGCGGAGGACGCGCGCGCCACGCCGCCGCGCGAGGTCGCGGGCCTCAACGAGGCGGCCGAGCGCTTCACCGAGGCCGCCGTGCTGGCGCGGCAGCTGCCCCAGGCCCGCATCGTGTTCTCGGGCGGCTCGGCGGCGATGTTCACGACCGAGCTGCCGGAAGCGGTGACCGTGCAGCGCCTGCTGCTGGCTCTGGGCGTCGCGAGAGAGCGAATCACCCTGGAGGACCGCTCACGCGACACCTACGAGAATGCCCTGTTCACGGCACGCCTGCTGAACCCCAGGCCCGGCGAGCGGTGGCTGCTCGTCACGTCGGGCTGGCACATGCCGCGTGCCATCGGCTGCTTCCGCCGGGTCGGGTTTCCCGTCGAGGCCTGGCCGGTCGACTATCGCACCCCAGGCCACGTCCAATGGGTGCTCGAAAAGGCGATCCCCAACGGACTGCAGCGCATCGATCTCGTGGCACGTGAATATGTGGGGCTGGTCGCCTACTACCTGTCGGGCCGCACCAGCGCGCTGTTTCCCGGCCCCGCGACTTGAAGGCGGCGGCGACGCGCGGGTGCCGACGACAGCCTTCCGACAGGGCCCAGCGGATTCACAATGCAATTGCGGACAAGCTTGCGCCGTGAACCCGTTCTTCTATGAAGGGTAGGAGAGCCGCCATGGGCGGCAGCGCCATCCCGCCGGGACAAAACATGAAAACCGACACGCCCCGCTCCATCCTGTTGAAAGACTATCGGCCACCCAACTACCTGATCGATTCGGTCAACCTGGACGTTGCCCTCGACGCGACGCGCACGCGCGTGCGTTCGCGCCTCAAGCTGCGGCCCAATCCTGACCATCCGGGCGATCTGGGCGGGCTCAGGCTCGACGGCGAGATGATCGAGCTGGAGACGGTTCGGCTGGACGGCCGCAAGCTCGGCCCCGGCGAGTACGAGGTCACCGCAGCCGAGCTGATCATCCCGGGCGTGCCCGGCGGCCCGTTCGCGCTCGAGATCGTGACGCACTGCAACCCAGAGGCCAACAAGGCGCTGACCGGGCTCTACCTCTCGCGCGGCGTCTATTGCACGCAGTGCGAGGCACAGGGCTTCCGCCGCATCACCTACTTCCTGGACCGCCCGGACGTGCTCGCCACCTACACCACCCGCATCGAGGCCGACCGGCACGCCGCCCCCGTGCTCCTCTCCAACGGCGATCCCATCGAGCGCGGCACCATCGATGGGGGCAAACGCCACTATGCCGTGTGGCGCGACCCGCATCCCAAGCCCTGCTATCTCTTCGCCCTGGTGGGCGGCAACCTCGGCTCGTTCGCGTCCGAGTTCACCACCATGTCGGGGCGCAGGATCGCGCTCACCATCTACGTGGAGCCCGGCAAGGAGAGCCGCTGCGCCTGGGCGATGGATGCCCTGAAGCGGTCCATGCGCTGGGACGAGGAGCGCTTCGGGCGCGAATACGACCTCAGCGTATTCAACATCGTGGCCGTGTCGGACTTCAACATGGGGGCGATGGAGAACAAGGGCCTCAACATCTTCAACGACGCCCTGGTGCTGGCCTCGCCCGAGACCGCCACCGACACCAGTTTCATCGGCATCGAGCGCGTCATCGCGCACGAGTATTTCCACAACTGGACTGGCAACCGCATCACCTGCCGCGACTGGTTCCAGCTTTGCCTCAAGGAGGGGCTGACCGTCTTCCGCGACCAGGAGTTCGGCGCGGACCAGAGAGGCGCAACCGTGCAGCGCATCCACGAGGTGCGCCAGCTCAAGGCCCGGCAGTTCCCCGAGGATGCCGGCCCGCTGGCGCATCCGGTGCGGCCAGACCGCTACATCGAGATCAACAACTTCTACACCGCGACGGTCTACGAGAAGGGCTCCGAGATCGTGCGCATGATCCAGACGCTGCTCGGGCGGGAGCGCTTCCGCAAGGGTCTCGATCTCTACTTTGCGCGCCACGACGGCCAGGCGGCGACCGTCGAGCAATTCCTCGCCTGCTTCGAGGACGCGACCGGCAAGGACCTCGGGCAGTTCATGACGTGGTATTCGCAAGCCGGCACGCCCGAGCTCGTGTGCCAGCTCAAATACGATGCGCGCGCCAAGACGGCCGAGTTGTCCATCACCCAGGTGCTGCCGCCCACGCCCGGCGAGAGCAAGAAGAAGCCGCTGCATATTCCGGTGCGGCTCGGCCTGCTCGGCGGCAACGGCCAGGACCTGGAGCTGACGCTGGCGTCGGGCCAGCGGCTCGGGGACGGCCTCGTCGAGCTGAAGAAGCGCACCGAGACCTTCCGCTTTCGCGACGTGCCCTCGCGCCCGGTGCCCTCGCTGCTGCGCGGCTTCTCCGCGCCCGCAAACCTGACGATCGAACTCTCGGTGGCGGACCTGCAGTTCCTGATGGCCAACGACAGCGATCTCTACAATCGCTGGCAGGCGGCGCAGGACTACGCCACGCGCGTGCTGCTCGACGCCGTCAAGGCCATTCGTGCGGGAGAACGGGCGGTCAAGCCGACCGCCTTCATCGCCGCCCTCGGCGTCACGCTGGGAGACGAGAGCCTCGAGCCCGGCTATCGCGCCCAGTTCATGTTCCTGCCGAGCGAAAGCGACCTTGCGCGCGTGATCGGCCGCGACGTCGATCCGTCGGCGATCCACCAGGCACGCAAGCACCTGCGCAAGGCCATCGCCACCACGCTCTACCACGCCTTGGCCGAGGTCTACCGCCGGCACGAAGAGAAGGGCCCCTACTCGCCCGCACCGGACGCGGCAGGCAAGCGGGCCCTGCGCAACGCCGCGCTCGGCTACCTGACCTGCCGCGGCCGGGCCGAGGACATCGCGCGGGTGGCGGCACACTTCGCGCACGCCCGCAACGCCACCGACGAGGTGAGCGCGCTCTCGATGCTCTCCGAGCTGCGCGCGCCCGAGCGGGCCAAGGCGTTCGATCGCTTCTACGAGCGCTGGAAGACCGACCATCTCATGATCGACAACTGGTTCGCCTACCAGGCCACCTCCCCGCTTGCCTCGACGCTGGCTACCGTGCGCAGGCTTACCAGCCATCCCCTGTTCTCGATCAAGAACCCCAACAAGGTGCGGGCGCTGCTGGGCACGTTCGCGTCGGGCAATCCGGTCAACTTCAATCGCGCCGACGGCAAGGGCTACGATTTCACCGCCGACCGCGTGCTCGAGCTCGACATCTTCAACCCGCAAATCGCGGCGCGGCTGGTGTCCGCCTTCCGCAGCTGGAAGGCGCTGGAGCCGGAGCGGCGCCGGGCTGCGAAGAAGACGCTTCAGCGCATCGCCAAGGCCAAGCCGCTGTCGCATGACGCCTTCGAGATCGTGACCAAGATGCTGGAGTAGCGACGCGCGAGTCACAGCCGCCCAAATTCTGCCGTGATCCGTACTCTGATCCGTAAACGCCCCTCGACAAGCCATTGCAAATCAATGCAAAGTGCTTATGCGATTCGGTGAGCTCGTAGCGCCGCCGATCGAGGTCGGGCAGCATCACAGATACAATTCGGTCGAGGGGCAAGGGATGACGCCGGGCACGTCACCCCATCCGGGGACGAGTCCGTCCAGCGCATGGACGGCAGCGACAGAACGCATGGGCTACGCCGCAGCGAGCCTCCGGGCTCGGCTGCGCCAACCGCGGCTCGACAGGCCGCGACTGGCGCGAGTGGCGGCCACGCTCTACCTGGGCGGTCTGGGCACCATCCTGACGATGGCGTGGCACGGCAGCGCCGCAGCAGCGGGCGATACGAGCGCAAACCTCCCGGCCTGGCATCTGGCCTTCCTGATGGCGACGGGCGGCGTGGCGGCCCTGCTGACGCTCGCCGGCCGCGAGCGCGAGGACGCGACCGAGCCTGCCGAGACGCGCCCCGGTCAGGCCGCCCGCGTCAGCGAGCTGATGGCGCAGATGAGCCACGAGCTGCGCACCCCCCTCAATGCCGTGATCGGCTTCTCGGATGTGATGCTGCGCGAGTTGCATGGGCCGCTGGGCAACGCCCGCTACCAGGAATATGCCCACCACATCTCAGAGAGCGGGGGCCGGCTGCTGAAATCCTCAGAGCAGGCGCTCGCCGTCACCGAGGCCATGACGGCGCTGATGGCCGATCGCTCGCGCGGCAGGCGCGAACGGCTGCTCGCCAGCACTATGGTGCGCGATGCGTGGCGCAAAGCCTCCGGTGGAACGGCGGACGCCGCGCTGCGGCTCACCACCTGCAGCACCTGCGATATTCTGTGCGAAAGCCGCCCGACCGCCCAGGCATTCGAGCACATCCTGCGCAAGGCGCTGGCGCATATGCCCCAAGGGGGAGCGGTGCAGGTAACCGGCCAGCGCCAGGGCGGAAAACGCAGCCTCCTGATCCAGACCTCGCCTCCGCCGGCGCAAAGCGACGATGACGGCGACCAAGAGGCTAACGGCAGCCTGAGCGTCATCCTGGCCCGGCTGCTGCTCGATACGCAGGGGGCGACGCTCGTCTGCACGCGCGGGCCGAACGGCTGCTGGTCGGCCCTGATAACCTTTCCGGCGGGCCGATAGAGCAAGATCGTTTCTGATCGAAGCGCTTGGCTTCGATCATGGAACGTGAATCTTGCTCTCGACTCTATGATTAGAGTAGGATTCACGCTTCGGCCGCCACGTCTCGATCGAGGCAAAGTGGTTCAATCCGAAGCGATCCTGCTCTAGGCCCCGGAACAGCCCTACTGCTTCGGCTCGCGGGCGGATTGGTCGGGCTCGTCCAGCAGATTGTGGCCGGGCGGCCGGCGGTGCTCGCGCCAGCGCGGGAATGCGTGCCGCTCCTCGGGTGAGAGACCGGCGGCGATCTTGACGTAAAGCTCCTGTACCGCCTGCCGGGCCCGGCTCTCGGCCTCGGCCTGACGCTGCTGCGCGCTCTTGAAGACCGCCTGGTCGAAGGGCTCCGCCAGCAGGGCCTTGACGGTCTCCTCGCGCGCCGCGCGCACCTCGCGCCGGAAGGGCCGTATGTGGCGGCGCTCCCCCGCCGTCTGCTCCCACAGCTGCTTGCGGCGCTCGGGCGAGAGCGTGCTGGCGTACCCCAGCAGGTTGGGCGTGATCGCGCCGGCCCACGGCGGCGGCTTGCGGAAGCGCCACATGGCGCCGGCGACCGAGCCGACGATCACGAGATTGAGCGCGATAGAGGCGAACAGCGCGACCAGCAACCAGCGCGGCGCGCGGCGCACAGGGTCTGGCCTGGTGGTGCCGGCATCGGTCATAGCAGGTCCTCATCCAGCAGATCGACCTGGGCCACGGCGGTGGCGGGCGAGTTCAGCGCGAGGCCGGTCATCTGCTCGATCGCCGGCACGATGCTTTGCGTCATGCTCGAAAGTCCGATCAGGATGCCGAGCGCAAGGGACGCGGCCAGAGTGCCGGCCGCGCCGCCCAATGCGGTCCGCTCCGTCAGCCACCGAGGAGAGCCCGCGAAGGCGGGGAACCGGATCACATTGCCGACGCGAGATGCCGCCGGCCGGGCCGCCGTGTCCTTGACGGCATGCACCATGCGCGGGGAGCGCCGCGCGGACGCAAGGATCCGCTCGGCCAATTCCGCCTCGCGGGCGAGCGAGGGCAGAGGCGCGCGCTCCAGCGCCCGGTCCAGCGATTCAACCTCCGCCAGCAACCGGCGCGCGGCCTTGTCGCGGGCAACCAGCTGGCCGGCGCCGGCGCGGGCCTCGACCGGCCAGCGCGTGCGATCGCTGCCATAGACCTCGAGCAGACGCTCGAAATCGGCGATGCTCATGTTCTTCTCGTTCCGGCTCGTCATTGCGGCACCTGTTCCATCAGCCCCTCATACCTCGCCTTCCGGCCTCACTCTCCCGGCCTCATTCTTCAGGCCTCATTCTTCGGGCATGAGTGCCCGCCATTCGTCCTCCAGTGCGGCCTTCAACGTGCGGCGCGCCCGCGCCAGCAGCGATTCGACGGCCTCGTCCGATACACCGAGCACCTCTCCCACCTCGATCTGGCTCATGCCCTCGTAGTGAAAGAGCGTGAGGGCCAGACGCTGCCGCTCGGGCAGAGCTTTCAACGCGGCGTCGACTCGGCTGCCGAGCTCACGCTCGGCCAATTGGCGCACCTGCCCAGCCGGCTGGCTCTGCTCGGGCACCGCATCCGTGACCGTGGTGTTGCGTTGCGCGCGCACCCGATCGATACACAGATTCGATACCACGCGACGCAGCCAGGGCCGTACGCCGTTGGGACCCAGCTCGAGCCCAGCAGCATTGCGCCAAAGCCGCAGCAGGGTCTCCTGCGCCACGTCCTCGGCCTCTGCATCGTCTCTCAACATGCGCCTGCCAATCGCCAGCACGGTCGGCAAGTGCCGGTCCACCAGGCCGCGGAATGCCTGCTCGTCGCCCGCCGCCACGCGCGCGAGCACGACCGCCTCGTCTTCGCTCTCTTCGGGCCCGGACCGGGGGACCGGTCCGGGCTCCAGTCTGCGCGCCAGCACGCCGATGCCTCGCCATTAGCCGCCCTCACGGGCAGCGGTCAGCTTACCTCAGGAGACCGCGGCCGCGCATCATGGGCGGCAGGTCGGCTTCCGTGATCTTGCCATCGTCGTCGAGATCGAGATTGGCGAACCGCTCTTTGGCGAAGCGATTGAACTCGTCCTTGGTCACCTTGCCGTCACGGTCGGCGTCGAAGCGCTTGAAGAAGCGTTGCGAGGCGAAAGTCGCGCGCTCGGCGGCCAAGATGGCGAGATCGCCGGCGTCGACGAAGCCGTCGCCGTTCTTGTCGAGACGGGAGAACTGCCGGCCGATGCGGCCGAGCAGGCGGTCCATGGTAAAGGGCCCGCCGTCCTTGCCGGCCTCCTTGCCATCCTTACCGTCCTTGCCTTCGGCGGCACGACCTTCCCGCCAACGGCCCACACGCTCGCGCATGCCGGGCGGCATGTCTTCGAGACCGAGGCGGCCGTCGTCGTTCAGGTCGCGCATGGCAAACCGCTCCTTGCGCGCGCGGGCGAACTCGTCCTTGCTGATCTTGCCGTCCTTGTCGGCGTCGAAGCGCTTGATGAAGCGCTTGATCCAGTAGTCGCCGCTCTCCTTGGCGGCGGCCTCGAACTCGGCGGCGTCGACCACGCCGTCGTTGTTCTTGTCGAAGCGGGCGAAACCCGGATTGCGGCGGGTGAGAAACTCATCGAGGGTGACCGCGCCGTCCTTGTCGGCGTCCATCTCCTTGAGCCGCTCGCCAAAGCGCGCGGGCACGAGGCCGACGCCCATGTCGCCGAAGATGGCGCCATGCCGGTGGTGCCCGCCCCGGAAGTGCGGGGCGGAGATGGCTGCGACGCTGCCAGCCGCGAGCAGCACGCCCGCGATCAGGAGAATCTTCTTGGACATTTCTCATCCACTCCATGGGCTTGGCGCGATCGAGGTGGGGCATTTCGCGCTTCTGGGATTATGAACGCCCAAGGGCGAAGAGTTCCGTCGGCCGGATCATGCCACCAGCACATCGAACAGGGCCGCAACCTCGGCCTCGCGGGCCGCAAGATCGGCCTGCAGATGCCTGAAATCGGGCGCTTCCCCGGCGCGGGCCAGCAAGGCCTTCAATCCGTCCGGGGCCTTGGCCGGATCGAAGGGTCCGTCGAGGCACAGCCGCAGCACCTGGGTGAGGTTGTTGAACAGGCGCGCCGCCGGCAAGAGCGTCTCGGCAGCCGCCGCCGAAAGCAGGCCGGCGTCGGCCAGGTTGACGAGCGCCGCCACCGTGTTCTGGCTCAGGATGCGGGGGTGGGCGACGGCGTGCACGAGTTGCAGGTGCTGGGCGATGAACTCCAGGTCGACCAGCCCACCCCGCACCTGCTTGAGCTCCCAGGGATCGCGCGTGCCCTTCTCCTTCTCGATGCGCGCCCGCATGTTGCGCACGTCGGCTGCGATCGCGGGCCGCGGGCGCGGCTTGACGAGGACGGCGCGGATCGCCTGCTCGACCTTGGCGCGCAGCTCCGGCGGACCCGAGATGACGCGCGCGCGGGTCAGAGCCAGGTGCTCCCAGGTCCAGGCCTCGCTGGTCTGATAGTGGACGAAGCTCGACAGCTGCGTGGCGACGGGCCCCTGCTGCCCCGAGGGGCGCAGGCGCATGTCGACGTCGTAGAGCTTGCCTTCGGCCGTCTGGGATGTGAAGGCGCTGATCAGCCGCTGCGTGTAGCGCGTGTAGTATTGCAGGGGAGCGAGCGGCTTCAGCCCGCTCGACAGCGTCGCCTTCGCATCGAAATCGTAGATCAGGATCAAGTCGAGATCGGAGGCGGCCGTCATCTCGCGTCCGCCGAGCTTGCCCATGGCGACGACGGCCGCGGCGCCGCCCGGGACGCGGCCGTGCGTCCTGGTCATCTCGCGGTCCACCACCGCCTGCATCGCCTCGACCATGCACTCGGCCAACAGCGCGTAGGCGCCGCCTGCCTGCGCGGCGCCGATGGTGCCGGTGAGCACGCGCACGCCGATCAGGAACTGCTGCTCGTTGGCAATCAGGCGGGCGCGGTCGAGCGTCTCCTGGTAGTCGCGCGCGCCCTTCAGCTCGGCGGCGGTCAGGGCAGCCAACGTCGCGTGGTCGGGCAGGTGGCCGAAGAAGCCCGGGTCCAGCACGGCATCGAGCACGCGGCGGCGCTTGCTCAAGATGCGCGCGAGCCTTGGCGCCGTGCCCATGATGCCGGCGATCAGCTCGATCAAATGGGGATGCTGCTTGAGCAGCGAGAACAGCTGGACGCCGGACGGCAGCTCGGACAGGAACTTGTCGAAGCCGATGAAGGCGAGGTCGGGGTTGGCGGTCTTGGCCAGCGCCTCGATCAGCACGGGCTGCACTTCGGTCAGCAGCTCGCGGGTCCGGGCAGTGCGCACGGCCGGATAGCGGCCGTGGTGCCAGCCGCGCACGGTAGCGATCACCTCGGGCGCGCGGGCGTAGCCCATGGCGGCGAGGGCCTCGACGGTGGCGGGGTCGTCGGCTTCGCCGGCAAACACCATGTTGGCCTCTCCGCGCGTGAGCTCCGGGCTGTGCTCGAACAGGCGAACGTAGTGGGCCTGCACGCGCTCCAGCTCGGCGGTGAGCGCGGCGGCGAAGGCAGGCGTATCGGGGAAGCCGCAGAAGCAGGCGAGCTGGGTCAGCTTGCCGGCATCCTCCGGCAGCGTCTGGGTCTGCTCGTCGGCGATCATCTGCAGGCGATGCTCGACGGTGCGCAGGAAACGGTAGGCCTGGTCGAGCTCCTTGCGGGCAGCGTCGGTGATCCAGCCGCGCTCCTGGAGGCGCTGCAGGGCCACCAGCGTCTCCGCGCAGCGCAACTCCGGCTGGCGGCCGCCGGCGATCAGCTGCTGGGTCTGCACGAAGAACTCGACCTCGCGGATGCCGCCGCGCCCCACCTTGATGTTGTGGCCGGCGACCGCGATCTCCCCGAAGCCGTGGAACGCGTGGATCTGGCGCTTCATGGCCTGGATGTCGGCGATGGCGGCGAAGTCGAGGTATTTGCGCCAGATGTAGGGCGAGAGGGCGTCAAGAAGCGCCTGGCCGGCCGCGAGGTCGCCGGCGACGGGCCGCGCCTTGATGAGAGCGGCGCGCTCCCAGTTCTGGCCGAAGCTCTCGTAGTAGTTCAGCGCCGCCTCGGTGGAGAGCGCGAGCGGCGTGGCGCCCGCGTCGGGGCGCAGCCGCAGATCGGTGCGGAACACGTAGCCGTCACCGGTGCGCTCGTTGAGCAGGCGGACCAGCTCGCGCGTCAGGCGCACGCAGAAGGGCTGCGCCTCGAGTCCCGGCCGCAGGCGGACGCGGGCGAGATCGTAGAAGACGATGAGGTCGATGTCGGAGGAATAGTTGAGCTCGAAAGCGCCGTGCTTGCCCATGGCGAGCACGATGTAGCCGTCGGGCTCGGCGCCGGCGCCGAGCCAATCGCCGGCGCGGGCCGCCTGGCGGAACAGGAAGCGGACCGCGGCCGTGACGGCTGAATCGGCCGCGTCCGACAGGCGGCGGGTGACGGTCATGACGGGCCACACGCCGCCAAGATCGCAGAGCGCGGTCAGAAGTGCGATGTCGCGCTTGAAGAGGCGCAGGAGGCGCATGGCGTCGGCGGTCGCATCCGCGCGCCCGACGGCGGCGTCGAGATCGGCGCAGAGGCCGGCGAAGCGGGCCTCCGGCGACGTTGCGAGCGCGTGCAGCAGGCCAGCTGGATCGCGCTCGATGAGGCTGGCGAGGTAGGGCGAGGCGCCGACGACGCCGGCGAGCAGATCGCACACCGGCGGCTCGGCCAGCAACGCGGCGAGCGGCGGCTCGTCGCTGCCGCGGCGGGCCAATTCGCCGAGCACGCCGGCGGCGCGCTCACGGTCATGGACGACCGGCGCGGCGGCGATGCGGGCGTGGAGCGGGGCGTCGGTCATGCGCTGTCATACCGGGGCTCGCCCCCGGTATCCAGCCACCCACACGCTCCAACCGGTTGGGAGCTCGCTGCGCGCTGGATCCCGGGAATAAATCCCGGGATGACAACGATTGGCGTTCCTATGCCGTCGATGGCGTGCGCAACGGCAGGGTCAGGACGACTCTGAGACCCGGGTCGTTGTCCTCGAGGCGGACGGAGCCGCCGTGCAGGCGCGCAACGCCCGCGACCAGGCTGAGGCCGAGCCCGCTGCCGGGGCGGGAGCGGCTCTGCTCCAGGCGCACGAAACGCTTGAGGGCGCGCTCGCGGTCCTGCGGCGCGACGCCGGGGCCGCGATCGGCGACGGCGATCTCGATGCTGTCGCCGACCCGAACGAGCGCGATGGAGATGCCGTCACCGCTGCTGCCCCGCGCGTGCTCCGCCGAATATTTGATGGCGTTGTCGACCAGGTTGGCGACCGCCTGGCTGACGAGCTCGCGATTGGCGGTGATGCTAAGGCCCGCCGCGGCGGAGACCTCGAGCTTCAGGCCGGCCTCCTCGGCGACCGGCTCGTACAGCTCGGCAACGTCGCTGATGATGGCGGCCGGATCCACCGGCGCCATGCTCTCGGCCACCGCACCGCCTTCGAGCCGCGCGATCAGCAGCAGCGAGTTGAAGGTCTTGATCAGCTCGTCGGCCTCCTCGATGGTCTTGGTGAGGCCGTCACGGTAGGAGACGGCGCCGTCGGAGCTGCGCAGCGCGGCCTCGGCGCGGTTGCGCAGGCGGTTGAGCGGGGTCTTCAGGTCGTGGGCGATGTTGTCGGAGACCTCGCGCAGCGACGCCATCAGCTCCTCGATGCGGGCGAGCATGGCGTTGAGGCTGGCCGAGAGGCGGTCAAGCTCGTCGCCGGAGCCGTCGAGGGGGATGCGCTTGGAGAGGTCGCCGGCCATGATGGTGCGGCTCGCGTCCGTCACGGCCTCGATGCGCCGGAGCACGCTGCGGCTGATGAGCAGGCCGGCGCCGATGCCGAGCGCGGAGAGTAGGGCGATGCTGATGAGCCCGAGCCGGCCCATGGTGGTGGCGAAACGATCGAGATCCTCGATGTCGCGGCCGACGATCAGCAGCGGCCCGCCCGGTACCGGCAGCGGTACCCCGACGGCCGCCCGCGGCACGCCGCCGCCCTGGTCGGAGGTGCGCACGTAGTTGAAGACGCTTCCGGCCCGGGCGCGCTCCAGCTCCGGCGGCACGCGATTGAGGTTGCCGGCGACCTTGCGCCCGGCGCTGTCGACCAGAAGATAGAGGCTCGACCCCGGCTGCGCCGAGCGCTGGGCGACGACGGCCGCGAGACGCTCGGGCCCGCCCGTCTCGAACTGCTCGCGCAGGCCGATCACCTCCGCTTCCAGGGTCTCGACCACCTTGGTGGTCAGCAGGTCGTTGGCGCGCCAGGCGATGAAGACGACGATGACGGCCGCCGCCACGACGAAGGCGCCCATGTAGGCGAGCGTCAGGCGGAAGGGCGTGGAGGTTAAGAGCCTAGTGTGGTGGTTCAGAAGTTCCCTCATCGTTGCGGCCGGGTTGTCCAGGGAACTTCTGAACCAAAACCACACTAGATACTTAGAGTTCTAGTGTCCCTTTGAATTCGAAGCTCGCAAATCCGGGTGCCGCGAAGTGTGTGCGAACTTCGAACTCGGGACACTAGTCAGCGCCGTCACGGATCATGTACCCGGCGCCGCGCACGGTGTGCAGCAGCGGTTTGGCGAAGCCCTTGTCGATCTTGCCTCTGAGCCGCGAGATGTGCACGTCGATCACGTTGGTCTGCGGATCGAAGTGATAGTCCCACACGTTCTCCAGCAGCATGGTGCGGGTGACGACCTGCCCGGCATGCTTCATGAGATATTCGAGCAGGCGGAACTCGCGCGGCTGCAGCAGGATCTGCTCGCCGGCGCGCGTGACCTTGTGGGAGAGGCGGTCGAGGGAGAGATCGCCGACGCTGTAGCGGGTCTCCTGCGCCTCGGGCGCCGGGCGGCGCGCCAGCGCCTCGATGCGGGCGAGCAGCTCGGTGTAGGCATAAGGCTTGGTGAGGTAGTCGTCGCCGCCGGCGCGCAGGCCCTTGACGCGATCGTCGACCTCGCCCAGCGCGGAGAGGATGAGGACCGGCGTGCGCGCGCCCTCGCTGCGCAGTGTCTGCACCACGGACAGGCCATCGCGGCGTGGCAGCATGCGGTCGACGATCAGCGCGTCGTAGCGGCCATCACGTGCCATGGCGAGCCCGCTCTCGCCGTCGCCGGCAAGGTCGGCCGTGTGCCCGCTCTCCCGCAGCGACCGCTGCAAGAACTGGGCGGTCTCACGATCGTCCTCGATGACCAGCACACGCATGGGACGTCGCCGCTCTCGATCGGGGGCGCTGCCCCGGGAAACATCACACTAGCGAAGCATGAAAACGTGAAGCGAGGCGACCTGTCCAGCTCGGGAGCAGGCCGCCTCGCGTGGCACAGCCTAGGAAAAACTGTATCAGCCTTTCTTCAGCTGGACTGCGACGAAGCGCGTCTGATCGCCGGATTTGATGCGCATCAGCACCGCCTTGCGCCCGAGCTTGGTCGCTTCCTTCACGCCGTTGTTGATATCCTCCGGGTTCTTGACGGAGAGGCCGCCGACTTCCAGGATCACGTCGCCCGACTTGATGCCCTTCTGGGCGGCGTCGGAGGCGTTGTCGACCTGCGTGACCAGCACGCCCTCCTTGTTGGCGCCGGTGCCGGGCGCCACGGTCAGGCCGAGCTGGTCCATCTCGGTGCCCTTCTGATCGGCGGGCTTGCTGTCGGTCTCGACCTTGGCCAACTCCTTGCCGGACGGGAACTTGCCGAGCTTGACGGGGATGGTCTGCTCCTTCTGGCCGCGCAACACGCGCACGTCGACCTTGGTGTCGGGCGAGAAGCCGGCAATCTGGCGGGCAAGATCGCGGCTGTCGGCGACCTTGTTGCCGTTGACGGAAAGGATGGCGTCACCGTTCTTGAGACCAGATTCCGCCGCGGGACCGGGCGTCGTCACCTCGGTGACGAGCGCGCCCTCGGGTTTGCTCAAGCCGAGACTTGCCGCCGTATCCTCGTCGATGTTCTGGATCTTGACGCCGAGCCAGCCGCGGCTGACCGAGCCGCCCGACCTCAGCTGCGCGACGACTTCGGAGGCGGTCCTGGCCGGGATGGCGAAGGCGATGCCGACATTGCCGCCCGAGGGGCTGTAGATGGCGGTGTTGACGCCGACCACTTCGCCATCGAGATTGAAGGTCGGGCCGCCGGAGTTGCCGCGGTTCACGGCGGCGTCGATCTGCATGTAGTCATAGGGGCCCGAGCCGATGTCGCGGCCCTGCGCCGAGACGATGCCGGCGGTGACCGTGCCGCCGAGACCGAACGGGTTGCCGACCGCGATCACCCAGTCGCCCACGCGCGGCTGCTTGTCGGCGAACTTGACGAACGGAAACGTCTGCGTCGACTTGATCTTGAGCAGGGCTAGGTCGGTGCGCTGGTCGGCGCCGATCAGCTCGGCCTCGAACTTGTTGTCCTTGTCGAAGCTGACCTGGATCTTGGCGGCGCTGTCGATCACGTGGTTGTTGGTCACCACGTAGCCGTCGGCGGAGATGACGAAGCCCGAGCCCTGTGCCAGCGAGGGACGCGGGCTGGAGTCGGGCTGGCCCCGCCACTCTTTCGGCAGGTTCTTGAAGAACTCGTTGAGGGGATGATCGTCAGGCAGGTTGGGCAGGAAGTCCTTGGGGTTCATGCCCTTCGGGCTACCCTTGGGCCCCAGCGCGATCTTGGGGCTGCCGTTGGTGACGCTGATGCTGACCACCGCCGGCTTGACCCGCTCGACGATGTCGGCAAAGGAGGGGCCGACGGATACGCCCATTGTGCCTTGGGCCGGCTTGAGCTGCGCCTGCACGCTGTGCGTGGGCAAGCCCAGCACGAGGCTGCCGGCCACGGCCAGGGCGGCTCCGGCCGACACGAATGCCAAATGCCGCTGCCTGGTACGCGGCGCGCGGCGGGTGGTGGGGAAGCGATCCATGTCATGAACCTCGAAAGTGACCGGGACACGAGTCGTGTCTGCCACATCGATATAGGCGGCGCGGCCTTACGGCGCCCTTTCGGCCACATTAAAGGTTGGTAATAATCCAGGGATGCGCAAGGTGCGGAAATCGGAGCTGGGACCGGAGCGGAGGATCGTGCGGCGGCTGCGGCTCAGCGCCGGGCTCGTCGCGCTGGTTGCGGCCGGCGCCACAGCGAGTGCGCTTCCCGCCTACGCCTGGCTATCGCGACCAGCAGCCGCGCCACCCGCCGCGCAGAGCCTGGTTGCCCGCATCGCCGTGTTCGGAGCCGACGAGCGGGTGGCGCTGCCGGCGCAGCACAGGGCCGTGCAGGAGATGATCGGCCTGCTGTTCAATGTGCGGGCGCGCACGGTGTGCACGGCCTTCTGCGTCGCCAGCGACGTCGTCGCCACCGCCGGCCACTGCCTGCACCGCACGGTCGGCGAGCGGCCGCCTAAGCTGGCTGATTTCTGGTTTGCGCGCAATTTCGACACGGTGCGCGATTTGGCCCGCATCGCCGGTCACGGCAGCGGCGCGGCGGCCCAGCACGTCATGTCGGGCGCCATGAGCCTGAACGTGCGCCCGCCGATCGACGCCACCAAGGACTGGGCGCTGGTGCGGCTGGCGCGGCCGGTATGCAGCAAGGGCCTGCTGCCGCTGCGGGTGCTGCCGATCGAGACGGTGATGCGCGAGGCCGGCGCCAAGCGGGTGTTCCAGATCTCCTACCACCGCGACTTCACGCCCTGGAAGCTCGCCTACTCGCGGCCCTGCGGCGTGGCCAAGAGCTTCGAGGGCGCCGAGTGGGGCGCTATCGCTCAGGACTTCTCGGACCCGGCCCAGCTGATCTTGCACACCTGCGACACCGGCGGGGCGTCGTCGGGATCGCCGCTGCTGCTGCAGACGCCGGCCGGTCTCGAGGTGATCGGCATCAACATCGGCACGTACGTGCAGTCGAAGGTCGTGATGCAGGACGGGCAGGTGACGAAGCGCCTCAAAGCCGACACCATCGCCAACACGGGGGTGAGCAGCGAGGCGTTCGCCGACAAGCTCGAGCTGTTTCGCCAAGCCGTGATCCTGGGCTCCAGCGCCCAGATGCGCGAGTTGCAGACCCGGTTGCAGCAGCGCCAGCTGTTCGCCGGCAAGATCGACGGCACCTACGGGGCGGCGCTGCGGGCGGCGATCGAGGCGTTCGAGAAGGCCGAAGGCCTGCCGGTGACGGGGCTGGCGACACAAGCGCTGCTGAAGCGGCTGGGCGGCGCGGCGGCGGAGAAGGGGAAGGCGCGCGTGCGGGCACGGTCTTGATCAGCCGCGGCACAGGCTGCGTCGAGCCCCCAGGAGCGACACCGATCTCCGCCGAAGGGGCACCGCGGTTCAAGTGACCTTGGTTTTGCTGCGAATGAAGGTGCGCGTGTCCTCGCCAACGTCCTCGAGGGGCAGGGTGATGAACTGTGCCCTCGACAGCAGAATCAGCCAGAATCGAGGAAACTCCCAGACCTCGCGGATCGACGACCACAACATGGTGGCGGACCCCAACTCCGACGTCACGGAGAGATCATTGTCGCTGAAGACGAAGCGCGCCTGCGGGTTGGTCATGCGCCTGAAGCGCTGCGTCGTGTTGCGATAGTGCGCCATGTATCCCCACGCCAGGATCAGCGCGACGAACAGCAGGCACGCCCCGACGAAGCCGACGAACCACGAACGATCACCCGCGAGCACGAGGAAGGCGAGGGCCCCGAAACTGACGAGAAAGGCCAGCGCGCCGGACCATCCAAACCGCTGCCGGAGCGCGCGCCAGTAGAAGGCGCGAACGGCCTCCCGGGCGAGATCCTCGCTGTATCGAACATCGACTTGGTGCATGGCCGGGCGCTCTCGCTGCTTGGCTGGGACCCAGCCTAGGAATTGCGTTTCAACAGCTCATCGAGGCGCTGTTGCTCGGCGGCGGAGAGGGGCACGGGTTGCGGCGCGCGGGTGCGCGATCTGGCGCGATAGAGAAAAACGCCGGCGCCGGCGAGCAGCAGGAGCGGCGTCAGCCACAACAGCAGCGTGTGCGGCTTGAGGCGCGGGCGCAGCAGCACGAACTCGCCGTAGCGAGCCTCGGCAAAGGCCAGCACGGCGGCGTCGGTGTCGCCGGCGGCGAGCCGCTCGCGCACCAGGATGCGCAGATCGCGCGCGAGCTCGGCGTTGGAATCGTCGATCGACTGGTTCTGGCACACGAGACAGCGCAGCTCCTGGGAGAGTGCGCGGGCGCGGGCCTCGAGCGCCGGGTCCCGGAGGACCTCGTCGGGCTGGACGGCGTGGGCAGGGGTGAAGGCGAGCATGAGTGCCAGCAGCGCCAAGACAACCGCCAGGCTGGCGCCGACGGGCCTCCCCTCCCCTTGACGGGGAGGGGTTGGGGGTGGGGTGAAGCCCTGCGGAAACCCGTTGCTTGGACCCCCACCCCTAACCCCTCCCCGCAAGGGGGAGGGGAACACGCGCGGCTCGTGACGGAGCGAAAGCATTTGCTGCATCACTCCGCGGGGGCGGGCGTGGGGCGGCGCACGCGGCGGGGGGCGCCGATGCGCAGGCGGCGGTCGGAGAGGGACAACGCGCCGCCGAGCGCCATGACGATGGCGCCGAGCCAGATCAGCCGCACCAGCGGGTTGAAATAGAGGCGCACGACGAAGCCGCCGCCGTCCTTCACCTCGTCGCCCAGCACGACGTAGAGATCGCCGCCGAGCGCGGCGTGGATGCCGGCCTCGGTGGTCGGTTGCTTGGGAGCGTCATAGAGGCGCTTGGCGGGGGTCAGCTCGGTGACAGGCGCGCCGCCGCGCGTGACGGTGAGAAGCCCGACCTGCTCCTGGTAGTTGGGGCCGCGCTGCGGGGCGACGCCGCGGAAGGTCAGTGCGTAGCCGGCGATCTCGGTGCGGTCGCCGCTCTTCATGGCAACGATGCGCTCGCTCTGCCAGGCGGTGGTGGCGACGATGCCGATCACCATGAGACCGATGCCGGCGTGCGCCAGCGTCGAGCCGTAGGCCGCCCGCGGGAGCGAGCGGGCGCGGCGCCAGACCTCCTCGCCGCCGGCGCCGAACAGTCTTACGCGCGAGGCCCATTCCGACAGCGCGCCGCCGACGACCCACACCCCGAGCGCGATGCCGAACGGGGCAAGCCAGGGCCCACGCCGGTAGACGACGAAGGCGACGACGAAGAGGGTGAGCGCGATCAGCCCGGCCGCCAGCAGGCGCTGCATGGCGCCGGCGAGATCGCCGCGTTTCCAGGCGAGATAGGGCCCGAACGGCATCGCCAGCAACAGGGGCACCATCAGCGGCGCGAAGGTCAGATTGAAGTAGGGTGGGCCGACGGAGATCTTGTCGCCGGTCAGCGTCTCCAGCGCGAGGGGATAGAGCGTGCCGATGAAGACGGTGGCGCAGGCGACCGTCAGCAGCACGTTGTTCAGCACCAGCGCGCCCTCGCGGCTGATCGGCGCGAACAGGCCGCCCTGCTGCAGCCGCGGCGCGCGCCAGGCGTAGAGCGTGAGCGCCCCGCCGATCAGCACGCCCATGATGGCCAGGATGAAGACGCCGCGCCTGGGGTCGACGGCGAAGGCATGCACGGAGGTGAGCACGCCCGAGCGCACCAGGAAGGTGCCCATGAGCGAGAGCGAGAAGGCGAGGATGGCGAGCAGCACGGTCCACACCTTCAAGGCCTCGCGCTTCTCCATCACGAGCGCGGAGTGCAGCAGTGCGGTGGCCGCGAGCCACGGCATGAAGGAGGCATTCTCGACCGGATCCCAGAACCACCAGCCGCCCCAGCCGAGCTCGTAGTAGGCCCACCAAGAGCCCATCGCTATGCCGAGCGTGAGGCACATCCAGGCAGCCAGCGTCCACGGCCGCACCCAGCGCGCCCAGGCGGCATCCGTGCGGCCTTCGATCAGCGCGGCGACGGCAAACGAGAAGGCCATGGAGAGGCCGACGTAGCCGGCGTAGAGGAACGGCGGGTGGAAGGCCAGCGCGGGATCCTGCAGGATCGGGTTGAGGCCGCGGCCCTCCAGTTGCGGCGGGATGCGCGTGAAGGGATTGGAGGCCAGGACGATGAACAGCAGGAAGGCAACGGCGATGCCGGCCTGCACGGCCAGCGCGTTGGCGCGTAAGGTGCGCGGCAGATTGGTGCCGAACAGCGCGACGGCGGCGCCGAACAGCGCCAGGATCAGCACCCACAGCAGCATCGAGCCCTCGTGGTTCCCCCACACGCCCGAGATCTTGTAGATCAGCGGTTTCAGCGAGTGCGAGTTGGCCCACACGGTCTCGACCGAGAAGTCGGACGTGACGTAGGCGTGCGTGAGGGCGAGGAAGGAGAGGGCGAGGAGCGAGAGTTGCGCCAGCGCGGCGGGCTCGGCGACGGCCATCAGGCGCGCGTCGCCCGTGCGCGCGCCCCAGGCCGGCAGCGCCATCTGCATGAGGGCGACGGCGAGGGCGAGGACGAGGGCGAAGTGGCCGAGCTCGATGATCATGGGTGTGTGCCACGAACACCAACGCATCCCCCTCCCCCTTGTGGGGAGGGGTTAGGGGTGGGGGGATTCCCGACCGCAGATGTTCTGCAATCCCCCCCTCCCTGTCCCTCCCCCACAAGGGGGGAGGGAACCCCATACGCGCAGGTTATCATCATTTCTGCACGGCGCCTTTCGTGTCTTTGCCCATGTGCTTCCATACGCCCTGCTCCTTGAGCGCCTTGGCGACTTCGGGGGGCATGTAGTTCTCGTCGTGCTTGGCGAGGATGGTGTCGGCGAGGAAGCGCCCCGTTGCGTCGAGCTTGCCCTCGGCCACCACGCCCTGGCCTTCGCGGAACAGGTCGGGCAGCACGCCATGGTAGCTGACGGGAATGGTCTTGACGGTGTCGGTGATGGCGAACGTGACGGTGGTGCCGGCGCCGCGCTGCAGGCTGCCCTCGGCCACCAGCCCGCCCAGGCGAATGCGCTTGCCGGCCGGGATCTGCTTGGCCACGACCTCGCCCGGCGTGTGAAAGAAGACGATGGTGTCGCGCAGGGCGGACAGCACTAGGAACACGGCGACGGCCAGGACACCCACGCCGGCGGCGATGAAGGCGGCGCGGCGCTGCTTGCGCGTCATCCCTGATCGGGCGGAACCCTGTCGCGTCGTGGTCATGAGCCGAGCCCCAGACTCCTGGCAAGCGTCGCCAGCTCCGCAAGCGCTCTTGTATCGGTGGCGAAGGCCTTGCGCGCGGCGCCGAGCGCGGCGCGGGCGTCCTGCTCGCGCCCGAGCACGCTATAGGCATTGATCAGGCGCTGCCAGCCGGCAAGGTCGTTGCCGTCGCGCTCGAGGCGATCGGCCAGACCGTCCACCATCTGCGCAATCATCCTGGCCCGGTCCTCGGGCGACAGCTTGCTGGCGGCGGCCACGTCCTCCGCGCTCGGTCCGCGTGGCGGCGCCTTGTCGGGCGCGGCCAGGCGCCCGGCCACCTCGGCAATGCGCTGCTCGACGGTGTCGCGCCAGGGCGCGTCGGCCGGAGCCCCCGCCAGCAGCGTCTTGTAGTCAGCGAGCGCCGCATCCAGCTTGCCGTCCTGCTCCTTGGCGAGCGCCAGCCAGAAGCGCGCCTCGGGGCGGCCGGGCTCGAGCGCCAAAATCTTCTCGTAGGCCCGGCGGGCCTCCTCGCCCACGAGGCCGTCGGCGGCGAGCACGGTGGCCTCGGCGTAGCCCCCGAGCCGACCGACCGTCTCGCCCTTGAGGCGCGCGGCGCGGGCGAAGGCGTCGGCCGCGTCGTGGAAGCGGCCGAGCTTGAAATAGATGGGTGCAATGACGTCCCAGCCGTCACCATCGTCCGGCTTCTCACGCAAATGCGCCTCCACCCGGGCGATGAGGGCGCCGAGCTCGGCCTGCTCGAGGGGAAGCTGCGAGCGGGCGGCCAGCGGGTAGGACGGCAGGCCCGGTGAGCCGTGCGCCAGGTAGACGACGAGCGTGAGGATGGGAACCAGGGCGGCGACCCCGATCGCCAGCGGCGCGTGCCCGCGTGCGCCGGCAGGCTGGCCGGCGCGGACGCGTCCGGATGCGGCGGCGCTCGCGAGCAAGCGGCGGGAGACTTCTATACGCGCGGCGGCAGCCTCGGCCTCGTCGACGATGCCCCGCGCGCGCTCGGCCTCGATCTCGTCGAGCTGATCGCGGTAGACGGCGAGCGTGCCCGCCTCGGCGGACTCCTCGGGCCTGCCGGCGCGCGCCAGCGGGGCCAGCACGGCGGCCAGCACCGCTGCGGTCAGAAGCGCGAATACGAGCCACAAGAGCATGCGGGGCGCCAACTGGTCCGTTCTGTGCCTGTGCCTTGTGCAATAGGACTGCAGGCGGGCGGTGGCAAGGCGGGCGCGCGCTTTGGATCAAGTGTCGCGGGGTCCTGCGAGGGCTCGGAAATGCCGCAAGCAGGGGGAGATTGTCCCTGCATTCCCCCGCTTTTTCGACCAAGTGATTGGATAACTACAGTCCTGCGCATGACCAAGCCCTAGAGTGGCGCCGATTCGGCCTGCCGCTGACGCCAACGGCCGATAGCAACGGGCCGACATCAACCCACGGGGTGTGCGCTTGCATCGCCGAGCCTTCCTGACTGCCTCCGCCACCATCCTCGCCAACGCGCTCGCTCCGCCCTTCGCCTGGGCCGTCCCCAAGCCGTACAGCTGGGACAGCGCGCCGCCCACCGCCAGTAGCGAGGCGTTCGTGAAGTGGATGGTGGCGAACCGCGCCGAGGACCCGCGCTTCCTGCGCGAGCGGATCCACCGCTATCAGACCATGGTGGCCAACCGCGACCTGCTGGACGATCGCAACAAGCGCGCGTATCTCATGACGCCACGCGAGGAATTCGTGCTCAAGCAGAACCTCGGCCGGGCCTACGAGCACGCCTTCCTCGACATCGGCTACGGCGTCACGATCTCGGGCCCGCACGTGGTGGGACGCATGACCACGACCATCGACGTCAAGATGGGCGAGAAGGTGCTCGAGGTCGGCACCGGCTCGGGCTACCAGTCGGCCTATCTGTCCAATCTGACCGACAAGATGTGGACCATCGAGATCATCAAGCCGCTGGCCGAGCGCACGCGCGCCATCTACGACGTGCTGATCGCGCGCGGCTATACGGAGTACCGAGCGATCAAGAGCAAGCCCGCCGACGGCTACTACGGCTGGGAGGAGGCCGCGCCGTTCGACAAGATCATCGTCACCTGCGGCATCGACCACGTGCCCCCGCCGCTGCTGCAGCAGCTGAAGACCGGCGGCACCATGGTAATCCCGGTCGGGCCGCCGGGTGCGCAGCGCCTGCTCAAGATCGTCAAGGAGCAGAGCGGCGACGGCATGGTGAAGGTCGCGCGGTCGGACATCTACGGCGGCAGGATCGTACCGTTCGTGCCGTTCACGAAGCTCGACGGCAGCGTCATCAAGGGGACGCACAACCAGCGGTGATGCATCACCTGAAAAAGGGACCACTCGCAAGAGGTAGATGGGGCGGATCGGCGGCGCGCTTCAAGGACGGCGCGGCGGCCTTGATCGCTCGCGCAGGCGTGGCGGCGCGCGCGGCCAACGAGACGACGGCGCGCGGGCTACGGGTCGCCGGCGCCAGACTGATGACCCGTGCCGACCCGCGCGCGGGCGGGCCCGAGGCCGAGCTGGCGCCGACGCTGTTCCTGTATCTCTCGGTCGGGCTGGTGGCCGGCGCCGTGATCGCCCTGCAGATCGGCATCATGCGCATCTTCTCGGTCGGCAGCTGGGCGCATTTCGGCTCGCTGGTGGTGAGCCTCGCCATGCTGGGCTTCGGCCTGACCAGCGCCATCATGTGCATCCGCAAGGGCTGGTTCGAGCGGCACTGGCGCGGCGTGGCGGCGGCAGCGCTGCTGCTGTTCGGCCCGCTGATGGTGGGCGCCAACCTGCTGGCCCAGCAGATCCCGTTCAATGCGATCTTCCTCGTCTCCGATCCGGCGCAGAAGTGGCGGCTGTTCGGCAACTTCCTGCTCTACATGCTGCCGTTCCTGGCGGGCGCCTTCTTCCTCGGCACGGTGTTCCTGAAGGCGCAGCGCATCTTCGGCCGCGTCTACTTCGCCGATCTCACGGGCTCGGGGCTGTGCGGCCTGCTGTTCCTCGGCGGCATGTATCTGCTGACGCCCGAGAACCTGCTGTATCTGCCGCTGGTCTTGTGGCTCGCGGGCAGCGTGCTGTGGTTTGCCGCCGTCAGCCAGCGGCGCATGATGGCCGGGCTGGTCGCGGTCGCGGCTGCCTGCGCCGGGCTGCATTTCGCCGCGCCGGCCATGAACGTGCCGACGCTGACCGTCTCCGACTACAAGGGCGTGTCCTACGCGCGCAAGTTCCCCGACAGCGAGCGCGTCTATGAGCGCGCATCCCCGTTCGGGTATCTCGAGATCTACGCGAGCTCGTATCTGCATTTCGCGCCGGGGCTGTCGGACAACGCTGCGTTCAACCTGCCGAACATGCCGGCCAACGCCTATCTCGGCCTCTACATCGACGGCGAAGGACCGAACGGCATCATCCGCGAGCTGCCGCCCGAGCAGACCGCCTACTTCCGCTTCCTGCCGATGATCTACCCCTACCTGATCAAGCAGGCCCCGGACACGTTCGTGGTGCAGTTCGGCGGCGGCATCTCCACGGCAGTCGCGCTGCGCAGCGGCTCCAAGTCGGTGACGGTGGCGGAGGGCAACCCCGCCGTGCTCGGCGCCTTCCGGCACGACACGTTCCTGCGCGAGTTCACCGGCGACGTGCTCAACAACCGGCGCGTCAAGGTCATCGACTACGACGGGCGGCTGCATCTCGCCAATACCAAGGACCGCTTCGACATCATCGATCTGAGCCTGGCGGACTCGGCTGGCCTCTCCAGTCCCGGCGGCTTTGCGATCGTCGAGAAGTTCGCGTATGCGCGCGAGGCCATGGCGAACTACATGCGCGCGCTCAACGAGGGCGGCGTGCTGTCGGTGACGCTGTGGAACAAGGAGGAGCCGCCGAAGTCGGTGCTCAAGCTGTACACGACGATGACGGAGGCGGCGCGGCGCATCGACGGGGCCGACATCGCCGACCGCTTCTTCGTGGCGTCGAGCTACCTGTCGACGGCGACCGTGCTCTACAAGCGCGGCGGCTTCACGGCCGAGGAGGTGGCAAAGCTGCGCGACCACACCAGCGCCATGTCGTTCGACGAGATCTACTATCCGGGCTTCGTCTACGACATCGCCGAGACGGCGAGCGTGCTGGATGGATATCGCGGCTCGATCTTCGGCGACGGCGAGACGGACCCGACGGGGCCCGCGGAGGCCTCGGTGCCGGGCGGCCCGCCCGCGGAGAAGACGACGCTGCCGGCAACCACGGTGGGGCAGATGGCCTGGCACCACCTGGTGCACGGCGGCTGGGACGCGATTGCCCGATGGTACGTGTTCGATACCCGCGCGCTGAGCAACGACCGGCCGTATTTCGCGGCCTACGTGAAGCCCGGCGACCTGCCGCGCGTCACCGACCGGCTCGAGATCTTCCAGGACGAGTGGGGCTATCTGCTGGTGTGGGCGACGCTCGCCATCGCCTGCATCGCCGCGCTGTCGCTCGTGCTGCTGCCGCTGGCGTTCGGCTGGCGCACCATCTTCAGCCGCAACCCCGGCAAGTTCCGCACCATCGTCTATTTCGCCTGCCTGGGCGCGGGCTACATCATGGTCGAGGTCGGGCTGATCTCGAAGTTCATCCAGGCGCTGAGCAACGCGACGGTGTCGGCCTCCGTGCTGATCACCGGCATGCTGGTGTTCTCCGGGCTCGGCAGCTTCGCCTCCGAGCGCTATTTCGAGCGCGCACGCGAGATCATGCCGAAGGTCTTCCTCGCCATCGGCGTGCTGCTGATCGGCTACGGCCTGGCGCTGGACCGGGTGCTGGACTGGATCGGCACGTTCCCGTACGCCCTGCGGCTCGCCGCCTGCTTCGTCCTGGTGTTCCCGCCGGCGTTCCTGATGGGGTTTCCCATGCCGATCGCCATGACGTCGCTGGCAAAGCTCGGCAAGGACCACATGTTCCTGTGGGCGTGGGGCATCAACGGGTGCTTCTCGGTGGTGGGCGCCGCGCTGGTGCCGGTGATCGCCACCTCGTTTGGGCTGGCCGCGGTTTTGATTTTCAGCGGCTGCGCCTACCTGCTGGCGATCTTCGCCTTCTTTGCCGTGCTGCTGCCGCTCGCGCCGTCACAAGCGCGGGCAGCCGCGTGACGTGAGCCCCGCCGCCCGTCGCTGCTGGCTTGCGTGTGTGACCATGGCAGGCCTTTTGATGCAGAGCCCGGCCGGCGCCGCGCCGACGACCTCGGCCAAGACCGAGATGGTGCCGTTCGACACGGCGCCGTTCCCCTATTCCGGGCAGCCGCCGGGGCAGGACAAGCCGTTCTACGACGTCGAGAAGGACGGCCGGCGCGGGCACACGGCGCCGCGCGGCGGCATTTACTGGGAGGATGCGACCTACAGCGACCGCCGCGTGCTGCTCTATCTACCGCGCGGCTTCGATGCGAGCCGGCCAGGGGTGATGATCGTCTACTTCCACGGCAACCTGGCGACGCTGGAGCGCGATGTGGCGAGACGCCAGCAGGTGCCGCGGCAGGTGGCGCAATCGGGACTGAACGCGGTGCTGGTGGCGCCGCAGCTCGCGGTCGACGCGCTCGATTCGAGCCCCGGACGCTTCTACGACGCGGGCCACTTCCGCCTGTTCCTGGAGGAAGCGGCCGTCCGCCTGGCGCAGTTGCACGGCAGTGCGCGCGACCGAGGCGCGATCGAGAGCCTGCCGGTGGTGATCGTCGCTTTCAGCGGCGGCTACGCGCCGGCCGTGTGGGCAGCCCACCACGGCGGCGCCGGCGATCGGCTGCGCGGGCTCGTCCTGCTCGATGCGCTCTACGCCGAGATGGACAAGCTCGCGGGCTGGGTGGAGCGGCGCGGCAGCGCCTTCCTCTTCAGCGCCTATTCGCGCTCGGCGCGCGAGGAGAACGTTGTGCTGCAGCGAATGCTGACGGAGCGCGGAATCGATTTCGCCAAGTCGCTTCCAGCGAGGCTGGCGCCGGGCAGCGTGGCGTTCTTCGCCACGGCCGAGGACATCGTGCACGCCGAGTTCGTCACCAGGGCGTGGGTGGACGATCCCCTCAAGGCGGTGCTGGGGAAGATTCAAGATTTCCCGCGCGCGCCGCCGCCCAAGCCACGCCCGCGCTGAGACGTGATCTCTGTATGCGATGGCGTCATTCCCGCGAGCGCAGCGTCAGTGGGAATGACGGCCGGGCGCTCGCTTCGCTGTCAGCCGCATCCCTTGCGCCGCGATCATCGCCCATCTACCCTCATTGGGATGGTGAGGTGTGTGTGCAGATGGTGGCTGGCCCGGAGTTGTCGATGGCGCAGGCGGCAGGCTCGGCTTTGCTTCATGGCAATGTCGGGCCGTCGGTGATGCCGACATATCTCGACAGGCTGATTTCCTGGATCCGACGCCGACGCACTCCTGAGACCGACGACATTGTCGCGAGGACCAGACGCGGTTGGGCAGGCGCCGACCCGTACTATGCGGACGCCGAGAACGTACAGTGGGTCGCGACATTCTGGGCTGCGGATTCGCCGTTCCGAGCGCTGTTCGAGCGCCTGGACCACGACCGCATCATCGAGTTCGCGTGCGGCCACGGGCGCCACAGCTGGCAGATCCGGGAGTGGCCCAATCACAAGACGCTCGTCGACTTCGTCGAAGCCAACATCGCCTTCTGCCGCAAACGCTTCGAGGGCTACGGGAACATCACGTTCCTCGTCAACAACGGCCGTGACCTGGCGGAGATCGAAAGCGGGTCGGCGACCAGCCTCTTCTGCTACGATGCGATGGTCCACTTCGACCATACCATCGTGCGTCCCTATCTGGCGGAGGCGGCCCGCGTCCTGGTGCCGGGCGGCATGGCGCTGCTGCATCACTCCAACTACGAGGAACACCCGGACCGGGACTTCACGCTCAACCCCCATTTTCGCGCGTTCATGTCGCTGGGCCTGTTTGGCGAATATGCAAAAAGCGCGGGGCTGGTGATCGTCGAGCAGCGCGTCATCGATTGGGACCCGTTCAAGAACCTCGACGCGATCAGCCTGCTCAGGAAATCTTAGAACGTGGCTCTCGCCGTCATTCCCGCGAGCGCAGCGTCAGCGGGAATCCAACCGAGAGCTCGACGGTCGCCTGTGCCGCTGGCCCGCTCAGCGCTTCGCTTGGCGGGAATGACGGCCGGGGGACAGTGCCCGGGCGCCGACGCTACTTGGTCATGCCGGTGATGCTTTGGCTGACGGCGCGGGGGTCGCGGGTGGGCCAGCGGCCGGCGTCGACCTGCGCCAGGAAATCGGCGAGCGCGGCGTTGAAGGCGGCCGGCTCCTCGATGTTGATGGCGTGGCCGCTGTTGGGGATGACGAGGAGGGCGGCCGTCGGACACGTGCGCTTGATGAAGACGCCGGGCAGCAGGCACGGCCAATCCTCATCGCCCGTGACGACCAGCATGGGCACGCGGCAGGCTGCGAGCTTATCCTCCAGGTCGAAGATCGACGGGCGCTCGCGCTGCAAGCCGAGCTGGGTGTTGGCCGCGCCCTTGGCCGAATGCTCGGCCAGCATGGCCTTGAACTCGGCAAAGCCGCGCGGGTCCTTGGCCTCGAACTGCACGCGCGTGGGGCCGTAGGCATAGGCTTGCGCGAAGGCGGCCATGCCCTCCTTCTCCAACTTGGCGGCGATGACGACGGCCTCGGCGCGGAATTTCTCGCGCTCGCCGCGCTCGGAGCCGTAGCCGGCGCCGGCGACCAGCAGGGAGCGCGCCCGGCTTGGATATGCGAGGCCGAAGTGGAGGGTGGCGAGGCCGCCCATCGACAGGCCGACGATGTGCGCCTGGTCGATCTTCAGGCCGTCGAGGACCGCGCGGATGTCGTCGCAGGCGCGCTGCTGCGAGTAGCGTGCGACGTCGGGCGGGACGTCGGACGGCGGCCAGCCGCGCGCGTTGAAGGCGATGCAGCGGTAGCGCCGCGAAAAGAAGCGCACCTGCGGCTCCCAGCTGCGATGGTCGCCGGCGAACTCGTGCACGAACACGATCGGCGCACCGCTGCCGGCCTCCTCGCAATAGAGCTTCACGCCATCGTCGGTGGTGAGGTGGGGCATCGCAGACTCAATCGCTTCTATCGCTCGGGCCAGCATGTTGGCCGAGGATAGCCGCAATCGTCACTACGACCTATGTCGGGAGGAGATCGGCCATCACCTCGCCGTTGCGCGCGGGACGCGGCGCGGAGCCCTGCGCTCAACGACGACGGGCCCGTGCGAATGACGGCTCCGTATCGTCTGGGGACGGCTGGCGCGAGCGCTGATGATGCGTTCCGCTTCGGAGCGCACTTGGTCGACCGGGACATGCATGAGGTCAGCGGCGATGGGGATTTGCTCACGCGTGTCGGGCGTCAAGCCTTCCGCCGCGAAGAGGGCGTCCTCCAGGGTCGGCAGCTCGACCCTGACCCGTCGAGCCCCATACTTCGTCATCCACGTCGCGCTCATCGCTCACCTTCCTTCTTGGAGCCCGAGATTACAGCCCCTGTTGCGATGCAGCAGTACTTATTGTGCAATGCAGCATTGCGGTCGAGCTGGCGGAGGTCGCAGGCGGGCGCGGCGGGCGCCGCGTGCAGCGCCCGCACCTCGAGAGGCGACGATCTCAGGTCGGCACGGCGGAGAGCACGTAGCCGTTGCCGTCCTTGGCGAGCGTGCCGGCGCCGGGCATGCCCCAGTGATAACCCGTGAGCATGATTTTGTCGGCCACGGCCCGATCGAACAGGCTGCGCCGGGTCGCTTCCGCCAGCGCCGCGTCCTGGTCGACGATCAGGTGCCAGCCGGGATTGCGCAAATTGAAGGCCGGGATGCTGGTGACATCGCCCAGCACGACGAGCTGCTGGTTGCCCGAGGCCAGGAGATAGCTGGTGTGGCCCGGCGTGTGCCCCGGCGTGGCGATGGCCCGCACGCCCGGCACCACCTCCTTGTCGACCGCGTGCTGCTTGAGGTTCTTCCACGTGGGCATGGTGGCCTGCACGCGCTTGGCGATGCCCTGGCGCTGCTCGGGGAGCGAGGAGATGACCGCGGGGTCCGCCCAATACTTGTACTCGGGCTCGGGCACGCTGATCTCGGTGTTGGCGTAGATCTGGTCGTTCTCCTTGCTCAGCAAGCCATAGATGTGATCGGGGTGGAAATGGGTGACGATGATGGCGCTGAGCTTGGCCGGGTCGATGCCGGCCGCCTTCATGTTCTCGCCCAGGTGCCCGATGTTGGGATTGCCAGACCCCAGGCCATTGCCCGAATCGAACAGGACGTGGCGGTCGCCGAGTTTGACGACGGTGACGGTGTAGACGTTCAGGAGCTTGTCGTCGCGCAAGCCAGCGGCCTTCAGCGCCGCCTTCGCATCATCGACCGATGCGTTCTTGATGTAACCCGGGTTGTGATCGCGCTCGAAGGCGCCGTCGAAGATCTGCGTGACCTCGATGGCCCCGACATTGAAGCGGTGGAACTTCATGGCCTTGGGGTTCAGCTGCGTGGGACCAGCCCCTTGCTGAGCCGCTGCGGACGGAATGATCTCGATCGCCCTGTTCAGTCCGAACGCGGCGGCCGCGGCGCCGGCCGACAGCACGACATTGCGGCGTGTCACGTGATCCATGGGTTCCTCCTGCGACAACAATGGTTTTGATGCTCCTACGGCGCACCAAACTAACGTCGAGGACGGCGTGGCTGATCATCACTGATCATCACGTCAGCGTGATGACGTACCGGCGACGCCGTTATTCCCGCGAGCGGAGCGAGCGCGGGAAGCCAGCCCGGGCCTCCAGCAATAGGGTCCGTGGGTGGATTCCCTGCGCTTCGCTTGGCGGGAATGATGACAGCGCCGTCAGGCGGGCTGGCGGCGCGCGCGCGCCCAGCTCCAGAGCCACGCCCCGAGCGGCCAGAGCATGGCGGCGATCGCGCAGGCCGCCAGCACGGCGGCGACGGGCGGGCTGAAGAAGGGAAGCCAAGCCCGTGACATTCCATCCTCCCCCGTCGTTCATGCTGAAGGCATGCCTTCAGCATAGGGGGAGGAACGCGCGGGGTGGCGTTACCTGGCGGCGTCGCGGCGGGGCGTGGGCAGGACGCGGGCGTAGCCGATCATGCGCTCCAGCACGTCGCGGATCGGATCGGGCGCCCAGGCGTGGGTGACGAAGCTCTCGTGGTCGACGCCGGCGCCGGTGCGCAGGAACGTCACGCTGCCCTGGATGCGCGGGGGCAGGCTGGTGGCAAAGGGAATGTCGCGATCGGCCAGGATGCCCTGCAGCACCTCGTTGCCGCGCGCCGAGGACGAGGTGTAGGCGCTGACGAAGAAGCCCGCGCGGCGGCGCACGATCCAAGCGGCGTACTTGTCGACCTCGCCGTAGAGCGCATCGAGCAGGACGACGCCGATCACGCGCTTGCCGGTGCCGCCCTCGTGCAGCGCCCAGGCCGCCGGCATGAAGCCGCCGCTGTAGGCGACGATGACGACCGGCAGGGTGGCGAAAGTCTGCCGCGTGCGGGCGTCGCCGCGCATCTTGGCCAGGTGCGCGCCGGCCTCGCCGAGGAAGCGGGCGAAGCCGAACTGCTCCCAGAACAGGCCGGCACTGGAGTCGTTGGCGTTGACGGCGAGCTGCGGGGCAACCAGCACCGCGTTGACGTCGGCGTCGGCGATCTGGGCGGCGACGCGCTGGCGGTGGTGCACGTCGCGCTCGAGCGTCGCCCGGTTGCCGTGCAGGAAGACGACGATGACGCCGGGGCGGCGCACGTCGAAGCCCTTCGGCATGAACAGCAGGGAGCGGCGGTCGGAGTAGGTGATGTCCTCCCACAGGACGCCGGCGCGCGCGGTGCGGTGGCCGCGGCGGCCGTCCTCGTCGATCACGTCGAAGAACGGCCGGCCGGTGGTGGGCACGCGGCCGTTGTAGGGGAAGGGCGCGGCATCGAACTCGACCAGCTCGCCCTTGGGTGCCTTGAGCGGAGGCAGGCGGGAGCGGACCTCGTGGGGGACGGGTACGGCTTCGAGCCTGGGCGCCGTGGTCTGGGCCACGGCTCGGATTTGGGCCGGGCCGGCGAGCGCGGCGGCGCACATCAGGACGGCTATCGAAAGCGCCGCCTGCCGCAGCGCGCGCCAGCTCATCGTGCGGGATCCCTCATGCGATGGTGATGGTAGAAGGACGGGGGTGTGGCCGAATGATGTCGTGCGGGTGAGTGTGCGGAGCCGGGCCGCTTGCGAATCGGGAGCAAAGTGGGCTGTTGTGCGATCGCGCGATGATGTTCAAGGTGGGGCGCCGAGCGCACTCGTCACCGACCAGGGAGCCTTCGACCAATGGCAGACCGCGATCCCATCGACCGCAACTTTCTCGTGCTCTGTATCGTCGCCGGCGTCTTCATCGCCGGTCTCGCCTTCAAGATCTATCCGCACCCGGATGCGCCGACCGCGAGCCCCGCTGTGACGCCCGCGAAGAAGTGAGCGTAGGTTGGGTCGAGCGACGGGTAGCGCTTTAGAACACGTGGATGGATGGCTACCGGGGACACCGGCCTTCGCCGGTGCAAGCAAGCCCCGGTATGACCCTCAGCGCTGGTTGTGGGTGCCCTTGATGGCGTCGCCTTGCAGCTTGGTGAAGGGCACGAACGGCACCGGCATGCCGTTGTAGATGTCGGAGCGCTTGACGCCGATCTGGCCGGTCGCGCCCACCTCCTTGTTGATCTTGAGGATGTGCTGGGCGCCGGGCGGGCCGACCGGGATCACCATGATGCCGCCGGTCTTGAGCTGCTGCAGCAGCGGCGGTGGAACGTGGTCGATGCCGCAGGTGACGATGATCTTATCGAAGGGAGCGTTCTCCTCCCAGCCGTAGTAGCCGTCGGCCTGCTTGGCGTTGATCACCTTGTACTCGCTGTAGCCGCGCGCGATCATCGTGTCGTAGAGGGCGCGGGTGCGCTCGGCCAGCGGCTTGATGATCTCGATGGTCCACACCTTGTCGGTCAGGTTCGACAGGTAGGCCGACTGGTAGCCCGAGCCGGTGCCGATCTCGAGCACCTTCTCGCCCATCTTGACGTCGATCGAGCTGGTCATGCGGCCGACCACGCGCGGTCCCGTGATGGTCACGCCGAAGCCGATGGCGTGGTAGTTGACGTCGTAGATGATGCCGCGGTCATGGGGCAGGCAGAACTCCTCGCGCGGGGTCATCAGGAAGGCGCGCTTGTTGCGGTCCTCCCACAGGTCCTTGTGGCCGACCATGTTGACGAAGCGATCGAAGCGAGGGCGCAGGTAGCGGGGATCCTCGCCGCGGTTGTCCTGCATCCATTTGACGAAGCCGGCGGCGTTCTGGATCGGCGGGGTGGCGTCCCAGCTGTAGGGCTTGGGGACGGTGACGTTGGCGTGCGCCAGCTGCGGCAGAACCGAGCTGGCTGCTGCCGCTGCGGACATCGTCAGGAAGGTGCGTCGCTGCATGGTGTCGTCCCCTGGAATCGCGCCTTGTGCCCAATGCCACTATACGGAGATGCCGGGGAACGGGCGAGTGGCGTCGGGCGACATGCCGACGCATCGCGATGCCCTCTCCCCACACCTTCGTGGGGAGAGGGTTAGGGTGAGGGGCAGACGCCTGCTCGGCGGTTGTTGCTGCCCCTCACCCCGACCCTCTCGTCATGGCGAAGCCATGCTCCGCATGGACGTGAAGTACGGGGAGAGGGAGAAGGGTGCCGGAAAAGCAAACCGCCCCGACGCGAGGCCGGGGCGAAGGCAATTCAGCGTAGTTTCAATCTGTCGGGTCAGCCGTCTCGATCAGCCAACCTGGGTCCAGGTGCCATCGGGGTTGCGGCAGGCGGTGCCGCGCATCTGCTGCGGGCGGCCGTCGATCCAGACCTTGTGCACGTAGTTGCGGCAGCGCGAGCCGCCGCGCTCGTAATAGTCCTCGGCGACGATCTCGCCATAGCGGCCGTTGTCGGGATTGCGCCAGCGCACCGGCCGGCCCGGCGGGCCACGCTCCCAGGCGTCCATCTCGGCCTGCTGTGCCAGCTGACGGTCGCGCTGGTCGAGCGAGCGGCCGATCTCGTTGCCGACGATGCCGCCGACCACGACGCCGGCCATGGTACCGACCACCCGACCGGCGCCCTTGCCGAACTGGTTGCCCAGGATGCCGCCGGCAACGGCGCCGACGACCGTGCCCGTATCCTGCTTGGACTCGCAGGCCCCGACCGTGACGGCCAGCGGCAGCACGAGCGCTAAAACGAGGGCGGAACGTCGCATGATAGTCTCCCGTATGGCCGCAGGCAGCAGCATACTCATGAACGCAGCCAGGCGAGTGTTTCGCCGGAAATCCACATCCGCGCTTTGATTCCGGCAAAAGTGCGGCTTCCGCGCCACGCTGGCGCACCCGTTGTCCACAGATCGCGATCACGTGGCCAAGGGGAGGGTGAGGCGGGCGCTGAGGCCGCCGAACTCGGAGGGCGCAAGCTCGAACTTGCCGCTGTAGGAGTGCGCCAGATCGGCCACAATGGAGTGGCCGAGGCCGGAGCCGGGCTTGGTCTCGTCGAGGCGCCGGCCGCGCCTGACGGGATCGGCGATCTGCTCGGCCGTCAGGCCCGGGCCATCGTCGTCGACGCGTATCTCGAGCCAGCTGATCGAGCCGTTGCCGGCTGACGGCGGCAGGGGCGCCGCCGCCAGGGCCACCTTGGAGCGGGCCCACTTGGAGGCGTTGTCCAGCAGGTTGCCCAGCATCTCCTCGAGATCCTGCCGCTCGCCCTGGAAGCGGGCGCCGGGGGGACAATCCATCGAGAAGGAGAGCTGCTTGTCGCGATGGATGCGCTCCAGCGCGCGGATGATGGATTCGCTCACCGGGCGGACCTCGGTGACGCGGCCGATCACGCCGATGCGGGCCGCCATGCGGGCACGGTCGAGATAGAGATTGACCTGGGTAGTCATGATCTCGGTCTGCTCGGCGACCTTGCGGGCGAGCGGGGTTATGTCCTCGCGCGCCTCGTTGGTCATGACGGCGAGCGGCGTCTTCAGGGCGTGCGCCAGGTTGCCGACGTGGGTGCGGGCGCGCTCGACGATGTCCTGGTTGGACTTGAGCAGCGCGTTGAGCTCGTGCTGCAGCGGCTCGATCTCCTGCGGCAGCCGGACGTCGAGCCGGCTCGCCTCGCCGGAACGGATGGCGGAGAGGCCCTGCTCCATCTTCTGCAGCGGAAACAGGCCGAAGCGGATCTGGAACAGGGTGACGGCGAGCAGGCCGATGCCGGCGAGCGCCAGCGCCATGGCGAGCCGGGCGCGGAAGTGCTGCAGGCTGGTCTCCACCTCGCCCAGCGTACCGGCAACGGCGACCGAGTAGCGTTGCGCCTTCTTGCCGTCGCCGAACACGTAGATGGTCTCGGCGACGCGCAGCTTCTGCTCCAGCGGGCCGTCCAGGCTGGCCAACCGCATCTCGCGCTCGTTGGGCTCGATGTTGTGCTCGCTCGGCAGCGGAATGGTGAGATCGGCCAGCGAGCGCGACCTGATGGTCTCGCCGGCCTTGCCGTCGAGCGGCTTGATCTGCCAGTACCAGCCCGAGTGCGTGATCTCGAACAAGGGCTCGCCGACGTCCTTGGGGGCGCCGGGCTCGTTCTCGCCGTGATCGATGGTGTCGGACAGGACGACGGTGAGCAGCACGCTCAAGCGCCGGTCGAAGCTGACCTCGACCTCCTGGCGGTAGAGCGAATAGATGATGGCACCCGCGATCGGCAGCACCAACAACACCCACGCCGCCGCGGTGGCAAACAGCCGGAACGCGAGCGAGTTAGTTTTCATCGCTCTCTTCGGAGAGCCGGTAGCCGAGGCCGCGGATGGTCTTGATCATGTCCGGCGGGATCTTTTTCCTGAGCCGGCCGATGAAGACCTCGATGGTGTTGGAATCGCGATCGAAGTCCTGCTCATAGAGATGCTCGACCAGCTCGGTGCGGGAGACGACGCGCTCGTTGTGATGCATCAGGTAGGCGAGCAGGCGGTACTCGTGCGAGGTGAGCTTGATCGGCTGGCCGGAGAGCGTGACGCGGGCGGTCTTGGTGTCGAGCCGCAAGGGGCCGCACTCGATGTCGCTCTTGGCGTGGCCGGAGGCGCGCCGCACCTGGGCGCGGATGCGGGCCAGCAGCTCCTCCATGTGGAAGGGCTTGGCGACGTAGTCGTCGGCGCCGGCATCCATGCCGGTGACCTTGTCGCTCCAGCGGTCGCGGGCGGTGAGGATGATGACGGGCATGTTGCGCTCGGCGCGGCGCCATTGCTCGAGCACGCTGATGCCGTCCATCTTGGGCAGGCCGGTGTCGAGGATGACGACGTCGTAGGGCTCGGTCTCGCCGAGGAAATAGCCCTCCTCGCCGTCGAAGGCGGCGTCGACGGCATAGCCGGCGTCGGTCAGCGCCGTGACCAGCTGGCGATTGAGATCGCGATCATCCTCCACGACCAGAACGCGCAAGCACACCCTCCCATGCCGGCCGGCGGTACGGCGCCCGATGCCACGCCCACGGATAGGCGCAAATTGCGCCGCCGCGGTGGCGGGCGGTGGGGCCTGACCCCGTCGGTCGCGATTATACAGGGCGACGCGGCGTTTGCGCCAGCGGCGCCAGGGTGGGCCTACATGGTCACGGTGAATTGGCGCCGCTCGATCTGGGCGGTGGCCCGCACGCGGCCGTAGATCGCCATCACCGTGCCGACGAGGCCGCCGACCGCCTGGCCGACCGCGACCACGTCGCTGCCGAGCTGGCGGACCAGATCGCCGCTGATGTTGAGGCCGACGAGCGGGGCGAGGGCCGGCAGCACGGTCGACAGCGCCGTGACGGCGACGCCCCAGATGGTGACCGAGTTGCCCCACCATTTGGTGTCGGGGGTGGCGGCGGGGGGCGTGGCGGCGACGGGAGACGTGGGCATGGGGTGGTTCCTTAGGTTGGGGAGGTTTGATGGAGCGGAGTAGGGCGGTGTAGGTGCAGATTGGGTCATGCGAAGCGCAGACCCAACGCCTGGAGGAGGTGATGCGTTATCGTCGCACGCAGATCGCCGGCCCGGGTTGCGATGATGTGTCGTCGCGCGGTGCACTGGGAGAGCATTGCGCGTGACCCCGGCGGCTAGGGGACTCTTAGAGCGCCTTTTCCACCATGCTTCGGAGCAACCTCAAGAACGTGAGCAAATGCTCAGGCTCGTGAAAATAGATGTCGGCCGGAGTTGACCACCAGAACTCCTCGATCTGTTCGGCGCTATAGCGGCCGCTCAGCAGCTCATCCAGGAACGCCTTGATCGCCGGGCGCTCATGGTGCTCGATCCCAATCAGGGCGATCTGTGCCATCAACTCCTGTGTGGGTTTCTCATATCCCAAGTCCTGACCAAGATTGCGGCACGCCTTCTTGAATTCTTCGGGGATGGGGAGGTCCATTGGCTAGTCCCGGTTCAATGGCCAAGCTGAATCGACGTAGTAGCCCTTGGTACTCTGATCGCTTCTTACGATGCGTACAGTACCACCGAGGCCCGCTCTCAGCCCTCTTTTGCAATCATGTCCCGAATCTTCGTCAAAAAAATCCGTTGGTCCTGGGCGCTTACGAACCCGATTTCGGCGCCCGATCCGTTCCAGACCCGCAAGAATTCCTTTTCGTCATGGTGCCCGGCCAACAGCTTGTCGATGAACTGCTTTACAGATCTTTTCTGTTTCGCGTTCAAATTGCCGAGGGCATGCGCAATCCACGCTCCTTCAGTGGCTCCCATCAAGTCTATATCTTGATGAAAAGAGCTACAGAGGGCAACGAACTCCTTCGGAACTATCATTCTGAAATCCTACTCCCTCGGGTCGGCACCATCGCGGTCCCGCGCGGAACCATCCCTCAACGCAAGAGGTGTGCGCCAAACCTGGTGGCAGACTCGACGGCTCGATCCCAGACCCTACACGCGTAGGGCTCGAGAGCCGCGTTGCCGATGTGGTCAAAGAGAATCTCTACAATCACACGGTCGGGGTAGTGGGGCTGCCGCGTCATGACAGCGGACGCGTAGCCGAGGAGCCGGTGGTTGCATTCAGATACGAGCCAAGCGGATTTCCACATGAGGTCTTTGTCGGCCGAGGCGGAAACATCTCTCAGCACAAGCGTCAGCTCGTGCATGACCTCGAGCAGCACCAGTATTTTGAACGGTTCGGGCTGGGCTGCGAACCACGATTGCTTCGATGCCAGATCCATTTTTCTCCTCCAAGGGCAGAAGAAATTGCATGATTCCCTAGATTCGCGGGAAGCGCCCTCCGGGCGGTTTGGCGCCGCCCCCACGCCTTCTCCGCGGTTGAGGTTGCGGTGATGAATCGTCGTGCGGTGCTCGGGGAAGCGAATCCACGTCGTAGGCCCTTTCTTGCAGAACCTTGATTCGAGTGTTGCCCTGCGCAATCGTTCCATCGGGTTTCACGGTTAGGGGCTGCTTGGCACCTGCTTTCAAGCTATCGACAATTTTGTCGGTCGATTGCCGTCGCCAGTAATCAAGCGCACCTTTGGCGATCTGATCCGTATCGTATGTGGCATCCGGATGGAGGCGGCGCAACGGCGGGAGCTTGTCGGCTACGGGTTGCGCGTTCCCACCGTCGTCGGTCCATTGTCCGCCACCCGGTTGGCCCACGGGTATGCGGAGTTGGCCGGGATTGAAGTTGGCCTTGCGAAGGAGGTGCTGGAACCGAAGAGCCGCGGCCAGAAGACGGAGGCCGGCGATCTTCGCGCGCAGAACGGTCGATTCCGGTGCAATGTTTTCTGAAGGAAGCATGGCCTGCTCTCTCGCTTGCGATCGTGGGCCTCGAGCGGCTCTGGGTCCCGGATATTCGCATTCCGCGAATTCCGGGATGACAATCACAGCGTGGCGGGGCGGGGGGTGCCGCGGCCGAAGGTGGCGCTGAGCTGGGCGATGGTGAGAGCGATCGCGGGCTGCGGGGCGCCGAAGTCGGCGGTCTGATCGGCGGCAGAGTAGGTGACGCTGGGCGAGGTGGCGGTGAGCGTGCGTACGACGTCGGCGCCGTCGAGGATGTCGATCTCGTAGCGCTCGGAGTCTTCCGCGAGCGGCACCTCGAGCGTGTCCCAGCTGTCGCCGCCGATGCGGGTGCGGCGCATCCAGGAGAGGGTGAGATCGCCGCCGCCGGAGCGCACCCCACGCAGATGCGCCGGGCTCAGCGGCCGCAGCCCCAGGCCCTGGAAGGTGTGCGTCACCTGAACGTAGGAGGCGCTGCCGAGATCGCGGCTGGCCGGGCCGCAGCGCCAGGTGTAACCGAGGCCGACCTCGTCGGGGCCCATGTCGACCAGCGTGGGCGCGCCGTCGAGCAGCACGAAGCGGGCGCCGGCGGCGAGAGGCGAGCGCATGGCCGCCTCGGTGCCGGCCTGGCCGCGCAGGAAGCGTGAGAGCTGGTAAGTGGCCGGGGCGACGAGCACCGCAGATTGGAACTGCAGCACCTCCCAGTCGCCGTCTTCGTTCTGAACGGCCGCGGTGTTGGCGCCGCCGAGCAGCGCGAGCTCGGTGACGGAGGCCAGCGCGCCCTGGTCGAGCCGGACGCGGATCGAGGTGGCGCGGTCGGTGCGGGAGGTCGGCCCCGCGGGCAGCGCATCGAGGGTGACGCCTGTCGTGGCGGGGGCGACGGCGACCGCCTTCAAGAGGAAGTTGGAGGCCTCGGGCGAGCGGTAAAAGGCGACGGCGCCGGGCCAGGGGTCCTGCGCGGCGGCGACAGTGCCGGCCTGGGGCGGCTCGTCGCCACGCAGCAGCGGCAGATCGAGGAACAGCACGAAGGGCTGCCCGACGATGACGCTGCTCGGCGGACTGACGGGCGGACGCAGGGCGGACGCCGTCGTGGCATAGACGTCGGGGTCGATGCTGCGCGCCTCGATGTCGCGCACGCCGTGCTCGCCGACCTCGGTGATGCGCACGAGCCGCGAACGGCCGCCGATGTCGAGGGTGACGAGGTCGCCCGGCTCGAGCGCGAGGCGGCTCGGCGGCAGCGCGAAGGTGGCGCGCTCGCGCGCGGCCCAGGCCTCGAACAGCCACACCTCCGCGATCTGTGCCGCCTGCTCCGCCTCCAGCACGACGGGCAGATCGGGCGACGGCGACGCGGCCGCTCTGGCCGGTCAGGCGGCGTGCCTCCTCGACGGCTTGCGGGTAGCTGCCGGCAGCCGAGATGTAGGTGATCTTGGCGGAGGCCGGCAGGTCGGTCTCCTGCGCGCGGGTGAGGACGGCCAGCGCCTCGCCGGGGCGGCGCTCGACCAGGCTGTCGGCCGTCAGCTCGGCAGCCGGGAACGCCGCGCCGCGGTGGGCGAAGACGATGCGGCCCTCGCTCTCGCGCGTATCGACGAAGAAGGCGAGCTCCAGCGGCTGCAGGGCCTCGCGCGCGGAGAGCACGCGGTCGAGGGCGTATCCGGAGAGCGTGCCGGCGAGAGCGCCGGCGTCGAAGGCTGCAAAGCCGTAGTCGCCGAGGATGGCCGCGACCGTAGCATCGAGCGGGGCGCTGGAGAGGCGCCCGTTGAGCCAATGGCCGAGCCGCCAGTTGGCGCCGTCGCCCCAGGTCTCGACGTCGTTGGGGAAGGCTGGATAGGGCCGTGCGTCCCAGCAATAGACGTGGAGGTGGTCGAGGTCGACCATGCGGCCGGCATAAACACCGGAGGTTGGGTTGGCGCCGTCGACGTAGTCGGGATCGGCGGGATCGAACGCCTGGTGCACCGCCTGCAGGTAGCGGCGCTGCATGAAATCGTCGCGCGTGCCCTTGGAATAATAGGGGAGCGAGGATTCCGCGCTCTTGGGGTCGACAAACACGTTGGGCTGGTTGGCGCCCTTGTCGACGGCGGGGCAGCCGATCTCGGTGAACCAGATCGGTTTCGACTCGGGGACCCAGGCCGTGGGCGTGCCGGCTTCGACGCCGCCCGGGCGATTGAAGTGCTGGTTGAGCCACCAGCTGCCGATGTCCTTGAAGCGGAACACCCAGGGCTTGCCGGCGCCATCGGTGATGGGCGTGCGCAACTGCGCCTCGCGATCGGCGGGGCTGGCGTAGTACCACGCGTAGCCCTCGCCGCCGGCGACGTTGCCGCGCAGGTAGGCGAGGTCGTAGGTGGAAGGAACGCCCGCTACGCGGTCGGCGTGCGCGGCGCCGTCGCGCCAATCCGCCAGCGGCCAGTAGACGTCGATGCCGACGGCGTCAATGTCGGCCGCGGCCCACAGCGCATCGAGATGGAAATGGACGTCGCCCGAGCCGTCCGCGGGCTGGTGGCCGAAGTATTCCGACCAGTCGGCGGCGTAGGTGACCTTGGTGGCGGGGCCGAGGACGGCTTTCACGTCGGCCGCGAGCGCAACCAGCGCGGCGACGAAGGGATAGGTGTCGGCGCTCGCGCGCGCCTGGGTGAGGCCGCGCAGCTCCGAGCCGATGACGAAGGCATCGACGCCGCCGGCGGCGGCGGCGAGGTGCGCGTAGTGCAGGATAAAGCGGCGGTAGGACCACTCGGCGGGGCCGGAATAGATCACGCTCTCGCCGAAGACGGCGAAGTCCGATACGCCGGCGGTGCCGACGAATGCGGCGATCTGCGTGGCCGCAGCGGCGGTCTGGTCGGGGCTGCCGGGCTGGCCGGCCGCGGGCGAAAGCGTGATGCGGCCGCGCCAGGGATAGGCCGGCTGCGAGGCGGCGCCGGTGTAGGGGTCGGGCAGCGTGTTGTCCGCAGCCACGTCCATGAAGATGAAGGGCGACAGGCTGACGGCGAGGCCGCGCGCCTGCAGGTCCTGGATGGCGGCGGCGACCGTCGCATCGGAGGGCGTGCCGCCGTAGGCCGCGCGGCCGTCGGACTGGCTCACGAGATGGGCGTCGGCGCGCTCCAGGCCGGCCACGCTCCAGGTCAGCGGCGCGGTCTCCTTGTCGGCCAGGTCGACGCCGGGACGCAGCAGGCAATCCTCCGCGCGTAGGTCGGTGCCGAACCAGCCCACGATCAGCGACGCCCAGGCGAGGTTGGGCAGCGTCGCCTCCAGCTGTTCGATGGCGACCTCCCAGTCGGTGCCGCCCTGCAGGGTGTGGACGTTCTCGGGGATGTTGATGGCGGCGCCGTCCTTGCGCGCGACCTCCTGCGTGGCATAGACAAACTCGCCGGCACCAGGGATCAGGCAGACTGAGCGCACCAGGCTCTCGAAGGTGTCGACGGCGCGGTGCACCTCGAAGGAGAGCTGCGGCACGCGGTTGCCGAAGGCGGCCAGCGCCAGGCGCTCGAACACGATGTAGGCGAGGCCGCGGTAGGCCGGGGCGTTGCCGGCGCCCTCCTTGGCCTCGATCAGGCTGTCGGGCAGCTGGTCCTCGCTGCCGGTGTAGAGCCGGTAGGTGACCGCCGACAGATCGAGCTCGCGGCCGTCGGCCCACACGCGGCCGATGCCGGAGATGGCGCCTTCCGCCAGCGCCACGGCGAAATTGGCGAAGTAGCGGTATTGGATGGTGGTGACGCTGGCGGCGCTGCTGTTGCGACGACCTTTGCCGGCGCCGCTGCTCTGGGTCTGGCGCACCACCTCCTCCTCGAAGCTGGTCGCCCAGATCACCTGGCCGCCGAGACGTGCGCGGCCATAGAGGCGCGGGACCGGCGCGCCCTCCGTGGAGGTGGTGATGCGCAGCTCGGAGTGGCGCGGGCCTTCGACCACGCGCGACTGCCCCGAGGGCGCAAACAGCGCCTGGTCGACGAACGAGCCGGCGAGCGCGCCGACCTGCGAGCCGATGGCGGCGCCGGAGAGCGTGGCGCCGAGGAGGGAGACGCCGGCCGGGAGCGCGGCGCCGCCGACGGCGGCGCCGGCAATGGCGAGTGCGAGGGTGGCCATGGTGGTGAGTGGTGAGGTGGTGAGTGGTGAGTGGGGCGTGCAGTTGGGGGCGAATAGCGAATTGCGAATGGACTAATTGGCGGAGCGTCGTTGCTGACGCTGCGCTCACGGGAAGGACTACGCGGCCTTCGTAACCTCGGTGCGCAGCATCGTCAGAAAGGCAACGACGGCTTTTCCCTCATAGAAGACGATGTCCGCCGGCATGGACCACCAGATGTCTTTCAACTGCTCGTCGCTGTACCGGCCGCTCAAGAGCTCATCAATGAACGCTTTGATCGCTGGGCGCTCTCGCGGCTCGATCCCAAACAGCGCGACCTGCATCAATTGCTCTGGCGTGGAAACCACCAGATCGAGGCCTTGCATCAGGTTGCGACAGACCTTCTTGAATTCTTCGGGTGCGGAGATATTCATCACTCAGTCCCTGTTCGTGGGCCATGCTCAGAGACGCTATCTGGCCCTGGTTCTCAGCTTCACGAACAGCGCCGGGGCGGCTTCGAGGGCGGCTGGAACATGCGGCACCAACTCCGCATCATCCACGTACAGCAGATAAGGATGCTTGGGAAAGTCGGGCTCAGAGAGGCCGGCGAACTCCATCTCTTCGTCGTCCAGATCGATGTTGTTTTTCAGATCGAGGATGATGTCTGGAAAGCCGAGCGTGTAGTGATCCCCGCCAGCGTGCAAACCCTCTCTCGCGACGAGCGAGACGTCCAGCGCTTTTTCGACCCAATCCCTTGCAACATCAAGGGTCGCAGCTTTCACGCCAAACAGTACAAACGTTGCCATGCGCTTTCTCACCTTCCAAGGATTGGCCGGCTTGGGCCGCGCCGAGTAACGGCAGGCTGCGAGTTGTAGATCACGAAGCTCACATCTCGCTCAGCACTCCTACCGAGGCTTGCCGCCAAGTCCCGCAAATCGAAGTCTGTCAACTCCTCGCCCCTCAATCGCCTCGTCCTTGTGCCTCCCCCGCGCAGCGGAACGCCAAGATCGATGGCGCGTTGCATCAGCGTGGGACTGACCAATGCGATATCATAGTCACTCCTTCGTCCGACGTCGAACGGTTGACCCGTGCGGAAGCTCTCCCCGGTGACGGCGCTGCCACGGATCATCGGCTCCACGTCGCCGTAGCCCGACCCATCCCATAGGTGCTCCGGAAACAGCTACTCGAGACCGATGATGATACCGTCGGGCTCGCTCGGGTGGTTCACCCAGACCCGCACCCGCGTACTCGATGTTGGTACCGTGGCCTCGAGTACCTTTTCGCCCGGCACGATCGACACGATCACAGCGCGACCCGGCGTCTCCAGTGCATCGTCGAACGAGGGCTCGTAACCAGGATCAACCTCGCGCGCCTTGCCCAGCGTAACCTGGGTTTCTCCCTCGCAGTCAATTTTGCAGCCAACGGCAACGCAAGACTGCGTCGACCAGATCCGCGATCCCCCAGTCGGCTCCGGAATTGTCCCGCCGCCGAGATCATTGACAAAAAGCAAGCCGTTGGGAGCGGCGACTCTCGTTGAGACACCCATCACCGCGTCTCTCCCCTATGGCGAGTGATCCAATGGCCCTGATACCCACTGCAGGTGACGCATTGCGGATATAGCGTCGACTATCCCAGCCCAATGATCACTGTGTCCGTGGCGCGATGGCCGTTGGTCCAGATCCGTAAACGTGTAACGGTATTCGGCACGCTGGGCATCGCTGGCGGACAGGCGGCCCGACTGGAAGCGCTCGGCCAGCGAGAGCATGTCGTCATGGCCGAAGGCGTGCTCCAGCTCGGCCAGCGCACCCAGCGTCAGGCACAGGCTGAACGGCTTGCCGTCGAGCAGGCAGGCGATCTCGCCGCGGCGGGAATTGGGCATGGGCGTTGGCCTCGGCTATAGCTCGAAACTTGGTCCGTCGTGCCGCCGGCGGACGATCGGCGTGTTTTGGTGTAGATTTCGCTGCCCGCTCTACTGGTGCACCATGGCAAGACCCGCCTCGCGAAGGCTGCGATATGCGATGCCGACCCGCCGAGCCTGCGGCGTCGGAGTGGCGCTGGCGCTCGCGTTGGCGGGCCAGGCTGCGGCCGAGGACGCTCAGCAAACCTGCCAGGCGGTGACGGTGATCGCGCAGGCGTTCAAGGCCGACGTTGGAACGTGGCGGGACCGGCTGACCCGCAACGACGGCGTCGAGGTGATCTGTCCGATCATGACCGTGCAGTTCAAGCGGTTTCTCAACACGCGGACGCCGGACAAGGACTGGCGGGACCGGCAGCGGGCGGGGTGGAACGCCAGCGTCTGCCGTGATCGCGTGTGGCGCCCGGCGATCGAGGCGGGCTGGATCATCCTGCTGTCGATCACCACGGCGTCGGGCGAGGGGGCGGATATCATTGCGAGCTGTGATTGAAGCACGAACCTCTAACCCTTCCCCCCAAAAGCAGGGGAATTCAGGCGGCACTCTAGTTTACGGCCCTGCTAGAACCTTTGGCGTGTTGCGAACGCGTGATATCTTCCTCCGTGTTCAAAGAGTTCGCGCGGAGGAGGAGGAGATTATGCAATTTCTGGTCGCTACCCTAATTGGAGCAATTTTCAACCTGAGCCTGGTCACAACTGCTCTGGTGATCTCAGCGTCACCGGCACAAGCACAGAAGTGCACGACCTACAAATGCTGCATGCGTGTCTGCCAAGAACGAGGCGGTTCCAACTGCAAACGCTATTGTGACGCCAACCGATAAGACGGCGCCAAGGGGGAGGGGGATTCGCGTAGCGCCTACACCGCGGCGAAGGTGAGCTCGCCGGCGGAGTCGAGGCCGAGCTCGAAGGCGATCTCGCCGTCGTGGCGGCCGGTGAGCTCGAAGGCGGCGATCTGGAACGGGCCTTCGACCGTGCCGAAGTCGGGGATGATCACCTGCCAGTCGCGGATGGTGCCGTCGAACACGTAGCTGCGCACCAGCGCATCGGAGGCGGCATCCTTGAAGATGCCGGCGCCCGACACCTTGGCGTGCTTGGCGCCGGCACCGGCCAGCAGCTCGCGCCAGCGGCCGGCGGACTCGGCATGCGTGATGTCGACCGTCTCGGTGTTGAAGGCGATCGAGCGCGAGCGCAGGCCGGCGACGGTGGTGAACGTGCCGGCGCCGTCGCTGTCGACTTTGAGGAGGAGGTCTTTGCCTTTTTGGGCGGACATTGGGTTTCCTTGCGAATGGCGAATGGCGAATAGGGAATAGCGAGCAGAGGACGGCGAAACGGCTATTCGCTACTCGCCATTCGCTACTACTGCCTACACAGGCTCGGTGGTGGCGCGGTAGCGGGTGATGCCGTGGACGGTGGCGCCGTCGGGGTCGCGGCGGGCTTCGGAGAACTCGTGGCGCAGGTTGATCAGGCGGTGGCCGGTGAGGCTCAAGGCCTGGTCGTGCAGCGCGCTGCGGACGGCGTCCATGATCGTGTGCGCCTGCTTCTTGCCGTGCTCCTGCGACCACACGTGCAGCGTGAGGATGTGCTCGTGGCCGTCCTCGCTGCCGGTGGACCAGTCGCGCTGGGTGGAATGGCCGAAGGTGAGATAGGGAAAGTCGGCGCCCTGGGGCACGTCGTCGTGGATGCGCGCCCCGCCCAGCAGGCCGAGCAGGGTGGCATCGCCCGAGAGGGTCGCGAAGATCGATTGCTGCAGGGCCCAGCCGGCGGATGACATGGGGGTGGTTCCTTGGCGTTCCCCTCTCCCCGTACTTCACGGGGAGAGGGCTAGGGTGAGGGGCAGACGCTTGCTCCGGCGTGTGTTGCCGCGCCTCACCGCATGCCGGAGGCATGGCTCCGCCATGACCCTCTCCCCATGGAAGAATGGGGAGAGGGAGCCAAAGCGCGGAGCGCACGATCCAGGGCGGCGCGATGGGCGGCGGCGTCGAGCGGGTCGCCGGCGGCGGTGGTGGCCTGCAGCTCGCGCTCGACCTCGGTGCGCAGGCGGGCGGTCAGGCGCGTTGCATCGAAGCGGGGGAGCGCGGCGAGGCCTTCGATGGTGACGGTGAGTTTCATGGGGCGCGGGTGGTGCTCGGCTGGGTCCCGGATATGCGCTGCGCGCATTCACAATTACAAGCTGCGTTCTTCGCACAGGCATTTGAGGCGGTCGCGGCGGCCGGGGTCGAGCACGGCCACGATCTCGAGGACGCGCGCGCCTTGCGTGAAGCGCATGGCCGGCACCACGTCGGCGCGATGCCGGATCCACACCTCGTGGGTGACGCGGCCGCTGACGGCGTCGGCACGCAGGCGCTCGTCGCCGGAGATGGGGCGCACGTGGGCCCACAGCTCGGCAACGGCCTCCCAGGTGACCGCAGCACCGCCGCCGCCGTCGGCGATGCGGGTCTGGCGCTCGAGGGTGAGGCGATGGCGCAGCGCGCCGATGCTGAGAGAGGTCATAGGCGTTTCAACCGGTAGGCGTGCAGCAGCTCGGAGACCATGGTGGGGACCAGCGCGCCGGGGGCGCCGATCTGCACCGGCTCGCGGTGCTCGTGCCAGTGGGCGACGAGCAGCAGGATGGCCTGGCGGATCGGGGCCGGCACGGCGGTAGCGGCGGCGCCGTAGCCGGCGACGAAGGCGATCTCGATGCCGTTGGCGGTGCGGCTGGGGTTGGTCCAGGCCACCGCGCTCGTGCGCACGAGGCGCGCCGGCGCGGCGGCGCCGTCGAGCAGGTAGGAGTCGGCGGCAATGGTCTCGATGCTTGCGTCGGCGGCGTAGAGGCGCACGGCGGCGATGCTCTGGACCGGGCGCAGCGGCAGCGCCACTTCGCGCGCCAGCGGCCAGGCGTCGATGAAATAGGACCAGCTCTGGGTGATGAGCGCAATGCCGAGCGCCGCCTCGACGTGCAGCCGCGAGGTGATGATCAGGCTCGACACCAGCGTGTCCTCGGCGCTGCCGTCGATGCGCAGATGCGCCTTGGCCTCGGCCAGCGTGACGGGCTCGACGACGGGACCGGTGGTGAGGACGAGGGCCATGGGGGTTCCTTCGGAACGGGCAATGGGCAGTAGGCAGTGGGCAATAGGGAGTAGGGAGTAGGGAGTAGGCAATCGTCGACAAACCTACTGCCGACTGCCCATTGCCTGCGGCCCAAGGTGTCAGACCCGGAGGGTCGGACACCCGACGAAGGGTGCGAGCGGGACCGTCCCCCGGGGAGGGGCGCGGGAAGACGGTCCCGCCCGCGTTCGCTCGAGGCGGTGGAGGGCGGGGACTCCGCCGGCGGTCGAGCGAAACATGTCGTCATGCCCGCGCAGGCGGGCATCCACGTCAACATGAGAGTGGAGACTGGCGTGGATCCCCGCCTGCGCGGGGATGACGTTAGGCGGCGAATTTCAGGAGCTTGATGGCGTCGAAGTCCTGGATGCCGCCGCCGACGCGCTTGGTGGTGTAAAACAGCACGTAGGGCTTGGAGCTGTAGGGGTCACGCAGCACGCGGATGCCGACGCGGTCGACGATCAGGTAGCCGCGGCGGAAGTCGCCGAAGGCCACCGAGTAGCTGTCGGTGGCGATCGTCGGCATGTCCTCGGACTCGGCGACCGGGAAGCCCATCAGCAGCGAGGGATCGCCGGCCTTGGCGGCCGGCTGCCACAGGTAGTTGCCCTCGCCGTCCTTCATCTTGCGGACCACGGCCTGGGTGGCGCGGTTGAAGACGAAGGTGCCGTTGCCGCGGTAGCCCGACTTCACCGCGTAGACGAGGTCGATCAGCTTGTCGCCGGGATTGGTGGCGGCGAAGGCGCCGGCGTTGCCGGTGGTGAGGAAGCCGACGTTGCCCCAGCTCCACGAGGCCTGGGCGACCTTGGTGTAGTCGAGGAAACCCTTCGGCTTGGCGGTGCCGTTGCCGGTGACGAAGGCGGTGCCTTCCTGCTGGGCGAAGGCGTCGCGCACCTCTTCGGCGATCCACTCGTCGATGTTGACGGCGGAGTCGTCGAGCAGGGCCGAGGTGGCGGCCGGCATGGCGTACAGCTCCATGGTCGGGAACGAGAGCTCGGCCAAGGTCGGCGCGTCGGTCTCGGGGCGGGCCGCGGTCTCGCCGATCCAGCCGGTCTCGGCGCCGGTGATGGCGAACGGCTTCTTGTAGACCGAGCCCGACACCTGGCGCACGCCGGCGATCGCCCGGATCGGCGACACGTCCTTCACGGCGCGGTTGACGGCGCGCTCGAGCTCGTCGGGCACGAGGTAGCCGCCGTCGGGATCTGAGCCGACCGAGAGGGCCTTGGCTTCCAGGTCGCGCAAGGGGCTGGCCTCGCCCTTGCGCACGTAGGCCTCGAAGGCGGCCTTGTGCTGCAGGCCGGCGGTGGCGCTGCGCACGGCCGAACCAGGTGCGGGCGGGCGGACTTGAGGGCGAGGTCATCGACCACGCGCTTGGTCTCATCGAGCGCGCGGTTGATGCGGTCGACCTTGTCGGTGGTGACGACGTCGGCGGAGAGGCGCCGCTCGAGCTGGCCGAGGCGCTCGTCGTTGCCGTCCTTGAAGGCCTCGAAGGCGCGCATGAAGCCGTCGAAGGCGCCGCCGAGATCGTCGGGGTTGGCGGATTTGGTTTCGAGGGTGGCGTGCGTGTGCATTGGCAGTCCTTTGCTGGGTTGGTGGTGAGGGGTGGTTCGGGATGGTCGTCGCTGTCATCCCGGAATTTCGCGTGAGCGAAATATCCGGGACCCAGGGCCGCTTGCTCCAACCCTTTCGCTCATGGGTCCCGGATACGCGCTGCGCGCGTTCCGGGATGACAAGTCAGGACGACAGGCGGAGCAGGCGGGTGGCGGCGGTGATGCTCTCGATCAGCGGGCGGTGCGGGCGCGCCTTGACATGGGCGACGCGGGCTTCGGGCAGCAGCGGGAAGGTGACGATGGAGATCTCCCACAGATCGACCTTGGTGAGGCGGCGGATGCCGGTCCTGGCGTCGCGGCGACCGCTCACCGCGCGGAAGCCGATCGAAAGGCCGTCGAGCGCGCCGGCGCGCATCAGCGCGAGCACCTCGCGCGCGCGGGCGACGTCGAGCATGAGGCGGCCACGGGCGTAGAGGCCGCGCGCGTCCTCGCGCAGCGTGTCCCAGACGCCGATCGGCTCGAACGGGTCGTGCTGGAACAGCATCTTGATGCCGGCGGAGCCGCGGGCAGCCAGGCTGTCGCGGAAGGCGCCGGGGGCGATGATGTCGTGGCCCAGGTCCTCCTTGTCGAACAGGGAGGCGTAGCCGGCAAAGGCGCCGTCGGGCTCGACCCGCTTGAGGTCGAGGGGCGTGAATTTCAGCTCGAGGGCGGGGGTGGTGCGCATGAAGATATCTCCTTGCTGCAACTGTCATCGCGAACGTCGCGCAGCGACGATCCCACGGACCAGAAGGAGTGGGTCACGCTCTGGGTCCCGGATATTTGCTGACCCCCGGGACAAGCCCGAGGGCAGGCGCAAATTCCGGGATGACAGATCGGGATGACAACTATTGCGGCTAGTTGCGGCAGCGCTCGAAGGCGAGGGTGGGCGAGCCGCTGCTGGAGAACTTGCCGTCGGCGATGAGGACGGTGCCGTTGGCCCGCATCGAGTGCCAGCTGCGGAATTTGCCGCCGATTTTTTTGACGGTGATGGTCAGCTCGGACTGCCGCCCGGTCTCCTCGTGCTGCATCAGGTCGGGGGTGAGCAGGCGCACGTTGCGCATCGGGAAGGTGCCGTCGAGGTCGGGGGTCATCCTCAAGGTGCGCGTGAGCTTGCCCTGCGGCGAAACGGCGTAGATCAGGTGCGGGTTTTGGCTGCTGTACGGCGCGGTGCAGTCGATGGCGAGCCGGCCGAGCATGCCGAACTGCTTGAGAACATCGGCGTCGGCGGCGTTGGCCGGGGCGGCGCCGAGCAGCGTGAGCAGGGCGACCAGGGTGAAGGTGATGCGGTGCATGATGGTCTCCTCCCGTGCACGTGCGAGGGCGACCGTGCCGCCCTCGGACGGCAGATATCACCGCGGATTTGTCCGCGTGGCAATGTCCCGGATTTGCCGGGTGAAGAAGACGTGCGGCACGCGGCGGCACGCCCAGCGCCAGCGCGATCTCGCGGGCGGCGGCGTGCTTGGCCTCGTCATCGCGAAGCGATGCTCCGCATCGATGAAGTCCATGTCCTTGGGCGTCAGGCTCATCGACTTCCAGTCGAGCCCGCCTTCGAGCAGGAGGGGCCGGCCGGCGTGCGCCGCGCCCTGGAAGCCCTGCTCCAGCTCGCGGCAGCGCTGTAAATGTCGATGGCGGCGGCTTCGATGGGGCAAGAGGCCGTAGTCACAGCGTGGCGGTTATTTCTTCCGCCGCCACCACTGATATCCGCGCTCGTCGAGGATGTTAAACGCCCTATCTTTACCGGGCGGTGTGGCAATAATGTATGGAAACGGAGACCCAAACGGCGGCCCGGATTGGCGCGTGTCCTTCCAATACTTTTTGTCCCTGTCAAACCGGAGCCCAGATCGAAGGTCGGCAATTACCTCAAGCGACTCCTCCTCGGAGAGGCTACGAAGCTTCCCCGAGCTGTTGCGGTCCATCGACATCCTGACAAGATCAGCTTGCACAAGGGTCGTGAGCGCTCGCTGCAAGTCGTGGACCTCGGTTACATCTCCAACAGGCTCCATGACGGTGATCAACATGGTGACCACATCTTCAGCGCCAGCCTCTTCCAATTCCGAGAGGATGCGCAATTCGAGTTCGGACAATGTTAGCATTTTGAGTCGCCTGCCGAATCAGCTGTCTTCATTTGTTAGGGATGGTGATATGTGAGCCCCACCGATGCCCAGGTGGCTTGTATCGGTAATAGTAGTCGTTGAAATGCTTCTGATCAGGGTCGGTTCTGTAGACCCTTTGCGGCTTCTGCATGATTCGAACCTGTTCGCCAGTCGCGGGATTCTCGTACAACCAGCCGGGCGCGTCCGTCGATTCCTTGAATACATACCCCTGCTCGTTCAGTTCCTTGCGCAGGCGATTGATACCCCAGCTCGGATTGGTGTTTGGTATCGCATCGCGCAGGATCTCGGCAAGGCGGGATTCGGCGGCTTCGGCCGTTGCCTCTTGATGGCGGGTCTGACCTTCGATGCTGTCGAGCTCCGATACGCTTTGCGGCCCTTCCCACGTGGGCTCCAGCTCACGCAGGCGTCGGGTCGCATCCCGAGCGCGGGCCGCGGCCGCATCATGGCGTGCTTCTTGTCCGGGAGTTCCTTGTCGCTGTCCTGTGCGGCGACGGGCCGCCAGCTGGGGGCGCTCGGAGCCATCAACAGAACCGTCACCAGTCGTGAAGCGGCCGAGGGCGTCGTGGTTGGGATTGAATTTCTGTCCGGCACCGCCGCCGTCATCCAGCGCCCCATAGCCGACGGCGGCGCGTTTCTCGTTCTGTGTCAGGAAGGTGGCTTTGTCGATGCGGGACCAGAGGGCTTCGCGCTCGGGCGAGAGCGCTTCGATGGCGTCGAGGTCGGGGCGCAGATCGAGGGAGGGTCGCGCGGTGTGCACCGACCCTCATCGCGCAGTCATTGCATCTCCTCTTGGACCAACCGGAGAAAACGGCTCAGTTCGTCATGGTCCGGAATGGACAAGCCTGCACCCGCATCGAGCCAGATTTTCTGCAGCTCGGTGCCGCCAGGATTTAGTCTCAGCAGCTGGTCCAAATAGACTTTCACCACACGCTTCTGCTCGTTCGACGTGTGCTTCAACGCGAACGCGATCAATGCCTTTTCGTCGGGAACGTGGTCGTGCAAATCGAGATCGAAAAGGCTCGCGAATGCCTTAAACTCTTCCGGAATTGGCATGATCGGCTCCACTATCGTGCTGGATCGCGATTGATTGGAAACGCTGTATGAATCCGATATCCTCGCTGAGAGCGTGTGTCACGTCGTATCAGAACACGCACCTCATAGGTATTGCGCATGTAGGGGTCCGAGTCGGCATCCGGTCTAAATGCTTCCCTGCCGGTCACGTAGCCGAAGCGCCTGTTGAGGACCGCCTCGTCCTGCCTTCCGCTTGCGACCAGATCGACCAAGGCTTGATTGTCCTCTAGCGTTCGATTGACAAAGTCGTTGGCAGACTCCCGGGACACGAAGGTTCCCCGGCGAATTCTGGCGATGGTAACGAAGAGGGACCGATGGCGGTCCCGCCGTACGAACTCCAACAACTCCTCGTCGCTCTTACCGACGTGCTCGCGCAGGGTATGCCCCCTTGCCTCCTCTTCGCTCAAGTCGACATTGTACCTGCCCCTCTCCACTGCCTGCGCGGGCTGGGGGCGATCACCTCCACCCTCGTCCGTCCAATGGCCGAGGGCGTCGCGAAGCTGAGCTGGATTGAAATTGGCCTTTTGTGCGAGACCGTCGCCGCCTCCATGCGGGCCATAGCCAACAGCAGCACGTTTCTCGTTCTGGGTAAGGAAAGTAGCCTTATCGACCCGAGTCCAAAGCGCTTCGCGTTCCACGCTCAGAGCTTCGATGCCATCGATGTCCAGCTTCAGCTCCAGCACGGCGCCATACGCGGGCGAGAGCCAGGCGGAGAGCGCCTTGGCGGTGCGGTTGACGAAGGGCAGGACGGTTTTAGCGGCTCGCCTTCGGCAAGACCTGGCGCCAGAAGCTGCGGGTGGCCTCCTGGTAGTTGGAATAGGTGTTGTCGCCGGGGATGGAAACCCTGCTACAGCTCGGATCAGTACGGGTTCGGACGCAAGGACGCGACGAATTCCTCGAATGACCGGGCGATGTGGTAGAGGTCGGTTTCGCGCCATTCGCCCGTTCCCCAGAAGTGGCGCTTGTCCCAGAAGGCCACGCGGTCGCGACCCTCACGCAGGTCTAAACAGACGTAGTTTCCACTGCCATCACCCGCGATTGGGACAATGCCCCGCGGGAAACCACTCGCGTATGAATCGTAGGCGTAAGCCAATTCCGTTGTGGGCCACCGCACACCAATTCCTAGGAAGACTTGCACCGACCCCGTGGGGTTCAGTGCCATTCCTTTGATAGGAAACGTTGGATCTCTTGGAACCCCTCCGTTCACGGTGAGCAGAAACTCCTTGTAACGGCCAGGCAAGACAAGACCGCGCTGACGCTCGAAGTCTTCGATCGCAGCCAGTGACGTCTGAGGGTTAGCGTCGATGATCTCTGGAAACATGATCGTCCTCCCTATTTCTTGCCTGGGAGATTGCCGATGCCACGTGATCCTGTGTGGCCTGTTCTCTTGTGGATGTCTTCCGGTACAAGTTGCATCGTGCGCCCATCTTGATGGTGATGCCAGACCGTGCCGGGCGGTGTCGACGGGTAACCCCGTTGTCGATTTGCCGTGGCACGATCTGTATCGATATTGCCGGTGTGTGGGAAGTCCGCGGTATCCCTTGTGACGCTGGAGAAGTCAGGGAACCCTTGGCTGTCGAAGGGAATACCCGTGTCTGGATGCTTCTTCCCTGCCAAGTCCTTGTTGCGGATCGTGGCGCTAGGCGGGACCGGCACGGGCTTTGCCGGTGGCCCGCGTCTGAACCTGCCTTGCGCGAGGCGCGTACCACCCGAGTCGCCGGTGGTGAAGCGGCCGATGGCGTCGTGGTTGGGATTGAGTTTCTGCCCGGCATCGTCGCTGGATGGGGTCAGACTTGCAGGGTCTGACCCCGCTAGCGGGCCGTAGCCGACGGCGGCGCGTTTCTCGTCGGGGGTTAGGAAGGTGGCTTTGTCGATGCGGGACCAGAGGGCGTCTCGCTCGGCGCTCAGGCCTTCGATGGCGTCGAGGTCGGGGCGGAGGTCGAGCGGGGTGCCCCAAGCCGGCGAGAGCCAGGCGGAGAGGGCCTTGGCGGTGCGGTTGACGAGGGGCAGGACGGTCTGGCGCCAGAAGCTGCGGGTGGCCTCCTGGTAGTTGGAGTAGGTGTTGTCGCCGGGGATGGCGAGCAGCATGGGCGGCACGCCGAGTGCCAACGCGATCTCACGGGCGGCGGCGTGCTTGGCCTCGATGAAGTCCATGTCCTTGGGCGTCAGGCTCATCGACTTCCAGTCGAGCCCGCCTTCGAGCAGGAGGGGCCGGCCGGCGTGCGCCGCACCCTGGAAGCCCTGCTCCAGCTCGGATTTGAGGCGGTCGTACTGCTCGGGGCTGAGGTTGCCGTCGCGGGACGTGTAGATGAGCGCGCCCGACGGCCTGGCCGAGTTGTCGAGCAACGCCTTGTTCCAGCGCGAGGCGGTGTTGTGGATGTCGATGGCCGTGGCGGCGGCCTCGATGGGGGAGAGGCCGTAGTGATCGTTGACGGGGTGGAACAGCTTGACGTGCAGGATCGGGCGCACGCCGGCCACCACCTCGCTGGCGTAGCGCACCGTGCGGCCGCCGGCGGTGTACTCGAACGCCTCGGGCCAGCCGTCGGGGCCGGGCACCACCTTCATGCGGTCGGGGCGCAGCGCGTGCAGCTCGCGCAGGGCGCCGCCGAGGCCGACGGCCTCGAGGTAGGCGTTGCCGGAGACGAGCAGGAAGCCGTACCAGGCCTCCAGCAGGTCGGGCGTGCTGGAGACCGGGTTGGGGCGGGCGATGAGATCGAGCAGGGGGTGCTCGGCGATCTCGTGCTCGCCCTCGTAGAGCAGCAGCGGCACGCTGGCGGCGGCCTCCGCGATCATGCGCACGCAGCGGTAGACGATGGCGTTCTGCATGAAGCCTTCGCGGGCGAAGGCAGCGTAGTCGCGCGGGCTCCACACGGGCTGGCGGAGGGCCTCGAAGGCGATGAGCGGGCCGGTGCGGGAGGCTTTGTGGGTGATGCCCTCACCGAGGGTACCCCCACCCCTAACCCCTCCCCGCAAGGGGGAGGGGAATGCGGGCGGTGCTTGCGGCACGCGTGCCGGCGAAAGGCGGCGGAGCGCGCGGCCGAGCAGGCTGTGCGGGAGTTGCGGCATGCGGAGGCTTTCGATTGTCATCCCGGGCTTGCCGGTGGGAAGCCGCGGCGCGGTGGATCCCGGGGACAAGCCCCGGGATGACAGCTACAGCGTGCGGATGATGGGGATGCGGGTGGAGGTGAGGAGCAGTTCCGTGAGAGCCCACACGAGGGCGTCGAGGCGGTCGGGGCTTTTGCCGTTGGCGAGGCCGTCGGCGGCGAAGTCGCACATCTGCCGCTCGAGCTCGGGGAACTCGCCGACGTGGGCGACGCGGCCTTCGTTGTAGAGGGCGGAGACCGGCTCGGCGCGGGTGTACTTGCCGCGGCTGGCGTGCACCTTCTTCACCGGCACGCCGGCGTCGATGCTCTTGAAGGTCGCCACCACGAGATCGCCGCCCTGGTTGGTTTCGACCACGATGGTGTCGGCCTGGTAGTCGTGATAGGCGGCGACCGCGGCCTTGGCCCAGGTGGCGGGGTCGCGGCCCTGGATGGAGCGGTCGCCGATGACGTAGCCGCGGCCGTCGACGCCGAGGCCGGCGACGATGATGCCGCAGGAATCCGAGCCGGCGGTGGAGGTCACCGGCGGATCGACGGCGACGACGATGCGGCGCAGCTCCGGCCGGGCCAGCAGGCGGCCCTGCACGAGCCAGGCGCGCCGCCACAGGCCGGTCATGCGCTCCTCCACGATCTCACCTTCCAGCTCCTGGCGGCCGATCGGCGTCTCGCCGTAGCGGCGCTGCATCTCGGCCAGGAACGACGGCGCCAGGTTGTTGGCGTTGTCGGCGGTGCGCGAGCGGCTGACCACGGTGGCCTTGTCGTCCATGAGGCGCTTCAACAAAGGGATGGCGCGCGGCGTGGTGGTGATCACGCACTGCGGCAGCTCGCCGAGGCGGAGCGCAAACTGCAGCGTGTCCCAAGCCTGGTCGGGCACCCGCCACTTGCCGAGCTCGTCGCACCAGGCGGCGTCGAACTGCGGCCCGCGCAGGCTGTCGGGGTCGTCGGCGGCGAACAGCTGGGCGATGGTGCCGTTGGGCCAGACCAGCTGGTTGCGGGAGACCTCGAGTGCGGGGCGCTCGTCATCGCCGTGGACCGACAACAGCCCCGAGATGCCTTCGATCATGACGCTGCGCACCTGGCCGATGGTCTCGCCGATGAGCGCGATGCGGTGCGAGCGGCGGTCGGCGAGCGAGGGGATCTCGAGCGCCTGCGCGCGCACCCATTCAGCCCCGGTGCGCGTCTTGCCGGAGCCGCGGCCGCCGAGCACGAGCCAGGTGTGCCACGGCCCGCCGGACTGCGCGACCACCGGTGGAAGCTGGTCGTCGCGCGCCAGCACCAGCCAGTCGTGCACGGCGCGCTCCCATTCGGCGGTCGTGAAGAAGGCGTCGGGAGCGACCTCAGGATGGGGGGATAAGCTTCTCAATGCGTTCCGCAATCTCGCGGCGGAAGGCGTCCGCCTCGGATGCGTTGGCGGCGGTGGTGGAGAGGGCCCCTCGGCGGGTGGGACTGGCGCGTTCAGGGGCGATCTCCGTCACTTGCTCGATGGTCTTGCCGGCGGCGGCGACGTGGCGCAACACCTTGTCGCCCTCCTCCACCGTGCCCTTCACGGGCTTGCCCTGGTCGTAGGCTTCCTGGGCGTCCTTCAACTGCTGTTGCATGCGGAGCTCCGTCAGCTTGAGCTGGATGTCCATGAGGTTCATCAGGCGAGGCTTGAGGCTGCGGCGGACCACCGCCGGGGCAGCCGATGCGGGTGCCGGCAGCGCGAGACGGCGGGCCTTGGCCTTGGTTGCGAGGGCCTGCGCCGGCGCCATCAGGGACGGCCAGCGCTCCTTGTGGGCACGGCCCGCAATCGTCTCCTTGCGGAGGCCGAAACGGGCGGCGAGGTCTGGAAAGCTTGCACCCTCGGCACGCAGGTGGCGCGCCTCGGCCCACTGCTCGGGCGTGAGCTTTGAGGTGAATAGCATGAGGTTTCAGGGGATTTCTGGGGGTCTTCGGTGCGTCTCGGGCGCCCTGCTTGGTGCGGTGCCCGTTGCGCAACTGTCGACTTGTAGCACATTACTAGCAAAGTAGCGTGCCGATGTCAACAGCAATATTCAGGATATCTTCGCTATCTGCGATTTTTTTCTCGATCTATATCGATTAATACATGCCGTTGCTGCGCAGCCTCCCAGTATAACACGGTTTCAGGAGGCGGGGATAAGTTTGCCGAAGATCGTGCGCGCATGGTGAACGCAGCGCGGCGCGATGGGTCCTGATCCGCGTCCGCGGTGATTGCTTTCGCGGCAGAAATCCAAACCGCCCCTGGTTGCTGCTATGCTGACCTCGAGCCCTGCCCAACGGATGTCGGCAACCATAACGCATGCAATTCAGGGGAGCAGGCGATGAGCATCGCAACAGAGTTTCCGACCCGACCGCTGACAGTGACGGCGCCGCGCGTCACACGACTGCACCATTGGCTACTTCCTGCCGTCGCGTTCGGTGGGTGCGGGATTTTCCTCCTTGTTTTCTTCGCCCCTGAATTGGTGCGATTGCACGCAATTTCGATGGGACCGCATGTCGTGCTCGAAGGGCGCGTTGTCGAGCAGGAGTGCCGGGAGGCAGGCTCCCGCTCTCGAAGCGACGCCACGCGATTCCGCTGCCGGCTGAACATAGCCTACGCCATCGCGGGTCGCGACCGGCTCTTGACATCGGAGCAAAACTTCTCGAAGCCACCGCCCCTCGGCCATCGCGTGCGGCTCGTGCATTCGGTCGGGGATCCGACGTTGGCGGCACCTGTAGATGATTTTGCATCCCGATGGGTGACGACAGCTTTCGTAGGGGCAGGCGTTGCGATTCTCTTCTTGTTGCTTTTGCTGGTGCTCTTGCGGCTGCGTCGCGACCGGCGTATCGCCAACGAGCTCCTGGCTCTCGACGGTCAACAATTGACGCCGATCGAAGTTGACACCTACTACTGGAAGAGATCGGGGTTGTGGCACTATTGGGAGCCTGGCAAACGCAAGCGGAGCGAGCGCTATAGGGTCGTGCTGGGAAGGGGCAGAGAGCCGTTCTTCCTCGGGGAGAGGCCCGCTTGGGGCTTCAGTGGGAGCAAGACGACGCGTGCACTCGCCGTGAAGGGGCCCAACGAGGGCGCGCCTCTGTTGCTGGACAGCGAGCTCGCCTGTTTGGGCCTGACGGAGGAGGAGCGCAGGCAGTCTTCCGCTTGGCGCGATGCGCAAACGCCTACGCCTCGGTTATGAGTAAACGGAGATGGACTTGCAGTCCGGCTGATCAGGGAAGGCGATGTATACCCAAGGGCTGAACGTCAACGATAGCGTGAAGGGTCCCGCCGAGGACCCCGAGAAGCTCGCGCGCTTCCAGGCCAAGGTCGACGCCGAGGACAAGATCGAGCCGAACGACTGGATGCCGCGGGCCTACCGGCGCACGCTGGTGCGGCAGATCTCGCAGCATGCCCATTCCGAGATCGTCGGCATGCAGCCCGAAGGCAACTGGATCACGCGGGCGCCCTCGCTGCGCCGGAAGGCCGCGCTGCTGGCCAAGGTGCAGGACGAGGCGGGCCACGGGCTCTATCTGTACGCCGCCGCCGAGACGCTGGGCGTGTCGCGCGAGGCGCTGGTGGAGCAGCTGCACGCGGGCAAGGCCAAGTATTCCTCGATCTTCAATTATCCGACCCTGTCGTGGGCCGACATCGGCGCCATCGGCTGGCTGGTCGACGGCGCCGCGATCATGAACCAGATCCCGCTGTGCCGCTGCAGCTATGGCCCGTATGCGCGGGCCATGATCCGCATCTGCAAGGAGGAGAGCTTCCACCAGCGCCAGGGCTTCGAGATCATGCTCACCTTGTGCCGCGGGAGTGCGGCGCAGAAGGCGATGGCGCAGGACGCACTCGACCGGTTCTGGTGGCCGGTGCTGATGATGTTCGGGCCGTCCGACCAGGAGAGCCTGCACTCGACGGACACGATGCAATGGAAGATCAAGCGCTTCTCCAACGATGACCTGCGCCAGAAGTTCATCGACGCGACGGTGCCGCAGGGGCTGTATCTGGGCCTGACGTTTCCGGACCCGGCGTTGAAACTGGACGAGGCCACCGGGCACTGGCGCCACGGCGAGATCGACTGGAGCGAGTTCAAGCGCGTGCTGGCCGGCGACGGCCCCTGCAATCGCCAGCGCATGAAGGTGACGACGAAGGCGCATGCCGACGGCGCCTGGGTGCGCGAGGCAGCGCTGGCCTATTCCCGCAAACGCGCGGAGCGGGCGGCCGCAGCAAGAATAGCAGCGGAGTAGACCTATGGTGGACCAGCCCCCTGGCACGCATCTGGCCCAGCTCAACGTGGGGCGTGCGCGCTTTGCCACCGATGACCCCCGCATGGCTGAATTCATGGGCGCGCTCGATCGCGTCAACGCGCTTGCGGAGAAGAGCCCGGGTTTCGTCTGGCGCCTGCAGAGCGCGGCAGGCAATGCCACCGACATCAAGCTGACGGATGACCCGCAGTTCATCGTCAACTTGAGCGTCTGGGAGACACCGGAGCAGCTCGAGCACTTCGTCTGGAATACGATCCACAAGCGGTTCTATGCGAAGAAGGGCAACTGGTTCGAGGCGAAGTCGGCGCCGCACTTCGTCATGTGGTGGGTTCCTGTTGGGCACATCCCGACGCCCGAGGAGGCCCTGGCCCGGCTCGACCATCTCACCCGGCATGGCCCCGGCGAGCACGCCTTCGGCTGGGAGAGCCTGCCGAATATCAAGCTTTGGATGAACCAACGGTGCGCATGAGCCGCGGGAGCTAGGCCGATGTCCGAGACGCCGATGCCGCTGTGGGAGGTGTTCATCCGCAACCGCTCGGGCCTGCCGCACAAGCATGCCGGCAGCGTGCATGCCCCCGATGCGACCATGGCCCTGCAGGCGGCGCGCGACGTCTATACGCGGCGCGGGGAGGCCGTGTCGATCTGGGTGGTGCCGTCGGGCGCGATCACGGCCTCGGACCCGGCCGACAAGGCCGAGCTGTTCGAGCCGACGGGCAGCAAGATCTACCGCCATCCGACGTTTTACGAGGTGCCCGATGACGTCGGGCATATGTGAGGCAATATGGCGGAGGACAACCTCGCCAGGATCGGCGGCGGCATTCCCCTCCCCCTTGCGGGGAGGGGTTAGGGGTGGGGGTATTCTGAGCGTCAACATGTCATGGCGAACGAGCGTGCAAGGTATCTGCGCAGGAACAGGACGACGGCTGAGCGCCGACTTTGGTGGCAGCTTCGAGAATTGAAGAGGATCGGCTTCAAGTTTCGCCAGCAGGTGCCGATCGACCACTTCATCGTCGACTTCGTTTGCCTGTCGCAGCGTCTCATCATCGAGGTCGACGGCGGGACTCATAGTACGGATGCAGAGCTGCGAAGGGACAGAACTCGCGAGAGATATCTGAGGGATCAGGGTTTTCGCGTGATGCGGTTCTGGAATGCGGACGTGAGGCAGAACATGGAAGGTGTGATGGACACGATCGTCGCTGCGCTCCATACCCCCACCCCCGACCCCTCCCCGCAGGGGGGAGGGGTGCGCAGGAGCCGAGCGGGCGAAGCATGAAAGCGGGCCGAACCGCCACAGCGCCGACTGAGCTAGGCCACATCGTGAGTGGCGACACCAATGCGTTGTTCGCTTACGTCGTGGGGCTGGCGGACGATGCGCTGGTGCTGGGGCATCGGCTGTCGGAATGGTCGGGCCAGGGGCCGCTGCTGGAGGAGGACATCGCGCTCTCGAATCTGGCGCTGGATCTGATCGGGCAGGCGCGGCTGCTCTATGCCTATGCCGGCGAAGTCGAGGGCAAAGGCCGCGACGAAGATGCGCTCAGCTTTCGGCGCGACGAGCACGCATTCGCCAACCTGCTGCTGGTGGAGCAGCCGAACGGCGATTTCGCCGCCACCATGGTCCGCCAGCTGATCTATGCCGCGTTCATGCATCCGTTCTTTCAGGCGCTGGCCAAGTCGCGCGACGCCCGGCTGGCCGAGATCGGCGCCAAGGCGGAAAAGGAGATGGCCTATCACCTGCGCCACGCGGCCGAATGGGTGATCCGGCTCGGCGACGGCACGGACGAGAGCCACGGGCGGGCCGCGGCGGCGCTGGAGGAGTTGTGGACGTACATCGGTGAGCTGTTTGCCATGGCTGATACCGAGACCGCGCTGGTGGCGGCGGGTATCGCGGTCGACCGGGCAATGATCAAGCCGAAATGGGAGGCGACCATCGATCGCGTTCTGCGCGAGGCGACCTTGGCGCGACCGGCCGATGGCTGGATGCAGACCGGCGGCCGAGCCGGCCGGCACAGCGAGCACCTGGGGCATCTGCTGGCCGAGATGCAGGTGCTCAATCGCGCGCATCCAGGCGCGGTTTGGTGATGGATGGAAGCGATGACAGGCGACCTTGCCACTTACGCCATCTGGATCCCCCTCCCCCTTGCGGGGAGGGGTTAGGGGTGGGGGTATTGGTGTTGGGCAATGGCCAACGAGTACGCCAGGTATCTTCGACGGAACCGGACGTCAGCTGAGCGAAGGCTCTGGCGGCAGCTGCGAGAGTTGAAGCACATAGGTTTCAAGTTCCGGCAGCAGGTGCCGATCGATCATTTCATTGTCGACTTCGCGTGTCTGTCGGAGCGCCTGATCCTCGAGGTGGATGGTGGGACGCACGGCACGGATTTAGAGCTGCGAAGGGATAGCTCCCGCGAGAGGTATCTAAGGGAGCAGGGTTTCCGCGTGATGCGCTTCTGGAACGTGGACGTGAAAGAAAACATGGAAGGCGTCATGGACACCATTGTCGCTGCGCTCCACACCCCCACCCCCGACCCCTCCCCGCAGGGGGGAGGGGAGCCCCTGCTGTTGCCGGTTCCGTACGATCGTGATTCCGAAATCGCGCTGGCTCATGCGGCTGCGGCGGCGGCGGGGGTGGTGGATCCGGAGATCCCGGTGCTGACGTTGGAGGATCTGGGCGTGTTGCGGGGCGTCGAACTCAGGGACGGCCGCATCGTCGTCAAGATCACGCCGACCTACACCGGCTGCCCGGCGACCTTGGCGATCAGGCTGGCGGTGGAGGCGGCGCTGATCGAGGCCGGCCTGCCCGCGGCCAAAGTCGAGACGGTGCTGTCGCCGCCGTGGTCGACGGACGACATCACGCAAGAAGGCCGCCGCAAGCTCAAAGAGTTCGGCATCGCCCCGCCGGCCGGAAAGGCCTCGGCGCGCGCGCTGTTCGGCGACGACATCGTCGCCTGCCCGAAATGCGGCTCGACCCGCACCGCCAAGATCTCCGAGTTCGGCTCGACCGCCTGCAAGGCGCTGTGGCGCTGCGAGGCCTGCGCGGAGCCGTTCGACTATTTCAAGTGCCTGTGAGCGACGCGCGGGCATGAAGGAGTTCCAGCCGCTCAGGATCGTCGAGGTCAAGCGCGAGACGCCCGAGGCGATCTCGGTCGTGCTGGAGGTTCCCGCGGCGCTCAGCGAAGCGTTCCGCTTCACGCCGGGCCAGCATCTCAACGTGCGCGCCACAATCGGCGGCGAGGAGCAGCGCCGCAGCTACTCGATCTGCGGGCCGGCGAAAGGCGGCCTGCGCATCGCCATCAAGCGCATCGCCGGTGGCTACTTCTCGCACTGGGCCAACGACACGCTCGAGGCCGGTAGCAGGCTGGAGGTGATGCCGCCGGCGGGCCGTTTCGTGCTGCCGCCGAGCGACGGCACCCCGCGCCACATCGTTGCGTTTGCCGCCGGCGCCGGCATCACGCCGATCATCGCCATGGTGCGCCACGCGCTGGAAACCGAGCCCACGACCAGCGTCACGCTGGTCTACGGCAACCGCGCGCCCGAGAGCATCCTGTTCCGCGAGGAGCTGGAGGACCTGAAGGACCGCCACCTCGGCCGCTTTACATTGTTGCACGTGCTCTCGCGCAACGAGGAAAGCAGCGCGCCTCTGTTCGAGGGCCGCATCCGGGCCGAGACGGTGACGGCGCTGGCCGCGACCTTGTTCAAGCCGGCGGAGGTCGCGCACTTTTTCCTGTGCGGGCCGGGTTCGATGATCAAGCAGACGCGCAACGCGCTGCTCGAGCTGGGGGTGCCGCGCGAGAAGGTCCACCACGAGTTCTTCGCGCCGGGCGGCGGCGCGTTTCGCGGCAAGGGCGGGCCGGCAAAGTCGGCCGCAGCTGCGGAAACGGAGAGCGAGCCTGCCGGCCGCGCCGCTGCAGGCACCGAGGCGACCGCGATCCTCGACGGCATCCGGCACCGGTTCGTCGTGCCGCCGGGCGGCCACGTGGTGGATGCGGCGCTGGCGGCCGGCATCCGCGTGCCCTACTCGTGCAAGGGCGGCATGTGCTGCACCTGCCGCGCCCGGCTGGTCGAGGGCGCAGCCGAGATGACGACCAACTACTCGCTGGAGCCCTGGGAGATCGAGCGCGGGTTCATCCTCACCTGTCAGGCCGTGCCGAAATCCGCGCGCATCGTGGTGGATTACGACGCGATGTAGGTCGTCATGCCGGCGCTTGTCCCCGGTATCCAACCATCCACTCGCTCCGGACGGTCGGAATTCGCGGCCCGCTGGATCCCGGGAATAAATCCCGGGATGACAAGATGTGTTGGGTCTTCGCGACGGCTCGACCCAACCTACGCGTGCCCCTTCTGCGCCGCGATCTCGTCCTCCACGTCGCGCAGGCGGTCCTTGCCGAAGAAGATCTCCTCGCCGACGTAGAACGTGGGTGCGCCGAAGGTGCCGCGGGCGACCGAGCCTTCGGTGTTCTGCAAGAGCCGATCCTTGACGTCCTGCTCCTGGATACGGGCGAGCGTGCGCGCGCCGTCGAGGCCGGCGGCGTCGAGCGCGGCGCGGATCACCTCGGGGTCGTCCATCTTGCGGCCGTCCTCCCACATGGCGGCGAACACGGCGTCGGCATATTTGGCGAGGTTGCCGTCGAGCTCGGCTGCGACCGCGCCGCGCATGATCTGCACCGTGTTGACCGGGAAGTGCGGGTTGAACGTGAACTTCGCCAGGCCGTGCTTCCTGATGAAGCGCACGATCTCGAGCCGCTGATACTCGAGCTTGTTCTTGACGCCCTTGAACTGCACCATCGGCGGCTGGTTGCCGGTGAGCTTGAACACGCCGCCGAGCAGGATCGGCACGTAGGCGAATTTGGCGCCCGTGCGCTGCTCGATCGCGGGGATCACCTTGTGCACGAAGTAGGCGTTCGGGCTGCCGAAATCGAAATGGAACTCCACCTTGGGTTTCATGGGTATCTCCTCCTTCGTCGTCATGCCCGCGGAGGCGGGCATCCACGCCAGCCTCTATTTGCGGGCTGATACTTGCGTGGATCCCCGCCATCGTGCCGGAGGCGCGTCTTCGACACGACGCGGGGATGACGGTATCACCACGCCTCCATCCAGGGGCGCAGGTCCAGCTCGTGGGTCCAGGCGCTGCGCGATTGGGTGTGCAGCTGCCAGTAGGCGTCGGCGATGGCCTCGGGGTCGAGGATGCCATCGCGATCTTTCAAGGCCGCGCGCTCGGGGAAATTGCTGCGGATGAACTCGGTGTCGATGGCGCCGTCGATCACGACATGGGCGACGTGGATGCCCTGCGGCCCCAGCTCGCGCGCCATGCTCTGCGCCAGCGCGCGCAAGCCGTGCTTGGCGCCGGCGAACGCCGCGAAGCCGGCGCTGCCGCGCACGCTGGCTGTCGCGCCGGTGAAGATGATGGTGCCGCGGCCGCGCCGGACCATCGCCTTGGCCACCTCGCGGCCCATCAGGAAGCCGGCAAAGCAGCCCATCTCCCACACCTTGTAGTAGACGCGCGCGGTGGTCTCGCGGATCGGGAAGCGCACGTTGGCGCCGATGTTGAACACGGCGACTTCGATGGGTCCCACCTCGCGCTCGATCGTCTCGACGAGCGCCACCATGACCTCTTCCTTGCGCGCGTCCGAGCCGAACGCGCGCGCTTTGCCACCCGCGGCCTCGATCTGCTGCACCAGCGCTGCGAGCTTGTCGGCCGTGCGGCGCGTGACGCAGGTGGTGAAGCCCTCGCGCGCAAAGCGCCGCGCGATGGCCCCGCCCGTGGCATCGCCCGCGCCGATGATCAGGGCGGCTTTGGTGTCGGGCATGGTCGCCTCAACTCCCTGGGTCCGTTGTTGTCATCCCGGAATTCGCGTCAGCGAATATCCGGGACCCAGGTGACGACTCCTGGGTCCCGGCTCTCGCGCTGTGCGCTCGGCCGGGATGACAACGGTGGGTTCGCGCGCCACCCCTTGTCAATCGACGTCGCCGGCCGGTAGTGCCTCAGTCAGTGGCAAGCCGATTTTGGAGGTTGTCGGCGCCAGCACAACTCCAATACCATGAGAGCCGCTGCGGCGATGTCGCAACGGCCGCCAACCCCGGTTGCTCCTGATGCCCGAGACTTCCTCGCCGGTCCGCCGGCGGCATGCGCTGCCGATCAAGGGATCGCGCTTCCTGATCGTCGGCGGGGCGAGCCTGGTTGGCTCGGCCAGCGCCGAATTGTTCCTGGCGCAGGGCGCGGCCGAGGTCGTGATCCTCGACAACTTCTTCCAGGGGTCCACCGCCGCCATCAAGCATCTGGAGGGCGATCAACGTCTGAAAGTGGTGCAGGGCGACGTGCTGCGCCTGCCGCAGCTGATCGCCGCCGCCAGGGGGATCGACGGCGTGCTGCATCTGGCGGCCCTCATGTCGCTCAGCATGGACCGCGACCCCTGGATGGGCATCGACGTCAACGTGCGCGGCACCCAGAACATGATCGAGGCGGCCTGCGTCGGCGGCGTCAGGAAGCTGGTGTTCGCCTCCTCCAGCGCGGTCTACGGCTATGGCCCCGGCGTCGCCGGCGACCTGGTCGAGACCACGCCGTTCCATTCGGCCGGTGCGCCGCCCGGCGCCATCCTCTACGGCGCCAGCAAGATCATGGGCGAGCAGCTGTGCCGCGACGCGCATGCCAAGCGCGGGCTCGACTACGTGGTGGTGCGCTACTCCACCGTCTACGGCGAGCGCCAGCATTACCGCGCCGCCAACGCGCTGTACATCATCGAGACCCACGACCGCGTGCGCCGGGGCCTGCGCCCGCGCGTGATCGGCGACGGCTCGGAGACCAAGCATTTCGTGCACGTCAGCGATGCGGCGCGCGCCAATGCGGCAGCGTTCGCGGCGGACGCGACCGATGTCGCCGTCAACATCTCGGGGCCGCGGCCGATCACCACGCTCGAGATCGTGCGCCTCGTCACGGAGCTCGCCGGCAAGGACCTCGCGCCCGAGCACGTCGAGCCCGATCCGGGCAAGGTGCGGCTCACCTCGGGTGGCGCCTGGAAGCTCGATCACACGCTGTCTGAGCGCGTCATCGGCTGGCGGCCGCAGGTGGAGATGCGAGACGGCATCAGGCGGCTGATCGCGTGGCGGGAAGCAACGGAGACGGCGACATAACGCAATACCCCGACCTTCAGACCCCGTTCGGCCGCGTCAAGGACAGCGGCCACGCGCGCGAGGGCGGGAGCGCCGACGTCGAGCGCCCGGCCGGGTCGGACAGAGGCGAACGCACATCGCCTCTGCCCTTCCCTGCTCGTCGCCGCTACAGGACGAAGTCGCTGGCGGCAAGAGTAAGCCGGCCGCTCAGCTCGATCTGGAAGTCCGCAAACCGGTCGCCGTTGGTGTCGCCTTCGATGATGGTGGAGGACGCACCGCCCAGTGTCGTCGTGCTTGCGTAGCGCAGTTGCCCCGACGCGCCACTGAAGCCCGCCGTGTTGATAAAGCTGAACTGGTCATTGCCGCTGACATCGCTGCGGGCATCGATTGACGAGAGATCGATGTGGTCGAGGCCGGGCTTGAAGTCGGCGATCAGGTCGCGGCTCGACGCCGTGGTGCCCGTGTCCGCCTGCGAGATGAACTTGAATAGGTCCGCCTCGGTGCCGCCGTAGAGCACATCCCGGCCGCCGAGGCCGACAAGGGTGTCCCGGCCCGCCAGACCCCTCAGCGTATCCGCCGCGTTGTGCCCTTGCATCCAGTTGTCGAGTGCATTGCCGGTGCCGGCGAACGGATTGGCCCTCAATGCCTTCAGCTCCTCGATGAACGCACCAAGAGTGTAGCTGGCGAGGTCGGCGTAGATGGTGTCGACGCCAGCGTTGTTCTGGGTCGGAAGACCAACGAGCGCTCCAGGGACGGGGGTGTAAGTCGTCACCGAATCCGACACCGTGTCGCTGATGTGATCAACGTAATAGGTGTCGTTGCCGAGGCCGCCGACCATGCTGTCGGCGCCGGCTCCGCCGTTGTGCCTGTCGTCGCCGTCGCCGCCGGAAAGCGTATCGTTGTTGGCGCCGCCGACTAGGACGTCGTTGCCGGTTCCCCCGGACATGTTGTCGTTGCCGTTTCCGCCGTCGAGCCCGTCGTTGCCGGTCCCGCCGTCGAGTGTATCGTTGGCGTCGCCGCCGAACAGATCGTCGTCGCCGGTGCCGCCGGTCATTTGGTCGACGCCGCCGAAGCCGAACAGATCGTCGTCGCCATCGCCGCCGGTGAGCGTATCGTTGCCCTCGCCGCCGTCGAGCTTGTCGTTGCCGCTGTTGCCGACCACTTCGTCGGCGCCGGCCCCGCCATATTGCTCGTCGTCGCCGTCGCCGCCATAGAGCTTGTCGTTGCCGTCGCCGCCGAAGAGATCATCGTCGCCCTGGTTGCCGTAGAGGTGGTTGGCGGCGGCGTTGCCCGTGATGTGGTCGTCGCCGTAGCCGCCCTTGGCGTGCTCGATGGTGGCACCCTTGGCGATGGCGACGTTCTTGGTCAGTCCGCCGACGTCGGAGAATTCCCCGGCCGCAAGGGTGATGGTCTGGTCCTCGACGTAGCCGGAGAAATCGAACGTATCCTTGCCGCCGGCATCCCACACCGCAAACACCACCTTCTCGTCGGCGCTGTCGATGTCGAAGGACTCGCGACCGGCGGTGGAGTTGAAGCCGTAGGTGGTGTCGCCGGTGCGCGTCGTCATGTTGGCGCCGTAGAGGCGTTGGATGGCGGCGATGTCGTGCAGCAGTGGCGTCGCGGCATGGATGGTCGAGCCGCTTACGTGGTCGGCACCGGTCTCGGCGGCCCCGAAGTAGCTCATCACCGAGTACTGCTTGCTGTCCTCGATGTATTCGGCGTTGCCGTCATAGGTGATCTCGACGTCGGGGCCGGCGTTGTAGTTGCCCGGATGCTGGAGACCGAGAGCGTGGCCGATCTCGTGCAGCAAGATCCTGAAGCCGTTGGCGCCGAGCGAGACGTTGGCGTTCGTCGTGGCGCTCTGGTCGACCCACACGTCGCCGGCTGCATTGCTGGAGGCCGTGCTGCCGGGACTGGCATAGTGCGCGAAGGCCGCCGCGCCATCGTCTTCCTCGCCCTCGTCGTAGTTGGCGAACAGGATGGTGGCGTTGTTGGAGTAGCCGGTCCCGCCAACGCGGCTGAAGCTGACGTTGGCGACATCGGACCACAGATCCAAAGCCTCCTCGGCAGCCGCGATCTGGGCGGTGCTGAAGCGAGAAAACGAGTCCTCCTTCTCGCTGCCTGCTCCGGTCGATCTGAATGCGAAGGTGATGGGCCCGGCGGGGGACCCCAGCTGGTCGCTCCAGGAATGACCGTCGCGGGTGATGTGGGCGGCGGCCTGATCGATCGACTTATGAATGATCGGTGCCATGTTGGTCTCCTGAGGTTTGAGGGACGCTGGCGCGGCCCTGCCGGAGCCGTTGGGCGTTGCGCCGGCGGCTGGACGACATTTGGAGGTGTCGGGAGGCATGGGCTGTGCTGGCCAGCACAGCGCAGGAGCAGCGGCCGTAGAGGCCTCCAAGAAGCGGCGGCGTTGGAGGGGGGGCGCCAACGGCCGAAAGCGGAAGCGCAGTGGGCATCCTGAACTTCGACAGCTCAGGTCATCCGCGTAGCTTCCACAGTGCGCGCGATTTGGTCCGCCCTAGGTTCGGCAATGCTTGCCAGCGCACCCCGGCGGCCCTGCAGTCCGGCGGCCTCGCAGATCGTGTTGTATCTGGCCGCGTCGGCGGCCAGGACGCCCCCTCCCCCATCCCGCCTGCCGACGCCCCGACACACCCCCTTTTCAACCGGCGCAAGTCCGGCTAAGTTGATGGCGAATCGCAACAAAGGAAAGGAGGTGGTCCAATGTCTAGTGGGATCCTGCAGTCGGCGAGGACGCTGAAGCTCGATCGTGCTCACGTTGGGGCAGCCTCCAGCGAGAGCTGAGCGGGCGGAGGATACGGCAGCGGGCCGTTGCAGGGCCCGCCCCTCACAGGCTACTCGCCAACCGATCTCACGGGGGCCGCGCTTTGCGCGGCCCCTTTGTTTGTGCGCCCGTGGTCGTGCCCCCGCACAACCGTCATGTGCTGCTCGTAGAGCTAGCTTAATCGCCGGCAAACGAGGATAATCGCGGCCGGGCGGGGTGCAGGACATCATGGGGGAGCCGATGACCGGCGCGCGCATCTTTGTCGCCGTAGCGTTTTGCATCCTCGGCGCGTCGTTTCTCGCGTCCACGGGGCTTCTGATTCAGGAGTTCCAGACCGTGGACTGGTGGTCGCTGATCATCACCCACAGCCACCTGTTCTTCTTCTTTCCCGTGTTCGGCCTGCTGGCGCTGTGCGCCTTCTACGTGCCGATGGTCGTGTTCACCGATCTCTATTGGCGGCACCTGCCCTGGGGCAAACTGCAGTTCCTGATCGGCATCGTGGCGATGGCCGCCCTGTCGATCGGCGTCGCCAAGTGGCTCGACAAGGCGCCGCGCGCGCTCTACGAGGTCTCCCCGCGCGCGCTGCTGGCCGACAGGGGCGAGCCGGCGGGCTGCGACACCAGCAAGACCGGCACCTGCCGGCGGTCGGCCATGCTGCCGACGCTGGCGCGCTTGCGCGAGGAGAGCCAGTCCCGCGTCGGCATCTCCAAGTTCGCGCGCAATTGCACGCCCGACCGCATGCTCGAAGTGCCCGACGAGATGGACAAGGAGCGCTACTGCTTCCCCGCCAACGCGCGCCTCAAGGGCGCGGCCTGCTGCGAGGTGCAGAAGCGGTTCGCCGACGAGGTCGCGCGGCTGCAGGCGGACCCCGCGCAGCACTCGCTGTCGGGCGCCTACGACGCGCTGGTGTTCCTGCCCTTGAAGGTCTTCTTCGTGCTGACCGTGGTCGCCATCGGCATTCTGCTCTCGGCTTGGCGCAACCGCGTCGACCTGCACTACAAGGCGATGGTGCCGACCCTCGAGCGCGGCGTGATCTTCGGCGCCTTGGCCATGCTGCTGTGGCCGGCCATGGACTACGGCTACCAGCAGACGTCCAACGCGCTGTTCGGGCGCTGGGGCGGCGGGCCGCAGCTGCGCCTGAGCCTGGTGATCGCGCCCTGGGCGCTGCTGCTGCTGTTCTATTTCCTGCGCCGCCTCGGCAAGCAAGGCGAGACCATCGGCCAGATCGCCGGCGTGGTCACCGCCGGCGTCGCCGTACTGCGCTACGAGGACCTCAACGACTGGGCCGTACGCCTGTTCGGGGTCGGCAGCCATGGGTTCATCATCACCGGCCTGGCCGTGGTCGCGCTTGCCGGGTTTGTCGCGCTGGTGTGGCCCTGGCGCTCCAATCTGATGCCGCCGGCCGCCGCCACGCCGGCGGCCGGGCCTAGACCGGCGGCAACCCCCAAGCCGGCGGCAGCCCCCGCGCCGGCAGCGGCGCCCAAGCCGGCGGCGGCGGCACCCAAGCCGGCCGCCGCCCCCGTGGCGCCGGCCGCGGCCAAGCCGCCGGCCGCGCCCACCAAGTGACGGGATGAACGTAGCGGTGGAATTCTGCGGTGGCGCGGCCCGCCGGTCGCCGTGCGGGCTTGCCACGCGCATGCGAGTTCAGGCAATACGGCCGCACGTAAGCCGGGAGACCTTGGATGCTCACCGTCTATGACGCCGTCGACGGCGTGCTCGTCAAGCGCGACGCCGCGGCGTCGATCACGCCGGCTACGGTCTGGATCGACCTGTTCAATCCCACCAAGGACGAGGATCTGGTGGTCGAGCAGTCGCTGTCCATCCTGGTGCCGACGCGCGAGGAGATGTCGGAGATCGAGGCCTCCAGCCGTCTCTACCACGAGAGCAGCGCGCACGTCATGACCGCGATCCTGCTCACCCAGTCCGAGAAGGACAAGGACGCCTCTTCGGCCACGGCGATCCTCTCCCCGGCCAGCGGGCTCATCAGGGAGATCGGCCAGCCGGTCGCCTCGCCGGTGACCTTCATCCTCGCGGCCCATCGGCTCGTCACCGTGCGCTACATCACCCCGCGCGCCTTCGATCTCTATCTGTCGCGGGCCCTCAAGAAGGACGTCGCCTGCATGTCCGGCCAGGCCGTGCTGGTCGGCTTGCTGGAAGCCGTCATAGACCGCGCGGCCGACCGTGTCGAGCGCATCCAGCTGGAGGTCGACCAGCTCTCGCAGACGATCTTCAGCGGCCGCGGCGGAGAGCGCACACGCACCCGGCGCTTCGACGTCAATATCCGCGAGATCGGCCGCGAGGGCGAGCTGACCTCGCGCTCGCGGGAGTCCCTGCTGAGCCTCGACCGCCTGCTCACCTACCTGGCTCACGCCATGAGCGAGCGCGGTGACGACAAGCCGCTCAGGGCGCGCGTCAAGACGGCCAGCCGCGACGTGCAGTCGCTCAACGATCACGTCGGCTACCTCTCCACCAAGATCACCTTCCTGCTCGACGCCACGCTCGGCATGATCAACAACGAGCAGAACACCATCATCAAGATCTTCTCGGTGCTCGCCGTCGCCCTGATGCCACCGACGCTGGTCGGCACCGTCTACGGCATGAACTTCAAGCACATCCCCGAGCTCGAATGGATGTGGGGCTATCCCTGGGCGTTGTCGCTGATGGTGGTCTCGGCCTTGCTGCCGTGGCTCTACTTCAAGCGCAAGGGCTGGCTGTAGGCGGCCGCCGACACGCATCCTCCGTCAATTCATTCCGCCCACCGCCGAGGCCGCGTCTGCCGAGCGGCGGCGCAATCCTGCAGTCTCCACAGTCTCGCGGCTGCAAAGTAGGGGTAACACCGAGTGTGGCTGCATGCGCACGAGCCTAGGAGTGGCGGAGCGACGATAGACCCGTCTTCCACTCGAGCAAAGCAGGGAACGGACCATGAAGGCCATCCTCTCTACTGTCATAGCTGGTCTGATTGTCATGCTGGCGTTCGCGAGCGTGGCCGCTCCGGCCAGCGCCCAGCGATATGTCCGGTCAAACCCAGATAGGCTCCCGACCGGTTCGGCGGCCTGGTGGCGGGCCATGGACCGAGAAGGCCGAGGCGGCAGCGGGGGCTCATGACGCGGCGGCTCTCGACGCTATCGATTAGAGCGGGATCTACTCCCGCCCCAGCACCGGCAACTTCTCGCCGCCGGCCATCTGCGGCAGCGACGGGAGCAGCTTCTCGCGCCGCTCCCACGCCGTGATCAGCGCGTTGGCGTGCTCGAAAGCGCGTGTGAACGAGGTTTCCCGGCGCAGGGCGCGGTTGAAGTAGGCATCGCCGAAATAGGTCCACTGCCGCTTGTCCTCGCAGCCAAACGAGGTGCGGTCCGCGCGCGCCGCGGCGATCACGAGCGTCTTGGGCCCAGCGAGCGCGGGCAGGAAGCTGCCCGAATGGCAGGCGGACACGACCACGACGCGGTTCTCGATGCCGGAGCGATCGAGCACCTCCCTGAGGCGCTGCGGCGTCAGGTGGTCGAAGCGGAAGCCGCGCATGACGACCGCGAACAGGTTCTTTTCCCCGTGCGAGGTCAGGAACAGGAACAGCGTGTCGCGCTGCCTGTCCATCAGCGTGCCGAGGCGCGCCAGCACATGCTCGAGGTTGGCGAGGTTGGCGAGCGGCGTATCGGCGAGCGTGCTGCGGTGGTTGATGAGCGCGACCGACCGGCCCCTGGTGGCGAAGCGCTCGTCGAACAGCTGGCGCACCGCCAGCACCTCGCGCTTGAACACGGCCTCCTCGCCGTAGCCGGCAAAGCCGACGAAATACATGCTGGGCCTGTCCGGCGCGGTCGGCTGCAGCTCTGCCAGTGCGCGCTCCAGCAGCTGCGGCTGGCTGGCCTGGACGGCCCGGACCCCGCCCGGGACGCGCTGGGCGGCAGCCGGCGTCAGCCCGGCGCCGGCGACCAGCGCGGCGAGCGCGCCGGCAGCGGCGAGAGCGAGCAGGCGGAGGGTACGCATCTGTGGCCTCTTGAGATGCAGCGACGAGGGCAGCAGCCGACGATGGCTTTTTTGCGCGGCCGTCGAAGCGAGACACGCCGAGCCTTGCCACCCTTTGCCTGCCGCCGTCCAGAGCAGGATCGCTTCGGATTGAAGCACCTCAACCCACACTACACGTATCGGCCGAAGCGTGAATCCTGCTCTCTCCTATTGTTTAGAGAGAGATTCACGTTTCAGGAGGAAGCGAAGCGCTTCCACCTGAAACGATCTCGCTCTATAGGCTATCACCGCAGCGAGCATCGGGAGGAACCGGCCATGGATCTCGGGATCAAGGGCAAGAAGGCGATCGTCTGCGCGGCATCGAAGGGGCTGGGCAAGGGTTGCGCCGCAGCCCTGGCGCGCGAGGGCGCGGATATCACGATCTGTGCGCGCGGCGCCGAGGTGCTGAATGCCACGGCGGAGGAGCTGCGCAAGACCGGTGCCAAGGTCACCGCGGTTGCCTGCGACGTCACCACCGAGGCGGGCCGCAAGGCGCTGCTCGCCGCCTGCCCGAACCCGGATATCCTGGTCAACAACGCGGGCGGGCCGCCGCCCGGCGACTTCAAGAATTTCTCGCTCGACGACTGGCGCAAGGCGGTGGAGGGCAACATGCTCACCCCCATCGCCCTGATCCATGCCACCGTCTACGGCATGATGGAGCGGGGCTTCGGCCGCATCGTCAACATCACCTCGGCCTCGATCAAGCAGCCGATCGCCGCCCTCGAGCTGTCGAACGGGGCGCGGCTCGGCCTCACCGGCGCCGTCGCCGTACTGGCGCGCAAGGCCTCCCGGCACAACGTCACCATCAACGGCATCCTGCCGGGCCCGTTCGACACCGACCGCCTGCGCAGCACCAGCCAGGCGATGGCCCAGGCGCGCCAGGTGGCGCTGTCGGTGATCGAGGCCGAGCGCAAGGCCGTGGTCCCGGCGGGCCGCTTCGGCACGGCCGACGAGTTCGGCGCCGTCGTCGCCTTCCTCGCCTCCGCGCACGCGGGCTACATCACCGGCCAGAACCTGCTGATCGACGGCGGCGGCTACCCCGGCGCGCTCTAGAGCGAGATTGTCTCGCTGTCGTCCCCTCCCCCTGCGTCGAAGACGCGTCTTCGACGCGAAGGACGGGGGAGGGTGGTGCGTCCGCGGCTTGGATCGGCGCATGGGTACCGTCCAGCACGCGCCGGCGCCGATCCCAAGTCGCTGGACGCACTGGGTGGGGGCGACGGGCCGCGCGCTGCCGCCAGCCTCACCCCCTCCAGGAACGCCATCGGACCTGGCCGGCCGACGGCGATCGCTGCGAGGTGACCCTGCGGCCGCCCAAGCCCGTGGCGTTCCACCCTCCCCCGTCGTTCGGGCCTCAGGCGCGCCTGAGGCCCAGGGGGAGGGCCGCGTGGAGCCCGGCTCAGCCGCCGCCATTGCCCCGCGACCGCCGCATTGGCGACGCAATTGCGCGCGCTTTCGCGGGCGCCTGGCTAACCACGCGAGGTCTATTTTTGTGGCCGATGCGACACGCATCGGTGTGTCCCGGCGCGCCGGGGCGTTGAATCCTAATGTAAAATCGAAGCTCGATGCGACAAAAGCATGAATTGGGTTCAGTTTTTCGAGTTGACCCCACCGCTCACGCTTGCTCGATTGCGCCCGCTGGAGCTGTGCTGCTGATAGAGAACATGCAGCGCTTTCGCGGGGTTCCGGCAGTCGGCGCAGGGACTGTTTGAGGGCGGATAAGAAACCCACCGCATTCCTTCACGCAAAATCGACCAATCGGGAACGCACGGCGCGTTTTCCGCATTGTCGGGCTGCTGTCGCAGCGTGCCCGAGCCGGCTCGTCATGTGCACTCGTCATGTGCAGAAGGAGAAAAAAGAGATGAGAAGTCTGCTTACGTCGGCCCTGCTCTCGCTCGCAGTGAGCGCAGGCGCGTCGCTTCCGGCCGCTGCGGCCGCGGGCGAGGATTCAGGCGAACGCACCATCAGGGTGTGGTCCGATGGCATCGGCGATATCCGCGTCCAGGAACGCACGCAAGAGCCGCGGCGCCAACGCCTGGCCTACGCCGCTCCCAGCGATACCTATGACGAGGACGAGGCGCGGCCGCGCCGCCGCTCCTACGACGCCGACGACGGGCCGCGCCGGAAGCGCGCCACCAAGCCACGCAGCAGCCGCAGCGCCAAAGGTCAACGCCGGCACCGTAACGTGGGCAAGAGGCCCGGCCCGAGCCGGCAGGCGGCGATCCAGAAGGCGCCGCGCCAGAGCACGGACAAGCCCGCCTGGACCAAGCGTAGCCTCAGCCGGTCGGGCCCGGTCGGCTCCGGCCACACCGGTGTCGCCTCGTTCTATTGGCAGCCGCAGCGCGTGGCCTCGGGGGGCTGGTTCAACCCGAGCGCGATGACGGCCGCACACAAGACGCTGCCGTTCGGCACGCGCGTGCGCGTGACCCATCTGGGCAACGGCCGCTCGGTCGAGGTCAAGATCAACGACCGCGGTCCCTTCATCGCCGGCCGCATCATCGACCTGTCGAAGGCGGCGGCCGGCGTGATCGGCATGACCAGCCAGGGCATCGCCCGCATCAGGATGGACATCCTCGGCCGCTGATCGGCGGCGCGGAATTCATCCAGAGATCGCAACCTACCCAAGCGGCGGGGGCAAAAACCTCCGCCGCTTTTTCATGCGATCCGCCTGGCGAGCGCCGAGGCCGAATCGCCGCAGCGCGGTGGCGCCGTCACGTGTCGACATATTGCTTTCCTTGCCGGTGTGGCCCTTGTAACGGTAAGGGCCTTGCCACTCCGTCGTAGGCTGCGCCACAGCACCACGCTTTTGTGGTGCCATTTGTGTTGGACGCGTGATGAGCGGGGAATTCGTCCCATGCCAAGCTGTGGCCGCCAGCACCCATGATGTGGGGAGCGATCCTCGCGCTCGGCCTGGCTGCCGGCACGCTCTCCGGCATTGTCGGTTTCGGCGCCTCCATCATGCTGATGCCGGCGCTGATGCTGGCGTTCGGCCCCGTCGAGGCGGTGCCGATCATGGCGATCGCGGGGCTGCTGGCCAACGTCTCGCGCGTCGCGGTGTGGTGGCGCGAGGTCGACTGGCGCGCCAACGCCTACTACTGCGTGACGGCCGTGCCTGCCGCAGCGCTCGGCGCACGCACGCTGCTGACGCTCGACCCGCGCATCGTCGAGGGCTTTCTCGGCGTCCTCTTCATCACCATGGTGCCGGCACGCCGTTGGCTGATGGCGCGGGGATTGCGCATCCAGGCGTGGCATCTGCTGCTGGTGGGCGCGGGCATCGGCTTCCTGTCCGGGCTCGTCGCCTCCACCGGGCCGATCAACACCCCGTTCTTTCTCGCCTATGGGCTGGTCAAGGGCGCCTATCTGGCGACGGAGGCGTTCGGCTCGATCGCCGTCGGCCTCACCAAGACGATCGTGTTCCAGCGGCTCGATGCCCTGAGCTGGGAGACGGCCATCCGCGGGCTCATCATCGGCGCCTCCGTGATGCTCGGCTCCTGGGTCGCGAAGGGGTTCGTATTGCGCCTCGACGCCAACCAGTTTCGCGTCTTGATGGACGCGCTGCTGATCCTCGCGGGGCTGGTGCTGCTGGGCGGGGCGCTGACACTTTGAGCCGCCTGGCGCGCCGCTGCGCGCGACAAAGGAATGGGATATGAGCCAGTCGCACTATCGCGCGGTCGTTTGCGAAGCGCTGGGGCCACCCGACAGCCTGCGCCTGCAGCGAATGCGGCGCCGCCCGCTGACGCCCGGGACCGTGCGTGTCGCCCTGAAGGCTGCCGGCATCAATTTCCCCGACGTGCTGACGATCCAGGGGCTCTACCAGCACCGTGAGGAGCTTCCGTTCGTGCCGGGTATCGAGGCGGCCGGTGTGGTCGCCGAGGCGGCCGCCGACGTCGACGGCTCGATCGTGGGGCGCAAGGTGATCGTGCGCATGCGCACCGGCGGCTATGCCGAGGAAGCCGTCATCCCCTTGGGCCAGACGCTGCAACTCCCGGAGGGCTTCTCCTTTGCGGAGGGCGCGTCGTTCCTGGTGGCGCACATGACCGCCTACCACGGGCTCGTCACACGCGCGGCCATCGTGCCGGGCCAGACGCTGCTCGTGCTGGGCGCGGCCGGCGGGGTCGGCCTCGCCGTGGTGCAGCTTGGCAAGGTGCTGGGCGCACGCGTGGTCGCGGCCGCCTCGACGGCGGAGAAACTGCAGGTCGCCGCCCGGCATGGTGCCGAGGAGCTGATCGACTACGCGGCGGAGCGCCTCGAGGCAGGCGTCAAACGCCTGACAGCGGACAGAGGCGTCGATGTGGTCTTCGATCCGGTCGGCGTCGCACAGGCCTCCGCGCTGCGATGCCTGGCGCACGGCGGCAAGCTGCTGGTGGCGGGCTTTGCCGGCGGCACCATCCCGGCGTACGCCGCCAACAGCATCCTGCTCAAGGGCGGCTCCGTGATCGGCGTCCGCGCCGGCGAGGCGGGCCGGCAGGACCCCGACCTGCGCAAGCGCGAGCTGGACGCCCTGCTCTCCCTCGCTACACAGGGCCTGGTTCGGCCGTTCGTGTCGGCGCGCTTTCCGTTGCAAGGCCATGCCGAAGCCATGCGGATGCTGCAGGATCGGCGCGCAATGGGACGCATCGTGCTGGACATCGACGCGCCATAGGGCTGTGTCATCCTCGCCCAGCGGAGCGCAGGGCGGGAATGACGCCGTCCCCTATGACCAAGAGAGATTCACGTTGCAGGCGGAAGCGAAGCGCTTCCACCCGAGACGATCTCGCTCTACCCTTGCGCTCGGGTTCGGGGATCGACGCACAAGCCAATGCGCACGGACGGCAGGCATTCAACCGCGCTCTCGCTCATCAAGACGGCGATGATCGAGAAGAAGCTGACGCAGGCCGAGCTTGCCGACGCCGCCGACATTCACGAGAAGACCATCCAAAACCTGCTGTCGGGGCGTCCGGTACGCGACCAGACGCTGTTCGACGTGTGCATGGTGCTGGGCCTCGACTTCGACAAGCTCAGGGGCGCCGCAGTGGTGGCCGAGGGCCGCGAGGCGCGCGATGCGCCCGAGCCGAACGGCACGGAGAGCCGCGCCGCGCCGGTCTACATGGGCGCCTACACGCGCGCCGGCGTCGACCACTACATCGGCAGCTACCTCACCGTCCGCGCGTCGTTCTCGGTGCCCGGCAGCATCATGGCCTACCGCACCGACATCTCCTGGGACGATGACTGGCCGAGCCTGCTGTTCCAGGAGCGCGACCGCCCCGACAAGCCGTTCCTGCACCGCGGCCGGCTCTACATCCCGGCCTCGTCCATGTACATCCACCTGGTGTCGCTGACCAAAGGCGCCATGCGCATGGTGATGGTCTCCCAGCTCGACCCCGCCGGGGTCATGCGCGGCCTCATCACCACGCTGTCCAAGCAGCGCGCCGTGCTGATGCCGGTGAGCGCGCCCATCGTCTACCTCAAGCGCGACGACTTCACCGGCACCACGCTGGGCGAGGTCGGCCCCGATCAGCCCGACTTCGCCGGCTACCGGCAGCTCCTGGACGAGACCATCGAGCAGGGATACGCGCGACTAATCGTCAGCTAGAGGCGGGGCTGGTTTGGAGCGGGTCGGCACGATGGTATGGTGGTGCCATGACGAAAGCTGAGATCAAGGCCGTCCTCGAGCGCGTGCGCACTTGGCCGCAACAGCGGCAAGCCGACCTCGCCCGCATCGCGCTGCAGATCGAAGCGCAGGATGCCGAGATCGAGCCCGAAAACGAGGCCACAAAGGCAGCGGTCTCGGAGGGCCTTGCCCAAGCCAGGCGCGGAAAATTCGCGAGCGCCAAGCGCGTCGAGGCGACCTGGAAGAAGTTCGGTCTGTGAGGCTGCGCTATACTGAGCGAGCCATTGCGGATCTCGAGGCCATCCAGTCACACATCGCCGAGGACAATCCTCCCGCAGGAGCGGCCGTGGGAAGCCGGATCAAGGAAGCGATTGAGCTTCTGGCCGATTTCCCGGGCCTAGGCCGACCAAGCCGCATCGCAAATACCCGGGTGCTGCTCGTTGCTGCCACCCCTTATGCTGTCTACTACACCATACGCAAGCGCGCCCGCGAGGTTGTGATCGCTCACATTCGCCACGGGCGGCGTCGACCGCTCAAGCGAGGTGAGCTGTAGAATTTTTTCTCAGGTCGAAATTGCAAGTGAGGCAAGCATGGCCGCCAAGCGGGCAACCACAAACCGCCCCAACATCCGCGTCACCACCTACGACGGTCCCGGCGCCGAGCCCATCATGCGCGAGGTGCCGTGGCCGACGGTGCCGCCCAAGGGCGCGCTGATCCAGATCGGCGCCTGCGGGGTGTGCGGCACCGACCAGCACATCCTCAAGGGGCATTGGCCCAAGCCCCTGCCGTGGCCGTTCACGCTGGGGCACGAGCTTGCCGGCGTCGTGGTCGAGATCGGCCGCGACCTCACCACCGATTTCATGGGCAAGCCGATCGGCGTCGGCTCCAAGCTGATGCTGCCCCCGCTGATGCCGTGCGGCTTCTGCGACTGGTGCAAGCACTACCCCGAGCAGGCCAACAAGTGCCTCACACCGGTCTACTACGGGCGCTATCTGGGCTTCGACAAGCCGCCGCACCTGTGGGGCGGCTGGGCCGAGTACGTCTACGTCGACCTCGGCGAGCTGCCCGGCACCAAGATCTACAAGCTGCCCGACGACATGAGCCTGCTGCTGGGCTCGCTGTCCGAGCCCTTGACCAGCTGCATCCGCGCTTTCAACCGGGCGATCAAGGCCGGCGGCTTCAGGTGGAACGACACGGTCGTGATCCAGGGCACCGGGCCGATCGGCATCCTCGCCATCGCCGCCGCCCAGGAGATGGGCGCGGGCCGCGTGATCGCCGTCGGCGCGCCGGAGACCCCGCGCCTGAAGCTCGCGCGCGACTTCGGCGCCGAAGCCACCGTCGACATCGAGCAGCACAAGACGGCGGACGCCCGCATCAAGGCGGTGCGCGACATCGTCGGCGGCTACGGCGCCGACCTCGTGATGGACTGCTCGGGCCACCCGAGCGCGGGCCCCGAAGGCATCGAGTTCCTGCGCGACGGCGGCACCTACGTCGAGATGGGCCAGTTCACCGATGCAGGCTCGATCGAGACCTCCTGGCACCGCATCTGCACCAAGGACCTCAACGTGCTTGGGTCCTGGGCCTTCACCGCCAACGACCTCCCCCTCGGCGTCGACATGCTCTACAAGGCGCGCGACAAATACCCCTGGCGCAAGATGCAGACGTTGTTTCCGTTCACGGTTGCGGGCGTCAAGGACGCGGTGGCCCAGGCCATGGCGATGAAGACCGTGAAGTCCACCATCGTCCCGTTCGAGGAGCTGCCGTAGCGGCAGCGGCGTGGCCCCGATTCGCGCGCACAGATCCCGCGCGCCGTCAACGCTTCATTAACGTTCACGGCTCCATAACAAGATCGGGCGAATACCTGGAAAATGCCATTTTCCACAGGTAGTCCACAGACTTTCCCGCGATTGAGTTGTGCGTTTGACGGGGGTCGACGACATGAAATTCGGGCCGCGGCGCAGCCATTGCCGGGCGCTCCTGCTGGGGGCCGCCCTTGCCGTTGGGCTGTTGCCGGCCGCATCGACCGCGCAGCAGCTGGCGGCGGCCCCTGCCGCCAAGCCCAAGGCCGCCGCGCCGCACACCGCGCTCAAGGCCGACCAGGCCCGCACCACCTTCATCATCGGCCTCGAGAGCCACGTCGACTTCCAGGTTTCCGCCCTCACCGGCCCCAACCGCGTGCTGGTCGACCTGCCCGACGTCAAATTGCAGCTGCCGCCGCACCCCGACGACGCCCCCGTCGGCCTGATCAAGTCCTTCCGCGGCGGCCTCTCCGCGCCCGGCAAGGCGCGCATCGTCATCGAGATGACCGGGCCGGTGATCGTCGCCAAGGCGGTGGTGGAGAAGACCAACGGCAAGGCCGCGCGGCTCGTGCTCGAGATCGTGCCGGCCCAGTCGGTGCTCGAGGCGCAGGCCGCCAACGCCAAGCGCGCGGCGATGCAGGCCAACGCTCATGGCCTCGGCGCCGTGGGCCTGCAGCCGCCCATGCCGCGCCCGGCGGTGTCGCCGCAGCAGCGCGCGCTCAGCATGTACAAGCCCGTCATCGTGCTCGACCCCGGCCACGGCGGCGACGACACCGGGGCCCAGCGCAACGGCGCGGTCGAGAAGAACGTGGTGCTCGCGTTCAGCCTCACGCTGCGCGAGAAACTCGCCGCCACCGGGCGCTACAAGGTGCTGATGACGCGCGAGACGGACACGTTCGTGGAGCTGCAGGCGCGGCGCGAGTTCGCCGAGCGCAACCTGGCCCAGCTGTTCGTTGCCGTGCATGCCGACTACGCCCAGTCGAAGGCGCGCGGCGCCACCATCTACTCGCTGCGCGAGTCGGTCGCCAACTCGCTGCAGCGCTCCGCCAGGGGCGAGGCGAGCGCGAGCATTCTGTCCGACAGGGAGCTCGCCGCAGCCAAGCCCGTGGACGGCGACCTCGGCGCCATCAGGGGGTTTCTCGCCGATCTCATCCGGTCCGAGTTCGAGAGGAACAGGGATCGCACCGGCGTGTTCGTCAAGTCGGTGATCGAAAACATGGGCAGCAGCACCAACCTCAAGGACAACCCCGACCGCTCGGCTGCCTTCGTGGTGATCAAGACCGCCAAGGTGCCATCGATCCTGATCGAGCTCGGCTACGTCACCAACGAGGAGGACGCCGAGCTGCTGAAATCGGAGCAGTGGCGCGACAAGGTCTCGGCCTCGATCGTGACGGCGATCGACAACTACTTCAGCCACCAGCTGGCCCGCCTGCCGATGTGAGGCGCGGCCCCGCTTGCCCCAAGCGACGACACTATCTGAGCGTCGATGGATCGATCGGTTCTCTTGCGCCGTGACGCACATGGAGGATCACCACTTCGGCGCTCACGATCGCGTAGAAGACCAAGTAGGGATATCGTGTCAGGGGAGCACCCGCACCGTCCGCTCGTCCGTTGCCCGTCCGAGCCGCGGGTACTCGGAGAGTCGCTCCACTGTCCGGATGATGTGACTGCGAACCCGCTCGGCGCCCATGGGACTGCGTTCGACCAGGTAGTCTCGGATCTCCTCGAGGTCGCGTAGCGCCCGCGCGTCGAAGCGGATGCTCAGGCCCATGGCTTGCGCAGCACGGCATCGACGTCCGCCTCATCGGCGAATTCGCCGCGTTCGGCCCGCGCGAGAGCCTCCTGCACGATGCTCCGCTCTTCGCTCGAATAGGGCTCGTCACCGCTCTGGGCAAGCTGCTCGAGTAGCTCGGCGGCCACTTCCTGCTTGTCTTCCGGGAGCCGGAGGACCTTGCCGAGCGCGTCTTCGAGGACCTTGATCATCGCAAAACTCTACCACAGACCAGTGGCGATGGCATCTCTGGAAGTCCGCGGGACCATCGCTTGCAGCGAGGCGCAGCCGGCACGCGACGTGTTCCCCGCGGAACATCCAGCGCGTCAGATCATCGATAAGGTGCCCCCATCATCGGTTGCCTCCCGATGACCCCGGTGCGCCTCCTTCCCCCCGTAGGACTGCCGCACCGCTTCAGGACGCCTCGCACCCCCCGTCGAGGCGTCCTTTTCTTTTCGCGGGCTTTCGCTGCGATCGCGCGGTGTGCGTGGTAAGGTGCTCGCATTGGTCTTCGCCATTGGATGGAGCACGTATCATGGCCTTTCCGCTCACGTTCATTCCCCGCGACTCCTGGCATGAGAGGCCGCGCCATTTCGGGGCGCCGCGCGACGGGGGCAGGCGCAAGCACGCCGGCTGCGATCTCTATGCCCCCGTCGGCACGCCGGTGTTCGCCGTCGCCGACGGCACGGTGCTGCAATTTGGCCTGTTCTATCTCGGCACCTATGCGCTGGTCGTCGACCACGATGATTTCGTGGTGCGCTACGGCGAGATCCAGAAGGGCATCGCCGAGGATCTGCCGACAGGCGCGCGCGTGGTGCAGGGCCAGAGGATCGGCCGCGTCGGCAAGCTGACCGGGCTTGCGATCTCGATGGTGCACTTCGAGATGTACGCCGGCACGGGCAACGGGCCTCTCACCGACAGAAACCGGCCGCCCTTCATGCGCCGGTCGGACCTCATGGACCCGGCGAGCCACCTCGATGCCTGGGCGGCCGAGCCGCTGCCGGTGGATCATTGAGCCGAAGCAAATCAGCGCGCCAGCACCTCGGCGAGGTCCACATCCAGGCCCGGCGGGTCGAGGCGCAGGCTTTGGCTGCTGACGATGCGCGTCTCGATCGCATCGCCCGTGCCGCGCTTGTGGTGGATCAGCAGCGGCCGGTCGGGATCGATGACGACGTAGTGGTATAGGCTCGGAAGGGCAAAGTAGCCCTGCAGCTTCACGCCCAGATCTATCGATTGCGTGCTCGGTGACAGCACCTCGACCACGATCACCGGGTTCGGCACCTCCAAGACGTCGCGTGGCACCTTGTGGCCGCAGTAGACGAGGACATCCGGCTCGACGAGCTTGCTGCTGGACAGGCGGACGCTGGCACCGCCGATCGCCGCGAAGCAAGGAAGCCCGGCCCGCTTGATGGCTTCGTGCAGGGCAGCAAACGTTGCGCCCTTCACGTGCCAGTGCTGCGAGCGCTCGGCGTTCACCTGGCCGGCGGGCCCGTGCTTGACGATCACCTCCCCGTCCCACAGCTCGAACTTGCCGGCCTCCTTGGGCAGGCCCTCGGCCCAGGCCAGGAATTCGTCGGCCGTCATCTTGTGCTTGGGCAGCGCGATCATGGTGCCACCTTAGCATGCGATCCAGGCCGCAACCGTCCGTGCGCGTTGGCGATGGGCATTGCGCATGTTACGATTTCCTCATGAGCACGCCGGCACAAAGGAAGATGAGCGTCGACGAGTTCCTGGTCTGGGCCGAGGGGCAGGACGGGCGCTGGGAGCTCTACAACGGCGTGCCCTATCCGATGGCGCCGGAGCAGACAGGCCATGGCCAGGTGAAGTTCGCCGTTCAGACCGCGCTGGTGAAGGGCATCCGCAAAGCCGGCCTCCCGTGCCACATGCTCCCCGACGGCGCGACCGTCCGGGTTTCGCGGCACACCGCTCACGAGCCTGATGCTCTGGTCTATTGCGGGCCAAAGTTGCCCCGGAACGCCATCGAGGTGCCCGGGCCGGTGATCGTGGTGGAGGTGGCCTCGCCCTCGACGCGCAAGATCGACGCCTCGTTCAAGCTGACCGGCTATTTCAGCTTAGCCAGCGTGCAGCACTACCTGATCGTCGACCCCGACGGCCCGCCCTTGGTGCACCACCGCCGCCAGGGCGACGGGACCATCCTGACGACCATCGTGCACGACGGCGTGCTGACCCTGGCTCCGCCGGGGATCGAGGTCGGCGTGGCGGATTGCTTTGCCACGCCATAGCCAGCCTGCAGGCTGAGCTTCGCGACCCAGAACCGCGAGGCTCGCATCCGAGGACATCATCATGCCCATCTATGCAGTCTCCCTCCTGTTCTCGCTCGAGGTGCAGGCGCCGGATGCCCCGGCGCCGCTGCGGGAGCTTGCGATCCATGTGGTGTCCGCAGCCGATGAGAACGAAGCCGAGGCCAGAGGTCGGGCGATCGGCAAGAAACGAGAGACCAGCTACAGAAACACTCGAGAGGAAGTTGTTCGCGACATCTTCAAGGCCGTCGTCGAAGTGCAGGGACTGATCGACGATCAATTCTTCGACGGGATAGAGGTGGCGACGTGGATGTTCAGGAAGGGGGAAGCCCTTGTCATCGGCGAGGGCGGGGTCATCAGCAGAGCTGCGGCGTGAATAGCCCGCGAGTGCGGAATCATGCGGTCACCGGCCGTGCATGAGCCATTCCGCGCCGCGGTCCGTCATGGAGAGTTCGGCCTGCTCCAGCGCCGATGTCGTCGCCGGATCGCTGGGCGACCTTCGCCACGCGGCGAGCCTCCAACCCTCGATCTGCCGGGCGCCGATCGCCAGCTCGATCAGGCCATCCGCCAGCATCTTCTCGATGCTGCGCAACGCCCGCGGGCGGTCACCCTCGAACACGTGGCGCTCCATCAGCAGGTACGGTGCGTCTCCGCCCCCGAGCTGATCGAGCAACTCCAACTCCGCTGACACGGCGAAAGCTCCGTTACACGGCTCTGGGGTTTGCTGGCGCATAAACTGTCATGCCGAGGCTTGTCTCCGGCATCCAGCCATCAGCAGGGCGCCGGCGCTCGCGGCCAGATGGATCGCGGGAACAAGTCCCGCGATGACAGTTGCGGCTAGCGAGGCGCCCTTACTCCAGCGCCTTGTTGCTCGCCTTGACCTTGTCCGCATCAACGTAGACCTCCCCGCCCATCTCGCGGAACTTCCGGCTCATCTGGTCCATGCCGGCCTGCGCTTGCGAGGGTGTCAGACCCTGAGGGTCTGACACCCTGGCACCGCCCGCCTCGTTGAGCTTGGCCGCGTAGTCGCGCACGTCCTGGGTGATCTTCATGGAGCAGAACTTGGGACCGCACATGGAGCAGAAGTGCGCGACCTTGTGGGCTTCCTTGGGCAGCGTCTCGTCGTGGTAGGAGCGCGCCGTGTCGGGGTCGAGCGAGAGGTTGAACTGGTCCTCCCAGCGGAAGTCGAACCGGGCCTGGCTCAAAGCATCATCGCGCAGTTGCGCGGCGGGATGGCCCTTCGCCAGGTCGGCTGCGTGCGCGGCGATGCGGTAGGTGATGACGCCCACCTTGACGTCGTCGCGGTTGGGCAGGCCCAGGTGCTCCTTCGGCGTCACGTAGCAGAGCATGGCGGTGCCGAACCAGCCGATCATGGCGGCGCCGATGCCCGACGTGATGTGGTCGTAGCCCGGCGCGATGTCGGTGGTGAGCGGGCCCAGGGTGTAGAACGGTGCCTCCCCGCACTCCTTGAGCTGCTTGTCCATGTTGATCTTGATCTTGTGCATCGGCACGTGGCCGGGGCCCTCGATCATCACCTGGCAGCCCCGGCCCCAAGCGATCTTGGTCAGCTCGCCCAGCGTCTCGAGTTCCGCGAACTGCGCTGCGTCGTTGGCGTCGGCAATCGAGCCGGGGCGCAGGCCGTCGCCCAGCGAGAATGAGACATCGTACTTGCGCATCAGGTCGCAGATCTCCTCGAAGCGCTCGTACAGGAAGCTCTCCTTGTGATGCGCCAGGCACCACTTGGCCATGATCGAGCCGCCGCGGGAGACGATGCCGGTCTTGCGGTTGGCGGTGAGCGGCACGTAGGGCAAGCGCACGCCGGCGTGGATGGTGAAGTAGTCCACCCCCTGCTCGCACTGCTCGATCAGCGTGTCGCGGTAGATCTCCCAGGTCAGCTTGACGGGATCGCCGTCGCACTTCTCCAGCGCCTGGTAGATCGGCACCGTGCCGATCGGCACCGGCGAGTTGCGCAGGATCCACTCGCGCGTGTTGTGGATGTTGCGGCCGGTGGACAGATCCATGACGGTGTCGCCGCCCCAGCGGATCGCCCACACCATCTTCTCCACCTCCTCCTCCACCGAGGAGGTGACGGCCGAGTTGCCGATGTTGGCGTTGATCTTCACCAGGAAGTTGCGGCCGATGATCATCGGCTCCAGCTCGGCGTGGTTGATGTTGGCCGGGATGATGGCGCGCCCGCGCGCGATCTCGCTGCGCACGAACTCGGGCGTGATGTGCGCGGGGATCGCCGCGCCGAAGCTCTCGCCGTCGGCGACCGCGGCCTTCGCGCGTGACAGCGTGGCCGTGCGGCCGAGGTTCTCGCGGTGGGCGACGTAGATCATCTCCTTGGTGATGATGCCGGCACGGGCGAATTCCAACTGGGTGACGGGGTGACGCGTATCCCCTCTCCCCGTACTTACGGGGAGAGGGTTAGGGTGAGGGGCGGAAGCATGCGCCGGCGTTGGTGATTGTGGCTGCCCCTCACCCCGGCCCTCTCCCCGCAGGCGGGGAGAGGGGGAGATTGCCCGCAGCGGCGCCGGCTTGTTGGGGAAGTCGCGGGCCAGGTGCTTGCCCGAGACGTTGCCGTTGTCCTCCGGTTTCACGTCGCGACCCTGGTACGCCTCGACGCCGCCGCGCGCCCTCACCCACGCCGCGCGGATGCGCGGCAGGCCCTGCTCGACATCGATCGTCGCATGCGCATCGGTGTACGGGCCGGACGGGTCGTAGACCCGAAAGGATTTCTCCCCCGCGCCCTCGGAGAGCGCGATCTCGCGGAACGGTACGCGCACATCGGCATGGCCTTCCGGCGAGGAGTAAACCTTGGTGCTGGTGCTGATCGGCCCCGTCGTGACCTTGGGGATCATCAGGTCCTTGCTGCGCGTGATCTTGTTCATGTCGCTCTCCTCCCGGCACAGCCGGTCCCCCTCCCCCTTGCGGGGAGGGGTTAGGGGTGGGGGTACTCGCAGTACCGTCGGGGTTCCCCCCACCCGGCGCTGCGCGCCACCCTCCCCGCGTCATGGCGAAGCCATGCTCCGCATGGACGGGGGAGGGTAAGACTGCCCGCTGATCGCAGAAATGGCGGTGAGGGGAAGCTTGCGTCCGTCCCTTCGCCGGCATGACCCGGATCAGGTTCTAAGGGTGGCGGCGCGGATTCAGCGCCATCTCAGCCGGCTGCCGCCGGCCCCCCTGGAACTAGCTCATAGTGTGCGCCGGATGCGCCCGCGACGCAAGATTTCGTTGCGCAGCTCGGTGGAGAAGGGCGCCGCGGCCCGGGCAGTCACACCACCGCCGCGAGCGAGGGCGCGCTGGCGTAGGTCTCGCGATCCGTGCCGGCCAGGAACTCGGCGACGGCGCGGATGCTGGAGACGTCCTTCAGTAGCGGCGCGTGGCCCTGGCCGCGCACGGTGACGGCCTCTAGTCTGGGATGGCGGGCGCCCATCTCGGCCAGCGTCCCCTCGCTCAGGATGTCGGAGTTGGCGCCGCGGATGGCGAGCAGGGGCACGTGCGCCAGCGCGGTGAACTGCGGCCACAGCTCGGGCGTGGGGCCGTCCATCATGGAGATGGCCTTGCCGAGCTTGGGGTCGTATGCCGGGGCGGGCAGGCCGTTCTCGTCGTTGAACACCTGGCGCGCGAAATCGGCCCACTGCTCCGGCGAGATGGCCGGGAAGTGCCGCCGGTTCATCTCGTGCACGAGCTCGGTCGCCTCGGTCCAGTCCGCGGGCAGCGGCACGCGGCCGACATAGGCGACGATGCGGGCGAGGCCGTCGCGCTCGATCACGGGGCCGATGTCGTTGAGCACCACGGCGCCGAGCGCGTTGGGCCGCAGCACCCCCATCAGCATGGCGATCAGCCCGCCGCGCGAGGTGCCGATCGCGGCGGCGCGGTTCAGCCCCTTCATGGTCATGAAGTCGAGCACGTCGTTGAGCTCGGTCAGGATCGAATAGTTCTTCCAGTCGGGGTCGTACTGGGAGCGGCCGCGGCCGCGATAGTCGAGGGCGTAGACGTCGCGCCCGGACTCGTCGGGCCGCGCCAGCGCGACGGCGAGATCGTGGAAGTCGCGGCAGTTGCGGGTCAGGCCGGCCAGGCACACCACCGGCCGGCGCAGCGAGCCGGCCACGGCATAGTGGCGCGCATACAGCCGCAGGCCGTCGCGCGAGGTGTAGTGGATGTCCGCCCAGGTCTGCATCGCGGCCCGCAGGCTAGCGCCTCGAATACCGCCTGCATACCACAGGATGGTCTGTCATCCCGGGCTTTATGCCCGGGATCCACGGCTCAGCACACTCCTGCGGCGCGGCTGTCTACAACATCAGCCGATCACTTCAGCGCAACACTGGATCCCGGGGACAAGCCCCGGGATGACGACCGGCGGCTCTACTTCGCGGCTGGGGCCGGGGCGGGCGCATCGGCTGCGGGGGCGGCCGTGAGGCGCTTCAGATCGGCGTTGAGGCGCACGGCGTTGGCCTCGCCGAGCCGCGCCCGGTACACCTGGATGTTGGAGAGCACCTTCTGCACGTACTCGCGCGTCTCCTCGAAGGGGATGCGGTGGATCCAGTCGATCGGATCGACCTTGCGGTCGCGCGGATCGCCGAACTCCTTGATCCACTCGCGCGCCCGGCCCGGCCCGGCATTGTAGCCGGCGAGCGTGAGCACGTAGGAGCCGGTGAACTCGTCCATGCGGTCGGAGATGTAGGCGCTGCCCATCATGGTGTTGTAGGCCGGGTCCTTCATCAGGCGGGGGATGTCGCACTTGATCTTGTAGTCGCGGCATACGTGCTTGGCCGTCACCGGCATCACCTGCAGGATGCCGCGCGCGCCCGCGCCCGACATGGTCAGCGAGTTGAACTCGCTCTCCTGCCGGGCGATGCCCAGGATCACGGCCGGCTCGGGCGGCTGGCGCAGGGGCGTGTATTTCGGCAGCGAGTGGATCGGATAGGCGTAGTAGCCCAGCTTCATGCCGCGGCCGATCGCGGTCTTGCCGATGCGCACGGACATCTGCGTGTCGCCGAGCGCCTCGGCGAGGTGCGCGGCCATGGCGACCTCGGCCTCGCTCTTGAGGTGATAGCGCAGGTGGCTGAGGAAGGCGCGCCCCAGGCTCACGTCGAGGCCGGCCTTGCGCGCCAGCACTGCGGCCTTGACCGCATCGGAGCCGTTGAAGCGGGCAATCTCGTCCTCGGTCGGGGCTGCCGGCGGATCGATCTTGAGCCCGCTGGCCTGCGGATCGATCTTGAGGCGGGCGAGCTGGCCGTGGAACGTGTCGAAGTAGGCCGATGCCGCCTGGTAGTGCTCGCGCGCCTTCCCCGCGTCGCCCAGCGCCTCCTGGACGCGCCCCATCCAGTATTGGCCCCTGGCGTGGCTGAGCGGACCGTCGGCCGCTTTCGCCAGCTCCTCGAAATGCACCAGCGCCTGCTTGGTGTCGCGCAGGTGACGCAGACACAGCCAGCCGGCGAGGAAGGCCGCGTCCTTGGCGGCATTGATGGACAGCGGCCCGGGGTTGCGAACGAGCTCGTAGGCCATCTTGGGCTTGCCGACCCGCAGCGCCGCATAGGCGTTGGCGCGCCGCTCCTCCCACCAGCCGTCCGGCTTGATCGGTGCGGTCGAATCCGGCTCGGCCAGCAGGATCTTCCAGGCCTCCTCCTCCTTCTTCTGGCGCCGCAGGGCTTGCGCCTTCTGCACCGCGAGGCCCCAGTCGGTGTGGGAGTGGGCCGGCAGCTTGGACAGCAGCTGCTTGGCATTCTTGGCACGCAGGAACACGGCGAGCCGCGCCTCCGCCTTCTTGCGCTCGAGCTCGGAGAGCAGCGGCAGCATGCGGCGGATGACGGCAGCGCGCTCGTTGCGCTCGCCGGTCCAGCGGCTGTCGTTGAAGAGCAGGCGGTCGAGGCGCTGCTTGTGGTCGGCCTCGCCGAGCAGCGCACCGACGCGCTCGAGGAAGGCCGGCTCCAGGCTCGCCGGGACGTCGTGGTCGATCCAGGCCTTGACGGCCAGCGCCTTGGCGCCCGCCTCGTCCTTGTCGGCGCGCAGGGCGGACGCCAGGGCCGCCATGCCGACCGCCGTCCGCGGCGGCGTAGCCTTGAAGAACGCCTTGATCTCGCGTGCGCTGGCGGTGCTCCGGAACAGGGCTTCCTCGCTGCGCTTGATCAGTAGCCCGCGGTCGGGCCAGGACGGGTTGGCATCGAGGAATGCCTGGATCTCGGTCGCCGAGCCGTAGCCGCCGCGGAAGAGGTACCAGTCGAGCAGCTTGCGGGCAGCCGGCTCCGTGACCTTGTCGCGCAGCGTCTTTGCCTCGTCGAGCTTGCCGCCGGCCCCCGCGGCGACCGCCTCGCGCAGGTTGGCGGCGTCCTCGGCGGAGATCGCAAGATCGCGCGCGGGCGCGATCGCGGCGTCATAGCGGGCGACGTGGCGGGTCTCCTCGGCCATCGGCCGCGGCACGGCGACGGGTTGGAGCGCGGCCTTGGGCGCGGGCTGGGCGGGCGGCTGGGCCGGGCTGGGAGCCGGCTCGGCCTTCGCTTCCTTGGCTGCCTTGGCCTTGGCCGGGGCGGACTTCGGCGCGCTCTTCTTGGCGGCCTCTTGCGCCGGCGCCGGCGGGCCAATCGCGACGAGGGGCGCTACCAGCAGGGCGGCGAGGACTTTCGAAACGTGTCGCATCACGTCCAATCTGTTGATCGCGTGTGGTCTGTTCATCCGGCGCTGATGGATGTGCGAACCGGCTTTGACCCTGCAAACAAGGCATCAGCGTGGCCCTTCGCGGGGCGCCGGGCCTCGCGTCACGCCTCGCCTTGCCCAGGAGTCCGGCCGGCGGCATAATATTCTGTGCGGCTTGGGCCGGTTTTTCGTTGCGCCCGGGCTCGGGGAGGCTATCAAGAGGCAGTCAGGCGTTCAAGGCGAAGCGTGGCATCGCCCCATGGAGCGCCCATGGAGCGAGGCCCCCCATCTCGGGAGCAACCCATGTTCAAGGGTTCATTCACGGCACTGATCACGCCTTTCAAGGGCGGCAAGGTCGACGACGCGGCGTTCCAGCGCCTGGTCGAGTGGCAGATCGGCGACGGCACGCACGGGCTGGTGCCGGTCGGCACCACAGGCGAGAGCCCCACGCTCAGCCACGACGAGCACAAGCACGTGGTGGAGCTGTGCATCAGGGCCGCCAACAAGCGCGTGCCGGTGATCGCGGGCGCCGGCTCCAACTCCACCGACGAAGCCATCGACCTCACGCGCCACGCCAAGAAGGCCGGCGCCAACGCCGTGCTGCACTCGACCGGCTATTACAACAAGCCGACCCAGGACGGCCTCTATCGCCACTTCAAGGCGATCAGCGATGCCGTCGACATCCCGATCGTCATTTACAACGTGCCGGTGCGCACCATCGTCGACATCTCGGTTGCGACCCTGGCGCGCTGCCGCGAGTTGAAGAACGTGGTGGGCATCAAGGATGCGACCGCCAACGTCGGCCGCGTCACCCAGCAGCGGCTCGCCTGCGGCAAGGATTTCGTGCAGCTCTCCGGCGAGGACAGCACCGTGCTCGGCTTCATGGCGCACGGCGGGCATGGCTGCATCTCGGTCACCGCCAACGTGGCGCCGCGCCTGTGCGCCGACTTCCAGAACGCCTGCCTCAAAGGCGATTGGAAGACCGCGCTCGACCTGCACGACAAGCTGATGCCGCTGCACGACGTGCTGTTCGTCGAGACCAATCCGGCGCCCGTCAAGTACGCGGCCTGGCGGCTCGGCGTGATCGGCTCGCCCGAATGCCGGCTGCCGCTGGCGCCGCTCGGCGACGCGACCAAGAAGGCGGTCGACGACGTGCTGGCCCGCGTCGGCGTGCTGCAGGCGAAGGCCGCCGAGTAGCGGCCGCTGCGCGGGGCAGCGCCATGGCGGCCGGCAAGGACGATGGCCACACGCGCATCGCCGAGAACCGCAAGGCGCGGTTCGAGTACAAGATCGAGGACACCTACGAGGCCGGCATCCAGCTGACCGGCACCGAGGTGAAGTCGTTGCGCGCCGGCCAGGCCAACATCGCCGAGAGCTACGCCTCGGCCGAGAGCGGCGGCATCTTCCTCATCAACGCCTACATCCCCGAATACAAGGCGGCGGGCAGCTTCTTCCAGCACAACCCCCGCCGGCCTCGCCGGCTGCTGCTGCACAAGCGCGAGATCCACAAGCTCGCCATCGCCGTGGACCGGCAGGGCATGACGCTGATCCCGCTCGAGCTCTATTTCAACGACAAGGGCCGCGCCAAGCTGAAGCTGGCGCTGGCAGTCGGCAAGAAGCTCCACGACAAGCGCGAGGACGCCGCCAAGCGCGACTGGCAGCGCCAGAAGGCCCGCCTGCTGCGCGGCAAGGGGTGACGACGTCATCCCCGCGAAGGCGGGGATCCACGCAACCCCGATCTCATCCTGGCGTGGATGCCCATCTACACGGGCATGACGCAGCCGTGATATGAAGAGTTCGGGTTGAAGCTGTGACGCTGTCATGACTCGCTATGCCATCATCGTATTCTGGTCAGAGGAGGACGGCGCCTGGATCGCCGATGTCCCCGATCTCAAATCGTGCTCCGCGTTCGGTGAAACACCCGAGGAAGCGGTGACCGAGGTGCGCATCGCGATGGAAGCTTGGCTCGCCGCAGCACGGGACGCTGGACATGCGATCCCGGCGCCTCACTTCCGACCGCAGCACGAAGCCGCCGAGTAGCCCGCGCTCGACCCCGTGCAGACCGCCCGCGACACATTGATTGGTATCGAGGCCGCCGCCGTCCGCTCGTGGCCGGCGCTGGAGACGGCCGATATCGGCGGCTGGCTGTGGCGCTACGCGTCGGGCGGCTCGCTGCGGGCCAACTCGGTTTCGACGTTGGCGTTCGGCAACGGGGACGTGGCGGTCGCCATCCTCGAAGCGGAGCGGCGCTATCGTGCCAAGGGCGCCGCCTGCCGGTTCACGATCACCGAGGTGAGCCAGCCCGCCGATCTGGACGCGCAGCTGTCGACGCTCGGCTACACGCGCGGGGAGGACCACGCCACCATGGCGAAGAGGGTGGCGGCCGGGGGGCAGCCGCCGGGCGATGTCGAGTTGTCGCCCGAGCCGACGCCGGACTGGCTCGCCGTTTATCTCGCGGGGCTCGGCCCCGACCGCAAGCAGATCGCGCCGACCATCCTGGCGGGCCTGCCGAAGCATCGCGTCTTCTTCGCCTGCCGGCGCAGCGGCACCGTGGTCGCCTCCGGCCTGTCGATCGCCGACGGCGCCCTCGCCTCGGTGCAATGCATGGCGACGCTGGCGAGCGCGCGCCGCCAGGGCTGCGCGCAGGCCGTGCTCGGCGCCATCGAGGCGTGGGCCGCGGCCCAAGGCTGTGCCCAGCTCTACTTGCAGGCCGAGCTCGCCAACACCGGCGCGATCGCGCTCTACGAGGGCTTTGGCTTTTACGTCGCCGGCAGATACCATCTGCACACGAAGCGCTGACTTGCGAGGTAGCGATGCCGACACCGGCCAACCCAAACCTGCTCGAGGTCGACTGGTCGAAGATCCCCGCCCCCGTCGACGACGGCGCCGCACGGCATCTGGAAGGCATGCAGGTCCCCGACGTGGCGCTCACGGCCACCGACGGCGCGCAGGTGTCGCTGGCGCAGCTCCCCGGCCGCGTCATCGTGTTCGCCTACCCGCGCACGGGCGAGCCCGGTAAGCCGTCGCTGGTGGATGATTGGGAGATGATCCCGGGCGCCCGGGGCTGCACGCCGCAGACGTGCGCCTTCCGCGACCTGCACAAGGTGCTGATCGAGGCCGGCGCGGCCCGCGTGTTCGGACTGTCGACGCAGGACACGGCCTACCAGCGCGCGGCCGCCGAGCGGCTGCACCTGCCGTTCCCGCTGCTCTCCGACGAGCAGCTGGCGCTCACCCGTGCCCTGCGGCTGCCGACCATGCAGGCGGCCGGGCTGACCCTCATCAAGCGCCTCGCCATGGTCATCGACGACGGCCGCATCGCCAAAGTGTTCTACCCCGTGTTCCCGCCCGACCGGAACGCGGGCGACGTGTTGGCTTGGCTGCAGGAGCATCGCCGTTGACGGCCGGGGTCTCCGGTGCACTGCGCGACGACGGCGGCGCCCGGCATCTGAAACGCGGCCGGCGCCTGCCCGACATCGAGCTGCCGACCACGGCGGGGCGCCGCATCAGCCTCGCGCGGCTGCCGGAGCGCGCCATCGTCTACTGCTATCCCTGGACCGGCAGGCCCGGCGCACCCAACCCGCCAAACTGGGACGACATCGCCGGCGCGCACGGCTCGACGCCGCAAACGGAGGGCTTCCGCAACCTGTACGCCGGGTTCCGGGATGTCGGTGCGGAGGTGTTCGGCCTCTCCACCCAGCCGAGCGACTATCAACGCGAGCTGGTCGAGCGGCTCCAGGTGCCGTTCGAGATGGTCAGCGATGCGGACTTTCTGCTGCAGCGGGCGCTGGCGCTGCCGACCTTCGCCACCGGCGGCGTCACCTACCTGAAACGCCTGACGCTGTGCCTCAGGGATGGCCGCATCGAGCGCGTCTACTATCCCGTCGCTGCGCCCGCCGCCCACGCGCGGGAGGTGTGCGCCTGGCTCGGCATGATCCACCGCTTCCTGTGACGCTTTGGCTGCGCCGGCTCAAGCCTGGTCCAGGTGGGCCCGGATCGCCCGCAGCACGGCGCGGAACATGTCAGGCGTGAGCTTGCCGGTGTTGGTGTTGTAGCGCGAGCAGTGGAAGCTGTCGAAGAACGCCAGGCCTGGTCGCATCGCATGCCGGGCGCCATGCGCGAACGGAAACGCCGACTTGCGTTTCTCCAGGGCCGCCAGCGTGCTGTCGTGGGCGATGCGCCCGAGCGCGAGGATGGCGGCCAGCCGCGGCATGGCCGCGATTCGGCTGGCCAGGAACGGCCGGCAGGTGTTGATCTCGGCCGGGGTCGGCTTGTTTTGCGGCGGCACGCAGCGCACCGCGTTGGTGATCATGCAGTCGACCAGCGTGAGACCGTCGTCCGGGCTCGCGCGGTAGGCGCCGCGCGCAAAGCCGAATTCGTCCAGGGTGGCGTAGAGCAGGTCGCCGGCGAAATCGCCGGTGAACGGGCGGCCGGTGCGGTTGGCGCCCCGGAGGCCCGGGGCGAGCCCGACCACCAGCAGCCGGGCGCTCGGCGACCCGAACGAGGCCACCGCCCCGTTGTACCAGGAAGGCTCGACGGCCTGGTTGGCGGCGCGGAAAGCGACCAGACGCGCACAACGCGAACAGTCACGGGGGGCCTCGGCTGGGACCTCCACCACAACGCTCATGTCATGTCAGCTGGCTGCCAGAGCCGCCCGAGCGCGCTCAGGTCGGCTCGTCTTCATCGTCGGGATAGGACAGCGTCGCCGGCGCGGGAGGACGGCGGCCGGCCGGCCGCGTACCGGGCTCACGCACGGGACGGGTCGCCGGATCACGGCAGATCAGGTCCTCGAGCTCGGCCAGATCGATGAACTGGTCGGCCTGTCGCCGCAGCTCGTCGGCGACCATCGGCGGCTGTGTCTGGAGCGTCGACACGACGCTGACGCGCCGGCCACGCATTTGCATCGCCCCGACCAGGGCGCGGAAATCGCCGTCGCCGGTGAAGATCACGACGTGATCGAGATGCTCGACCAGACGCATCGCGTCCACCGTCAGCTCGATGTCCATATTGCCCTTGATCTTGCGCCGGCCGAGCGCGTCGGTGAACTCCTTGGTCGGCTTGGTGACCATCGTGTATCCGTTGTAGTCGAGCCAGTCGACCAGCGGACGGATCGAGGAGTATTCCTGGTCTTCGGCGAGCGCCGTGTAGTACAGCGCCCGTACCAGCAGACCCTTGCCGCGGAACAGAGCCAGCAATCGCTTGTAGTCAATGTCGAAGCCCAGCGCCTTGGCTGTGGCATACAGGTTCGCGCCGTCGATGAAGAGCGCGAGCCGCTCGTTTGGGTAAAAATGCATTCGCTACCCCTTGCTAGAAACAGCTACACGCCCCCAGTATTGGAGGCCGACAGCCCTTCTGCCCTTGGTCACAGAAATACGATGTCGCAGCTCGCTTGCCAAGTCACAAGGTCAGAAATTGTCACAGTAGTCGATGCGACTCCTCTATAGGATTTGTCAAGAGTACCGGTGTGAATACACTTGTTCTTGCGCTCGGCGCCAACATGCCGGGGCCCTGGGGCTCGCCGCGCGCAACGCTGGCGTGCGCACGGCGCGAGCTCGCGCACGCCGGTCTGCACATTGTGCGCGCATCCAGGATTTACGTCACAGCTCCGCTGGGGGCGGGCCGGCAGGCGCCCTATCTCAATGCCGTTTTGCTGCTGCAAGGGGGGCTGGCACCAGCGGCCGTGTTGCGGCTGGTCAAGCGGATCGAGCGGCGCGCCGGGCGGCGCTTCGGTCGCCACTGGGGCCCCAGGCGCCTGGATATCGACCTGCTCGATCATGGCGGTCGGCGCCTCGGCTGGCCGCCTTGGCGGCGCGAGCGGGGTCGCCTCATATTGCCGCATCCGGAGATGCACCGGCGCGCGTTCGTGCTCGTGCCGCTGCTCGAGGTCGCACCCCACTGGCGGCACCCGGTGTTCGGGATCACCGCCCGCTCCCTGCTCGGCCGGATCGGCCAGAGGGAACGCGCCGGGGTCCGCGAAGCCCTTGATTCTGCGGATTGAGCATGCGACAAGAAAACTCAGACGAAACAGTGCTTCGGAACGAGGCTTCCGAGGCCGGTGCTGTTTGCGTAAATCCATCATCGCTAGAGGGCTGATCGCATGGCGCGTGTCACGGTCGAAGATTGCGTCGACAAGATTCCCAACCGCTTCGAGCTGGTGCTGCTGGCAGCGCACCGGGCCAGGTCCATCGCCAACGGCTCGGCGGTCACCGTCGAGCCGGACAACGACAAGAACCCCGTGATCGCCCTGCGCGAGATTGCCGAGAAGACCCTGCCGCCGGACGACATGCGCGAGGGGCTGATCCACTCGATCCAGAAGAACGTCGAGGTCGATGAGCCCGAGGCCGGGGCGGCTCCCATGCTGCCGGTCGAGCGGCGGCCGACGCTCGGCCGCGACGATCAGTCGACCGATACCGTGGTCGACATGATCTCCGAGGAGCAGCTGCTGCGGGGCATGGAGAGCCTCACGCCGACCGAGCCCTCCGCCAACGGCGGCAGCGGCTCCGGGCGCTGATACCGGAGACCGCGCACGGGATCGACGCCTGCCGCCCTTCGGCCGGCCTGCCTGCTTGCCAGCGAGGGAACGTCTGAAACGCCACACCAGTCTCTGTTCCCAGCAGGCGCGGTTTGATGTCGCCATGACCGGGCGCCGAGGCGTGCCATGATGCGCCAATACGAGCTTGTGGAGCGGGTCCAGAAATACGACCCGAGCGCGGACGAGGCGCTGCTCAACCGCGCCTACGTCTACGCCATGCAAGCGCACGGGCACCAGAAGCGCGCCTCCGGCGCCCCCTACTTCTCCCACCCCCTCGAAGTCGCGGCGATCCTCACCGAGTTCAAGCTCGACGACGCCACCATCGCCGCGGCGCTGCTGCACGACGTGATCGAGGACACCGACATCACGCTCGCCGAGATCGATCAGAAGTTCGGCAAGGAGATCGGCGCCCTCGTCGACGGCCTCACCAAGATCAAGAAACTCGATCTCGTCACCCGGAAGGCCGAGCAGGCCGAGAATTTCCGCAAGCTGCTGGTCGCCATCTCGAGCGACATCCGCGTGCTGCTGATCAAGCTGGCCGACCGGCTGCACAACATGCGCACGCTGGAGCACATGAAGCCGGAGAGCCGCCAGCGGGTGTCGGAGGAAACGCTCGAGATCTACGCGCCGCTCGCCGGCCGCATGGGCATGCAGACCATGCGCGAGGAGCTCGAGGCGCTGGCGTTCAAGTGGGGCAATCTGGAGGCCTACAAGGCCGTCATCGACAAGCTCGCCGACATCCACAAGAAGAACATCGGCCTGGTCGAGGAGATCATCGCGGCTCTCAAGGCCAAGCTCGCCAGCGCCGGCCTGCACGCCGAGGTCTACGGCCGCGAGAAGAAGGCGTACTCGATCTGGAGCAAGATGAAGAACCGCCAGATCTCGCTGGAGCAGCTGTCGGACATCTACGGCTTCCGTGTCGTGGTGGACAACGACGATGCCTGCTATCGCGCGCTCGGCATCGTGCACTCGGCCTGGCGCGCGGTTCCGGGGCGCTTCAAGGACTACATATCGACGCCCAAGCAGAACAACTACCAGTCGATCCACACCACCGTGGTCGGTCCGCGCCACCAGTGGGTGGAGCTGCAGATCCGCACCGACAAGATGCACCAGATCGCCGAGTACGGGGTGGCGGCGCATGCCCTCTACAAGGACGGCATCAAGCTCGGCGACTACGGTGCGAGCGCCAACGGCGGCGCGGCCGCGACGGCGCAGAAGGACAACCCCTACATCTGGCTGCGCCGCCTGGTCGACACCCTGCTCGAGGGCGACAACCCGGAAGAATTCCTGGAGCACACCAAGCTCGAGCTGTTCCAGGACCAGGTGTTCTGCTTCACGCCCAAGGGCCGGCTGATCGCGTTGCCGCGCGGCGCCACACCGATCGATTTCGCCTATGCGGTGCACACGGATGTCGGCAACGCGTGCGTCGGCGCCGTCATCAACGGCCGGCAGCTGCCGCTGACGACGCAGCTCAAGAACGGCGACCAGGTGGAGATCCTGATGGCCAAGGGGCAGACCCCGCCGGCCGCCTGGGAGCGCATCGCCGTCACCGGCAAGGCGCGGTCCTCCATCCGGCGCGCGGCCCGCGACACGCTGCGCAAGCAGTACTCCGAGCTCGGACGGCGCCTGCTGGTCTCGGCGTTCCGCCGGGTGGGGCAGGAATATTCCGACGAGAAATTGAAGAAGGGCCTCGTCAGGCTGACGCAGAAGTCGGTCGAGGAGGTGCACGCCACCGTCGGCCGCGGCGAGCTGCCGGTCAAGGACGTGATCCGCGCGGTGGTGCCGGAAGCCGAGCTGGCGAAGGAGACGGTCGCCCCGCGCAAGCTGCGCCGCCGCGAGCGCGGACAGAGCGAGGAAGGCTGGTTCAACCTGGCCAAGGTGATCGGCCTCAAGTTCCGCTGGCCTGGGACCAGCGGGGGCAGCGGCGGCGCCGAGGCCAAGCAGGTCCAGGGGCTGCCGATCCGGGGCCTCAGGAACGATGTGCCCGTGCAGTTCGAGGAGGGCGGCGCGGTACCCGGCGACCGCATCGTCGGCGTGCTCACCGATGGCGGCGGCATCGGCATTTTCCAGATCCATTCGCCGAAGCTCAAGGAATTCGAGCACGAGCGCTGGATCGACGTGACCTGGGACGTCGATGCCGACAACCCCGAGCGGTTCCCGGCCAAGATAGCCGTCACCGCGCTCAACGAGCCCGGCAGTCTGGCGCAGATCGCGCAGGTGATCGGCGAGGCCGACGGCAACATCGACAACGTGCGCATGCTGCGGCGGGCGAAAGATTTCACCGAGATGATGATCGAACTCGAGGTGTGGGACCTCGACCATCTCACCCAGATCGTCGCCGGCCTCAAGGCCAGGAACGTGGTGAGCAGCGTGGAACGGGTGTTCGGCTAGCGGCGCGTTCCGTCCCTGACCCGAGGTGGGCAGGGCAGCGGTTTCGCGATAGGGTGCCGCCCGCAATGACCCCGCCCCCGCCGCACCTCGACCTTGCCACCGCCCTGCCCGACCGGCCCATCGCCGTGCGGCCGCCCCAGACCATCGGGCCGCTCTCGGCCGTCGGCCTGTTCGTGATGCTGTTCGGGCTGCTGGCCGGCGCGCTGTGGTGGCTCGGACCGGATCTCGCGCGCGACCTCAGGATCGGGAGCGACGTCGCCCCGGCGCGGAGCCTGCGCATCGAGGAGGCGCGCTGCCGCAGCCGGCTGTACGTCATCGCGGTGTGCGATGTCCGCTATGCACCCGCGGCCGCGGCCGCCGAGACGGCGCACGGCACCACGCTGTGGTATCTCCTCCTCGGCAGGGCCAACGCCGACGGCATCAACCTGCTGGCGAGCCGCGCCGACCCAGAGCTCGTGACGACCGACCTCGGGCTCGACAGGTTGTGGCAGCGCCTGCTCGCGCTGCTCCTGATCGTCGCCCTGTCGGTCACGTGCATTGGCCTGTCGGCACAGATCGTGCTGCAGGGCACGCGCACCCGCCGGCAGCTGATGGGCTTGAGCGGGCAGCGGCTGCGCCCCGTGGTCGTGGGGCTCGAGACCAGCGTGCCGATCGCGCACAAGCGGCGGCGCTGGGCCTATGTCTACGACGACGCCGGCACCGAGCGCCGCGCCTTCATCGAGCTGCACACCAGCATCGATCCGCTGTTCGTGACGCCGGACCGCAAGCGGGCGCTCGCCGTCAGCGGGCCGGCCGGCGGTGTGCCCCTGCTGCTGGATGCGCCGCTCAGCGCGCTCGATTTGACGCAGGCCGAGCGGGAGGCATTCTATGCCGCCTGCCGGGCCGCGCTGGAGGCCGCGGGAGAGGGCTAGAGCAGGATCGCTTCGGATTGAAGCACATGGCCTCGATCGAGACGTGGCGGCCGAAGCGTGAATCCTGCTCTAATCATAGAGTTGAGAGCAAGATCGTTTCTGATCGAAGCGCTGGCTTCGATCATGGAACGTGAATCTGCTCTAGCATGGCAGCGGTTGCACTTTGCCGCGCGGAGGCCTTCAATGCGCCGGCAGCGGCCGCCGGCCCGCGTTTGAGGACAGCTCCATGATCGCCCGACACCTCCTGGCCCTGGCCGTGCTGCTGGGCCCCGTTGGATCGATGGCCGGCACCGCCGCCGCCGACGAGCCCAAGGCGTACGCCTGCAGCTTCACCAACGGCGTCGCGCACACCTACGACAACGGCAAATTCACCACCGTGGCATCGGCCCCGCTCGCCTTCGGCATCGCCGCCATCGACGGGTCGAACCAGAGCGCGGAGTTGCGCACGGAGCGCGGCACCGGGCTGCTGCGTCTCGTGCAGGCGGTCAACGCCATGCATTTCCTCGAGGTGGTGACCGAGGGCTTCCTGCACATCACCACGATCTACGACAAGGACGAGGCCAAGGGCGCCCATCCGGCCGTGCACTCGCGCCACTTCGGCGTGCTGGGTCAGCCGATCGTGACGCAGTACCAGGGCTTCTGCGACGCCAAGGGGTAAGCGCGTTGTCATTGCGGGGCTTGTCCCCGCAATCCAGCGATCGGCACACGGCCAACTCCGTGATCTTCAACAGCGCGATGGCGGCTGCTGCGCCCTGGATCCCGGGCACAAGGCCCGGGATGACAGCCCTCAGCTGCTCGGCGCGTCGAGCTTGCGGGTCAGGTTCTCGAACTCGCGCCGCAGCTCCTCGTTCTTGAAGATCTGGTCGAAGGTCGGCGCCTCCAGCCGCTGGATGGCCTCGAAGGAGGCAGCAGAATCCTTCATCAGGTTCTTCAGCTGGAAGCTCGCCTCCACCGTCTCGAAGGTGTTGTCGGCGATCCGCAGATCGTGGGTGGCGCGCTGGCGGGCCTTGGCCACCTGCTCGCGCTGCTGCAGCAGATATCTGCGGTAACCCTTCGCCGCCTCGTCGGCGAGCCGCTGGCTCTCGCGGTTGCCCTCGAGCGCGCGCTTCTGGTCCGTGCGATTCTCCGCCTTGAGCAACTCCGCGGTCTTGCCGCGCGCGACGCGGATGTCCTGCTCGATCGCGGAGAGCTTGGGCAGATACTGCTTGTCGATCTTGGCGATCAGCAGGTCCTGTGCGTGCACCAACAGGGCGAACAGGGCCGCGTGCATGGCGAAATACTTGCGCGCCGCGCCGATGTTCTCGCCCGAGGCATTGAGCAGCTTGCCGAGCTGGCCGTCGATCAGCTTGGCCGAGTTGAACACCGCGACGAGGCGCACGAGGTCGCCCGACAGCACGCTGTCGAGCAGCAGGTCGACCTGCTCGGGCGCGAGCTGCACGCCGGCCTTTCTCAGCGCATCCTGGATCTCGGCCTTGGCGCTGGCGATCTCGCCGCGGTTGAGGTCGATCTTCTTCTTGGCCTCGTCGATGTCCTTGCTCAGGCTGTCGACGGTGTCGGTGATGAGGCCCGGCAGCATGCCGTCCTTGGGGGCGGTGATCTGCTTCTCGCGCAGCTTGACGATGCGGTCGTCGAGCTCGCGCATGTTCTTGCGGAAGCCCTCGATCTTCTTCTGCAGGTCGACCACGGGCACGTCGGTGACGAGGCCCAGCGCCGAGTCCAGCAGGTCGCGGATCTTCTTCTCGCGGTCCTCCTTGGTCTCCGTCCAGAGCGGCTTCATCAGGAAGTCCTTGTCGGAAGGGAGCTTCCTGGCCTCGCCGCGCTGCTTGGCCGTGTCCTGCAGCAACGCGTCGATCGCCTTCATCAGGCGCTGCGCCTGCTCGAAAGCTGGATCGCCCTCGCGCGGATCCTTGTCCGGGGCGGCCTGAGCCGGGGGCTGCGGCGCCGACTGTGCAACCGCGGCGCCGGCCAAGGCCACGCTGCCGAGGCCCAAGGCGATGGTTGCAATCGCTCTGGCGATGTTCAGGCGCATACCCCGCACCTCCCTTGTTTCCTGGCCGCGAGCAGGGACGCCAAATAGGGCTTTTTTGCGTGGTCCCGGTTTGCATGATCCAGGTGGATCAGCCGTTAACCCGCACATTTGCGGTTGTAATCAGGCTGAGCAGATCGGCGTTAACCTGTCGCGCATCGGTGATGACCGCCATATGGGAGATGGCCGGGCCGGCACCCCTGATCCGGGGCTTTTGCAGTTGCGCGTCCAAGGCCCGCTCGCCGAGGTCGAGCCCCAGCCGCAGCTCGGTCGCCAGCAGGGCGACCACCGCGAACTCGCGCGGGTGGGCGAGCGAGATGCAGGTTGCCTTGGGGGCGACCGTGACGCCCGGCAACGCCGTGCGGATCTGCGCTTCCAGCAGCAGATAGAGCGGCCGGTAGCCCTTGCCGGCGACCAGCAGCTTCTCGAGCTGCGCCACCTCGCCCGGCGTGGGTGGCGGAGGCGGGGGGGCCGCCTTCTCCGGCCGCGGCCGCGCGACCGGCCCGCTCGCCGCGCGCTCGGGCTGGTGCAGATAGATCGGCCTGCCGCCGTTGTTGTGGATGCGCTCGAGCCACGAGGCGCGCGCGAACGGAAAACCCTGCGCCCGCAGCCAGTCGATGGCGTCGTTCTTGTCGGCGAAACCCTGGGCGGTGATCGCCGCCATCCATTCGGCCAGGTCGCGGCCGCTGCGGGCCTTCAGGTCCACCAGGAATTCCCGCTCCTCGTCCCGCTCGTCCATGCCTCACCGCCCTCAGAACCAGCGCCGCGTGCGGCTCTTATAGGCGAGATAGGCGTCGCCGAAGCGCGCCTCCAGATGGCGTTCCTCCGGCAGGATCGCAAGCTTGAGGACGCCGAGCGCGAACGCCACCCCGACGATCGCCATCCAGATATTGCCGGTCACCTGCGCCAGCCCCAGGAATACGAGCGTCTCGCCCATGTAGAGCGGGTTGCGCCAGATGCGGAAGGGGCCGCCAGTGACGAGCGTGTCGGCGCCCCGGTGCGGCAGGATGTTGGTGCCGGCGCGCATCATGGCGAGGACGCCCCAGCCGATCAGCACGAGCCCGGCGAGCCCGAAGCCGTAGCCGAGCACCCGCGCGCCGGTGTCGTCGAGGCCCGGCCAGGACAGCGGATAGAGCCGGCCGAGTCCGACCCCGGCACCGAGCGCCGCCGCGAACAGCAGCGGGGGCCACGGCACGGCGGAGGGACGCGCTGCCTCCGGCTCATCCATGCGACCAGCCCTACTGCTTGTGGCTGCCGTCGGCGCAGAACTGCAGGCGCACGCCACAAGCGTCGGACCGCTTGGCCTGCGCGCGGCATTCCGTCAGGGCATTGTCGATCGCCTGGGCCAGCGTCGGGCGCACCGAGACGTACGCGCCCCAATGCGTGGTCGAGCCCACGTTGCCCTGGTAGAAGCCGAGCGCCCCGCAGCTCTTGTCGGCGGCCGCCACCACCCTGCAGCTGCTGCCGCCGTTCTTCTTGCATTCGGCCATCGCATCGCGCTCCGCATCGCGCCGCGAGGAGCGGTTCCACACCGCGCCGCTGGCACCGCGCGCCACATAGGCGATGGCGCCCCAGGTGACGGGCAGGCGCGCGCCGCGCAAGGCCGTCAGCTGCGCGGCATCCATGTCGCCCGTCACCGGCCGATTGGTGTTGGTCTGCCAATCGCGGATGGCCTTGCGGGTGGGTTCGTCGATGCGGCCAGTCGGGCCGATCTCGTAGTTGAGGTTATAGAGCCGCTCCTGCACCTCGCGGAGGACGGCCGCATTGGCGAGCACCGACCCGGCAATGGGCTGCGCCGGCGCGGGGCTCGTTGGTCCGCCCCCCGACGGAGGCGCCGGCCGCTCCGGCGCTGCGGTCTTTGGCGGGACCTGGGGCCCTCCGGTCCCGGGCCCGGGGCCCGTGATCGGCGGCGGCACCGGCACCGGCGCGGCAGCCGGCGGCCTCGGGGGCGGGGTGGACGCCATGCTCTGCAGCCTCGCCTTGGCGATATCGGCGTAGGCCCCGTTCGGGAACGCATCGAGATAGGCACGCAGCTCAGCCGCGCTGCGCGTATCCTTCACCCGATTCCAGAACATCGTCTCCGCGTCGCTGGCCTGGACCTGCTGCGCCGCCGCACGGTCGCATCCCAAGCCCAATTCCAGCCCCGGCGCCAACGCAATTGCCAGCAAAAGACCCCCAATCCTCTTCATCGGCGTGCTCCTGGTTCGCATCGCACCTTTCGGCCTGCCGCACCCATTTGCTGCACCACTATCGGGCTGTTTGCCCGATGCCGTAAAGCCCGCTTCCACAGCCGCGTGCGGCCTGGCCCACAACCACGGGCGCGAATCGGTCCTTGCCCTGTCTCCGCCCCGGCGCTAGCCAGGGAACACCGCGCCCGTGGAGAGCCGTCATGATCCCCAATGAATACCCCACGCTCAACTTCGACCTGGGCGAAACCGCCGATCAGCTGCGCGCCAGCGTGCGCGGCTTCACCGCCGACGAGATCGCCCCGCTGGCCGCCGACATCGACAAGAGCAACGAGTTTCCGCGCCAGCTGTGGCCGAAGCTCGGCGATCTCGGCGTGCACGGCATCACGGTGGAGGAGGAGTTCGGCGGCGCCGGACTCGGCTATCTCGAGCATGTCATCGCCGTGGAGGAGATCAGCCGCGGCTCGGCCTCGGTCGGCCTGTCCTACGGCGCCCACTCGAACCTCTGCATCAACCAGATCCGGCGCAACGGCACCGCCGAGCAGAAGCGCCGCCACCTGCCGAAGCTGATCTCGGGCGCGCACGTCGGCGCGCTCGCCATGTCGGAGTCGGGCGCCGGCTCGGATGTGGTTTCCATGACGCTGAAGGCCGACAAGCGCGGCGACCGCTATGTCCTCAACGGCACCAAGTTCTGGATCACCAACGGTCCCTGCGCCGACGTGCTGGTGGTCTATGCCAAGACCGACCCGACAGCGGGCCCGCGTGGCATCACCGCGTTCCTGATCGAGAAGGGGTTCAAGGGCTTCTCGACGGCGCAGAAGCTCGACAAGCTCGGCATGCGCGGCTCCGACACCGGCGAGCTGATCTTCGAGAACTGCGAGGTGCCGGCCGAGAACGTGCTCGGCGGCGTCGGCAAGGGCGTCAATGTCCTGATGAGCGGCCTCGACTACGAGCGCGCCGTGCTGGCGGCGGGCCCGCTCGGCATCATGCAGGCGGCGATGGACATCGTCGTGCCCTACGTGCACCAGCGAAAGCAGTTCGGCGCCCCGATCGGCACCTTCCAGCTGGTGCAGGGCAAGCTCGCCGACATGTACACCACCATGAACGCCTGCAAGGCCTACGTGTACGCGGTCGCCAAGGCCTGCGACCGCGGCGAGACCGCGCGCAAGGACGCGGCCGGGGCAATATTGTATGCGGCGGAGAAGGCGACGCTGCTGACGCTGGACGCGGTGCAGCTGCTCGGCGGCAACGGCTACATCAACGACTATCCCACGGGCCGCCTGTTGCGCGACGCCAAGCTCTACGAGATCGGCGCCGGCACATCCGAGATCCGCCGCTGGCTGATCGGTCGGGAGATCTATGAGGAGACGGCGTAACCTGGGTCCCGGATATTTCGCTGACGCGAAATTCCGGGATGACAACGCGATTGTGTCATCCCGGAAATTTGCGCAGCAAATTATCCGGGACCCAGAGTCACTCCGCGGGTGCCGGCGAGGCGCGCCCCGACCAATCCACCCGCAACGTCGCAAACATCACCGTCGTCAGCGCGACGAATCCCAGGATGGCGCCGGCCAGCAGGGCGTAGTCCTCCAGGCTCAGGATCAGGTAGAGCAGGCCGTAGAGCAGCGCGAACACGGCCAGCATGGTGAGCCCGCGCGTGCGGCTCTCGAGCGCCATGCCGACGTAGGTCGCGAGCATGCCGCCGCTGGCCGTCGCGGCGGCCAGATAGGCCAGGCCGAAGCCGATCTGCTCGGCCAGAGACAGCAGCAGCACGTAGAAGAACACCATCGCCAGGCCGACGAACAGATACTGCACCGGGTGCACGCGCCGGCCCGAGACCAGCTCCAGCACGAACACGGCCATGAAGGCGAGCGACAGGAACAGCACGGCGTATTTCGCTGCCCGCGAGACGAGATTGTAGAAGTCGACCGGCTGATAGAGCTGCACGCCGAACTGATAGGGCCGGAAGCGGTCGATGCCGGCGGTGGCGAGGCTCCAGGCGCTGGGCACGCTGCGCGCCAGGTGCGGCACGCGCCAGCTCGCCGAGAACCCGTCCGCCCTGACGCTGCGGTCGATCGGCAGGAAGGCGCCGGAAAAGCTCGGGTGCGGCCAGTCCGACGTCATCGCCATGCGCGTCTCGCGCGCGACCGGCGCCACCTCCAGCGACGACGAGCCGCCGAACACCAGCTCCAGGCGGAACGCGAACGCCTTGGGCGGCTGGTCCGGCGCCGCCAGCACCTGCTCGCCGGCGGCCGCGAGCTTCACGTGGATGCCGGCCTGGGTGGCGGTCGGAATGCCGAGGCTCGGTGCGAACGGCACGTCGCGCTGGCCGTTGATGCGCAGCACCGCCGCCTCCTTGAGGCCCGACACGTCGCTCAGGCCCAGCGCGAAGATGGCATCGCCCCAGCGCACGGCGACGACATCGCCTGCCACGTCGGCGATGTCGGGTGGCAGGAAGCGGCCTTCCAGCGTCGCCCGCGCCGTGTACACGACCACCTCGTAGATCGAGCGGTAGAGCACCTTGGAGGCGGCGTTCGCCTCGACCTCGAGCTGCTCGGGCAGGAACACCGCCCGGCGCTCTTGCATCTGCTCGATGCGCTTGTCGCCCTGCACGGTCTCGATGCGCACGGTGTAGGGCACCACCAGGAACGGCCCCGACAGCTGCTGCGCGGCGCCCCACACACGCGCCACCTCGCCCTGCACCTGGCGTGCGCGGCCCTCGCGCTCGTGCACCAGCCCGTATACGAGGAAGAGCGGGATCAGCAGCAGCAGGATGAGGAACGCGACCAGGAAAAACTTGAACGCCGGGCTGCGCGCCAGGCGCTGGATTGCGCCGAATAGCTGCTCCATGTGCCGCTTCCCCTGACCGAACCTGCGCGCCGATCCTGCAGACGCCGCCGGCATTTGTGCGGCGGAAGGGCGGCCGAAACACGCACACTTGCGCGAACTTGCGGGCAATTGCGCCGGGCCGCGCTCAACGCACCGCGCCCAAACGATTGAGGAGGAGCAACAGCCCACTGACCGGCAGCGCCGCGACCGTGCCGAGCACGAACGACATCGCCAGGCCGACGGCCGGCATGGTCGCGCCCACCACCATGAAGAACGCCACGAACGCCAGCATCGAGAGCGTGAGGCTGCGCAGCATGCGCAGCACCGCGTCGCGGCCCCATTGGTGATAGGTGAACGAGCCAACCACCGTGACGATGGTGGGAAAGGTCGAAATGATGCCCGACAGCCGGGGCCCGAGCAGGTCGGCCGAGAGCACGATGGCCGCCACCAGCACCAGCGTCGCCAGCATGCGCATGGGGATGTCCCACCAGGGCAGCGCGGCGAGCGGGGCGGACGCGGCGGGGGGCGGCAGCAGCAGATAGGTGACGACGAGGGCGAAGGCCGCAAGGACCGCTGCGGCCGCCAAGGTCCAGTCGAGACTCTGGGCCAGCCAGGCCGCGGCGAGGAAGGCCACAAGGGCCGCCGCGAGACACAGCGGCCAGGCCGCAAAGGCCGTGGCGCGGCCGTAGGCCAGCAGGTAGGCGCCGATGCAGACGACGCCGAGCTCGATGCCGATGCAGGCCTCGACGCCGAACGCCGTGCCCCTGTCGAGCGTGAGAAAGAACAGCACGGGCCCCGTCATCCACGGCAAGCCCATCAGCAGCCCGCCGACGGTCGGCCCCCACAGCCGCGCGGCCAGCGACATGACCGCCACCAGGACGGGCGGCACGGCGATCTTGAGGAGGAAGAGCATCATCGAGGTCCCCCTCTCCCCGTGCTTACGGGGAGAGGGTCGGGGTGAGGGGCAGCCACGACCGCCGGAGCATGCGTCTGCCCCTCACCCTAACCCTCTCCCCATGCCGAAGGAGCATGGGGAGAGGGAAGCAGCTACCGCAGATTCCCGCAGAAGCGCTGGATGCGCTTGCAGGCTTCTTCCAGCTCCGCCGTGGACGCCGCGTAGGAGAGGCGGAAGAACGGGCTCATGGCGAAGGCGGCGCCGTGCACGCAGGCCACCCCCTCCTCCTCGAGCAGTGCGAGCGTGAAATTCTGGTCGGTTTCGAGCTTGATACCTTTGGCGGACGTCTTGCCGATCACCCCGGCGCACGAGGGATAGACGTAGAACGCGCCCTCGGGCTTCGGGCACTTGATGCCCTTGGCCTGGTTCAGCATCGACACCACGAGATCGCGCCGCTCCCTGAAGACCTTGGCGTTGCGGGCGATGAAGTCCTGCGGCCCGTTCAGCGCCTCGACAGCGGCCCACTGCGAGATCGACGAGGGGTTGGAGGTCGACTGCGACTGCAGCTTGCACATGGTCTTGATCAGCGGCTCGGGCCCTGCACCGTAGCCCATGCGCCAACCGGTCATGCAGTAGGTCTTGGAGAGGCCGTTCATGGTCAGCGTGCGCTCGTAGAGCCCGGGCTCGACCTGCGCCGGCGTGAAGAACGCGAGGTCGTCATAGATCAGGTGCTCGTACATATCGTCGGTCAGCACCCACACGTGCTTGTTCTTCGGCGCCATGAGGACATCGGTCAACGCCTTCAACTGCGACTTTGTGTAGGCGGCACCCGAAGGGTTGCACGGTGCATTGAACACGAACCACTTGGTCTTCGGCGTGATGGCCGCGTCGAGGGCCTCTGGCCGCAGCCGGTAGCCGTCCTCGAACGCGCAGTTGGCAAACACCGGCATGCCGCCGCCAAGGCGCACGATGTCAACGTAGGACACCCAACATGGAGCCGGGATCACTACCTCGTCGCCCGGATTGAGCGTGCAGGCGAGGGCATTGAACAGCACCTGCTTGCCGCCGGTGCCGACCGAGACCTGCGAGGGCTTGTACTCGAGCCCGTTCTCGCGCTTGAACTTGGCGGCGATGGCAGCCTTCAGCTCGGGGATGCCGTCGACATCCGTATACTTGGTCTTGCCGTCGGCGATCGCCTTGATCCCGGCCTGCTTGACGTTCTCGGGAGTGGGCAGATCGGGCTCGCCGGCCGACAAATCGATGATGTCACGCCCTTGCGCTTTCAGCTCGCGCGCCTTGGTCGACATCCCGATCGTCTGCGAGGGTGAGATGCGATTCACGCTGTCGGCAAAAAAACCCATGGCTGCCTCGATTTGGGTCCGATTCCGCCCCGCGGGAGCGCGAAGCGCGCGGGACCCTACGCCCGCAATCGCACGAGTCAAGCATAACGTGTAGATTGGAAGCTCGATCTACTCGGGGAGGACAACCCATGAGCACGCCCGCGCCCGCGACCATCATCGGCGGCCCGGTCTCGCCCTACGTGCGCAAGGTGCTGGCCGTGTGCGAGATGAAGGGCGTGCCCTATCGGCTCGACCCGATCGTGCCCTTCTTCGGCGGCGAGAAGTTCAGCGCGCTCAATCCGCTCCGGCGCGTGCCCATATTCATCGACGACAAGGTCTCCATCTCCGACAGCACCGTCATCTGCGAGTATCTGGAGGAGCGCTATCCCGCCCCGCCCCTGCTGCCGGTGGACCTGGCCGAGCGCGCCCAGGCCCGCTGGGTCGAGGAGTTCGCCGACACGCGCATGGGCGACGTCTTCATCTGGCGCATCTTCTACGAAGCGGTGGTCAATCCGTTCATATGGCAGAAGCCGCGCGACAAGGAGAAGATCGCCCGCGCGGTGGCCGAGGAGCTGCCCGAGGTCATGGGGTGCCTCGAACGCCTCGCGCCCGCCGATGGATTCCTGTTCGGCCATCCCTCGATTGCCGACATCACGGTGGCGGCGCTGTTCCGCAATCTCGTCTGGGCGCGCGTGGAGCCCGATCGAGCCCGCTGGCCGAAGGCGTGCGCGTGGATCGAGCGCACCAGCGCTCTTCCGGCCATGGCCAAGCTCACGCTGGTCGCCGACAGGGTGATGCAGACCCCGCCAGATCGGCATCGCGCGGTGCTGGCGGAGCTCGGCATGCCGTTGACGGAGACATCGGTCGGAGACGATACGCCGCGGCGCGGCCCGATGACGGTCTAATGATCTGAAATGGCTCGATTAGTCTTGTAGAGATTTATGCGGAAAGAGTGCTTTTAGCTGCCCACGCATTGTTTCAACTCCCGGAGAATGCCAGTCGAACATTCCGACCTTGATTCCAGGGGCAGACGCCGCGGGGTTCACGCATGCCGACTGCCCCTTGCCGCGTCTCGCACACGTGCCCGAAATGCTCGCTGACGATCACGCTCGTCACCACCGACAAGGGCACGAGCTTCGAATACGACGTCGCGGACTGGTCGCGTATCTGCACCCATTGGAACTCCGGCAGCCCGCTCGCCTGCCCATCCGTCAGGCCGCTGCTGAAGGGATGGCTCGGCAGTTCCTAGTGGCTTGTACCGGCTAATTTGACTCATGTGCAGCCGCTGCGAACACTGATTCTTACCCTGTCGGGATAACAACCGACAGGGCAGATCGAGATGGCAGCCAAGAAATTCATCGTCGAACTCGA
>Ga0247727_10000146_pt1 | contig 157544 bp, 157 predicted proteins | sample WisWelCaveWW1625_FD_202498 | JGI IMG/M metagenome (GOLD analysis project Ga0247727, IMG submission 202498) | Biofilm microbial communities from Wishing Well Cave, Virginia, United States - WW16-25 | ecosystem: Environmental > Aquatic > Deep subsurface > Groundwater > Cave microbial mat... | reverse complement strand
AAATAATCCATCCGAATGAATTAATACCACAAAATGAACGAGTAAATATCAATTCTTCTATGGTTAAAGTTGCAATTGCCAGAGATGACGATGATGGTTTCAGGAATATGGTTCCTGGATATGTTTATAGATTTATGAAAGCAAATTCTATATACGAAAGGATAAGGCGGGATTTTGGCGATGAAATCCTTAAGAAATATGCATGATTTAGTCATCTTTAAAAATATGGCCTGATTTTATGCTTAATGAGGCTAGGCCGGGGCGCTCGTCCTGCCCTGTCACCTTAAACGGATGTAAGAAGGGGCCGAAGCCAGAGAAGAGGTATTGTTGTTAAGTATGGGTCTTTGCCTTAACTGAGAAGTCCTGTCCTGTTTGGCTGGTTTTTTTGAGAATCTCGTCAGGCTGGGAACAGAGCAGCGATAATCAATTTTACCGGTGCTTTCAGGGTAGCGGGATGGAGGAGAGGTAAAGGTAGCTCTTATTTAGCAAGGGTATCCATTTTCTGGCGTGCCTCGCTTTTTTTAATATAATCTATAGGGAAATATTTCCTCTAAGTTTTTGAAGAGCAATTATGATAGATTTATATATAAGGTTTTTAGAGCTTTAAGTGATGCTGGGGCTTGAAGGCTTATTAGAAGAATATAAAATAATTCTTCGCGATTTTTATCCTGAAACCTGTGATTATTGGGAATTGGAAGATGATAATTTACTTGGCTTTCCCGCAAAAGAAGCCAGAGAGCAGGCAAAAAGAAGATTAAATGAATTAAAAGATAAGGTTGATGCATTGTGGACAACAGATGAGTTAGGACTCTATCAACTGCTCCTGCACGGAATTTCCGAGAAATTAACTGAAATAGATCTAAAAACAGAGATAAAGATAAAGGAAGCATATTACTGGTCCATTTTTCCAAGTGTAGGAGGTTCACTTTTTTCAGTCATGGATAAGCTTAATGACTCAATTGAGGCTAAACCTGAGAAAGCTGTTCTAATTGCAGAGAAATTTCTAAGATATTTACACAGTATTCCAACTTTTGTAGAGGAGACGCTCTCATCAGGGCCTTTTGTGAGAGGCTGGACAAGATATGATAGAGGCAATGTAAAATGTGTTCTTGGAGAAGGTGAAGGATCTATTGATTATATCTTCAACAGGCTCCAGGAGATTGATGGCATAACAAAGGAGAGATTAAAGGTATACAAACAGTCAATCAGAGAGGCAAAAAAAAAGCTAAGGGAATATAGAGATAATGTTTTGAAACAAAGCACGATAAAAGAATGGCCTATTGGAAAAAACCAGCTTGAAAAATTATACAGCACATTTGGTTATGATGGCACTATTGACCAAATGGTAATAGAAGCGAAAGAAAGCTTCAGTGAAATTATGGATAAGATAGATTTGCTTTTAAAAAGTAAATTTGAGAATATATCGCTTGATGACGCCATGAAATCAATAGTTAATAATAAAATTATTGATCCTAATGATAAAAAGTATCTACATAACAAAGATTTGTTTGATGAAGATTTGCGACAGAGCTATATTACTAAAGCTCGGAAGATATTGGATAAACTGGAAAGTGCGGGGCTCAGGCTGCCAAAGAATGTCTGTTTTGAATTTAAATTATTGCCTAAGCCTGCCAGGAAAAATTCACCAGGAATATTTAGTCTAGTTAAGAATGAAAAGATAGATGGCAAAATAGTTGGCGACATCTGGATCAATCCTGATGATGAGACAATAAATTTCATCGATGGGCTGACTAATACAATTCTCCATGAGGTTTTTGGGCATGTTTTGCACCAATATTACGATGATAAACTAATACAGAAAAGTAAATATTTTAGCTTATTTTTTGGGACCAAAGAGACAAGTGAGGGTGTTGCATGTTATTTGGAAAGATTCGATGGTCTTATTAAATTGACAAAGCAAGAGAAACTTTATGGACTCTTTGAATCTCTAAAACCATATATAAGGCTGCTTGAAGAGATAGCTATTCTAACTAGTGATATTTCTGTATTAGAGGGAATAGCAGGTTTTAAGCTGCCGAAGAGGCATAGTTATATGAAAGATTCTAGCTACACATACTACGCTGCTGCAAAATTGAATTCGAAATTCAGGCTTTTGCCATATCGGGATGCTAAATATGATATGGAAAGCTATGTTAAATTCCCTGAAAATATAGGAGCAAGCTTTGGCTACGGCAGCTCATATGGAAGGGGCTTGATTATGCTGAATAAAATGATTAAAGGCAATAATCTTAGAGGAATAAAAAAAGTTTTAGAATACGGAACTCTGCCTTTAGGATATATCGCTTCAAGGTTGTAAGTTTAAATTTTCTAAGTTTAGTCCATGATTTCTACTTCGCAGAATGTGCATAGTTCCTTAAACTTTTCAGCGTCGCTTTTAGTTCCTATTATTTTCCCGTAGTGCATTGGAATAGCTATTTTAGGTTTAATCCTTTTTGCTGCCTCTACAGCTTCTTGAACAGTCATAACATAAGTCCCGGACACAGGAAGCAATGCAACGTCGCATTTTATTTCAGACATCTCAGGGATCATATCCGTATCTCCTGCATGATAGAATGTAGTGTTTTTTATCGTAAAAACATAGCCCACCCACATGTTGTCTTTTGGATGGAAAGGCTTATTTATGTTATATGCAGGAACTGCCTTTATTTTCACGCCCTTGTATATGAAAGCTTTGCCAGGCTCTATCAATTGCATTTTCCCGATATTAACTTTCCCTGAAAGCTTGCTCGTGACATCAGGCGTTGCCACAATCAATGTATCTTCTTTAGTCAATTTTTTCAGATCAGCAATGCTGCAATGGTCATAGTGCTCATGCGTTATCAAAAGAATATCAGCTTTGTCTTCATCCTTTACCTCAAATGGATCAATATACAGAATAGTGTTGTCAAAATCAAACCTGAATGAGTCATGGCCGAGCCATTTTAGTTTTACGCCGTTTAAATCAAGAGTTTTCATGTTATCGCCTTATTTTAACATAAATATATTGATTTTATAATCTTTCTCCTTCTAGAATAATCAATGGATAGAACCTTTATATATTAACTTTTAATACCATGCAAAATGTCAGATATAACTCTGGAAGGAAGGTTAAGTTTCACAGACATGAAAGGCGTAAGAAAAGAAAGCCTGCCTAAAGAATTTAATCCTGATTTAGAAAAAGACGTAATAATTTACACTCTTAGATTTAATACAAAGGAATATCATAATATTACAAAATTCCAGGGAACTGGTAGAGTAATGTTCAAGGCAAAAAATATGAAAAAACCTTCCGAGGTAAGGATGAACGGAGTAAATGTTCCTATTTACCTTTCAGGGGGATGCATTAAACAAGAAGATATGTCATTTGATCATACCTATATTATTGCAGTAAGATATCGTAATAAAAGCCCAATTAACCCTGCATATATCTCAGATGCAATAGTAACTATTCGAACTTAAAGAACTCCCAAATTCTCAATCGCCCTCTTCCTATCCTTCTCACCAAATATAGAATTACCGGCAACAATAATATTTGCCCCTGCGTCAACAGCCAATTTAACAGTTTGAGAATTAATTCCGCCGTCTATCTCAATATCTTTTTTGTAATTATATTTTTTTCTTAGTTTTCTTATTTTTTCCAGAACTTCAGGCATGAATTTTTGTCCGCCAAAGCCAGCATAAACGCTCATTATCAAAATATAGTCGGATAACTCAAGCACGGGCAATATTATGTCCAATTTCTTATCTGGGTTCAATGCAAGCCCCACTTTTACCTTTAGTGATTTTATTTTTTTGATTGCATTTTTTAAGCCATTAACATCATTTTCAAATAATTCGGCATGGAAACTTATCATCTTAGCATATTTTGCAAAATCAGGAGCATATTTTACTGGGTCAGATATCATCAAATGGACATCCAATGGCAATCTTGTCCTGATTGATTTCACAACACTAGGGCCTATTGTAATATTTGGCACAAAATGCCCATCCATTATATCCACATGCAACAAATCAGAATAAGGTTCAACCTCTTTTATCTCCTGGTTTAATTTCCCGAAGTCTGCTGATAGGATAGATGGCGCTATTTTTATTTTACTCATTTTTCATAATCCCTGATAAGATTTAATCTTCTTTTGTGCCTTTTCTCATCGGAGAACTCTGTCTCAAGCCATGTTTTGATTATTTTTTTTGCCTGTTTCTCATTAGTCCAATCGCCTGATAAAGCTATAACATTTGCATCATTATGTTCTCTTGAGTGTTTTGCTGAAATTTTGTCAAACACTGAAACTGCCCTCACGTTCTTAACTTTGTTTGCAGCAATTATCATTCCGCCTGAGCTTCTGCAAAAGAGTATGCCTTTTGACCTTTCTTTCCAGGGTTTAGAAGAATTGTCTTCTTTCCCTACTTTCTTTGCTACAAGGAACGCATATTTCGGGTAATCGTCCTCTTTCTCAAAAGAGCTATTGCCCAAATCCTTATATTTATGTCCTAAGTTGTCAAGGAATTTTTTTATACTCTCTTTTAATTCAAAGCCGCCGTGGTCAGATCCCAGATAAATCATAGAAATGATTAAACAAAGATGTTATTTATAGGTTTCTATTTCAACGCCCTTGTGAAAACAACTCTTGTCTCGCCTGAATATACGCCTTTTGCTGTGTCAGTAGGTATGTCTGCCTTATAGAGAAGTATCTTTTTCTCTCCTGGGGCCATTGTGAACCCGTTTTCCTTAACTGCCACAAAGTCAGATATGTTTCCTGTAATTTTTATTGTCACAACAACAGTGTAACCGAAATTGTTTGTCATATAAACGCTTGATGTCCTGTCTGCAATGCTTCCCGGATAGCCATAGCCAAAAAACAAGGTATCCTGCTCAAGAATGGTTCTTTGATCTGACACTTCCATATACATCTTTCTTGTTTCAACCTGCTTTACGAAATAGAACAAATAAACTAAATTTCCCGCTAAAATTATCAGGAAAAAAACAAAGGTTAAAATGAGATACGCCTTTTTCATTTTTTATCTGCTTCTTTTAGTATTAAGTTTATCTTCTCTTCTTCCCATCCTTTTTTTATCATATTCTCTTTTATATATTCGTCAGAATATTTTTTTTTGAGCTCTTTTACTTTTTCTATGACAGAAGGGTCAAATATTATTTTGCTTTTTTTGAAATAATTAAAGAACATGAAGATATTTATAAGTATAAAGATAAGAAGGAGAGACACTAGGATATTCATGGTTGTAAATATCTGGCTGAAATTTATCTTGAATTTTCCAGGGATTTCCTCAACTGTGACTGCATTAATGTTCTCATCTATTTTTATAATGCTCTCTTCTGATGTCTGGCTGCCGTCATAAAACAACGTAACAATCGCTTTGTACTCTTTTTTTTCTAGTCCATGTGTATCGAAATATGCATCAAAAGATTTTATCTGCCATGGGTCAAGATCATAGCTTAGCGACCTGAAACTCTTTAGTTTCTGATTTGACTCCAGATCATATATATCGGTATCTGCATACATGTTTTTTATCTTTGTGTTCCATGTGCTCTCAACTTTTATGTCCATTTTATTTATTGCATTCACTTCAAAGAGCTTTGTGAAATTCAATATATCTACTCCCTTTTCCCCGATTTTAAAATCTGTTTTTGAATCAGAGAGCTTGAAGCTTTCGTCAGAGATATATGAAACATTGCTGTCCCAATAGAAAACAGGGGTTGCAACATATTCTCCGGGCATAAGTCCGATGCTGTCGAAAGATGCGCTTATCTGCCTTGATTCTTTTGGCTGTATATTTCTCCCGATATCTGTTTTAATAGTTTTTACTGTCCCATTTGTTTCTTTGCTTTTTATAACAATATCCGCAAATGCCTTTTCGATGACAGGTTCCCCGATATTATTTATGGAGAGTGTAAAAATCTTTGTTTCATTTACGTTCATGTCAAGGGCTGAAAATGACCATGTGTTAAATTTGAAAGGATATAGGACAAAGACAATATACCTTAGTGCAACAGAAGGAATTGCTCTCATAGCTCCATCTGAAGATGTATCTATCTTAACTTTCACAAACATTTCATTTTCTCCTGGAGAATCCAGTTTTTCAGGTAGCTCTAACCTTACTTTAAATCCTACTGATTCTCCAATAGGGTTATTTTCAATCCTATTTGGAGTTATTGTAAAATATTTTGAGAGATCCTCACCCTTAACTTTTATGGGAAAAATATCGTATGTCTCAATATACTCCTCTGCATTAGTTACAGAAAAAGAATCCTCTCTTGTATAATTTGGAGAAAAATCAATCTTGAACAAAACTTCAGTGCCTGTGAGCTTGAGTGAAGATGCCTGAAAACAAAGAGCAAAAAGCATTAAAAAAAACAAAAAGAGCTTTTTATTTTTCATAATAAAGGAATAGAATAAAAACAGTTAATAAAAGTTTCTAATTTTGCAGCAATATCATTCTAATTTGCAGTTAGCTTGCAGCAGATGCCTGGAAGTCTACTGTTGAGTTTTCCCTTTTTCCTGGTGTGATATCAGCAGGGATTACAATCTGGATATCTACTGCAATCTCGTCCTGGTTATTGGGCTGGAAGGTCATATTAGAGCACACTGTCTTTAATGCTCCGCCAAAATCTGTATATGCTGTCTGGAATGTTGCGCCTCCTACACATGAAGTGCTTTCATTATTCCTTGCTCTCCATGTCAGATTGTTCGGATATGAACCTGAATAATTCAAAAACGCCCTCTGATCCGGGCCTATTACCTGGAGCTGCACGTTCCTGTTCCCATCGTTCTGGATGTTGAATGACACAGGCGCTGCATTTACTGTGTCTACCCAGCAGTCATTGTTCTCTGTATCATTATATGTGGCGCCTGCAAACAATGTCGCGTTTGTCCCGCATTTAGATGTATTCACAAAGCCTGAACCGAAATCTACAATTGAATTTGTAAGAACTATGCTTACTGATGACTGAACTGTAAAATTTACAGTTCCTTGCTGAGATGTGGCTTTGCCGGTAAACGGCTCTTGCGCTTGGATTATAGATAATCTACTGAGCAATGTAAATGTAGAAACCGCCGAAAGGCCCATAGCTACAACAACTAATAATGCTAGCAATTTGTTTGATATTTCCATTTTTCACCTTAACTAACAGCCGATGCCTGAAAGTCTACTGTTGAGTTTGTCCTAAGACCAGGAAGTATATCGACCGGGATTACAACCTGGATATCTACTGCAACCTCGTCTTGGCTGCTTGGCTGGTAGGTCATGTTGGAGCAGACTGTCTTTAACGCTCCGCCAAAGTCGGTATATGCTGTCTGGAATGTGGCGCCTGCAACGCATGAGGTGGTCTCATTATTCCTTGCTCTCCATGTCAGATTGTTCGGGCTTGAGCCTGAATAGTTTAAAAACGCCCTCTGATCCGGGCCTATTACCTGCAATTGTATGTTCCTATTACCGTCGTTCTGGATGTTGAATGACACAGGCGCTGCATTTGCTGTGTCTACCCAGCAGTCATTGTTCTCTGTATCATTATATGTGGCGCCTGCAAACAATGTCGCATTTGTCCCGCATTTAGATGAATTCACATAGCCTGAACCGAAATCTATTATTGAATTCGTAAGGACTATACTTACTGATGACTGAACTGTAAAATTTACCCTGCCTTGACCTGAAGACGCAAAACCAGTAATACGTTGGGCTGATAATTCATTTAATGTAAATACTGTAAACCCTAGTGTTATTACAATTGATGCCACGAGAATAAACGCTAATGCTTTGTTTGACATATCATTCATTTTCTTGCTCCGCTTTATCTACAACAAAAACTATCTTGCCGTTTACACTTGGGTAAAGGCTTTTTGGGTCAATGATATTTAATTGTATTTTGCCGGATTGCAGCTGATTTCCGTTATCTACTCTTGCATTGTTCAGTTTATTCAATTCATTAACTACAGTAAAAGTGCCCAAAATAGATATTGCAACTGCAAGAATAACAAGAATAACAACAATTGACTGCGGCAAATCTTCTTCTTTTTTTTCAGGAAATTCTTCCATAATTCCACCTACCAATGTCCATCTAAGATTCAATGAATATATAAACCTTTTTATTTATCCCCGCCGACTGGAGGCTGCCTGAGTTTCTTGCTTATAAATATAAATAGATATATGTTGATGATAATGAGAGCCAAAACAATTATGGAGAATATAATGATGTTTTGGTTTCCTGGAGTTTTTATGACCTGGGCAGATGGGGTCTTTACATTTATACTGTCAGCTGCAACATATGAAGTAAATGATTTTTCGCTGGTTTTCCCATTGTATAGCGCCTTTACAGAGAACTGATATTCTCCTATCTGCACATCCTGTGTATTCCAATATGCGTTCATAATTGAAGTTGATCCTGGCAATACCTCAACAGGGATTGTGTTGAAAGTGGATACAAGAAGATTATTTTTGAACATTTCGACCCTTCCGTCTACTTTGATCGGTTGGTTCCATTTATTCACTAAATAGACGTCTATTTTTGCTATCTGTCCAAGCCTGAAATTATTTATTTCAATTCTTTCTATCTCCACTTCAAGATTTCCTATATCAAAACTTTCTTTAAATTCAATTGTCTTGCCATCATATTCTACAGTGCATTCAGCTATAAAGCTCCCTGAATTTTTTGTCTGCCATGTCGCCAAAAGCTTGTTTTCTTGCCCTGCACCAATAGAGATAGAACCAGTATGCAAAACATCAAGCTGCTCATTTGTCGGCCCTTTAATAATAATAGTGGCTTTTGCGTCTTTAATTTCTTCTTTTCCGAAATTAGCGAGCGCAACAGTAAATAATATCGGCTGATTTATGTTGACATTGGTTATGAACATTTTTCCTGTTGCATATTTGCCTGGATAAGGCACATTTACCCTTACCTGATGCATGACTGCAGGAGCTGCCATGACTACATCATTATTTTCTATATTTGTAGGCACCTGCAAGACTAAGATAGAGCCTATCCTCTCGCCGGGAGGAAGGTCCTGCGGCAAATCAATATAAAAAGTGAGCCAGGTTTCCTTATTTTCAAGAATAACATTATTCTTTTCCAGCCTGATGTATTTTGATAATTCACCTTCTGCAGTCAATAAGATTTTAGAAGGGACTTCGTCAACAATTACTCTCATAGCACCCTGTTTAACTTCGCCTGGGGAAAATTCCAGTATTGTTTTAGCAGGCGCAATTCCAAGTGGCCTTACTGCATTTATTAAAACCAGGAAGCATATTACATAGATAAAGGCTTTCCTCATGTTGCCTCTCCTATTACATATAAAGTGACACTCTTTTGGCCCCATGGCTCGTCAAAAGGAATTGTTATGTTTATGTCAACCTGTGCAGAATCATGCGTGTCATTGTAGTCAAGCTGTTTTATGACTGTGCTATTAAGTAAAGCAATGTCTGTTATATTTGCCCAGCTGGTTGTTGAACCGCTATAATTATATGATGGAGTCTCTGTTGTGTTGTCTGCCTTATACCTGAAATAGATAGTATTTAATCCTACATTTGAAAATGGAGATGCATTTGCGCTTATTTTTGAGATGTTAAGCATAACATTTCCTGTATTTTCAATTACTAACGGGCTATATCCGGTTTCTGTATCCCTTGATTCAAGCATATTTAATGTACCAAAGTCTATTGAACTTGTTGTCAGGTTAAGCCCTATGAATGATTCAATTGTGAAATTCCATATTTCAGACCATTCGCTAGAATTATATCTGTCGAAAGCCATAATCTCCCAATAGATAGGAGAATCAACGCAGTAATCATACGTACTTATATATTGGTTATTTGTTAAGTTGATAAGTATATCAGGACCGCAGGCAACTGTTGAACTAAAAGTTATATTGATTGTGTAATTTATGACGTCTCCTTCTAAATCTGATGAACTCCAGTTAAAATAAACTGTCCTGTTATGATAAGTTGTATTGCCGCTTGTGGGCAATAATAAGCTTGCCCTGTATGGAGGAGCGTTTGAGATGTTTATTTTTGTTGAGTTGAAACCTGCAAATAAAGAGCCATCATTAACTCTTATTGTGCAATTCCAGACTTCCCATCTTGTAGTGTTCCCGTCCCCCAATGTTGTTATAACTGTATTTGTGTTATTAGTAACACCTGTAGTATTGCCTCCTAATGTAAATACGCTGTTATTATACCACCAGTATTCGACATTCAAGGTCGCATTGAAATCATCTACTACTGTAGCAGCGCATTGTATATTCGAGGAAGTGTTAACTATTGCAGGAGATAAGGAAATCGCAGTAGCTGAAGGGGCAAAATTTGCATAGCCTATATTAACTGCCGATGAATTTAGTACTGATCCGTCTTCGTATCCGTCATTCGGTGTTACTGAGCATAGCCACGTGTCATTGTAAGAAGTCTCATTAAAGATTATTATATTTGTTGCCCTGCTGGCATTCCCCGCAAGATAATTTTGATAAATCTGGTCTCTGGATAAAGACCTGTTGTAGATCTTTATCTCGTCTATTGTCCCGTTGAAATTATCTATCCTTGATGTGAAGCTTCTTGCGCCTATTACAGCATCTGTAGCCTCGCTTATAGTGCCTGTGATTGCTACGCTGCTTTCCATTGTCCCGTTGATATAGATTTTTATTGTTGATGAATCAGATGTTGCAACAACATGATACCATTGGTTCGGATTTATTGTGCTTGTAGAATTTACTGCATAGCCGTTGTAGTCAAACCTTATTTTGTTTGAACCAGGTATATAGAGAGCCCAACCGTCTCCAGCACCGTCTCTGTTATCTATGATTGTCTTGTTTGTCGAGTTTAAGGCTCTCTTGTATATCCAGGCTTCTACAGTAATTATACTTGTTGAATAAAATGAGTCATCGTCTATTGCAATGAATTTCGAACTGTTGAAATCATACGCTCCTCCGACTTTTCCGGCAGTTCTGTTAAATGTTGCATTGACTACTGACCCGTTTTTTGCATATCCTGAATAATCTTCGGAGCTGCCGTTTGTACCTAGAACTCCGGATACTGAACCGCCTTCAAAAGGCATGTATAAAAGCATTATTGATCTATTATTTTTATACCAGTTCGTGATGTTTACAACCACATCACTGTCAGAATCACTGACACTATTCCAGTTACAGGTCAGGTTGCTTGTTGCATTTGCAGGCGAAGGTGTTATTGACGGAGCGCTTTGTATAGGCAAAGCATTTGATATGTTAATAAAAGTACTATTGAAACCGTTTCTGCTGCTGCCGTCAAATGGCCTTATAGTGCAATTCCAGACTTCAAACCTTGTTGTGTTTGTGTTGGCCATAATAGATATTACTGTGTTTGTATTGTTTGTCACAGTTTTATTTCCTGACTGCCACAAAACCGTGTTGTTGTACCACCAGTATTCAACACTTAATGTCGTGTTGAAATCATCTACTGCTGTCGCATTGCACGATAGATCCGCTGTTGTGTTTGCAAGGAGAGGGATTAGCGAGAAGGATATAATAACTGGAGAATAATCTGCCTGACCTATTGAAGCTGTGCTTGAGTTTGACGTAGTGCCATCCTGATAACCGTCATTCGGTGTTACTGAGCATAGCCATGTATCATTGTAAGACGTCTCATTAAAGATTATTACTTTGGGAGTCCTGCCGGCTGCACCTGCAAGATAGTTTTGGTAGATCTGGTCACTTGAAAGAGAGCGGTTGTAGATTTTTATCTCATCTATTGTCCCGTTGAAATTATCTACCCTTGAAGTGAAGCTTCTTGCGCCTATAACCGCGTTTGTGCTCTCGCTTATTGTGCCGCTCGCTACAACAGTATTCTCAAGTGTACCATTTATGTAAATATCTATCCCGCCTGAATCAGCTGTTGCAACAATATGGTACCATCCATTTGCGTTTATCGTGCTTGTTGAATTTACTGCATAGCCATTGTAGTCGAACCTGGCTTTGTTTGAACCTGGGATATAGAGAGCCCAGCCGTCTCCGGCACCGTCCCTGTTGTCTATTATTGTCTTGTTTGTTGAGTTTAAACCTCTCTTATAAACCCAGGCCTCTACTGTAAATACGCTTGTTGAATAGAATGATCCGTCATTTATCGTGATGTATTTCGAGCTGTTGAAATCATATGCCCCGCCTACTCTTCCGGCGGTCCTGTTAAATGTTGCATTCACAACTGATCCGTTTTTTGCATATCCTGAATAGTCTACTGCGCTTCCGTTTGTCCCGGGAACCCCGGATACTGAACCGCCTTCAAAAGGCATGTATAAAAGCATTATTGATCTGTTGTTCTTGTACCAGTTCGTGATATTGATTACTTTATGGCTGTCTATATCTGCAACACTGCTCCAGTTGCATGTCAGGTTGCTTGTTATGTTTAGAGCTGAGGGGATTATTGATGGAGTGTTTTGTGTTGGGACGTTGTTGTAAATCAGGGTGCTTGCGTTTGTATAGTTGACTCCGTTATAAACAAGGTCATAAACTTCATACATATATTGGTAGCATGTTGCTGCAGTCAAAGTGTCTGAGTAAGGGCTTACTGGATTAAGGCTTCCTTCCTGGGACCAGCTTCCAAAAGATCCGCAGGTGTTGTCATCTGAGAGGCTTGCAGACCTTATCAATAACCTGGAATTTGAGCTGTTTAATCCCGCCCCTGCGTCAGTGCCGTTATAAAATGTTATTTGGGTATTAGAGCTAAATTCATTTGCATATCCAATAAAGCCTCCTGTAGGATCTGTAGTGTCGAGTGTTATTGTAAAAGTTGTTGTGTTCCTGTTGTGGGCATTGTCATAACAGGTAATAGTGACTGATGAACTGTAGACACTGCTTGTTGTAAAATTATAATTATAACTGTATGGTGAGCTTGTGTCATTTGTGCCGTTGCTTGTAGTTGCAGGATAAGAAATGTTCGCAATGCCTGAAAGCGCATCTGTAGCAGTCACATTGACTGTGAAGTTTCCTGACCCTAAAGAATTATAATAAACTGTGCTGCCTGAAATGTTTGCATATATTGAATATTCCTCAATTCTTGCTACGCTGCATGCGGATAATCCTACCGTGTCAATATAATAAGGCCCTGAATCAACAGATGTCGCCCCCCAATTTCCTGCATTGTCGCGGCTTTTTAGATGAACATAATTTGAATTGCCGTCAGGGAAAGTGCAGGTATGTGTTGTCTGGCTTTCTTCATAATCTTTTGAAGAGGTGTCAAGATCATTTGATGTCTGATTGCAGCCAGCGTCATATCCGTCAAGGCCGGACCTTACTGTCGCATTTTTGATTGTTGAATTGAAATTTGTAGAATTGTCATATGCTGTAATGTTATACCAGTAGATTGTTGCATTGTCTGTAGCTGTTGTCCAGCTGAAGTCTACTGATGAGTCATTGCTCCATAAGGTTGTTGCATGTGATGTAGATGCCAGGCTTGTCGCTTCATTAGGGATATTCGAGTCTGTTGCTGTTCCGTCTGTATAGTTGGTGTCTGAAAAATTTTGCCCACCCTGCTGGGTATATGTCCCTGTTTCTGTTGTTGACCTGAAGATGCCTTTTTTTATAAGGCCTGACTGCATATCATTAATTATTTCACGTTGCGATAAAGATCTGTTATATACACGGATTTCATCAATAGTCCCGTTTACGCTTAATGCTGAATCAGCTCGCCCTCCAAATGTAGTTACATTACCTGTATCTACCAAATCTCCTGATATACTGCTATTTGTCCCAACAAGAAGACCGTTAATATATAATTTGAGATGTGTTCCGTTGTAAGTAAAGGCAATATGATACCATTGATTACTAAGGGCTCCATCTGTACTATCGACAATACTGGAAACTCCTGCGCTGTTTGTTATATTTACCCTAAACATTTGGCTGTTAGTTGTCCCCTGCATCTGAACCTGGAATTCAGGGGTCGCCTTTTGCCCCATTATGACCTGGTTAGAGACTACTTCATTGAACCTTACCCAAAGCATTCCTGTACTAGAGTTCACAAAATCTAAATCCGTAGTAGTGTTTAGATATGCATTAGTTGTCCTGTTAACGTTTAATGCTTTTTCGAATAATCCGGTAGTATTCCATGTTACATTGACGAACCTGCCTGTATTTTTGTTTTTGCTAAAGTCTTTTGCTGTTGTTCCTGCACCATCTTCAAGAGGGTAATAAACCAAAAGGTCGGTATCTCCTTCGCTCCAATTCATGTCTACATAAGTTGAATAGTTAGTTACATTGAATATGGGCTTGAAAGGAGCTGTCCTGTCTGCTGTCAAGTTATAATTCCCGGAAGAATTTAGGCCTGTGCAATTAGGCTGCGATCCGTTGCTTATCGGCCTGATAAGGTAGAAATAAAAAGTGTTATCATTTAGGTTATTGTCTGCATAGCTTAAAGTGTTGTTCGTAACATTTGCCACTTCACTAAAGGTTATGTTGTCAGTGCTCCTTAAGATCTGGAACCTGCTCTCGCTGTCTGACGCATCTGACCATGTTAGATTTAAACCTCCAAGAGCTGTATCAAGTTTATAGGAATAATTGACTTTTATATCAAAAGCTGTAGGAGCTGTCAATGTTTTTGCAGCACAGTTGCCATCGCAAAAGCCGCTGCTGTCAACAAGGCAACTGTTGTCCATATAATCATCGCATGTTGTGGCTGACCCTGCCTCAAACTCGCACCTGAACATAGAATCATTGCAGAAGCTTGAGCCTCCGTGGCATGAGCCTGCTGAGAAGCATACTAAAGAATCTGTACCTAATCCAATTGCTGTCTGGTTGTCGCACAAATTTATGCACTCTGCATCATATGAGCATGCCGCACCATCTGCATTTGACCCGCCTGTACCGTATATCGGCCTGAGCCCTGTAAAAAGGAAAGCAAGAAGGCAAAAGAGCATCAAAAAGAAAAAATATTTTTTTACAATTGCTTTTTTATTTTGTACAATTTCAAGCAACAGCGAATAATAAAGTGAAAAATCGCTAGTAGATAATTTTCCGAAATTCTCGTTCACTTTCCGAAATAATTTTTTTATGCTCATTTGTATGTCAATTTAAGATAAGGCCTGCAATCATTTGCCCCGCTAGGATTGCTATCGCATTTGTCAAGCGATGCCATGCCATAATAGCAATTATAAGGGGAATTGGTCTCCTGTAAATCCTCGCCAAGCCAGTTTATGAAAACATTTGAATAATAGTTTGATTCAGCATTTCTTATAAGTAAAGTAGCATCTATGCAAGTCCATCCGTCAACATTTGGTATAAGCTTGAACGAGATAATGTCTGAACTTGAATTTCCGTTTCTTAAGTCTGAGCAGAAGCTCTCAGGACCATCTTTCAGATAATTCAGTACTGAAACTCCTGAGTTATAGTAAGAATATGCACAAACTTCTGCTGTTTCCCATGAAGAATCAAGGTTCAGTATGTCAAAGTCAAGCTGGGTCGTGAATGTGACTTTCTTATATATTGCGTTCTGCATAGGGCAGAATCTTTCTGCATCGCAGACATATGGCCTTTCGCAATATTCGCAGTCGCTGTTGTAATAAACGCTGTTTGTCAGGACATACTCTTTTTTCTCTGCTAAAATTGCTGCTGCTGCATAAACTCCGGAAGATTCCGTACTAAAAGAGATCTGTCCATCATTCATATCCGGCCTGATGCCTGTTTTTTCCCATCTTTTGCATGTATCATTTGTAAACTGGGTGCATCTCAGTATTGTATCTGCGTCCTTTGATTCAAGGTTCACAAAAGCAGGCTCTTTCAAATTGTCCAAAACTACAATACTTGTGCTTAATCTCTCATCTTCAGAGTTCTTGATATCAATATCTATGCCTGTGAGGTTTTCATTTGTAAATATTACAAAATTGTTTTCATCCTTTCCTACTTTGTATTCTTTAATATCATCGGCATAATGAAGAATTCTCATTCCGTTTTCAGTCAATGTCAGGTTAAAAGTCTCTAATTCGCTTAGGATAATAGGCGTTTCGGTAATATTAGCTTCAGTTATATTTTCAGAGATGTTTTCATAAACTTCAGTTTCATTTAAAGTTATATTTCCCAAAGGCTCATCTATTGATTCGTTAATTGTCTCGTTGATTGTCTCATTAATTATTGTATCATTTATTGCAATCTCTGTTTCGTTGAAAGTTACATTAAGTATTTCATCAATGGTCTCATTGAGAGTTGTATTTTCAATTGGCTCTTCTGTTATATTGGAGAAATCTAATGTGCTATTCAGGCTGGAATTAGTTTCATTTGAAATCGTTCCTTCTGTTTCATTAGCTAAAGAAATGTTCTCTTCTTCTATTCCAAAGAGATAAGTATATTCAATTGTAGTTAAGTTAAGCAATAAATTATCAAGCTCTATAATCAAGGTAATATTTTCAATTGAGTTTATTGAGCATGTTTCAAGGCAATAATTTTCAAATTTTGTTTCTGTTTCATCTATTGTCTCGTTAAAAATATCATCCATCTCTATTTCAAGGCTTGTCTCTGTTTCATTAGTTGTTTCGTTAGAAACATTGTTCATCTCTGTTTCAAAACTTATTTCTGTTTCATTAGATGTCTCATTAGAAACATCATCTATCTCTGTTTCAAGAATTGTCTCTGTTTTATTGGTTGTCTCGTTAGATAAGTCAGCAGTCTCTATTACCTCTATTTCAGGTTGTGAACCATTAGAATTAATCTCATCACCAACTAAGTCCTCTTCTTCAACAAAAATCTGCATTCCGGTTATTAAATTCCCGTTTTTACTTTTTATATCCTGGCTATCAATAACAATTGAATTGCCCAGGTAAATTTTTGCAGTGCCATCTCCTATGAAAGCGCCTGTAAGTCTGAGAGAAGTTATGTTACCTTTCAGAGAAAGGGAAATATTCCCGCTTGAATTGTATACCGAGGAAATGTTTAGTATTTCACTATTTTCTTCATAGATTAATTTCCCTGAGATGCTTATGTTCTCTAAGTTTGTAAGAGCCACCCCTAATATAAAAACAGCAATCAATAGCATGAATGTATGCGCTTCATTAACCCTAAATCCTCTCTTTTTTCCATGGGCTTTAGGTTTCAGGATCTCTTTTAGAGGGCTGTAATCATCCATTTTTACTACCCTCCTGCTTTTTTTTAGCCCTTTTGTAAACAGTCCATATTGTTCTGTCATCCCTGTTTAATGCTTCAGCGATTTCATGATAAGTCATTTCAAGCTCTGATTTCATATAGAAGACGACAGACTCCATGAAAGAAAGGTCGCGATTATTAAAGACAGATAGAGGTATATTTATCTCAGAGATATTTTTTTTTCCACTTTTTTTTTTAGAAATTTTTATACCCTTTTACCAAACTAGTTTAATACTTACAATGTAAGTATCTGGTATTTATATCTTTCTAAACACTTTTACTTACATTGTAAGTATTTGGTATTTATACTTTTCTGAAGGTTTTTACTTACATTGTAAGTAATAATATATAAACCTTTTGCTAGAAAATTATATAAATTAGGCTCTAATCCATGATGGATAAGCCTCGATAGCTTAGCAGGTTTTTTTCTGGGAACAGAAAAACTGTAGAGAGCGGCTGACTGTTAATCAGCAGGTCGTCAGTTCGAGAGGTTAAAAGATGAGTCTTTAACCCGATTTTCTGACTCGAGGCGTATTTTTTTCTTATCTGTTTTGAACGAAGTGAGAAACCTGAGCGATTAGTTCAGTATCCCGATCAAGCCTGATAAGACTTGGTGGCAGTCTGACTCGAGGCGCTTTTCTTTTAGATATGCTTTTTTATGCAGAATGCTTGAGCTATTCTCTTTTTGTTCGTGTGCTTGGCTAACAAAGTTAGACAACACACTATCCCCATGCATGCTGATAAGGATGCTGTTATATCATATCATTCTTATAGAAAAAGATGAGGAAGATTATTGCAAAGAAGATAGACATCCCCAAAACCATTGCAAATGCAAGAGGATGATGCTCGAACGGCAAATTTACGTTCATCCCGTAAAAGCTCGCTATCAATGTAGGGACAGATATAAGGATAGTAATAGAAGTCAAGAGCTTCATCACAATATTCAGGTTATTTGAGATCATCGACGCAAATGCGTCCATGAGGTTACTCATGATATTTGTATAGATTTTCGTCATTTCAATTGCCTGTGATGTTTCATCCTCTATCTGGCTCAAAAACTGCATTGCATTTTTTTTCTTATTGAATTTCGGAGTTTTAGCAATCTTGTTAAGCAGGATTTTATTGGATTCAAGCGATGTGTTGAAATACACAAGGGATTGCTCTATTCCTAGGAGTTTTGTAATCTCCTTGTTCTTCTGGCTTTTATATATCTGGTTTTCTAGATGGTCAATTGTCGTATTTATTTCGCTAAGGTAATTCAAATATAATTTTGAAGACATGAACATGAGCCTCATCAAAAGCTCATTTTTTGATGTGGCCATAAAGCGCTGTTTCATTCTGTCCACGACATCATTTTTGTGGAAGCATATAGTTATTATGAACTTGTCTGTAAGAATTATCCCTAAAGGGACTGTTGTATACCTCAAATCAGAAATTTTATTAGGTGTCCTTAGAATTATGAAAGTGTGATTGTTTTGCTCTTCAATTGTCGGCATCTCATCCTTATCCTGAAGAGAGAGAATTACTTCCTCCGGAAGGCTGATTATTTCATTGAGTTTACTTAACTCTTCGTTTGTAGGGTATATTACATTTACCCAGCAGTCTGGTTCAGGCTCATCTATTATTTCAAGTTTTGCCCCTGAATATCTTATTAGCTCAATCATACTAATGATAAAAGTGTGTTCAACTATTTAATACTAACCAAAAATCAAGCTCAGTAGAAAGTAAACGGGAAAAGCCAAATCCGAATGGCAGGCGGTGACTGGGGATGTGCCTTACGGGCTGTCACCGAAGGGCATTGCGAGTGAAGCGATCAATGACCGTCCTTGCCATTGAGAGGATTTGACGAAAAAAGTTAAATACTTTCTACTGAGCCCAAAAATCATCCAACCAGATTAAGGTCTACTACTGTTGTCGCTATTATGTTGAATAACATAATTACAGCAAGAGCAATCATGCAGTAGAGAAGTCCGCTTTTGTAGAAGTTTAGGCCTAATAGATGCTTTTCTTCCAAAGGATCATAGCCGCTCTGTATTGTGTTTAGCATTGTCGTCAAAAGATATGTTATCTGGACTATATAGATGCCTACTACAAACTGGAAATAATATGTTGGGATGCTGTCTTTAAACATCTGGAGTAGTCCTGCTCCCTGCGCTCCTCCGGCTGCTGTATCTTCTGACAATTTAGTTATCTGTGTGCTGAGTTTGTTCAATATTGTTGTGATTAAAGAAGTCAGGCCTATTACAATGCCTGCAATTAAGGGCGCCAAAAAATTTATCTGGGAGCTCATGCTGCTTGTAACTTCTGCTAATAAGTCTTTTAACCTTTCATCTACCCTGTGCATCTCTTTAATATAGCTCGAGATATTGATCAAAGCTTCAGATGCTACGTCAGGTCCTTTTTTTGTTCCCTCTACAAATACTTTCATGGAGCTCTCAATCAGAGCAGACGGGAATTTATTTATTGCCCCGTATTTTTTATCAAATATTGCTGCTTCAACTCCCATCCCCAGAGCTTCAATGTTGCTTGTGACAAGATCAAAGAATTTTCCTGCATTTGTATTTTGCGTCAAATCTGCAACTTTTCCAAACGCAATCTCTGCAGGTAGCCCGTCTCCGACCCTGTTTCCGAGCTGGAACAATGCAGATGCAAATTCCTGCTCAAGCTCCCTTGTCTTGTCCCTTATAGTTATCAGGTTCCTTGTTGATGTCTTATAGTAATAGCTTAAGCCAATTGCCATCCCAAAAGGGCACAGAAGGCTCAAAAGTGTAGAGCCAAGGCCGTATGGCCCGACAGGTTTTTTCAGGTCATCAAGCTTATATCCTAACAGGCTCACTTGTGCAGTTTTTGCTTCGTCATATGTTTTTATTGTCGCAAGTTTAAATTTCTTGTCCAATATCATATCAAAATTTTCAGTGTTTGAGGATGTTATTGCGCGGATTATCAGCGGGCTTATTGAGATTACAAAAAAGAAAAGTATGATTGCAAGAGCTATCCATTTTGGGTCTACAGTAAAGAGCTTTTTTCCGAAGGCTGCCACATCCACATTGATGAATTTTTTAAGTTCCGGGTTGATTTCAGTTATGTCCGCCTGACCATACCCTGAAGGTCTTGTAGATAAGATAACTTTCCCGTAATACCAAACGACAAGCGGCAAAAAAAGATTGTAGAGGAAAGCAATATGGTACCATCTCATATCTCCCATGAAGCTTACTACAAGAGGAAGGATGACAAGTCCGAGTATCGGAAGAATGACTCCGAGCATATGGAGAGATGTTATAGGCCCTTTTATATCCTGGGCATAATGGAGCATTTTTTCGTATGTCGCCTCAAGAATCAAGGATAAGGATTTTTCCAGTGATGTAAGCCTCTTTTTTTCGTTCGGCTCATAGAGAGAAGACTCGATAAGATGCATGCTCTCTACAAATTCCATGTTGTATTTCTTCCATTTGTCAAGGTAGTCATCAAGAGAATCTTTTACAGAATTGAATTTTGATGTCTCGACATTCCACAGGACTTTTTTGAAGTCTACTGCCAAAGGAGGAGTCAAATGGTCTGATGTAAATTTGATTGCAAGTTCAATATTTGAGGTGTGCCTCATGTATGATACTAGGTAGAATACAGACAAAACCATCTGGTTGCTGGATTTCAGGCGCCAATGGTTCGCAAGAAGCATGGGCAGGTTCCCCAACGGAATTATGATGACTAAACCAAAAAAGACAAAAATCCCCATCATGAAAGTTGTCCCCTCTCCTTTAAGGAGAAAAGTTGTTACTAAAAAAGAAATAATCATCCCTGTGATCATGAAAAACAAGGGGAATAGTATTGCAAAGGCAGCTGTTCCTCCCGGTGTAGTATTAAGATGGCATGTTTCTATTGCCTCAAGAAGTATAGCCTCTTTTTTCTGATCTGCCTTGATATTTAAGATATTTCCGCAGAAATTGCATGCTTTCTCATAATAAGAGAAGTGAGAAGGAAGTATCTCGTTTTTGAAATCAAGAAAGTCCTCTGATTCTACAGTATCCTGCATATGCTTCTGCGCAAAAGCCTTTATCTCTTTTTTTAGCTCTTCCTCATCAAATTTAGACATTCCTACCCCTTTTTTTACTGTAATCAAGGAAAGCTGGTTTAAAAGGGTTTCGATACAAAACTGAAGATTAAGGTACAAGAATGATTAAAATTTAGTATAGCGCGCTACGAGGGAGGGAATTCCTTATGGGAAACCCGAGTAGATTAAATCTGTTTTTAGATTTTATAGTAGCGTTGCCGATTGTGAATGTAATTATATCCATAAGAATAAACTTTTAATATTATTACTTAATCTATTGGAATATGGCAAACCTAAAAGAAAAATACGCATTACTAAAGAAAAAATACTCATTGCCTGATTATGGCGCATTGAATCAGGAATTCATGGTAGAAGACATAAGCATAGATACTGAACTTGTCCTTCAGAAAATCAGGCATACGATGACAGATAAGGTTGAATTCTTTGCAAAAATGCTGGAAAACAGGCTCCAGCCTGAAGGCTCTCTAGGCGATCTATATGAGGCACACAATGTTGACGACGATGAAAAAAATGATGCCTATGCTATATTCAAGAAGCTTATGTATGTAATAAGGTATTCATCCTTTGTGGCCCTGTCAAACAATGATGAGGACAATGCAAAATTCATAAAAGATGCCTTTGAGATATGGAATTCTGTAAAACCTGACCTGCAGGTGCATATAAAAAAGCTTCTTGACCTATGGAAAAAAGAAACAGACATAAAAGATGACCTTAGTTATTTAGGGTGAGTCAGATGAAACTTATTTTTTTAGGGCCTCCAGGAGCCGGAAAAGGGACGCAGGCAAAACTCATTTCTGAAAAATTTTCTGTGCCGCATATATCAACAGGTGATATCTTCAGGAAGAACATAAAAGAACAGACTTTGCTAGGCAAAAAAGCAGCTGAATATAATAACAAGGGATTGCTTGTCCCAGACAGCATAACAAATGCAATGGTAGAAAAAAGGCTGGAAGAAAAAGACTGCAAAAAAGGTTTTATCCTTGACGGTTATCCTAGGACAATCCCGCAGGCAGAGTTCCTTGAAAGCATACAGCAGATAGAGAAAGTGATAAATTTAGAACTTGTGGATAAAGAGATAATCAAAAGGATCTCAGGAAGGAGGACATGTAAAAATTGCCAATCGTCCTATAATATATTCTCTCTCAAGCCAAAGATTGATAATGTATGCGACAAATGCAATGGAGAGCTTGTGCAGAGGGAGGATGAAAAGCCTGAGATTGTGAGGAAAAGGCTTGAAGTCTATAAAAAACAGACAGAGCCTCTAATTGAATATTACAAGGGGAAAAATGACTTGTGCAATGTAGACGCATACCCGAAAATTGCTGACGTTACAAAACAGATTACTAGTTTAATAGAAAAGTTTAAATAATTCAGAACCAAAAACACGCTTAATGGAAGAAACCCGCAAAAAAGCCCTTATTTTTTTTGCAATTATCCTCGTTGCATTTGCAGTTGATATTATTGTCCCTTCTCTTATCGTGAAGATCATAGCAGAACTGGTCTACTTTATACTTGCCATAGTTGAGATTGTCTTCTCTATAAAACTCATTAAGAAAAAAGATTATTATGTGGGGATTACACTCCTTGTTTTGTCCTGCCTGATTATTTTAATGCTCCTTGTAGCATTTTTTGTAGGATTCATAATAGGAATTTTACAGGCAGTGAATAACGCTGATACTCTTCCCCTTTAAAGGATCATTTAGAGAATATAGATTTTACTGCGATTGTCGCATAGCTGCCTTTCCCTAACTCAAAATTTAGGGTGCTTCTTTTCATGCCCGGATTTAATTCATCATTCTCAGGCTTACTTATCAAAAGGCTCTTTACTTCTGCAATCAGGTTTCGTTTCCCTCCAAAAGGAGTTATATCCGGAAGCTGCCTGACAATAAAATCCCTGAGTGTCAGGGTGTTTTTCTCAAGGATAATTTTGTAGATATTTTTTATTCCTTCATCATCAAACTCTGTATCAAATGATAAGAGTGGGATTTCCAGATTTTTTATTTTTCCGTATGGAAATGCAAATTCCCCATATCTATATCCTATTTTCGCATATTTTTTTGATTTCATTTGTACATACTTCATAGCTGCTTCATTCCACAGAAAGCTCTGGACCGCATGGATGTAGAGATTAAGTGTCTTGAAAGGGACTTTCTTTATCGCATTTGTGTAATCATTCGGGTTTTTCTCAAGGTGTTTTTTTGTATCAGGATAATCTATCAGAGTTGCTGCATTCTTGAAATCTCTTTTTATTATCGATAATCCGATCTCAAGATTATGCTTTCCGAATCTCTGCTCATCAAAATAATTAATGATCTGCGAAATAGGTTCTGGTTTTTTTATTATGTTCCTTACAACTATTGTAAATCTGTTTCCTGACAGATCCCCAAGCGAGATAGGCTTGTCACCATAACCTATAAGATTTATCTTAAAATCATTGAAATCATGGTTATTTATCTTCCCTTTTACCGAAAAAGATTGTTTTGTCAATGCATGCCTGTCCTTGTTGCCTGCTATCCCGAAGTATTTTCTTTTTAGCCTGAAAAAATCAGCTATCTTTAAGACTGCTTTTTCTGTGTCAATGTCTTTTTTTTCAAGGAGATAATAACTGAATTCACCGCTGCCTTTAATCTCAATATTTGGGATCTCTTCAACAATAAAATCTTCAGGGAGTTCTTTAATTTTATACATGACAATTGAGAAAATCAAATGCAGATATAAATTATTATCTAAGTTACTGGAGTTGTGTAGATTTCAAAAAAGTGTTTTTCTTGACGCAGATGTGCCGAGGGAAGGCTCCTGCGGAGCAATAAAAATACATTGCATTTTTAGTGTGCTCAGAAATCTTAGATTTCTGACATGGCACATAGGGCATTTTCGATAGAAAATGACCGTCTGCCGTCAGGAAAGAAAAACACATAAACAAAAAATGCACAACAGTCTAAGTTATCTAGTGAATTTCTTAAGATATTATCTTAAAGCATTTCTTAAGTATGCTAATGCTGCTTATTATAGCTAGAAATCCAGGCAAAAAACTTCTCGAATAAGTTTTTATTTTCTCCTGTATATGAATTGGTAACTCCCGGAAACATCCTTTCAAGATATGAAAATGCTGCCTTCTCTTTTTCTGCTTGCGTATCTGTCTTTTGCTTCAGTTTGGTTGTGCTGTTCAAGAGCGTTGCATTTCTCATCACATCAAAGTCAAGGTGAGCATCAGCATGTTTTTCATGGGAATCTGTCTTTAGGTTCTGCATGAACGTTGTTTTGGGCGGAGATAGCCTTGTTATTGAGTGAACGTCCATATCAAAGATTGTCTCAAACCTGTGGTGCTCAGGACTAAACTCAGAAGTGTTCATGACCTGTTTTATTGAATATTTTCCGTTTGTAAGATAATCATTGAGCATGTCTTTTTTTGTGTTGAATGCAAGGTAGAGCTCTGCATATTTTAGCCTGTCATCCAGGGCTTTTATTGCCTGCTCATATGTAACAGATTCCCTAAGTCCGTTTGCAAGAACACTATCCTCAAATACTGCTTCTACCCAATTAGCAAAATGATTGTTATTGTTGTCTGCATAGGAGCTGTAAAAATTGCCTCCTTTTTCAGTGATGGCTACCTTTAATTGAACTAAATTTTTTATCTCGCCGAAATCCGTATAGAATCCTTTTCCTTCTGGCGCATCTGACAAAAGCCTGCTAAATCCGCTTTCCATGCAGGAAATTATACTGCTTTGCTTATTAAACTTATCGATATTTTCTTTTAAATACAAATATTTTTTCAGAAGAATATATTTTATCAAAGCTATTTATCCTGCTATCTAGAGTTGATTTGGATTTTTCAAATAATGGTAAACGCAATGTTTCTTCTATCGGGCCAAGGACCACAAAATCAAAATTCACAGGATTGCATCCGTTTCCAACCATATGTCTTACAGGATAATTCCCATGCATAGAGTAATAAGGGAGGTTGACATCATTTAACTCTCTTGATTCTGCAATAATGCACACTGTACTATTAGGGAAATTATTCAGGGGCAATAACATTGAATTGAAATCCGGAATATCAGCACTTTCAGTCTGGAATATCGCACTAAAAGAAAAAACGTATTGCACTATTCCAAACATAATAATTAAGCAACATATCATAATCTTAATATTCTTTGATTTTAATATGTTAAAAACAGAGGCAGAAAAAAGAGACATGAAGATATATACAGGGGCGATATACCTTAGGTCCTTGTTTGGCATCAGTGTAAATAAAACGTAAATAAATAAGATATTAATAAATAAAACTTGCCCATAGTTATTTCCTTTTTTAGGGTTTTTATTTTGAGAAAGTAGATAATGCAAAACTGAGAGTATGAATAAGAGGAAATAAAAAATAGAATATCCCTCAATTAGAGGAGTCAAGTAATAAAATATCCCGCTTAATGTCATGAAAGCAGGATCTCCTTCTCTTACTCCGTTTTCTGAAGTTTTTACAAAATCATTTATCAGGGTTGATACTTTATCTGGGGTGTACCACAAAGACATAATTAACAGAGCTGATATTAATGCAGATACTATGTTTGAAAAAAATTTCTTATATTTAAAAAGAGAAAATGAAACAGATATTGGGATTAAGAGATAAATGAAATAGCTCCATTTTGTAAGCATCCCAAGGCCAAAAACAACTCCGAAGGATATTGAATAATTTAATTTTTTGAAGTTTTCGCTATATAATAATAGACAAAGACCTAAAGAAACCATTGCTGATAAAGAGAAATCAATCAGGTATTTTCCCATTAATTCCGTATAAAGAGGCACAGTAGAAATCAAGAATGACAACAATAAACCTGTAATTTCATTGTAAAGCTTTTTTCCGATTAAAAAAGTGCTTATCACTAGTATTATAATAAAAACAATGTTTGAAAGTATTGAAACTTTGTAGCCTGTTCCAAAAAAGAAATAGAAAGGTGATGCCAGGAGATGAAAAAAATGCGGATATCTATTATTTGCATATGCAAATATAGGATATCTTTGCTCTAATTCAAGAGTGCTTGGGCTTGTTTGCCCTGAGATTTGATTATAGATATTCAGGCTTATCATTGCATGCCATGATTCGTCCCATGCAGGTTTAGGATTGCTTTTATTCACCCAGAATATAAGTTGCATGCTTTGGAGTAATATTATAATTGATAAAAAGAAGAATACTGATTTTTTATTCATTAAATCAGGAATATTTTGTGCTTTTTAATGTTTGAGAATCTTGATGAATACATATATAGTATATTGCCATCTTATAGGTTTGGTTTTATTTTTTTACAAAATACCATATTAAAATGATTGTTAGAACTAAAATTAGTATTATTAAAACATAAGTTAATATATTTCCTCTATTGCTTTCTGTTGTGGGAATATTTGCATCACCTGTGCCCTCTAATTTGCTTTTTGAAATAGCATCTACATTTATATTGTGCTCGTTTGCTGTTTCATTGATTTCAGATGGGCTATCCAGTTTTATACTGAAGGTGCAATCGGGATCACTATCACATTTATGGTCACAAATTCCGTCATTTGTATAAATACATTTTTTGATGCAGTCATTGCAGTAATATTGGTTTTCATTTTCCTGCTGGCATATATTGTCATAGTTGCAAAGGTTTACTGAAAATATGTTATCAGATTTGTATCTTACTGTGAAATTAACTTTCCCTGGATCGGCTTTCCCGAATTTCCAATGATATAGAGTATCATTTACTTTTTCATATCCGGAAGGCAAAGAACTCAAATAATTTTCAGTGATAATATAATAATCCACTTCATCATACTGTGTAAAAACTTGTTCCTGGAAAAAATAACCGCTTACATCTAATGAAAAAGTAAGTTTCTTTGTGATATTTCCCGGCGTGTCAAGGTTGGCAATCTCATATTCAGGGGCAATTAGGCTTTTTAAATTGGTGCTGTAAATGAAAAATTCTTTGTCTTCATCAAAATCAAATAACCCTGCAGCATATTTGTCCTTAACTTTCTGGCTCATCGAGGGGTTTAATTCCTTCATGTAAATTACATCAGCTTTATTGTTGTTAATCTTAATATAATATGTATATTTCCTTTTCATATCCAATTTCAGATCTTCAAGGGGAAACTCCGCAATTGTGCTTCCTGTTATTGAAAACGGCGATGAAGTTTGCTTAGATTTCATATAATTATCATATTCAGATTTTCGGATTATCCTGTAATCAAAATAGTCATATTTTTCTCTAAGCAAATCTCCGCACATAGTGCCGTAGTAATCAAACCTATCGCCATTCTCGCCAGGCTCCAGATAATGCTTGCCTATTTGCGCATTATTGATGACAACTGCTTTAACCGGTACTCCGTTATCTTCATAGTCAACCATGCATTCACTTTCCCCTAAACATGCTTCAATATATACGCAAGGGAAGTCATAATGTCCCCAGAAAGTGTCTGCAGTATAATATGTTCCATCAACATAAACTTCATTTGTAGCGTGCAAAAATCCGTTCATGATTTGCAAATTCACTTCTCTTGCCGGGAGGCAGTACGAATTTAAAAATGATGACGATAGGTCCGCATATGCTGCGCAAGAGCCCTCACCAGTATTAAGTAGATCATAATCAGTTTTCCTGACATATTCTGGCCCGGATTCCATATAATACCTCAGCGTTTCAGTCGCCTTGTAAAAAATTTCCTTTTCATCGCATACATTTATGACATTCCCCTTATCGTCTTCTTTTAAGCATTCACATATATCATATGAATGGGAATACATCCTTAGTTCAGGCTCAAATGGATGCAATTCAGAATAAAACCCATGGTTAACTTTCTTGCTCATGCCGCATGTATCTATCAGCAAACCTTTTTCTGGCGTCCCTTCCCAAATATATTTTATTTTCCAAGGAAGGTACATTTTTTCAAGCATATAAGAACATGAATTAATGCACTCTCCAATGCAGCAATGATCAGCATCACTAGATTTCCCAAAATCATTCTCTGGAAGGCAGCCGTACTGGCATATATTCCCGGTTACAGTGCTTGAGTCAATTTTTTTATAAAAATACGGCGAATTTACATTTGTTGAAACACATTCTGAGCAGCTTAAGCCATCACACTGGATTTTATTGTTTGTACAGCCAGGTATTTGCTCGCACGAGCACCCGACATAATCAGGGTATTTTAGATAAAGAGGAGAGTCTACTGTTACTGATATTTCATCAATGGGGGTTGGCATTTTGATCTTCCATCCGTTCACATGAACTAAATCATCATCGCATTTATCAGCTTCATCAGGCACTCCATCCATGTCAAAATCGTTTTCAAATCCTATCCAATTTTCTTCTGTCCAAAAACCATTTGCACACGTATATTTTCTAAGGCCACTACCAAAATATGACGTGGGTGGATCCTTTTCATTACAAAAGATCCAATCCCCGTTCAAGCATAGTTTTTGATATCCGTCTGCTGTATAAATTCCTTGTTCGAAGCTTACGCCTCCTTTAGCACATTTATTTTTGCCAAGTGGAGAGGAATAGCATGCATACATGTCTGTTCCAAGATAATTAGAATGTGCTAAACGGTAATCTAGTTTGCATACCTTCCAGGTATAGCTTTGGCTTCTTGAATCAAATTCGCAATAATACTCACATTTTCCGTCAGTGACATGATATTCTTGTGCATCACATTTTTTAACAACATTATCAATAATTATTTCATTTGTTTTTGGGTCATCTGAACAAGGATATTTTGATTTGGGCACCCAACCGTCTTCGCCTTCACAATAAAAATCTCCAACAACAATCCCTGTGGTTTCTTCTTCATAGCAACTATATTGTTTATTATCTATACATGCCCAATGTTTTTCATCTTTGTGTATTCCAGGTTCATGACATATAGAACCGCCAATGCAATTATCAGGATTCGGGCAATATCCAAAATATGTAGTTATTAATTCATCAGGCAATCTTATTGTGTCACTTGTTATAGGGTATTTGCATTCATCACAATAGCTCCACTTGTATTCACCACAATACAAAGAATTCCCTTCATGATTGCCTAAGGGAATCTTTTGAAGCGAATCGCAAGAATATATAGCAGATTGGCATAGAAGTCTATCATTAATTAATTCCCCATTGTTGTAGCATTTTCCATTGTATAAGCATCCATTATCGCAGCATCTGCCAAAGCTTTCCTGCGCGGTTAAACTTGGAAAGGATATAATTTTTTCATCGCAATATTCAACCCAAGAAAACCCCTCAGAGCAAACAAATGTAACTTCCTCCCCTTCAAGTTCCATATTTATGCTTTGAGTCAAACGTTCTTGATTGCAAACATGCAAAATATCGTCTTTACATAGATGTTGGTTGTTTGGCACTAGTCCGTCCCTTGTGCAGGCCTTTTTCCATTTATAAGCTCCCTCCCATGAACAAATAAAGGTTTCTTCTTTATTAGTTAATACAAGATTAATTGTTATACCTCGTGAAGCCTGATTGCACTGATACCAATCGCCGTCATGGCAGAGGGATTCTGTACCTCCGTGGGGTAGCCCTTCGTTAAAAATATTTGCTTGATTATAATCCCAATCTAAGACTGGATTATGAACACAGCTCTTCTCATTGAAGCTAACACCTTCCGGAAGGCACATAGAGTAGATAGGCTCATTTTCCACGTAATAAAACTTTGATTCTGCAAATGATTTACAAGGATACCAACCGTACTGACCTCTTTTTAAAGTGCAGAATAATTTTTCTCCGCTTGCTAAAATATAGTTATATCCCTCAGTAGCTTGATTGCACGAATACCAGTTCCCTATAAGGCAAAGAGATTCGCTGCTTGGGCCATATGTTCCCTCAAGAAATATGCTCCCCTCATTATACGGGCAGATCTGATCCTTTTGGCAATGAACACATTTTTCAGAAGGGACATTAACCCCTAAAGGTAGGCACATTTTCAGTTCATAAAAAGAATTTGCCGATTCGTAGAAGATTGTGGTTTTTTGGCTCGTACAATCGCTTTGTGAAAATACAAAGGGCATTAATACTATTATAAATAGGGATAAAATCCATTTCATCCACAAAACCCGACTGCTTTCATGTCTATAGCGTAATTGAACTCTAATGTCTTAGGCTTATTAAAATACTTAATATTTTTAAATTGCACTAATTTCTGGTAGTTTATCTGGCCTGATATGCCGTTACCGGAGTATAGGTCACAGTTGTCATTCAAGAAATAGCTCTTGGGCTGCTCTTTTTGTATATTACTGAAAAGCAATGTGGCTCTATCAAATATTTCTTTAAACCTGACATCTATCTTCTGCTCGAACTGAGGCACAACGTATTCCTCATTTTTGTCAAATAGGACCAACGGGTAGAGCGCAATCACAGAAATGCTCTTATCATTTATAGTCGATGTCACCGATGCACTCGGCGGAGAATTGATTTCATATCCCTGTTTATAAAGTTCAGGAATTATTGAGTCGAAACAGTCTGGAAATTCAGATTCTACAAACTTAGACAGCCTAGTTTCCACCTCCTTCAATGTTGGATTGTATACCTTGCCGTCTTTTGCCCAGTAAGCTATATTACAACCGCACCTCATATCAAAGAGGAAAGGGGCTCCTTCTGCCTCAACATCTATATATCCTCCCTGCGGACCAAGATGCTCAAAAATGGCTTTTTCTATACTATTCTTGAGGCATTTGTTCCCAAAAAACCTCAGGCTCTCAGCCTGCCTCCCAAGAACAGAGATATCGTTGTTTGAATCAACAAGGCCGAGACTATATGAATAGGAAAGATAAATAATCACGCCAAGCAGGACGATTGCGAATATGCCTGCAGCAAAAAACAGACTCACTTGCCCTTTACTCATCATTTCAGATTAATGTGATAACTAACTTAAATATATTTCCAAAAACCATTAAGCAAAATTTATATATGATAACCCTTTAAAAAAGCACATGAACCCTATCGTAAAAAAAGATATTCTGAATGTCCTTAATGACTCAATAGAAATCGTGAATAAAGGGGAATTATTCAGGCTAAGGGAACTATCAGACCATGTAATACATAATGCATCTGTCTTCCAAGATAAAGATTCTATAACTGTTGCTGTTACAGTCTATGCATTGTCAAAGCTCTACAAGCGCCCTGAAGACGTGGACAGGTTTTTGCTGCCTCACCTGGAAAATGCAAGGGGCCTCCTAGAATCTGGAAAAGATGATGAGTATGAAAAAGAAATCAAGCTCATAATAAAAGATGTAAGCCAAAAGGACGAAAAAACAAAGTTCTACATCCAGGAGGTTCTGGAATTGGCACAGATAAAGAAAGCGTCAAAGATGTTCGAACATGGCATATCTATGGGCCAGGTCGCTGATGCCTTGGGCATATCCATATGGGATATAATGGACTATGTGGGAAAGACAACCATTGTCGATCAGTTCGGCTATAAGACAAATGTCACAAAAAAATTGCAGTTTACAAGAGAATTGTTTCCAAAATGAATTAAAATGAAGGCACTTATATTTGATACCGGGCCGCTAATAAGTTTGGCCATGAATAACCTTTTATGGCTGCTAAAACCTCTGAAAGAGAGGTTCAAAGGAGAGTTTTTGATTTCTGAATCAGTGAAAAAAGAATGTGTCGATAAGCCTCTTACCAGCAAGAAATTCAAGTATGAAGCAATACAGATATTCAAGCTTATACAAGAAGGGGTTATAAAAGTATTTCACGAAGAAAAGCTCACAACTTCAGCCATGAGTCTTTTGGAGCTTTCTAATTCTTTATTTAAGGCTCAGAATAATTATGTGAAGATTGTCCAGTTTGCTGAAATCGAATCTGTGATACTTACAAAGATGCTAAATGCCAATGCTGTTGTCATTGATGAATTCATAACAAGGACCTTGATTGAAAACCCTGTCTCTGCCCAGGAAAGGTTAGAAAATAAGCTCCACATGAAAGTTGATACTGACAAGGATAACCTTTTAAGGTTTAAAGAAGAGACCAGCGGAATTAAGGTTATAAGGTCTGTTGAGCTTGTCACTGTGTCATATGAATTGGGATTTTTTAAGGAATATTACTTGAACATGCCGCACCCGAAAAAGACGCTCCTCGAAGGCCTCCTATGGGCAATCAAGCTGAACGGGTGCTCTGTTTCAGAAAAAGAGATAAGAGAAATTATGAAGCTGGAGAAGTTTTGAGAGAAAAAAATATCAATACTTTCCCTCGGATTCTTTCAAAAATTATATAAACTCTTGATGTTAAATTGCATTTATGGATATTTTCAGCCTAAGAAGAGATATAAAAGATATTAGGCGCCTAGAAAAAATCCTTTCTGTTCTAAGTGAAGAAGGCCTGCATTATTTTGCTAGCGCAATAAAAGGAAAACTTGCTAGAGAGAAAAAGTTTGAATCTTTTTCTCCGGGAAAAGCCAGGACAGTTTTAGAAAAATTAGGCCCGACATTCATAAAACTTGGACAATTGCTTTCGCTCAGGCCTGACCTTATACCTCATGAATACTGCGAAGAATTCAAGAAACTCCAGGACAATGTCCCTTCTTTTTCCCATCAGGAAGCAAAACAGATAATAGAAAATGACCTGGAAAAGCCGCTAAGTAAACTATTCAAGGATTTTGAAGAAGAACCGTTTTCAGCCGCATCTATAAGCCAGGTCCATATGGCAACTCTTATTACAGGAGAAAAAGTTGTTGTAAAGATTCAAAGGCCAAACATTGTGCAGGTGATGGAAGCTGACATTGATATAATGTTATATCTTGCCTCGGTTTTGGCAAAGCATGACGGGCTCAAAAGCTTAAACCTTGTTTCTATTGTCGAAGAATTCAGGGAATATACCATGCGTGAACTCGATTTCAGGTTTGAGCTTAGGAATATAGAGAAGTTTTATTCGTATTTTAAAGACTGGAAAGATGTAAAAATACCTAAGCCATATCTGGAATATTCCGGAAAGAAAGTTCTGGTCATGGAATATATTGACGGAATAAAGCTAACTGATGTTGAAAAAGTAAAAAAAGCAGGTTATGCTCCATCTAAAATTGCAGAGATAGGGTTTAAGGCTGTAATTTACCAGATATTTGATCTTGGGATATTTCATGCTGACCCGCATCCTGCCAACCTTATAATAGTAAAGCCATCCAGGTTAGTTTTCATTGATTTCGGCATTGTTGGGTTTGTTGACAAGGAGATTCAGGAGAATATATTAAAGACTGTTACACTTCTGATAAATAAGGATGTAAAATCCGCGATAAAGTATTTCTTAAGAATATGCACACTGACAGAAGAGTCAGATGTCAAATCATTCATCAAAGAGTCTGAAATTCTGGGATCGGATTGGCACGGAACAACTTTTAGAGAGATGCGCTTTACAACTCTTGTATACGAGATAATCAGATCTGCCGGAAAAAACAGAGTAAATGTGCCTTCAAGTGTAGTCCTTATAGCAAAGTCCCTCCTTACAATAGAAGGCACAGGATTCATCTATGATCCTGACTTTAACATTACAGAAAAGATAATGCCGATTCTAACCAAGATAATACTTAAAAAATTCTCCCCTGAAAAATTGATTTACGGAGGAAAGAAGGCTGCATGGGACATTGAAACTTTTTTAGCTGACCTTCCTGAAAAAGCTGAAGGGATAATCCAAAAGCTTGAAGACGGGGAAATAAAAGTAAAGCTTGAGAGAAACGAGATTAGAAATATTGAGAGCACGATGGACAGGAACTCTACAAAAAGATCATTGTCCATGATTATAGCATCCTTAATAATCGGCTCTGCAATATTTTCCCAGGTTGAAAACCAGCCTGTTATACTTAATCAAAAGATTTATATTTGGTGGTTTCTAATAGCTATAATATTTTTAATTTCCCTTATAGGGATGTTTTTCGGCGATCTTAAATATAGAGAATAGGGAGGAAAAAATGGAAAAACTGATTACAAAAGCAGTCCAGATAGGATTAGGTATAGCTGACCTAACCAGAGAAGAGGTTGAAAAATTCGTCGATGAATTTTCAAAGAAGAATAAATCAAACACAAAAGAAGGAAGAAAACTTGTTGACAGGCTTATAAAAGACGGAGAAGCTGCAAAAAAGAAACTTGAGGAAAAAGTAGAAGAGAAAGTAAAATCTGCTTTGAAAAAAATGCCTGTTGCAACCAAAGCTGATATTGAGAGGCTTGAAAAAAAGATAGATGCATTTAAGAAAAAGAGATAGACTTTAGACGTAAAAACAAAACATTTATATACCTGCTCTCCTCTAGTAATAGACGGTGGGGAAGATGTTAATCAGAAATGTATACTGGTTTATTCTCTACCAAAAATACGGAGGTTAAAAAATGGCTGAAAAAGTTACTAAAGTAGGTGTTAAGAAACAAGACGGCTATCTCTACTTTGTTGACAAGCAGGGAGATGTCTCTAGGGCAAAAATGTCAAGAGGCGGAAGAAAGAAAGGCAAGCAAAAAGCAGAGAAAGTTGCTAAAGCCGGTGTCAAAAAAGAAAAAGGCTACTTGTACTTTGTCGACAGGAATGGAGACGTATCAAGGGCCAAGATGGCAAGAGGAAGGAAGTAAATCCTTTCTTTTTTTCTATATTTTTTTCTAAAATTATAAATATGCGTGAATTTTCATTGAGCTTATGGGCTTCTTTGATTTCTTCAGGAATCTTCTCAATCCGAAATTCGAGATCTATTTAGACAACGGCCGCCCATCAAGAGAGGATGTGCTTTCCCTCATCCAGGAACTGCACCAAAGACTAAAGGAGCTAGAAAAAAGATTTGACAGCAAGAAATATGCTGAACTGCGAAGGCTTGGCAAAACCATATCAGACATTTTCATCAGGCATGGCGATACAGAAGCATACGAACATTTCAAGAACTGGAGCGGCTATGACAGTTTCATGCAGGGCGAAAAAAAGGACAAGCTTCATTATTTTCACCAATATTTCGATAGCGCGGATGTTTTTGTTGACCACATAAGGAAAGACAGGTATTATCCGTGAGCATTCAAATCCGGATTTTGCAGTCAGATGGAGTATAAAGTCTGAGAAATAAATGAAGTAAATTATCTCCTATTTCTCTAATTTTTTTTTCATCATGGTTTCTCGAAAAAATAAAATGATATAATTATATGCTTCGCACATACTATAGCAGTTTTCCCAGATCTGCAGATGGTACTTCTGATTATCTTAAGCGCAGAAGTTACAAGATTTATATCGCTCGCATGCCTTTACTCATCCAAAATGCGATCAAAACATTCTATAAACTTCCTACAGGAAAGAAAAAATTTCTAATTATTCAAATCATTGTAAAAACTGACGTCATAAAATGTTTGTCCCTGGTTAGAATTGAGTGGAAGCATCTGAACTTGAATAATATCTCTTCCACCAAATGAATTACATTTATTAAAGAGGTCAATTAACATGTAATTGCCGCATGAAACGTCTTGAACAGGATTATCGTAGTCAAATTCACAAAAATCAAGTGCCTGTCCATTTAAGAACTGCAATGCTATTCTAACATATTTTGTGCTGCCGCAGCCCAGATGAATATTCATTTTTAATCCATCATCCAGCTTCATGGGTTGATTAAAATTAAAGATAAGCGGAGTTAATACAGCAGGGATATATGCAGTGCCTATGTTTCTGCCATTTGGCAGTTCGTCATTCAAGTTGCCGCAGGGAGCATCAACTTGGTAGTTAAAGCAAGAAAATTCGTAAGGAATTGGTGTTGCAGGCAATAAGAGCAATGATGGGTTGGCATTATCAATTGTAGGGGATTCAACGTCCGGCAATCCTAAATTGCCATCAAAATAAAAGCTTACATCTGAAATTAAATTATAGCCATTGTTATTTCCGGTTGGTTTAAAATTGACAGACAAAATATCAGTCCATATTCCTTCATATTGTTTGCATTTTTCATATAGGTCAATTAGCATAAAAGAATTTGAATCAGATAGTTGCTCAACATTTACATAATTGAAGTGGCAGACATAATCACTATCGCTATATCCATAACCGAATCTAACATCGATATCAGCAGCTGTCGAATAATAATTGTGGTCCATCACAACAAGCATCTTAAGCCCTTTCTTAAATTTTATAGGTGGGTTGAATTCAAATAAGAGATTGGGGTTTGGATAATTGGTATCCCAATAATCAGTGCTAATGTCCCTTCCTGTAACTGTAGTATCTGAAACTAGCGGGCATCCACCACCATTGCCTTGGCAACTGACAGAATAAGGGATACTTTCATAAGGCAAAATAAGGGAGTTCGGGTCATTACTATCAACAGTTGGCTTAGTTTGCCCTGTGTTTCCATCACCACCAGATGCCTGCGCATCTGGATCAGCTTCTCCTAAATCAGGAGCATTTTGCAATACATTTTGATAACAGGTCGGAATAAGGGATTGATCTGAAATTTTGTTGCAGCAGCTCTGCCTGTTCTGAGTATCTTCAATAGGGATATAGGCGCATTCTTGAAAAAGACAAGAATCAATTTCTTGCTGAGAGCCTAATTCAATGCATCTATTAGCATGGTGCTTCTTGATATAGTTGACGTACCCCTCGTCTAATATTTCATAGATAAACTTCCTTTGGACAGGATTATACTTGAGAATGTCCTCACCGGAGGTATAACCTGAGCTAAGAACGTCACCGCTATTCCATGCCTTGTAGTAGTTTTTGCACCCGAAATAATAAGGATAGCAACCGATTTTTTCTTCACTTGTAATCCACCTACCATACACTTCAGACTTCCATAATGGGCAAGGCAATTCATTTATTGACATTGGGTTATTAGGTATCTCTGCAATATAGATATCATTTGAAAAGTGAATGGAATTTGAGTCCTCAACACAATTAGGGGAGGCCGGATCAACAGTACTAAATGATGCGTGACTAAAGTCAAACGTGTGGCCAAGTTCGTGCAGGGTGTTAAACATAAAATGGTTAATATCGGCACTAGATCCCGGGGAAAGTCCTAATATTCCACTTCCGAAAATTTCAACTGTTGATTTGGAGACATCTCCTTCAAGTATAATGTTGGCACCGCCACCATCTCCCCCATCGGTAGGAAATAAATGAAGATAAACAACGTTCGGATTATTCTTGATCCTGCATGTATCGCTCAATCTCCATGTAGTTTTCCTGTCAAAGCACAAATCCAGTAAATTATCGTCAGTCTTATCCAGATCCCCATACTCTTTTTCGAGGCTCCATAAATAAGTAATGGTATATTTGTTCTGGTTGCTTGCAAATGGCTCAAGCTTTGCCAATTCTGCCGCAAAATAAGTTACAACATCCTCAAAAGTCCTTTGTGGAAGTGACGAAATGGTGGGGTTAAAATTGCATGGAGTGACAATTATTTGAAGGTTAAGCGGGCCAGTAACTCCCCCAAGCCCTCCTGCGTTCATGCACTTATTCAAGGATGGGTCACTATTGCACCACATGTTTGTTATGTCTTCCGCCACTCCAAGCCTCTCAGGCGCCTGACAATTTGCTGTCCCGATTTCATCACTTTCGCATATATCGCAATTATATGGGGTGCTATCATCAAAATCCTGGATATCCATTACTCCATCGGCATCCGTATCTGTACAATCAATAGTTTGTGTAAATGTTACACTCGAATCACATATCCCTGTTTTGCATCTTATCCCTTCTCCTTCGTCAATGCATATACCATCATACACTGATAAGTAATTTATCCACGAATCAAGAGGAAGGCCATTGTTGTGCTCCAGATCCTCGCACTGATCGACCGGACACGTGCTGCCGCATACATCTCCAGTCTTATAATTATTAATAACACACTCGTCTGAATTGTCTGTAGGATTAGCGACAGATATATAGACATTCGAATCTTCATTAGAACTTGGACCACAGCCATTTAAAACTACAAGGAAAAACAAGAGACTAAAGATTACTTTGTTAAATTTTTGTCTAAATGTCATTGCAATACCCTATCACTGTCATGTTTCTCAATGCAAAATTCAATGTCAGCACTTTTTGTCTCTCCTTAAAATAGGGCTCATAATCTATTATTGAGATTATCTGTACTTTATTTAAAGGTTGCCCTATAAAAGTTATAGGCAATATCCTTGAGACTTCATTTATTTGGAAATGATCACAAATCTTTGAGATAGAAAACAGATTATTGCTATCCACAATATTTTTTATCAATAGGTATGCGGCATTTAATGACTTCCCAAAATTATTGTTGAGCTCTATATTAAAGGAAGATACTTTTCCTGACGTATCTGCTGCTTTCACTTCAATTGGAAGGTATAAACTTATCTTTACGTCCTCATCGTCAATGATTGCTATCAGGTCAGCACTCTGAAAATCAACAATATAGCCTTCACTGACATAATCCGGAAGGCAGTCTATGGTCTTCTCGAAAATATACTCTGAAAGCTCCTTCTCAATTTCCTCGAGGGATGGGCTTATATCCCTTTTCCCATTGTTCCAGTACAGTATCTTAAAATCCTTGTACTCTATTGAATCACGTCCATCTTTGTCAATCATGCCTCCCTGAGCTGCTATCTTGTAAAGCCCTGGTTCCCCCGCTTCCTGCATGCATTGTTCGACCGTGTTTTTCACAATTTCCAACTTCTGGTTGAATGTCATCAGGTCATTACTTCCCAAGCTTCCCTCTTGGCTCGCGCTCATCCAGAAAGTGAGAAGTCCGAGCATTATTACTATTGTTAGGCCTATTATCATGAATGATGATGCCTGGCCTTTGTTACACATATTTTTGAACTTATTTTTATGGTATATAAATATATTGCAGGAATGCTTACCTCAGCAATTTACTAATCAACGTTTTTTTGATTCTGAGCCACCATGAGTCTGTTCTTCTCCTGGTTTGTCTGCTTCTCCTATATTAAATAGGAATTCCTGGCAGAAGTCATGAATGCCATCGCAGAAATAAATCTTTTTTTTATCTTCGCTATCGCAGTCAGCATCATCATCTTCATCTGTGCAATCCTTAGAATATTCTTCAAGTTCATGACATATCTTACATGCTGTCGGAAGGTTATATCTCCTGTCCTTTTCTTCAGGCGGATTTTCATTTAGCTCTGGGTCCTCGTTCGGGCCCATCATCGAAAATTTTGAGGGTCTTGCGTTTTCCTTATTTAGAAAACAACCTTTGAAACATCCTGTCTCATCAAGCACCTTGTTCCCGTTTATATCAACAATGAATTCCGCATCATTCCCGATCATGTAATGCCATTTTGGGCAGGATGTTCTTTCATCATAAGTATAAATGTCACAGTTAGGGACATATTTGGTGGGGAGTTGCCTTGCCGTATCAAAATCCACTTCTGTGTATTCATCCATCACTTCGAATTCCTTTGAGTGGGCTATTTCATGCCTTACTGTAGTCTCCAGATTGTCACCGTTAATATATACCAGGAAAAACCATCCAAAATTCAAGGATCTCCTTCCAGAATCCTTCACGAGTACTGAAGGAATCTCACTATCAGGACATAGATTGGCCAATAATGCCTGTGATCCAAAGATTAAATTCCTCTCTGTATCCTCACTGCCCTGGAAAATCCAGTCGACCCATGGAAGCTTGCGCGGTGTGGGATTAAAGTAATATACTGCGTAATATTCCAGGTTTTTCTTAAACGGGACCATAAAGTCCATATCCTTAATTATCTTCCTGAAATCTTCACTGAAAGTCTTTTTATCATCATAGCCTACTCCGACAAAGGTCATACCTAACGATGTAAGGCCTCCTGTTTTATAGCTGCCAATGTCAGCTGTTTTTATATCCTCACTGCCTAATAATTCGTCACCGCTATAATAGGTGCTGATCTTCCTGCAGAACCCGAAGCTCGGCCAACCTTTTTCAATGGTCCCATCTTCATTTAAATCATAGATATAGGATATTGTCCCAACCCCGCCAGTTACATAAGGTTGCCAGGCGAAATCCTTGCATAGCAGGCTCGGATAAGTTTTTTCTCTTTCAGAATCCCAATATATCTCATCAGATTGTGAATCGCATTTCCAGAAAAACTCTAGATTCTCTGTCCCATCATTTTCGAAACTAAAACCCATGCTATTGGTTGCATATTCCCAACTGCTGGATTCGCACATTATAGAGCCGTATTCCTGAGTCATTACAACTTCGTTATAGACATAGCATTTGCCTTGATAATAGCAATAGTCAGTAGAGCATGAATTCTCAGGAGCGTCATATGTAGCTACAACATCCCTATTCGCAAAGCCGATTATCGGCACAATTTCAGCATCTGATATTGATGCATTTAATAGAATTATTGATAAAAAAAAAATAATAACAAGTGTGCCTTTCATCATTCAACCACCGGACAAAAACCAATCGCATTTATCCCATTAACAGCGAACTGGAACCTCAGTGTCTTCTTGTATTTTGAATAGAATGTCTCATAATCAAAGACCTGCATTATTCTATTGTTCTTGTAATAAATGTTTGTAAGGCCATTATTAGTATACCTTGTGCAATTGTAACCTATGTCAAACCACTCTGGCTGCTCTTTTAGCGAATCTTCCAAAACAAGCATCCCTGTTTCATAGTCCCTAAGAAAGTTTACAGGAATTTTTGCAGAAAATTCACTAATGATTTTTGATTTCTTATCAACTTCAAGTTTAATTGGATATTCCAATTTAACTGAAACATCTTCATAATTCATGCTAACATTAATTTTGATTCCTGAATCAGAAAAATCAAAATGGTTCCTTATATAATCATAAACTGGTTTTGTTATTTTTACCCCAGTTTTTTCTATATCAGAAAAATCCATGCATTTTTCAGCTTCTACTAGAACGTATTTGCCTAAATTTTGTTCAATTTTTTCTATTGTCGGAATATTCATCTTACCTTCATCATACCAATAAGGGACGTTTTCTCTTATAAATGCAAAAGAATCAATTTTTTCATACTGCCCGTAAGTTTCATTATACTCCGTTTCAATATACCCTCCATGCATTGCCAATTTTTCAAAAACCCCTTTTTCTGCTGCCAATTCCATGCATTGCTCGACAATTGCATTTATTTGCGTTGCACGGCTTTCCAGGATTTCTTCATTATTTGATTTTAAATCTTGTTTTTCTTTTGACGAATTCAAGTTGAGCAAAAAGATGATTATTATTAAAGAAACTATACCTGTAATCACAAACAAAGTGGTCTGCCCCCTGCCCATCACCACAGTATTATTAAAACTAATATAAATAATCTTCTGAAAAAGTATAATATATTATAATGATTCAAAATATAATCTTTAACTTAAACCAATATTATATAGATATTCAGAGCAAAGGCTCAAAATAGGGACCTCATTTTGGTATCCTAAAGGAACTGTCTCGCAAAATTCAATGGGCTTTCCATTTTCCTTAAAATTGATTAGTTGGTTGCATATCGAGCACATAGAAGGGAGATTAAAGCTTCCTTTTGAGGACAATTCGTTGTTCATAAGGCTATTTAAGCTTGGTCTAAATAATTTGTTTCCATACAAGCACCCGTTTTCGCATAAAGTAGGCTCGCTACCAAAAGCAGATTTATCTGATAGGCTAATCCATTTAGGGCATTTGTCAATGTCGCAGTTTTTTACTCCTGGAGAAGATAATTGCCCATGATCATTGTTAACCTCATCATAGTATTCGTCTCCAAGCCCAAGATTATGGCCCAATTCATGTGACAAAGATCCCTGCCTGAAGTCAATTAGGAAAATCCCTATATGTTTTCCTCCTGTACCACCACTCCCTTGATATCTTTTTATTATTGTAGCGCTTGACTCTGAAGGGCAATGCATGGCTAGAGCCTCTCTAACCAAATAATTTAGTAAAAAACCTCCTTCCGAATGAACATACGGCCAATAGTCCGGATTTCTTTTTTCTTTTTCTGCTAATTCTTTTTCACTATCAAAGAAATAAAAATCATAAGGATAAAATTTTGTAACAACAAAAGAGTCAATATTCCTTCTGAATGGAACATAATTTTCCAAACCCTCTGACTGACTTTTAACATCTTTAAAAAATTCCCCTAATTCCTCATTTTGATATCCTGATGCCATGAATGCAAGACCATACTTTGAGTTGCCATCCTTTATTTTTTTACAGTAGCCCCCGCATGAAACCTCACAATTGCCTCCGCAGTCTATATCTATTTCTCCAAGCTGGTAATCCAAGAAGCCATTAAAACAAGTATCACAAAAAGATCCTTCGCAAATTGTTTTTTGGCTGCATAATTCAATAAATCCATTTGTATATCCTAAGGGCAGTATTATTTTTTTTATATCCAAGCATGAGCATCCTTTTGTTTCAAGATTAAAATCATCAACAATTCCACCATCGCTAAACTGGCATATATCATCTGATTGAGGAATGCCATCTTGATCAGAATCATAAGCATCATAACAAGCCTGTTCCCAGGAATATTCAAGAAAACCATTATTATTTGTTCTGCTGCAACATAGGTTGTTTATTTTTGCCCCAACATGCCTGTCATAACCACAAGCAAATCTTTTTCCATTGTATTCATTGCATGATTTCGGGAATAATGTACAATCAATATCTTTTAATTCTTCAAAAGTAATCGGATCAATAGTGGTTTCCTTAAATTCACATTTTTTCCATTCGTAGTCGCTGCAACACGTACCAGGTATGCTGTTATATTCCAATAATTCTTTACTATCACAAGTTATCCATGAAAACCTGCTGGGATCATTGGGGTCTTCTATACATCCCCAGTGCTCTGTAAACCCTGGAGCATGGCATTCAAAGACTCCTTCTCTAATATAGGCACATTGGCCGTCACAATTCCCTTCAATAAGGCTGTTTTCTTGGAACACTATCCCGCTAGAACCAAATGAATATATGAAAGAACCTTTTTTATCATGCGGTTCAGTCATAATCTCTTTCTTTTCCCATCCTGCTTCATGGCATAGAAAATTTCCAAGTGAAACACCTGTATTTTTGTTATGTGTTTTATCTGCTTTATTGCAATACCAATACTCTGAGTTAAAGCATAATGTCTCTCCATGAATATGGTTTGAACCGCTGCATCCGGCCCCTTCGAAATTGAAACACGCATCTTTTTCAGGGCAGCATCCGCTTTTCTTATTTGTCGTTACTTTAAAATAATTCTCAGGACAAAAATTCACTGAAGAATACTCAAACCAGTTATAATCTCCATTGTTGTAGGTACAATAATATTCTGTATCTGTTACAACGTATTTTGGCAAACTCTGGTCCATATTGCCCTGACTGCATTTAACCCATTTATTGTCCAAGCACAGGTAGGAATTATCTGTTTTATCAATGAAATTTTTATTGTTAAAATCACCGCAAGATGAGCCTCTTTTTATTTCATCACGCCTTTCTTCAGTTATTATCCATTTTCCTCCATCACAAAAGACACCTTTAACCTGTTGCGCAGTTTTAATACAAGTATCCCTATAGGCACAGTAGGTCTCATCTGGACAGCAAGCAAATGAGGGTATGCCGCTTTCACCTTGGTCAGGAGAATAATCTGGATAATAATTAATTTTTCCTGCTCCCTCTTTACATGCCATCCATTTGGAATATCCATCACCAGAATAGCATTGATAGTTTTCTCCTAAAATGACATGATATGCACCAACATGCTGGTTATCGCAAGCAAAAACGTGTGAATTTTTATCGACAAAGGCGCTGCACGCAAAGTCTTTAACTTCTCCATTATAGCGGTCAAAAATACCTTCTGAGTAGCATTCCCCATTGCTATCTATACATGAATCTCCCCAGCCGCAGCATCCTTGAAATTCATTCCTTCATAAGTAGTCGCAACTGTTTTCTGCCACAGCCAGCACCAGGAATATGCTGAACTCGAAAGCAATATAAAACAAAAAAAGAAAATTGGAAGAAAATATATTTTTTTCACACTCAAACACCTATCAAATTACTGCGCCTTCCCAAAATATAAATATAATCAAAAACTAATATAAATATCCTTCTCTTCTGAAAAAATATGTCTGCAAAAGGTATCATAATCTCAGGGAAATTCGGAGAGCTCCTCTTAAGGCAGAAGGCAGGAGAAGAAATTGAACTCGGCGAGCTTTTGATTGCCGAAAACAAAGATTCAAAGATCCTAATGCAGGTCTATGATTTAAGCTATGGCTCTCAATTGTCCCCTTCTAATCTGGAGCTTGTTTCAGGCATGAAACTTGAAGAAGATTCAGATATGTTTTTCATGGATGAGAAACTGAGGAATTACAACCTTGCCATACTTAAAAACCTTATAACTATGACAAAAGGCCTAGCCCGCTCTTCAAAATCACTTCCTGATTTTTTCTCTGCTGTAAGGGAAGTCAAAAAAACAGATTTAAATTTCCTGACAAAACCAAAGAACCCTTTGTTCATAGGGAATCTGAGGTCAGGGTCGAAAGTCTTGGATGTCCCAATATATCTTCCAGGAGATTCTGTGTTTTCCCATCATATACTGATACCGGCAACGACTGGAAGAGGCAAGTCAAATTTAGCATCATGTATGCTCTGGGATGTCCTTGATAAAGATTATGCAGGGATTTTAGTTTTAGACCCTCATGATGAATATTACGGGAGGAATAAAACCGGATTAAAAGACCACCCTAAAAAGAGAAACCTGTCATATTATACTCCATATGATGTGCCGCCTGGTACAAACACTCTTAAGATAAATCTGAAACATATAACACCGGGACATTTCAACGGCGTTGTTGAATGGACACAGGCGCAAAGGGAGGCACTTACAGCATATCACAGAAAATTCAAGGAAGATTGGATATCTTCGGTAATTATGGAAAAAGATACTGGCTCAAACTTCATGGAAGGGACAATGGCAGTTGTCAGAAGAAGGCTATTGTCCTTACTAGACCTTGATTATTACGATAATAAGATATACTGTAAAGGAATATTTGATATTGATTCAGGAAAAACATCAATAACAGACATCTGCAATGATCTTGAAAACAGAAAGGTTGTAGTTATAGATACTTCTGGTTTTTCAGGCAGCATCGAGATACTTATAGGCAGCCTTATTGCATCGCAAATTTTTGAGAAGTATAAAAATCACAAAAACAAAGGTACACTGAAAGATAAACCTGTAATATCAATATTCCTGGAGGAAGCTCCAAGAGTATTAGGAAAAGAAGTGCTTGAGAAAGGCCAAAATATTTTTTCAACAATAGCAAGGGAAGGCAGGAAATTTAAAATTGGACTGACAGCAATAACACAATTGCCTTCATTAATTCCAAGAGAGATACTGGCAAATATGAACACAAAGATAATACTCGGGATTGAGATGCAGCCTGAAAGGCAGGCAATAATTGATTCTGCGTCCCAGGACATGAGTTCTGACTCCAGGGCGATTGCCGCGCTTGATAAAGGAGAGGCAATTATTACATCTAATTTCACAAAGTTTGCAATTCCAGTAAAAATACCATGGTTTGAAGAGTTTGCAAAAACTGATTCTAAAGAAAGCAAAGATGAAAATAAGTTTGAAGGAATAAACCTGAGTTAGATTTAAAAATAAACTATTTGTTTACCATAGAATGCCTTACCCTTATAACGTCTATGACCTTGCTATGGAAAGGCTTGGAATTTTCAATTTTATAAAGCACAATCCCTTAACCCATGGTTATGAATATACTAAACCTGATAGAGCAACTAGTCTTGTGTCAATTATAAACCTGAATATAACTAATATTGAGGGCAAGACTGTTCTTGAAATTGGCTGCGGAGGGGGGAATGTCGCCTGTAGGTTTGCAGAAGCCCGTGCAAAAGTATATGGTTTTGACCGCAATAAGACTCTTGTGGATTTGGCAGGCATGCTATCCCACGAATTAATAGAAGAAGATGTTTTTAAAAAAGAATATAAGCCTACTTTTTTCCAAGGAGAGTACATCTATAGAATTTTTGCAAGAAGATGGTGGCAAAAACCTTTTGAGTTTGTTATGCCATATTTAACATACATCTTATCCAGTAGAACAATAAAAAATATGGAAAATGCCTGTGTTAAGGCAGATGATGTTGATATTTGGTATTCATATCCATGGCTTGATGAAAAAAGGTTAATGATGGGAATGTTTAGGCACTATGCTAAAAAGGGAGCACTATTAGCTATGAAAACAGGAAATAAAAATGATTCTTTCACGCAAAAAAGTTTCCCTGAATTGCAAATGCACAATGCGTCAATTGGAGAATTTGACTTTTGGATCAAAACTTAAATGCCGATAAATTAAAATACTCATAAAGTTAAGAAGCAAGCATGAAGAAATCAAACACTAGTGTTTTTTTCATAGTGGGGATAATTATTGTTGTTTTCTCACTTATGTTCTGGAACACAAGGAAAAACATTGATGTTGAACAGGACGCAAAACTGGTTTTGGATTTCCAGAAAGAAAAAGAGTCTTTTGAAGGATATTCAAACGGATGTCTAAAGATCGCTACTGAAACGACGATTGAGAGGTATGGCCTTGATTATGTCGGAAAGCAGATCGAGTATTATATCTCTAAACAATATTTAGAATGCATGAATAACTTTGAAGATTACAGAGAGAAAGGATTTGAGATAACTTATGAAGAACCAAAAGTGAATTTTATAGCTAACGGGAATAATATTGAAACTGAATTATTAGCTAAACTTGCCCTAAAAAGTGGTGAGCAGGAAGTGCAATTTGAAAAATTCAGCACGAGATTTCAGCTTCCTGATAACTATAAGGACCCTATAATCGGCGAATGGCTGTACAGGGGGATATTGTATAATTATGAAGATAGAGTAGCACCAAGGCCGATGAGCGTCCATATTGTAAAGATAGATCTTGAAGACCCTACGATTGAATTTTTTGTGACTCCAAGAATTGCTCCTAATGTCATGACCACGTCGGATTTCCTGAATAAGTATGACGTGCAGCTTGCGATAAACGCAGGCTTATATGATATAGGCGGCACAAATGAAGTTAATGGTTATTCTGTTTCAGGAGGGAATATATATTCAGCACAGGATATTAAGCCGGATGTGACTTTTTTCATAAGCAGCGATAAGAAGCTTTCGATGCAAAAAAAAATATCCGATGTAGAATACGCTGTGACCGGCCAGAACAGGGTTGTAGATGATAACAAGCCTTCTGTCAGGCTGGATCCAAACCACCCGCTGCATAAAGATACTTATGAAAACCTCCAGCCGACAACTGCCCTGGGGATAGATTTCAAGGATAATTGGCTCATCATGATTGTGATTGACGGCAGGCAGCCGGGATTTAGCGAAGGGATCAAACTTATAGAGCTTGCTGATATTTTTCTTGAGAATAAGGCTGACATCGCAATAAACATGGACGGAGGAGGATCAACAACATTAGTAATCCAAGGAAAAGGCGTCCTTAACAAGCCATCAATAGGCAGTGAGAGACCTGTCGCGAATCATCTTGGGATTATTGCTGAACCTCTGAAATAGAAATTGTAACTAGTTGCCATCTTGTCTGGAATTGCGGCAACACTTTCCCAGATCCGGCTTACGACTGTCCCATAATAGGCTCTAGGATTTCCTTCCATAACATTAACTTCCTTATCAAAAATCCTGCCTAGCAGATAATTAGTTTCAGCCTCATAATAAGGTGTAGGATCTACTTCTCTGCCTTTGAAGAATGTTGACTCAATCTTTTTTGCGATTCTTTCCTCTATCTTGATGAACAAGTCGTTTGCCACGAAATGAGCTGTCTTCGCCAGGCTCTTGGCAAGGTCTTTATCTTTCGTATAAATGTTCAACAAGAGCACAGGTACAACAACCCCAGCAACTGCCGCTGTCATCGCTGCATATCCGGTGGAACCGAATAAGAAGGTAATGGGAGACATCGCGAAATTGTACAACACCATAGGAATGTTTGCAGACCTCAAGTAATAGAGTGTCTGGCTGAGCAATGCAATAGGTGTTGCTATATGCGAGCCATCAATAATTGTTCCTGGAATTCCGTACCAGCAATAGGTCAATCCTATTATTTGGTATAGCGCAATGTTGTACGTGATATGCCTAGCCTGCCCAATAAGCTTGTCTGCGCGCTCATATGATGCCTGTTCTATCATACCATCAAGCAGGAGCCTGTTCAAGCTCGACCTCTGCATATTCTGGAGTGCTCTAGTCAGTTTCACGGCCATGCCCCTAATCCTTAACTTGTTGACCTTGGGTATCCTTGCTCTTAGCTGCATCACATCGGCTTTCATTGCTGCCAGGTCTTCTCCTGCAAATTCTTTCAAAAAAGGCAAATCTGATTTGAATTCAAACCATGCACGAGAAACCGCATCAGCTATATCCGATACTGCTCCTTTGGATGAATTTAATTCAGCTAATCTTGATTCAAGCGATGACATTTTGTTCAATCATAATAGGTTATTTTAAAAATATATTAAATATTTCGGTACAAATGAGATTCGCACACATGGCAGACTGCCATATAGGAGGATGGAGGGATGAAAAATTAAGAGACTTGAATACTGAGGCATTTTTCAGGGCAGTAAATATATGCATTGAAAAAAAAGTCGATTTCATTCTTATTGCAGGAGATTTATTCAACACTGCAATACCGGGCATAGATAACTTAAAGGATGTTGTAAAGAAATTCAGGGAACTAAAAGAAAAAGATATCCCTGTTTACCTGATTGCAGGCAGCCATGATTTTTCACCTTCAGGAAAGACCATGCTTGATGTGCTTGAAGAAGCGGGCCTTTGTATAAATGTCACAAAAGGGAAAGTAGTTGATAAGAAACTGAGGCTGAAATTTACAATAGACAAAAAAACAGGCGCAAAAATAACAGGTATGCTTGGAAGAAGAGGCATGCTTGACAGGAAATACTATGAAGAGCTTGATAGAGATACTCTGGAAAATGAGCCTGGCTTCAAGATATTCATGTTCCATACTTCAATAACAGAATTAAAGCCTAAAAAGTTTGAGAATATGGAAAGCGCGCCGATATCTTTGCTGCCAAAAGGGTTTGATTATTATGCAGGCGGGCATGTGCATATTGTTGAGAAGATGAACCTGCCTGGCTACAGCAATGTTGTTTATCCAGGGCCATTATTCCCTAACAACTATCACGAGCTAGAAGAGCTCAAAGGAGGAGGTTTCTATATATATGAAGACGGGAATCTTGCCCGTGAGAATGTGTCTGTGAAAAACGTGTCTGCAATAAGAATTGATGCAGATCACAAGGTTCCGCAGCAGATAGCAAGCGAGATAATAATGCAGATTAATGAAAAAGAGTTCTATGACACTGTTGTAATGATCCGCATAACGGGTGTAATGGAAAGCGGAAAGGTAAATGAGATAGATTTCAGGAAGATATACGAGATGCTTCTTGAAAAGGGAGCTTATTTTGTGATGAGGAATACCATGCATCTCTCGAGCAAAGACTATGAAGAAATAAAGGTAGAACCAGGCTCGGCTGAAGAGACAGAGGAAAAGCTGATTGATGAACATATAGGCCAGATTAAAGTGAATTCATGGGACAAGGAAAAGGAAAAAGACATGATAAAGAAACTTATGATATTATTGTCTTCTGAGAAAAGGGAAGGAGAGAAAGTCTACCAGTACGAGGCAAGGATAAAAGAGGAGATGGAAAGATTGCTTGGGCTTTAACTTTTTTTGGGTTTAAAAGGTAAGAGAACTTTGTCCGGTAATTCTATATTTTCATACAATAATCCCTTATCTACAAGCGTATCCCGTATCAATGCTAGCACTTGATTCTGTCCTTCTAATGTATGTAAATTCACATTGTTTGTATCTATTGGTACTATTTGAGTTGGATTTGATAACTTCTTTTGCATAAATTCGAATTCGTTAATCCAAGATTCATAGCGTTCATGCAAATCTTCATAATATTCTATTCCTGGTGGGAGAATAGATTCATATCTTCTCCTATCTTTATTAGCTCTCTCCATACATTGAGCAGGATCAGCTTTAACATAAAATAAAATGCTCGGCCTTGGCGTGAGTGACAAGAACGCTTCATATAAATTTAGATATAATAACTCCCCTCTCCCGCCAACAAGGCCTCTGTCATGCAAACCTTGGAAAAAAATTTCAGCATCTTCGTATATTGTTCTGTCTAGCCACATATGCTGATATTTTTGTAACTCTGATGCTTTTTTTGAAATTTCACCAAGGAATTTTCCTTTATATGATAAAAAGTAAAGTTGAGATTGCAAAACTCCCGGATTTGCCTTTTGTGTCTTTACAGCTTGATATTGTTCTGCCAGGTAAGGATTCTCTACTTCCGGTTCTTTAAAAGGAAAAATATTATCAGCCAGCCATTTTTCAAGAATCCTTAAAAGAGTAGTTTTTCCAGAGCCAACATTTCCGGCTACAGCAATAAAATTATCAAGCGTTTGTTGTTTAGAGATATATTCACTTGCAATCAAATAAGTTCCCCAAAACCAATAATCAAAATTCTGTATATTTAAAGTTTGCTCAAAAACAAATTAAAAAAGACTAATGCAATGAGTTTATAACTTTCCAATTATTTTTTTTAGCTCGGATAAAAAATCTTGTGAATAGGCTTTCTCAATGCTCCCCATAGCAAAACAATCCTTACCTCCTCCTTTTCCATTGAATTTTGAAAGCGCTTTATTAAGTAATTCAGGCGCATTGAGGTTTAGGTCTTTTGAGATATTTAATAGAACTGTAATCCTTTCATTTTCTCTGTTAAGAAAGCAGATTATTGTCTTTTCTTTCAATAATTCACTAGACTTGTCGACAAGCTGCTTTTTCTCTATATCTTCTACAAGATTATAGACAAAGTTTATCTCTTTTATTTTCTCTTCTGAATAATTATTCAGCGTTTTGTATGACATCTTCCTGAATTTCTCTTTATAGTTTTCAGCTTCTTCTTTTAGTTTTCTTATGAATGAGATGACGTTGTTGACATCTGCCTCAAATAAGGTTGCTGATTCCCTCGCTATCCTTGACAGGTCAAAAAAATCTTTTTTCACGTTTACCTTGAACCTTATCTCCCAGCATCCTTTTGCGAAATTGAATCTTGTTATAAGTAAATTCCCGACAAAAGAGGTAGATTTCGCATGCGTCCCATGACATGCAGACCAGTCAAAGTCCTTTACTTCTAATATCCTTACTGTATCTGATTTTATCCTTTCAGGCTTTATCCTTACTTTTTCCATCATGACTGCATCTGTCTTCGGATATTCTTTTTCAATCATTTGCCTGTCTTCATCAATAATTTTATTTGCAAGCTCTTCAGCTAAAAAAAGCTCCTTCCATGTCATCTCGTCTGCATTAATGAAGAGGGTACTTTCATCCTCTCCTAGGTCGATTTTATTCAGTGATATCTGGCCAAGGATATTTTCAAGGCTTTTGTACAGTATATGCTCTCCCGTATGCATCCTTATGAGATTCATTCTCCTCTCTTTGTTAATTATCAGATTGACTTCATCATTTGTCTTTAATTCGCCTCTCTTGGGCTTTATTTTATGTATTATCTTATCTTCTTGCTTTTCTACTTCAATAACTTCTCCTTCAAAACTGTCATTTACTATAATTCCGGTATCGCAGGGCTGCCCTCCTCCTCCGGGATAGAAGATGGTGTCAATAAATTCAGCAAAAAAGAAGTTATCTTTTTTCTCTATAGATTTGACTCTGGATTTTTCCTCGAAGAGAAAGGAATTGTGATATTTGCTCATAATAAGTTGAAATATGAAATTAATTTAAAAGATTTTAGGAAATGTTTAAAAGAGACAACAATTTATTAAGGTTTTGGCGGGGTGATAGTTATATGGGAATAATAAAAGAATTCAAGGAGTTTGCCATGCGCGGAAATGTTGTCGACATGGCAGTCGGTATTGTCATAGGAGGGGCATTCGGAAAGATTGTAACTTCATTTGTAAATGATGTCATCATGCCTCCGATAGGGATTTTGCTCGGCGGAGTTGATTTCAAGGATCTGTCTGTTGTTTTAAAGCAGGGGAGTGATGCTGTTCCTGCAGTTGTCTTGAAGTATGGCATGTTCCTCAACACAATAATAGACTTTGTAATTGTTGCATTCGCAATCTTCATGGTTGTAAAAGGAATGAACAGCATGAAGAAAAAGGAACTGCCGAAAAAAACAGAAGCAAAAACAAAAGAATGCCCTTTTTGCCTTTCGGTGATACCTATAAAAGCAATCAGATGCGCTTATTGCACTGCAGAGATTAAGAAGTGATTTAAATTGGATTTTTTTCTTCTTGTTTTGCAAGCTTTGTGGTTCTTGATGCCTGCATATTTCGCCAATACAATACCGGTATTTGTGCGAAAGCTGAAAATATTGGACTTCCCTGTTGATTTTAATCTTAAGCTCTTCAAAAAACCGCTTTTTGGCAAAAACAAGACTTTCAGAGGATTTTTTTTCGGGACATTTGCAGGAGTGATAACTGTCTTTTTCCAGGCATGGATTTACAATAAATCACAGAGGATAAGGAATATTAGCATTATCGATTATAATGACCAAAGTGTAGTTCTTTTAGGGTTTCTGATTGGATTTGGCTCACTATTAGGAGACCTTATTGAGAGCTTTTTCAAAAGAAGGCTTAATATTGCCCCCGGCAGATCATGGATACCTTTTGACCAGTGCGATTATATATTAGGAGCTTTCGTCATCTCTTCCCTCTTAGTTAATGTAAAGTTCGAGATTGTTATTGCCGGGATAATAGTAAGCATAATACTCCATTTTATCACTGTTTTTATCGGGTATTACCTTGGAATAAGGGATAAGATGGTATAGGAAAAGGATTTATATATTGATTAAAGATTTAATTATTCATGCTAGGCGGAGAATTGAGGAGTGTTTTTTCAAGCCTGATTGATAGTATCGGTAAGATAATTGCTAAAACAAATGTTTCTCCGAACTTCTTTACTTTACTTGCCCTGCCGATTGCAATGATTGCTGCGTATTATCTCTCATTGAACAATATTGTCGGCCTGATATTCCTCGCGATAAGCTTATTATGGGATGCAATTGACGGGGCTGTTGCAAGAGCGCAGAAAAAAGAATCTAAATTCGGAAATTATCTTGATGCGCTGTTAGACAGATATATTGAGACAATTATCTACTTTGGCATCGCATTATCAGGCTATTATATTGAATCATTCCTTGTGATAACAGGGAGCATGGTCTTGAGTTATGCAAAGCCCAGGACAGCGCTCCTGGTAAAAATAGATAACCATGACTGGCCTGCAATAGGCGAGAGAGTTGACAGGCTGATTCTGCTGTTTGTCGGATTGATACTGAAATTTACATTCCCTTTTTTCAAATTGGGAAATTATTTAGTTGACACTTTCTCTATTGTATTGTATATCCTAGCGATTGTTGTCTACATTGGAAGTGTACAGAGGATATTTTATGCAAAAAAGATAATAGATGCAGGCGGAACTGATAATATAAATATCAAGTACAGGAGAAAGAATTGACTAATGAATAATAGATTTTGAGAAAATCATGAACGCAAATATCCTTTTACAAGCACCCTTTCTTTTATATTTGTGACATAAGCTCCCCAGATGTCTGTGCCCATCCTGTCACCTATCATTGCGATATTTTCCGGTTTTATCCTGAAATGCCCTATTGTGTGCAAAAAACCCTGTTTACCGGGCTTTCCGCCAATAGGGACAATGTAGATATCAAGCCCTGAGAGCATAATAGAAAGTTTTTTTCGCCTGTTTTTTGAGCAGTTGGAAAATATCGCAATCTTGAATTTTTTTGAGAGGTCTTTAAGAAGAGCAATAGTTTTTTCTTCAAGCCTTCCTAAATTCCAGGTCAATGTATCATCAACATCAAAGATAAGCAGTTTTACTCCGTCTTTTTTCAGTTTTGAATAATCTATCGAGAACACAGACTCGTTTTTCTGGGTATAGGTCTTTGTCCTTACAAATATAGAATGGCGCAAGAACCTAAAGTATTCAATAAAGTCCATGTTATCAAGATTTTTTTTGGGATTATAAAATTAATGGATTCATTGACGGCATTAGTTTTCCTATTCAAGAAGAAGCAATGAAAGCATGAATCCTATGCCTACTGCTATTCCTAATAGCTGCATCAATGATTTTTTCGGGTCAGTCTCTTTGTGAAGCTCAGGTATCAGGTCAGCAGTTGCTATGTAGATAAAGCCGCCTATAGTAAACGGCACCATGAGATATAAGAAAGATTCTGAGGTACTGCCTATTATCAAAGTGATTACTGCGCCCAGAATTGCAACTAGAGCTGAGAGGAAATTATAAAAAAGGGCTTTTTTCTTTGTCATACCTGAGTGTATCAGGACACCAAGGTCGCTTATCTCCTGAGGGATTTCGTGCAAAACCACTGCGATTGTCGTTGCTATCCCTATCCTGAAATCAGCAAGATAGCTTGCTGCTATTATCATTCCATCAATAAGATTATGGAAACCGTCTCCGATAAGGTTCATGAAGGCTAGTGGATGAGGGTGCTTCTCAGATGTGGGGATATGGCAGTGCCTCCACTGGATGAATTTTTCAAGTATAAAGAACAGAAGTATTCCTGCAATAAGTGAAACTGAACTGGCCAAATTAAAGCCGTTTGTCTCTATTGCTTCAGGTAGGAGATGTATGAACGCGTCACCGAGAAGAGCTCCTGCTGAAAAGCTGACAAGAAACAATAATATCTTCTTTAATATGTCATCTCTCAAAAGCAGGGTGAATATCCCTGCAAATGACACAAAACTTATGACAACTACACTCACTATCGAATAAAGCCAGGCCTCTTGCATATTGCCTTGAAATTGTTATTAATATTTAAACTTATTGTTAATAATATTTATGATAATATTTATAAATAAGTTAATAATCTTAGACGCCATGGGAATCATAAGCATCTCATTGAACGATAAGATCCTAAAAGACATAGACAAGCTTGAGAGAGAACTTGGGTTTTCCGGAAGGAGCGAAGTGATAAGGGCAGGAGTAAGGCTGCTAATTAGCGAGGAAAAAGAAAAGGCAAAACTCTCTGGAGAAATAGAAGGCGTGATTGTTGTTGTTAACCAGGAAAGATATAATGAGGATATTTCAAAACTCAGGCATGAATATAATGACATTGTAAAAACACAGATACATAATCACCTTGACTCTCACAAGTGCTTGCAGATCTTCGTGATAAAAGGGATTGCAGAGAAAGTAAAGAAATTTTTGACAAGCCTCGAGACATGCAAGAAGGTTGAATACCTGAAGATGTTTCTTTCATAAAAGATAACATTACTTTTTTATACTAAGTCTCCTACATTAAGTCATGTGCATCTTGTGCGGCGGAGCTGTCTGTAATTATGGAATGTGCCAGCCTCTTGTATATAATGCGTATGGATATCTAAATTATCTTATAGCTATTGTATCCTCTGTTTTTTCCGCATGGTTCTTAAAAATAAAGGTATTCAAAAAATAGTTACCTTTTTTCAGCCCAATCGCTGATTATCCCCATCTTCCCAAGATAGAAAAGCTCCTCTTTTGCAGCTACAAGGTTATTTTTATCTCTTTTCTCTTTAAGATAATAATCAATGTCTATGATTGCAGAATATTCTTTTCCGTCTTTTTCAAGAAGATATATCCTTTGTAATGCAGGCAGTCTTAATCCCTGGGAAAAAGTATTGTCATGGACTATCCTGCCTGTCTGGAAGCTTATGCTCTTTATCTTATCCCAGAGATGCATCTTCCTGTTGATTCCTATCCCAAGTTTAGATATTGAAATATCATAATCATCTTTTTTGAAGATGTTGAAAAAAAGGGAGAGAAATACAGGGTAAAAAATAATATCAAGTGCAAATACAGGGATATAAAAAGCAAAGATTAACGGGTTTAAGTAAATAAAAAAATAATAGATGAACACAAGATTAAAAACAAAGATTATAGACGAAAAAATATATGCCGGGATTCCCCAGTTTATCCTCGCTCTCATTTCTCCGTGACAAGGTTTTGCAGAGCCTTATATGCCCTTACTGAATCCTGTGTATTAATAATGTAAATAAGTTCTGTCATTGTCGATATGTTTTCATAGACGTTAATATCTTCCCAGGCAAGTATCCTTGTGACTTTGGCAAGAATTCCCGGAGTATGCAAAAAATCGCTTGAGAAGCTGATTGACAAAGAAACCAGGCCTGCTTCTATGTTTAATATTTTTTCCCCTTTCAAGGTTTCCTTTAGCTTTGACAAATGTTTTTCACTTATAACGATAGTTATCTCGTAATTTCCGTGGCTGATATTGAGTGTCTCGCCTTTATCATAATTTATTATCGGATATACTTTCTTAAGCTTCTCGAGGCAGGAAGAAGATTTCACGACAGTTACATCAGCAAGCCCTGTCTTCATGATAATTTCAGAATTAAATTTAAAGTCCTTTTTCTTTATCTTCATTGTTTCCTGCAATGATTCTGAATATCTCCTGATTGCCATCACAACCGCAGGAAGGTTTATCTCTTCACCGAGCTCTTTTTCTATTTCACTCTGAAGGTACTCTGCAAGTGAGGCATGGCTTATGACTCCTTCTATAAGCCCTTCATATATCATAGGTTTTGTCTTTACGATGTTCCTTACAATCTGGCTCACATTAGACATATGGTTTTGAATAATTTGTTATTTTAAAAACATTTTGTTAATCTTAACGTTTTAGTGCTAAAATTATTTAAATGAAATGGTTTTTCAAGAAGAGATGGAGCTAAGCCAGATAATAGGTATTGCAGCTGCAACATTGACTTCTATTGCAGGTTTGCCCCAGCTCCTAAAAGTAATCAAGACTAAACATACAAAAGATCTGTCCCTTGAGATGCTTATAATAATATGCACAGGTATTTTTTTATGGATAGTCTATGGGACCCTTAGAAAAGACCCTACTATGATATTCGGGAATATCGTGCCTTTGGGAATATATCTCTGTCTCCTTTGGCTCAAGCTTAAATATAAATGATTTTATAATTTTTTCAAGCCCCTCTATAAGTAATCTTTATAACCAGGTATTTTTTCTTTGTCAAAAAGGTGATAAAATGGCATTCGACAGCAGTATGGACAAATCATTATTTTCAGAGAGCATTGAATTTGACACCAGCAGGATAACTGTTGGAGTATTCTCTTACAACAACGGAACTCCAAAGTTCCAGATATCAAGGGAGACAAAAAACGGAGAAGAATATAATTTTGCAAAGCTTGGCAGGATGACAAAACAGGAAGTCGAGAAGGTCTTGCCTATCATGGAGAAAGCTTTGAAGCATCTATAATTTTTTCTATATCTTTAAATATAACTACTTCTTCGTAATAACAATGTTGATTAAAAAAGCTATTACATTGGACGATATTCCTTTCTATAGGACTGAAAGATATTTTCATTATGTCGATAAGCATTCTTTGGACAGATATCTTAAAATGAATGGATTTGCAAGAGAAAATTGGCAAGGTTATGAGCTATGGAAAAGGGATGACCTATTACAGGGACATGCTGCCTTGCTTATTCCTTCTGAAGAAACTGCAAAAGGCAAGCACGGCAATTTCCTGACATTCAACGGAAAAACTTATTCAGGCTATGAACAGCTTCACGCAAATCTTTATGACAGGCTTGAGATAAAACCCAGATTCGCCTCAATTCCAGCAGGCTATAGTGCCGGATTCGATGAGACGAGAATGAGCATTGAAGATTATATCCTGACAAAAGACATAAAGCTTTATAATCATGAGTTAGGGGATAAGAGCAGAGGAAATACAAGGTTGACATTTGGGATAGTCGGAGCAGCTCTTGGTATGTATTTCACTTTCAGACATGGTTTCAATCCGACAACGTTGGTTGAATTGCTATGGGGCACATACGGCAGCTACATCATTCCAGGAATTACTGCAGCCCAGATACCTGAGGCATTTGTCAAAACAATAGATTACTTCAGACACAGAAAAGCAGATAAGTGGATGCAGGAGATAGAAAACAAAGGCATATCGACAACTAATGTCCAGGGGCATATTGCCTTTGAAGAACTTTACAGATATTGTGAAGGCCTTCCAAATCAGGAATCTATTGCAGTAAAACATTCTTCTAAAAGGGCATCAAGAAAGAAAAAAACCAGAAATTAAAATGACTACAAATATACCTTGGATTAGAAATGAAACAGGATTTGATTTAAGGCTAGATAGAAACGCCTTAGAAGAGTACTTAAAAAAAAACGGGTTTCAGGGTGTTGATGTAACAGAAGGTCATAGCTATTTCATGAACCTTAATGAGGATAGATTCGCCATCTTATTCCTTCCGGATAGCTTTGATATTCGAGAGGACACGAAGAACTATAATGATGTTTCTTTAGAGAATTTAGCAAACGCAACTATACCAATTCAATTCATTGACGGAAAGGTTACAGAAGACTATAATGTCACTGATTTTATGAAAAAATGTAGTAATTATTTTTCAAAAATATCTCCTAATTATAGAGGGAATGATAGAAACGCAAAATTTGTTGATAGAACAAAAATGACAGAATGGGGATTAAAGTTTTTAGGATTGTCGCTTGGGGCTGCTGGACTTATTATTGGGACATATCTTGAAAAAAACTTTCAAATGAGCTATGCAACTATAGGCGGAGGAATTGTCGGAGGAATTACCGGTGTTCTGCTAGGCATAAACCTTGACAAAATTATATTTGATCTTCCTGAAACGTTGAATTATAATGCCAGGAAACTTTTTATGACTAACTATTTGTGTAAAATAACTGGAGACGACACTAAAGCAATCCCTGTTGGAAAAGAAGCTCTTAGTAGCGTTTATAATTTTTGTGAATCAGCAAAGAAGGTAAATTAACACAAATTATATTAATCACCTTTTTTCTCATCTACCTATGAAATGCGATTCATGCGAAAAAGAGATTACTTTTCTTTATTTTATAGGGAAAGACAATGTCTGCCACAGGTGCGTAGCCAGGCATACTGTCTTCAAGGAAGTTGGGGAGAGCGAAGATACAATCCTAAGGAAGGCATTAAGGGCATTTGACATAAAAAATTTTGATGATTTAAAAAAAGTAACCGCCATGCAGGCTGATGACCTGGCTATGGGCCTTATCAAGGAAAAAAATAAGCAGACTGTAAAATACAAGAAAAACAAGTCAAGCGCAGTAAAAGTCGACGGCGGAGACACTCTTGATTACCAGACTGAGATGGATACTGAATATTAGGTTATGAGAGATTAAGAAAATTTTTAAACTTTAGATTTCAGAATCATTTTGATGTTCAGAAAGCTTACTCTTGTTGTTCTTTCATCGTTCACTATAGTCTTGTTGTGCACCGCTGTCCTTGGTGCAAGCCTGCAGGTGCTTTTATACCCTGACACATATGAGGCTGTCTTTGATAAGAACAACGTATACCAGATGATTGAAGACAGGCTTGTGGAAACAGGCCGGATACCGAAAGCAATATTCGCGAGGCAGCCTGTAAAGCCCACTTTAAACAGGTTTGTGGATAATTTCCTTTCATACATAAGGGGCGATGCAGGACAGCTTGACCTTGATATGAATGTCTCAAGCACATTAAATGACCTTTTTCTTTTAAAGGCAGATGAAATAAGATTATGCAATCAAAATGAATCTGCATTTTCAGGGGATGAGGCTGTATGCAGGCCGGCAAATATAGAAACGCAGGAATTCATGAACTCCATCCTTGCAAAGAAGAACATAAGCATGTCCCAGTTTGGAAACATAAACATGGCTGACGTATATGACGAGGATGGCAATCTAAGAAAGGTCAGGGAAGGAGTCATCATCTTCAGGTATGCAGTGTTTGCAGCCTTTTCTCTTGCAATACTTAATCTCCTGACAATAGCATTCCTCAACAGAAAATCCTTTATCTTGATGGTAGAGTGGATAGACTTTGACCTCGTGATAGTTGCAGCAACAATGATCGGGACAAGCTATGCAGTAAGCAGATATTTGCCTATATATTTTCCTGAGTCAATATCTGCATACCAGGGCATCCTCATGGGATTTGTCTTTGCTGTACTGAAGATGATGGCTGTCTATGGGTTTATTCTGTTAGGAGTTGCTGCTGTGTTTGGTGTTGTTGCGTTGGTGAATGGGAAGAAAGTGAGTTCAAAGAGTTAGGGTGGATGGAGGATTTATTTTTTCTTTCTTCAGGCACTCATTTACAGTCACATGATTTAAAGGGAAGGTTATGCGACAAAGATATATAGAATAACAAAAAGTAAAAGAATAAAAGTTTTAATACATTTTTTTAATTAAAATGTTGTTTAATGCTCATTTCTTCAATAGCTTAAACGCGTGCATCCAGTCATTTCTCAATATCCCTGGGATGCACCATAATACGCATAGTGATTCTATGGGCCTTGCAGCTTGTGCTTTTCCCATGTCTTCTGGCTCAAACCCGAATTGCTCAAGTATTACTTTTACTTCCTTTTTCGAATCATCGTTGTTTCCGCAGAAGAACATTGTTGGCTTTACTCCGTTAAAATCAGGATTCACCATGAATGCATGGCCGATACTGTTAAATGCCTTTACAAAGTATGCTTTTGGAAAATTTTCCTGCAATTCTTCCATCAAAGAGTTGTCCATTGTTGTAAAATATTTCAGGACTCCATTTTCAGGAGGAAAATCAGCAATCGGATTTGTTGCATCAATTACTGTTTTTCCAGCAATATTGTTTGCTCCTGCCATATTGAGAGCTTGTTTTGCAGCTGCCCCTTTTACAGCAAGAACAACAATGTCTCCAAAAGCACCTGCCTCTAAAAAACTTCCAAGATGAACCTTACTTCCGGATTTTGCTTTCCATTCAGCTAATTTCCCAGTATCTCTTGTGCCCACCATCACATCATAGCCGTGCTTGATGAATCCTGCAGCAAGTGTCTGGCCGACTACTCCTGATCCAAGAATTCCTATTTTTTTTGTTTCCATAATAAAATCCCCCCGATATTATAATAAATAAGGAATAAAAGAAGATAGTTTTTATAATTGTTGTTTAGCTCATATAGAACTTCCTTTTCTTATCATCAAATCTCTCAATCGCATACCTGAGCATTGTCCTTGGCATTTTTTTATAATACCTCTTCAAAAAAATTTCTTCTTTTTCTTCACTAACTCTTTTTCCTACTTCCCTGAGCATCCAACCGACTGCCTTTTGGATCAAATCCTCTTTGTCATTGATTAATATCTCTGAAATCTTAAATGTCCACTCTGCATCTCCTTTTTTTATGAAGCTGTAGGTAGAGATGATAGAAATCCTCCTCTCCCAAAGATTTGTGGATTTTGCAAGAGAAATTAAAACTGATTTATCCTTATCAAAAAGATAATCTCCGAGTATGCTGTCCGCGCTTGAATCCACTAAGTCCCAGTTGTTTACTTTTTTTGCATTTCTGATGTAAAAATCAACTATGGCCTTATCTTTTGTTTTCTTGAATTTACTTACAAGAATAAATAATCCTGTAAGCCTATGTTCATGAACCTTGCTGTCCAATAGTTTTTGTATGTCTTTTAGTTCAAGATCCTTGTGCTTTGCTGCTACAATCCTTTGCTTTGGCACAGTAATCCCGAGAAAAACATCTCCTTCGCCATACTCTCCAATTCCAGTCTTAAAGAACCTCTGAAGTATTTTTTTCTTCTCAATATCTTCAAGTTTTTGCAAATCCTGCATCACAATTTCAGCTGTCATTTGGCATCTGCAATCCTGTGCACAAAATTCCCGAAATCACGGTTCAATTCATCAAAAGTAAATGGGTTTTTAGGTTGATGATAAGGGAAGTCAAATTCCTGAATGTCTATATTTCTAAACATTTGCTGTAATTTTTTTTTTGTGATTTTAAAACTCAATAATGGATCAAGAGTTGACATCCCGAAAAATACTTTTTGGTTGAACTTCCTGTAATTGAATTCAGTTGATAGTATTTCATTTATCTGATAGACTAGAACATCCAACGTAGACGGTTTTAACCTTAATAATTTCTCTTTTAGCCCGCCTATTATTTCTACATGCCCGACAGTCTTTAAAAACCACATAAACAGGTCGACTGTCTTTCTGTTATGCATGATGCTAAGTAAGATTTTTTGGCTTGTGTCAGTTTGCATAATTTTTGCTAATGCATGCATGATAAACAAATTAAATTTATTGTGCGTGAGCGCCCTGTGAGTTACACATGGAGCAAAGAGTACAACTTTTTTTATTCTGTTTCTCAACAGATTCAATGTCTTTAGGGTCAATATCCCGCCGAAAGAAAAACCCATCAGGTTAATCTTTTCATAACCTAAATTATCAATCAAATGCTTTACTGTCAATGCGACGGAATCGCTGCTGAATTTTTTGTTAAATGGAGTAGATTTTCCATGCCCGGGAAGCTCAAAAAAGATCACTGTAAATCTCTGCCCGAAATATTGTATTAAGTCAAGCCAATTGTCTATTTCAGAAATTGTCGCAGGAACTATTATTAATGGTTCTCCTTTGCCGCATTTGAGATAATTAAGAGTTGTAAGAGGTAACTTCATTCTTCCATAGGTGACTTTTGGAGGCTTCAAGTTTCATGCATAATTGACGGTTATATTTAATATTTGTTTTTATTTCTTCCCCTAAGTTCAACCTGTTGGAATCTGGATATCACTGCACTGTAATCCTTGGATTCTTCTTTATATCCATCAAGAACAAAACCAAATGCCTTTTCATATATCTTATAATGCTTGCTCTCAAGTGCTTGTTTTAATAGATGCAGATCAACTGCCTTATCTTCAATTTTGTCTGAAAAAAAACTCAGCCCGAAATCAATCAGGTATATTTTTCCATCCTTAAATATCATATTGGATGTTGTCAAATCTCCGTGGATGATCCCTGAGTTATGCATCATGCCGGTGCTCCTCCCGATAGCTATGCATAATCCGAGGTTTTTATCAAGGACATCTCTTACTATTTCTCCATCTATAAACTCCATCTCTATTGTGGCTTTTTTCTCATCAACTGATAAAAGATGAGGATGCCTTATTTCATCAGGGAGCTTTGCAATTATCTTTGCTTCTTTCCTTGTCCTAGATTTTCTGATTTCATTATCAAGCTCTTCTAGTCTGTAATTTTTTTTAGACCTTATTTTAATTGCCTTGTCAACATCCCTGTATATTTCAGCTTCTGCGCCCCTGGATAAAAGTTTCATAAAGAGATAGTAATTTGAGGTGTTATTTAAAAATTTACAAAATGGCAAAAATCTAGAGATTGATGCTATTACATAGCTTTATATAGCCAATTGCAATATGCTTATTATACTTAAAAAAATGAGATTATACAAGACAATAAAGTATTGTAACATATGCAAGACGAAGTTCTTTTCTGATGGGGAAAAAGGCGCTGCGCAGTACTATTGCAAAGACTGTTTCAAGAAGCATTATTCTGAGAAGAAGAAGTAGTCATTGATCATTATTTTTTCTAAAGAATGCTCAAATTATTTTAGAATTAATTTATATCCTACAAAACAATCCTTAGACAATTTTGAATTTTCCAAAGGACGACACTTGCTTCCTGCTTATAAAATCGTAAATAATAAGTTCAAAATCATATTCTCCTGGCTTCCATCCTTCAATGTTCTGGAAAACCCAGTTATCGTTAAGATAGTCTGTTGGCAGATAGATATTTTCATCTTCACCGAATGCTTCTGTTATGTGCTCCACAACCACTCCCTCTGAATCAATTATTATCAAGTCCATATCAAATGCAATTTTTCCATCACCGCCTTTTTCAAATCCTTGGACATTAACAGGCTCAATGCATAAGGCTTCCTTTAACTTGTTTGAAAAGGTAGGTTGTTTCCAGTTGCAATCATGTCCGTCATCAATTCCCAGCTTGACGTAATCAACTGTTAGCGTCCCAAAAAAAGAGGGATTGACTACTTTGAAATCTTTTGTAATCTTGATCTTCTCGCCACTTAGCTTATCTTCGACAGTGGCAGAATAATTATAGGTTCCCGGCTGGAAGAGATCCAGATGATAGATAGTATATATCCCATCATCAAGAGAATTATTGTGAAGCTTGACGTAGCCGTCATTGCCATACATGTTGTTCTTGAAGCTAACTAGTGAGCCATTGCTTGAAAAAGTTTCTACATGAATGTCAAACCAATTGTAGTCCCTCGTATCTTTCTCAAAACCTTTGACAAAAGGCTTAAGGCATAGTCTGTCTGTTTTCGTGAATATATTGTCCTTGACCTCAACACAATCATTTCCAGTTTCTCTTCCAAATGTGACTCCTATTAATTCTAAGCCTGTATAAGGGCTACTTTCGCTTATTTCAATAGATACATTCACACTATTTCCTTTTTTTGCAACAACATCGTACAGGAATATCTCTATATTGTATTGCCCTGGATCAAGGTCTTTCAATTTATAGGTTATTGCTGTTGTAGCCAGCTTATCATTTTCCAAATATTTTTTTTCTGTATTCAATATATTTTCCTCATCATAAACCAGATTGGTCATATTGTCCGTAACTTTAATATCAATATCGTAGACATTTAGGTTCTCATTGTTTTTCTGAAACTTTGATACCTCATTGAACCTTAGGATAAGAACTTCTCCCTGAGTAAACACTCTAGATGCCGGATAAACTTCATAATCCTGCCTTTCAATACCTACCTTAAACTCCTTGATGGCCAAGCTATTGTCAAAATCTATCTTATATCCTGTATCAAACAATTTCTCTATTTTAACTTCAAAATCATACAGTTTCTCACAAAGCCTCGTGTAAAAGGCAGAATTTATCCTGGAACACGTGTTCATATTTTTTGTGGCCAATGCAATTTTTGAAACACAGTCATATTTGATGCTGTCAAGCCAAATCTCATTGCACAATCCAAGCTTAGATTCTGTATCCATTGTTACCTGGGCGATTGCGCCAGTGTATAAATCAAGGCAGAAATCTCTGTAGAAAAAAAAGTTGCGGCCGCATCTGGCCTTAATGTCAGAAACAGGGTCCTTTAAGTCCAATTTGTTCGAAGATATCTGCATCCCAAGATATCCGCCAACCGTGAAAGTATACATCATGTAAAGGATATAGCATGTAAGTATTATCATGGAAATCACGAGCATGGCTTTTTTTACTTTTTCACTTACTCTCGACTCATTGTCTTGAACAACTAAGCTTTTGGCGATCTTGTCATGCAATCCCTGCTTGTTTTTGTCCCAGACAATCATCAAAAAACCAATGCATAAAGTGAGAAACGAAATAATCTTGGAAAAATACCTTAGAACGGATTTCCATAGGCTAAAATTCCCCTCCTCGCTTACAACTTTGCATCTCATAAGGAGTTTTCCGAATGTTCCGCCATACCTGTATGTCATAAATATCTCATAAAATGCGTCACCAATTGTGAAAAAGCCAAAATACAGAAGATAAATTTTGAAAAGCGTCAATGGTGTAAAAACCAGAAACCTGAAAAGAAGAAAACCTATCAACATCAAAAAGACATTGTCAATTATTAAGGCTGAAAACCTTATCTTAAAACCTATATACTCTGTTTTAGGCTTCATTAACTAATGATGGGCTAATGTTATATATAAATTATTCTTTGATATGAACTCAATTAACCCTTATCAGCTCTAATATTTCCTAAGAGCCGCATGGTTCCCAATAAAATCAAGTGGTTTTTATAAAAACCTATTTCTCATTAAAAAGCATCTTCAACAATCTCTCTTTCTCAACCTCAACATAATTCCCCTTCTTTATGTTTAATTTATCAAGCCTGATTCCGCCTATCGAAATCCTTTCGAGTTTCATCACGTGGTTTCCAACTGCCTCAAACATCCTCCTTACTTCCCTTTTCTTGCCTTCTGTTATTGATATTTCAATATGCTTCTCATCTATAAGTTTTATCCTGCATGGCTTTGTTGTATATTGTGACATTTTCCCGTTTTCTTCAAGTCTTATCTCTATTCCTTTTTCTATTTTCTCTTTGTCTTTTGCTGTCAATGTTTTTGATAAGTCTGACCTGTATGTCTTTATTATGTTGCTGTTAGGGCTGGCGATGTTAAACCCAAGAGTACCGTCATTTGTTATTATGATGAGCCCTGATGTGTCTTCATCTAATCTTCCTACTGCAAACAAAGTATTGTCTTTAGAAAAGAGATCATATATGGATTTTTTTCCTTCATCATTAACTGTCAGCCTGGTGGAGATATAGCCTTCAGGCTTATTCAGGATAATGTAGATATTGTCTTTTCTTATGGCAAGGACATCTTTATTCCATGTCACAACTTTGTTCTTGTTGAACTGGAAATTGGGCTTTGTAACAATCCTGCCTTCTATTTTTATCTCGCTGTTCCTGATAGCGTCCATGATGTCATTCTTGCTTGTAAAGATACCTGTCTTGCTTAGAAATTGATGCAGTCTTATTTTCATGTTCCTTAAAAAATGAAATCAAAAATAAAAATATTGGTGATAGGATAGGCAAAGATAATAATTATCTCCTGAAACTAGGCCTTCTCGACCTTCCCTGCCTGTCGTCTCTTTCGCTTCTGTTGCCGCTACCGCCCTGGCCTCTGCCGCCTCTGCCGCCCCTGCCGAATCTTCCACCGCGGCTGTTTCCTCCTCTGCTGTCTCTGTCATTTGACTGCCAGGATACTTGGACTCTCTCAATCTCAGGAACCTCTTCTCTTTGAATATGTGAATCGTTTCCTCTGAGTACTGCTGAAAAATTGTCATGGTCTCTTGAGGATAAGAGATTTATTGCTTTTCCCTCAGCACCTGCTCTTGCGGTCCTTCCTATCCTGTGTATATAATCCTTGCTGTCTTTTGGTATGTCATAATTGTATATGTGGGTTACGCCTTTAATATCAAGGCCCCTTGACGCAACGTCTGTGCATACAAGGACATCAAAGCTTTTCCTGTGGAACTGCATCATTGTATGCGTCCTTTTTGCCTGTGAAAATCCTCCGTGTATGGCAAGAGCATTTATCCCGTTCTTTGTAAGGTTTTTTGCGACTGCATCTGTATTTCTCTGTGTGTTGCAGAAGACCATTGCTGATCCTGATATCTCGCTCTTGAGAAGATGGACAAGGAGAGAAAATTTCATATTGTCCGGCACATCATAATATACCTGTGTCAAAAGGGACTTATCTACGTATGATTCTGTTGAAATTTTTACCGGCGCTTTCATATAACGATAAGCAAGCTCGTTTATGTCCTGTGACATTGTGGCTGAAAACAAAAGAGTCTGTCTTTCCTTAGGGCATTCTCCTATTATCTGCTTCACATCATCGATAAAACCCATGTCAAGCATCCTGTCAGCTTCGTCTAGGACTAGAATATTTACTCTTGTCAGGTTTATTGAATTTCTTTCAAGGTGATCAAGAATCCTTCCCGGAGTTCCGACAACAACATCTGCATTCCTCAGTTCATGCATCTGCGGGCTTATTGATACACCGCCATATATTGCAGAAACAGAAAGCGGCTTATATCTTGAAAAGGCCATTATGTCTTTTGCGACCTGCTGCGCAAGCTCTCTTGTAGGAGTCAAAATAAGCGCCTGTATTCCTCTTCCTTTTTGCAGTTTCTGTATTATCCCTGAAGCAAACGCAAGGGTTTTTCCAGAGCCTGTAGCAGACCCTGCAATCACGTCTTTTCCCTGCAAGATAATAGGAATTGTCTGTTCCTGAATATCGCTTGGTTCTTCAAACTTTTTTTCTTCTATTGCTTTTAATATTGGCTCAAGTAGGCCTAATTCACTAAATTTCATAATTAATTACCTCATTAATTGTTTATTTTACAGAGAACTTTGTAAAGTTCTTCTTAGAAAAGTTTATTTTTTCAAACTTTTCTATAAATAAAATCACATGCAAGAAAAAGACAATTGACAACCAATGCTTTCTCTTTGGCCTGTTAATTTATTATAATATTAAAGGGGAAAGTCTCTATTTATAAAAGTATTGTAAAGCTCTGAGAATTGCTATTTTTGCCTATTTTAGCTTCTTCCATTCAAAATAGCTATAGAGAACAAGGAAGATACTTGTAAACATTGCGGGCAGGATCATAAAAAATAGGGTGTGCGTGCTAAAAAATACTCCAATAATAGATAAAAACCCGCATGCCTTGAACATTTTAGAACCTAATTTATGCGTCTTCTCCCAGACTTTCTTGCTGCTAAGTGTCCATGGCGTCCTTATCCCCGCAAACCAGTTCTGCTTTGCCTTTTCAATTAATAGGCCAATACTATAGAAGAGTGCCCCGAATGCAGGCGCAAGAGATATGTTGAAACTAAATTTAAATCCGAGGTTCCATGCCAATGTAAGCATATACAGATATGTCATAAAAACAGAGAATACTACGATAAATAGTTCATACTGCCTGCTGAATTTTTTTAAATTGTTTGACGGATCTGTTTTAGGCAAAAATAACAGGAGCAAAATCAGGAATAAGAGTATAGTAGGCATCAGGAACATGCCCCAGTATCTTGTCATATAACCGTCGACCTCTCCGTTTATATTCCAATGCGATGCCATTTTTTCAGGCATGTAACTATATAGGGAGATAGCTGATATCATGTTGACTAGGAAAATTGCTGAGAGTATTATATGTATTTTTTTCATGGAATCATATCCTTATTATTTTTGCATTGTTTTTCTCAAGATCATATAAGGCAACAGAAGGCTTTGTCCATTTTTCTTTTGCGACTTCAGGAAAACTCTCAATCAATCCCCCGGGGTTTATCATGAGAGTATTTTTGTTTTTCTTTATTTCGGCAATGTGGCTATGACCCCTTAAGACGATGTCATATTTTTTGCTTTCGAAGATTTTATCTGCTGTCTCATTCGGGTCACCGTGAAACAAGGCTATACTTTTTCCCTCTAATTCATCGACATAGAATTTTCCGAAGATTTCCATGTTATCCGGCTTGTTTCGAATAAGTCTGTATATATCTCCATCGTTGTTGCCAAAAACTGCATGGAATGTCTTTGTAGAGATAGAGAGTAAACGGGCTGCAATAATCTCCCAAATGATATACTAAAGAGACTTTTTCTTTTTTGAAGATAGTTATGGCTTTTTTTATGTTATCTATCTGGTCGTGCGTGTCAGGCATTATTCCGATTTTCATATTTAACGAAAAGGCATTGTTCTATTTATAGTTTACATTATTTTAGGTATTTTTTATATAACAAGTTGTTAATCTATGTAATGTCTCACCATGCTGAATATAAAAATATGGATTATGTTACTCTGGCACAAAAATTATCAGAATTAACGCATGCAGAAGTAAAGCCAAGTGATTTGGAACAGTTTGTAAATCCAATTGGTTCAGAGTTGGTACCGTTCAGGATAAACCAAAATCTGTGGGGATATTCTGAGAGAACCGGAGATAGTTTTGCTGTTGAGTTTTATCTGAAACAGCCAAGTGAGCTTATTTTTGATGAGTCTTGGCTGATGATAGCAGGCTGGGAACCGAATGACGCTGTACTTCATTCTCTAAGAAATATTGTTGAACTTGCTTATCATCCTGAATTAGGGAAAAAAGAACCAGGGCAACGACATTATATTAATGAATGAACTTCTCTTTAAATTTCAGATAATTCTCTTCCAAAGCCTTTACGCCCGGCAATTCTTTCCCTGACAACAGTTCAAGCGATGCCCCCCCGCCTGTTGATACATGTGTCATCTTGTCAGCAAGACCGAATTTCTCTATTGCATCCCCTGAATCTCCGCCTCCAATTACCTTTACTATGTCAAGGCCTGCCAGATGAGTTGCAATGTCAAAAGTGCCTCTTCTAAACGATTCCCATTCAAAAACTCCTATTGGCCCTGCCCAGACTACAGTATTTGATTTTGATAAAATATCTTTATATCCTGATATTGTATAAGGCCCTATGTCCATAATCATCCAGCCATCTATATTATCAGGCAGGCCTACGCATTTTATATTTGCATCCGCTGAGAACCTGTCTGCCACAATATAATCCACAGGAAGATTTATCTTTTTTTCATATTGGCCTATTATTTTTTTTGCGTAATCTAAAGTTTCTTTGCTGAACTTGCTTGCACCGATATTAATGCCTTTTGCCTTCATGAAAGTATTGGCAAGTATCCCGCCAACTATAAGGTTATCCACTTTGGTTATCAGTTTGTCAATAACGTCAATTTTGTCTTCTTTTGCCCCTCCTATTATTGCAGTAAACGGTTTTTTAGGGTTTTCAACAACCCCTCTTAAGAATTCAATCTCTTTTTCCATCAAAAAGCCTGCGCATGACGGCAGGTATTTTTGAACTCCTGTGACAGATGCCTGACTCCTATGAGAAACTCCGAATGCATCAAATACAAACAGATCTGCAAAACTCGCCAGTTTCTTTGCTAAATTGTCATCGTTTGCTTCTTCTCCTTTGTCAAACCTGATGTTTTCAAGCATTATCACTTTGTTTTCAGGGAACTTAGTTATGTCAAAAGCTTTTGGAGTCGGAACAAGCCAAACTTCTTTTGATAATAGCTCTTTTAGCCTTTTTGCAATCGGCTTTAAGGAAAATTCAGGTTTATGTTCTCCCTCAGGCCTTCCGAAATGCGAGACAATGATGAGCTGCTTTGCTTTTTTGCTTAAGATATAGTTCAATGTAGGCAGTGTTTTTCTTATCCTTGAATCATCTGCAATGCTATTTGATTTGTCAACAGGGACATTGAAGTCAACCCTTACCAGGGCTCTTTTATCTTTGAAGTCAAAATCTTTTAGCCTAAAGAACATTTTAACACCTCTTCCAATAGTATTATAGCAATTGTTTTTAAATCTTTATTTTTGCGTAAGCTTAATAAATAATTCAATACACTTTTTCCCGCCGTTTACTAGATTTAGCCTAAGCGCTTCTTCTGAAGAAAGCCATAAATATCCCTTAAGTTCTTTATTTAGCTTTATCTGCGGCATATCTTTTAATTCTGCATAGAACATATGGTAGATAAAATCCTTTTTAGGGTATTTGACATAGATTTTTTTTAGATATGCTATATCCTCATCTTTCAGTCTTATTCCTATCTCTTCTTTTATCTCCCTGAACATGGCCTCTTTTAATGTTTCACCTTTTTCTAATGTGCCTCCAGGAAAAGCCCATTTCCCGCCTTCAGAATCAGCATCATCTCTCTGCACAACTAATAGCTTTGTTTGGCATATCAAATAACAGCTTACAATCTCAAATTTTGGCTTGAAACCCAAAGGACGCTTTTCATAAATCATATAAGAAGAATAAAAAATAAATTAATATAAATCACTTGCGCTTGTGGTGAGTTTCAGTTGTCTCTAAAGAAGATTCATGTTTCTCTTCTTCCTTAGTTCCTTTGTGCTTTGTGTAGAAGAAAAATACTCCTCCACCTACAATTAAAACTCCCAAAACACCTAGTATTGTCCACATCCAAGGGTTTTCACTAGTCTCTTCTGGCACTGTTTCCACTGGTGGTGTCTCTTGAAGTGGTTGTGCTTCTGGTTCTGCTGGTGGCTGCACAGGCGGCTCTTCTGTTGTTGGAGCCGGTGTCACTGGTGATGAATCTTTTTGTGATATAGCAAAGTAGCTAAAGCCGGGAGTCTCAGCGCTGTAATAGACATTATTTCCGTCTGAACTCACTTTCTTTGTGGATAACGCCTTCCAGCTTGTAGTATATCTCATTAAAACAATTGAGTCTTCATTAAGACCGTTTAAGGAGAGCCATTGCTTGTCAACCTTGAATTTTATTACTGTCCCTGAACCGATATTTGCATCAGGAAGATTGGATTTATCAATCTTCAGGTATTTGTACACTTTTCCTTTTATCTCCTGAGTCACTGACGCAGGCTTATCAGGCAATTTCTCTACTGAAATCATCACGTTTTTTGATTCCCCTGTAACATGTACATCAATACTTGTTACACCGAAATCAGTGTTCTTTATCTCCATGTGTACAGGACTCTCTGAGTCAACAGACATCCATCCCTGGCTGGTTTTTGGGTTTGTTGAGGTACTTGTGCTGCTGCCCGATGAAGAGCTTGAGCCTCCTCCTCCTGAAGAACCGCATGAATCAGATTGTGTTGATGTTGTGTCTCCGCCGCCATAGCATGTCCTTGTTCCGGTCCTTGTCCTTGTACCGCCGGAACATGAGCTCCAGGAGCCATAAGTAAATGTTGTGTCGCATTCCTCTGGAGTTACTGCAACTCTTGTCCCGTTTGTGCTGTTGTAATGCGCTGCATCATCAATTACTGTAACAACATAAGTGTAGGCTACATTTGTCGTAGCATTTGAATCTGTGTAGCTTGTGCCTGTTGTTGAGTTTATTGCCTGGGATCTGTTTGAAAGGTCTAATGTTCCCATGTCTAGTGTCCTGAAAAGATAATAGGTTACACCGTCTGCATTGCCGTTAATGTCATAAAGCACTGTCGACCAGTTTACCGCAACTGAACCATCATCATTTGTGACTGCGCTTACTGCTGCAGGCATCTGAGGATAGAAGCTGTCGTTTGATAATGCAAAGAAGCTGCTTGATACGCCTGTTCCTTCATTGCCGTCTGAATCAACTGATCTCAATGCATACCAATAAGTTGTCCCATTTACAGACGTGTTGTCTTCAAATGATGTGCCTGTAACTGTGGCAAGGGCAGATCCTGTGATGTTTGTGATATTTGTAGTCTGCCTGTATAGCTTATAAGAGACAGCATTTACATCAGCTGCCCAGCCGATCTCTATGTTACCGTCAACGTCTGAATCATTCACTCCTGCAGAAACAAGAGTAGGAGCGCTTGATGGTCCGGATGTATCTGCAACTGTAAAGCGATAAACGCCTGACGTAACGCTGTTTGAGGCATTGTCTTTTGCTGTCACATACCAGAGATATGTTGAACCATTAGCAAAACTAATTGCTGTTGTCTTTGCAGTGTTGTTTGTTGCAAAGCCAGTTGAATTTGCTGTTCCGTTAATATATATAGTATAATTGAGGTTTGTATCAAGGTTATCTACTGCTGTAAAGCTTAAGGTTACGCTTGAGTCGTTTACTGTTGATGCGTTTGATGGAGAAAATGATGTCAATGTTGGTGCTGTTGTATCAACCTTGAGTGTCCATGTAGATGAGTTTGCAACATTGCTTGCATTGTCTGTTGCCTGGACATTAATGATGTAAACTCCCTGTGATAAAGCAGACAGATTGACGCTTGTTGATGTTCCGTTGGCTACTGTCCCGGAAGCTCTTGATACGCCATTCGCATACACTACATAGTTTATCGGGTTTCCAAGGTTGTCAGTGATTGTGATCAATAATTCAGGTGTAGTGTCAGTTGTCCAGCTGTTGTTTGAAGGTGAAGTTATTGATGAGACTGGATTTGCTGTGTCTACATATAATGTTATTGTGCTGCTTAGTAAACTATTTTCGCTGTCTGTGCAATTCACATACCAGGTGTGGGTGCCGTTTGCAAGAGTTGTATTAGGAGTTACATAAGTCCATGTGTTATTCAGTGTAGTCTCATTCCTGAAATAACCGTTGCCGTCGACAAAGAGCTCACAAATCAAGGTGTCGTTTATCGAGCTAATTGAGGAAAAATTGAAAGTCGGTGTCGGGTTACTGGTCCATGATAAATCAGAGGGCGTACCTAGGCTTACGCTGTTAACTGTTGCATAAGCAAAAAGCGCAAATAGTGTCAGAATAACAGATATGACAAGTAACTTATTGATATTTTTCATAAAAACCCTCACCTTTAGAGCCATTTAAAAAGAACCACTATATAAATAAGATTATTATCTTGAGAATAGTAAAAGAATCCTATACTAGATGAAGGTTTTGTGGAATAGATTTGCAATTAAATTTGATTCAGGACAAGTGTTTCTACTTCAGTGTTACAATGATAACAATAGATATAAAATAAATAAATTGTTTCTAGAGGAAACTTGTGTTAAATAAGTTATAGGTGTCGTAAATTTGGGAATTGATGTTATTATTGCAATGAATTATGCTCTTGACAAAAGTGAAACAGAGGCAGAATTTGATGATGCAAGAGTTGCTGAAGCATTAACTGATGTGTTTAAACAGCACAATCTTGATGCCATTGCTGTTGAAGCAGATGAAAGAATTACAGATATATTTCGTCTTCCTTCTCCTATCCGTCCTCCTTTTGTTTTCAATATTGCTGAAGGAAGAGGAGGAGATTCAAGAGAGGCTCAAGTCCCTGGATTACTGGAGTTTTACAGAATACCTTATTCTGGAAGCGGATTAGTGGCACAGGCAGTATCTTTAGATAAAAAAGTAACAAAAATTATGGCGGCAAACAATGGTGTTGCTACTGCAAAATTCCAACTTTTTAATTCTCCGTATGAAGATGTTACAGTAAATTTCATGTATCCTGTTATTGTAAAACCAAATAGTGAAGGAAGCGGAATTGGAATTTCAACAAAGAGCAAGGCAAATAATCTGGATGAATTGAGAGCCGCATTAGAATATATTATTGGCACATACCATCAGCCAGCTCTTGTTGAAGAATTCTTGCCTGGCAGAGAGTTCACAGTAGCCCTGTACGGAGACAAGGACAAACTTTATAGAATGCCTATTCTTGAAATATTTGTAGATAAATATAAAGGACAAGGCAGTTTAGCTACATTTGCCGCTAAATATGAAATTGAAGAGGATATCCACTCTGGTTTAGCAGATATTGATAAAGAATTAAGGGAAAAAATTTATCAAATGGCTGAAAAGACATTTAGAGCTGTTGGTGCAAGGGATTATGCAAGAGTTGATATTAGGCTGGGAGAAGATGGAAATCCTTATTTGTTAGAAGTAAACCTGCTTCCAGGGATACATCCTGATGTTGAGCATGTCTCTTATTTTACAAAAATTTGCAGGCTTGCAGGACTGGATTATAATCCAATGATAAACGGCGTATTGCACTTCGCAACAGCAAGATATGATAATAAAGTAAGAGGATTATTTAATGAAGAATTACTGATGGGTGCGTTTGATAAAATAAAAGAGATAGATGTATCATTAAGAGACTAATAGTGTTTTCTTTTTTTGTATCATATTAAATAAGAGTAGTTGGATAAAAATAAGTTTTGTTTCTACTAAGCTGTTACAATTAAACCAATAGGTATAAAAATAAGATGTAAATCTCCGTAAATGAATTTGGGATACTGATGATGTTTAATAGTACTTTGCAGGAAATTGTTGATTATCTTCTTTATAGTGCAGGTAAATTAGATTCTACTCCACTTGTATTTGTTCACAACATGAGCGAGTATCCTGAGGACTTCTATAGACATAGCTCGGAAAATGTGCATGAAGAGTCATGTAAAGATGATGCGATTTCTTACACCGGAAGAGAGCTTATCAGGTTAATGACCCAATTTTACAACAGAAAAGATATTTATTTTGTTACTCCTGCAAATATAAATCAAGAGTATATAGCTGAGATGCAGGAACTTTTTGGATTCAGAGGAAAGGTCCACATCATCAGGCCCACTGAACCATATACAGGGTTATTGAGCAAAGAGCTAATGGCCTCTGATGCAAACATTGCGGTGCTCGTTGGTTTAAAAAAATTTGATTTTACAACTTACGCTCACTCTACCCATGTATATGATTTAATAGAATTAATGGAAGAAAAAGGGACAGTGATAAGAAAAATTAACATGCCTACAAGGGACGCCTGGGAGAATGTCAAGCAATTCAAGACAAAATCCGGCAACAGGAGATTGATTGAAGAGATTATTAATCAAGAGGAAACAAGAATCCCTATTGCAGAAGGCAAATCTTTCAAAAGTTTTGATGAGGCAGTAGATTACATTATAGCGGTTTTGCCTAAGTATGATGTTGCTGTCAAGGGAGATGACGGTTTCAGCGGATTGTCTGTCAGGTTTTTATCAATAAAAAATAAGGTTGAAGGCACTATTTTTATAGATACGCAAGGAGAAATTAGAAAGCAGATTAAAGAAGCTTTGCCAGAGAATTTCTGGAAAAAACTTCCAGTTGTGGTTGAGGAGAAGATTGAGCTAAGACAAGGCAATGAATTCGGTAACGGCCTGCCGAATGTAGAAGCTGTAATCCGGGACGGAAAAGTCAAGGTGCTGTATTACTGCGGCTTGACAATAGATAATGCTGAATTTGAGGGAGTGGATTTGGGAAAAGGTGTGCTTAGCCCTGCCTTAAAAAAACAACTGCATAACTTTGCTATGCTGATAGGCAATGCACTAGTAAAAGAAGGCTACAGCAATGGCGCAATTGATGTTGATTGTCTATATGGGGATAAATTGTATTTGGGTGAAATAAACATTAGACCGGTAACTGGCGGCACCTATGAATATTATGGTGCAAAGTGGTTGTTAGGCCGTAATTTTGAAAAAAAGCATTATATCTATGCTGATGCCTATAAACCTGAAAAAAGAATAAATGGAGGCAATATTAGAGGGCATGATTATTATGATATCAAAAACGTTTTAGGCGAAGATCTCATGTATAATAGAGGAAAGAAATCAGGAGTTTTTGTAACAAACCCTGATGGAATAAGTGAATTAAACCTTGTTAAATATATGATTATAGCCAGAGATAGATGCCATGCGAGGGATATAAAAGATAGGTTATATGCAAAACTAGATGGAATTCAATAAAAAATAATACTCCAATAACCTTCTCATAAATATTCTTGCAGCGTGCATAAAAGGAATGTTTTTATGCTGGTTTCCCATAGTTAATTATTTAAATAGCTTAGTTTTCCAGAGGATAATGGCAAAGCTAGTTCCAACTTCGACAAAAAGGTTCGGACCAAGGTACGGCAGAAGGACAAAACTTCAGTATGGAAATATAGAAGAAGTCTATAAGAAGAAACAGAAATGCCCTTATTGCCAGAAGATGCAGGTTAAAAGATTATCATCAGGTATATGGCACTGCCTGAAATGCGATGCCAAGTTTACAGGAAAGGCCTATTCAATATAAAAATGGTATTATACAAATGTTTCCAGTGCAATAAGGAAATTGAAGATAGCACTCTAAGAAAAAGAGTGAGATGCATATACTGCGGCTCAAAGCTTTTGTACAAGCCAAGAACAACAGTCACACATGTAAAAGCAAGATGAACTGCACTCTTGAGGTCCATGAAGATGTGGACGACCTCTATAAGCTATTCATGACTGAAAAGCTTGAGTCTAATAGAGCAAAATGCGAGATAAAAAAAGGCAAAAGCTTAATGTTTGAAATAAAGGCTGATGATCCTGTCAGCATGAAGGCGTTTCTGAACACAATTTTGAAGATAATCGAGACTTATAACAAGACAAGTGCATTGGAATGAAACAAGAGACCCAGGAAAAAATCACGCAGCTCCAGAATCTTGAGCAGAATATCAATACATTGATTGCCCAAAAGCAGCAGTTCCAGAGCCAGAATATTGAGATTGATAATGCGCTTTCCCAGATAGACGGGACTGAGAAAGTGTTCAGGATTATAGGAAATATTATGGTAGCATCTGCTAAAGAGGATGTTAAAAAAGATTTGGATGAGAAAAAAGAGATTGCTATGCTAAGGCTTAAGACCATTGATAAACAAGAAGATAAACTTCGGGCAAAAGCAGCTGAACTTCAGCATGAAGTCATGAACGAGATGAAAAAAGAGTGATTAAAGATGGAAAAAGAGCTTGCAGATGTTATTTCTTACCTAAATGACCTCCTGAATGATACTAGTGTCCCAAGAAACGTAAAGACAAAAATAGAAGGTATCGTAAGATCATTCCAGGATAAGGCAGAAATCTCATTAAGGATAAATAAAGCCCTTAGTGTCTTAGAAGAAGTATGTGATGACAACAATATCCAGACGTATACAAGGACACAGATATGGAATGCTGTTTCTATGCTCGAGGCTTTAAACTAGGCTTTTTGAGGGTTATTTTCGCGTTTGCGACTGTTGTGTTCGGTATAAATATTATGTCGCCTCTATGAGTTTCAATTCTTACATGGAGAAGCTCTATCTGCTGGAATTTTCCGTTTATATCCCCTATTTCTACAACTGCCCCTTTCTTTAGGCTTTCCCTGCTGAAAAGATATATCCCTGCAATAAAGTTCGGGACAAAATCCCTTATTGCCAAAAAAAATGAGATTAGAAGCATTGATACTAAGAGGAAAGATATGATGTACAATATTATGTTTGCGACACCTATTTTTTCCATGGCTGCAATCAGGGCGAGGAAATAGATGACATATGAGAGGAATGTGCTTATTATAGACTCTGCATCAACTTTGACTCCCAGTGTCTTTTTTATGAAATCATTGAACTTGATCTCTTGTAAGACCTTGAGGACAAACCTCCCTATTACTTTCCCTATGATAAATCCTAGGAGAAAAATAAGTATGGCTATGAAAAATCTGATTAAGGTTGAACTCAGCCCTCCAAATATAGTGTTCATCGTATTCCATATCTCAACAAGGAGTTCAGTTGCCATAAATTTAATGGTAGATTTTGGATTATTTAAAGGTAATGGCAAAATGCCCTAAGCTTAAAAATATAAATACAATTCTTTTTTATTACGGCATGGACTCAAAAGAGAAATACATAAAGGCAGGAAGGATTGCGGGGCTTGCAAGAGACTATGGAGCTACCCTGATAAAACCAGGTGAATCATTGTTAGATGTAACTCTTGCGGTTGAAAAGAAAGTCCTTGAATTAGGAGGAGATTTCGCATTTCCTCCCCAGATATCGCTTAATGAGACAGCAGCGCATTACTGCGCTGAGCCAGATGACAAAATCATTTTTAAACAGGGAGATCTCGTAAAACTGGACGTGGGCGTCATGATAGACGGTTATATAGGAGACACAGCAATCACTGTAAATCTCGGAGACTATGACAAATTAATTGAGGCATCGAAAGAAGCCCTGAATAATGCAATCCTGAAAGTTAAACCTGGTGCCACACTTTCTGAGATTGGAAGGGCAATACAGGATACTATCACAAGATATGGATATGCTCCTGTAAAAAACCTGTCAGGCCACGGATTAAATCAGTATGTCTTCCACGACAGGCCAAGCATACCTAATTTTGACACAGGAGACAAGACAAGATTAGAGAAAGGGATGGTGATTGCAATAGAGCCGTTTGCGTCTACTGGATCCGGCGTGATTTATGAAAGCGGAGCAGGGAATATTTTCTCTCAAGTAAACAAAAAGCCATTGAGGAATAACATGACAAGAGAGGTCATGAAAGAAATTGAGGTGTATATGGGAATGCCTTTTACAACAAGGTGGCTCACAAAAAAATTCCATCCTGGAATTGTGAATTTCGCATTAAGGGAGCTTCTTCAGTTAGGGGTAATAAAGGCATATCCTCCTCTTCCGGACATGGGAAAAGGTTATATCAGCCAGGCAGAGCATACAGTGATTGTGGATGATGAGCCGATTGTGACGACTAAGGTTTAAAATAAATACCAAATTTAGAAAAGAAATATTTATAAGATACGAATAATTTATTTTAAAAAAGGGTGATGCAATATTATTAAAAAAATTATACTTTTTAACATAACACTAATTTTATTACTGGTAATTGCAGCAGCACTTAATTTCTCAAATTCCCCGACGCTATGTAACGGGACCTGGGCAACTTGCAGCAATGCATTTTCTAATGATGCAAACAGGGCGACATTTACAGCAACAAATACATTAAACGGATCAGGAGTGTGGAAAAACTATAGTTTCGGATTAGCCAGCACTGATACCATAGACTCTGTTGTAGTCAGGGCTGATTTCTTTGCAAGCAATGTAAGAGGCTTTATCAGCGTAAGAGTCAGCGGAGACGGAGGAGCTACATATGGCCCATCACATGTTGTAGGAGGAAATACTGCAGAACAGACATTCCTTATTGATGTCACAAGCGATGCAACATGGACATCTCAAAAACTAAACAATGCAAATTTCGTTGTCAATGTGACTTGCTTCAAGTCACCAACAAGTAGCTCTAATCCTATATGCAGGCTTGATTATCTTCCTGTAAATGTGACTTATACCCCTTTTGATTTTACAATGTCTTCAAGTCCAAGCAGCAGTAATGTTTCACCTGGCAATTCAACGTTGACGACTATTACAGCAACTTTGACAAGTGGAGTAGCAACTAGCGTTAATCTTTCTGTTTCTGGCTGCCCGGCAGGATCAAGTTGCACATTAAGTGCAACTTCTGGAAATCCGACATTTAGCTCAAATCTTACAGTAGCGACAAATGCTACAACTCCTACAGGGACATATTTCATAAACATAACAGGAACAGGAGGAGGAAAGACAAGAAAAACTAATTTCACCCTAACTGTGACATAGTGCCACTGCGGATAGGCACCTGCATGACCAGCCGGTTGACATATGAGATTGTTTAGTTTTTTTAATTTAATATTGTAGAAGGAGCTTGTTTCAGTAATAGCTTTTTATATAGTTTAATTCTATCATAGGATATGCTGGATTTGCAAAATGTTAAGGCTAACCTTAAGGTTGGAGAAAAAAACAGGGTATTTGTTATCGACCACAGTGTTATCGGCCAATTCCCTTATGAACTTCTTGACGAGCATAAGGGGAGTTTCTATATAACTAAACAAGTTTCTGAATCTTTACAAGAGACCACCGCAAATCTAAAAAAGAAAGTTGAGAAATCAACTGAATTAGGGAAAACTCTTGAACAAACAATTGAAACTTTAAGTAAATCAAAAGCAGCACAAAAATTATTACTTGATGCATGGAAAAAATATACTTATTCTGACTTAAGAACTGAACAATACCATCTCCTAAGAGGCCTGGTATATTATACTAATCTAGGCTATGAATACAAACTAGATCTTCCTGAAAAAGAATGGAACAGATTGCAGGAACTTTATTTTAAAAAGTTAGGCGGGTTTTTCAATACAAGAGCATTTGAGATTGATGTTATAGATAGATTTGAAGAGGAAAATATCGTTGTAACAATTCATAAAAAAGAGAAAAAGAAATATACCCGAATAGGACTAAACAGTATTCAAGGATTTTATGATGCAATCGCACTCCCAGAGCAATCTGAACTGGAGGCTCAACAAAAATCACTGGAAGAAGAACTTGTTAGATTTGCTGTATCAAAAGAAGATGAGAACTCTGAAAAAATAAATGGCTATTTTAGTAAACATAACAAATATATAATAAAAATACCTGTAGTAAAAGGTGAGATTAGCAGCTTAATCCAAAAAACTAATATGGATACGCCTGGCATGAGCACTTTGTTTGCATCTTATTTTTGGGATTTCCTGGGAAACAAGGCAAAAGTAAATGAGCACTACAGTGTTAGAGTAATAACTACAGATAAAATAATGGAATCTGCTATATTTCAAATAAATGAGGCAAAAGGAAAACTAAATAAAACTTCAAATAGAGTAAAAGCCCATTATTTTTCTATGAATTAAAATTTAATAAAAATTATTTTAAAGACTTAATAACATCCTCAACACTCAGCATCTCCTCAATCCCAGTCTTCATATCCCTCAGTTTAACTTTCTTCTCAGCTAATTCTTTTTCCCCTACAAAAATCACGTAAGGAATTCCTAAAGTATTTGCATAGTCAAGGTTTTTCGATATGCCTCTTTCCATGAAATCAAAATCAGTCTTTATTCCGGCATCCCTCAGTTTCTGCACTATTGCAATTGTTTTTTCTTTTGTCTTTATCGGTATGACATAAACCTGCGTTACTGTCTTCTGTGTCAATTGCTGCTTCTCTTTCATGGCTTCAACCATCACTTCTATCCCGAATGAGATTCCTGTTGCAGGGATTATCTTGTCTGTGCCCTGAAGTTTGCCTATTAATTCATCATACCTTCCTCCGCCTGCAGCTGAACTTGCAATGCCTGAGTCTTTTATGAAAACCTCATATATAGGACCTGTGTAGTATGCAAGCCCTCTTGCCAGGCTCGGAAGGAAAACAGCACTTTTCACGCCGTATTCTTTCAAGTATCTTATCATATCTTCAATCTCTTTTACACCTTCTTTTCCTATATCGCTTTTTATGAGTTTTTTTAGGTTATTAAGAGTATCTGTACTGGATTTTCCTGTCTTCAGGTATTCAAATAATTTTGCAGTTGTTTTTTTCTCAAAGCCTTTTTCACCTAGCTCTTTTTCAACGCCGCTCTCTCCGATTTTTTTCAGCTTGTCTATTGCGACGATGACTTCAAATTGTCTTTTTCCAGGGATTTTTAGGTCTTCCATTATCCCGAACAAAACTTTCCTGTCATTGAATTCTATCTCTATATCAAAGCCTAGCTTCTTGAATACTGATTCAGATGCACTTATTGTCTCTGCATCTGCAATCACATCAGAACAGCCTACGATGTCAGGATCAAACTGCTGGAATTCTCTGTATCTTCCTTTTTTGAGCGGGCCATCCCTGAAAACCTGGCCGGTAATGTATTTCTTAAACGGCATCTTAAGTTCAGGGTTCATGCCCATGAACCTTGAGAAAGGGACTGTCAGATCAAACCTTAATCCTAGCTTTCTTTTACCGTTGTCAACAGTAACAAAGATCTCCTTCAGGGCATCTGATTCTTCTCCTGCAGCATGTTTTGCAGCAAGAGTCTCATACCTTTCCAGAATTGGAAGCTCTATAGGATTATATCCGTATATCTCAAGAGTTTCTTTTATTGTGTTGATTATTTTGTCTCTTAGTATTTTTTCTTCCGGAGGAAAATCTCTTACTCCCTTTGCTATCTGCAGTTCTTTTTCTTCTTCCATCAGTATCACCTTTACTTAACTATCATAGTGGCCAGTACGGCTTAATTAATCTTTTTTCAAACAGATCCTTTTTCCGAAAGTTCATCTCAATTGTATCTTCCTTTAATATAATCATCCCTTTTATCTGAAGAGCAATAATCGCCCCTTTCACAAGTTCTGGAGGAGCTTTTATTGTTTTCTGTATTTTTTCAAGCAGTACGGGTTTTTGGGAATTCTTCAGTATAAGGTATTCTATAGGAGGGAACTTCTCAGGTTCGACGCTAAATGAAAAATTGGCTAATAAGTTATCGATCTCACTATTTGGAATGTATTTGATGTCAAGTTTCTCTACATCCAGGTAAGAATTAACTTTTTCCCTCTTATTCGACATATACTCAATCATTATCTTGGCAATGTGTTTTTCTCCTCCGAACAAAAACAATCTTGACATTATCTTCATATATTCATAGTATCTTTTTGTAAAATTGTTTTCGTCCTTCACCTTGCTGTAGATGTAGCACCTTTGCCTATATAGTTCAAGCATCTCCTTGTTTTTTGTAAGGTTATAATATATTTTCATGGAATACCACTGGCATATGCCCTCCTCAAACCATTCTATATACATCTGCTCTTTGTTTTTGTTCTGGGAGAGGCATGAATGAATCTGTTCATGTATCAATATTATCGGAGTAAAGCAGGCTGAAATCCTTTTGTTGAGGAAATATATTCCTGAATCCTTCTGCCCTTCAAAAATAGTGACTGAGGATGCGCCTTTTCTCTCAAACCCCAGTAATCCTTCAGGAAAACTCTCTTCAAAAAAAACAGGCCGAGTCTTAAAATCCAGGCCAAGAGCCTTCTTTACTTCCTCTCTTATCCTAGGAAGCATATCACGCCACATCTTGTCATCAAATTGCTTTGCCGATGATTTAATGTCTTTCTGCAATGCTTTTAGGTCTTTTTCAAGGACAACATTGAATGCCATGTCTTTGTTGCCTGCAAGGAGGTTCTTTAGTTTTATGAGCGTTGCATCTGAATACTCATTATGCTCATTGAAATGCTTGTCAAAAAGCTTGTAGAGGCTGGGTTTATAGTATTCCAAATCGCTCTTGAAAAACGTATCCTCTATCACCCTTAATTCTGAGAGATTTATCATTTTAACATCAATTGTTTTACTTGGTATAAAAATTTTTATGTTAGTGTTAAATTACATTTTTGATTTGAGTTTATTCTAAGCTTATGAATTTTGATGCATAGTGTCATTACTTAAACATACTTTTTTTTGCAAACTCAGTTATGGGTTTTGCAACGTAATAAGTTACTAGTGTTGATGCAATAATCGAAAAGGCAAAAGCCACTATTATACCAAGGTTCGGATCTATGTTATTCAAATAGAATTGCCTTATTATTGTATAACCGACATTTTGGTGTATAAGGTAGAATGCATAAGATATTTTCCCAAAAAACAATAAGGGAGAAATGGCAATCCATCTAAACAAACCCATGAAACCAAGCGTGAAAATGAGAGCGTATATAACTACAAAAAAAGCTTTTAAAATCCCGCCATCTGCATAAGCAGATAATAAGACCATACAAAGGATAATGCCATCCAGAGGTAAAAATTTCTTTGACTGATTGATCTCATGCATAAGTATTCCCAGAGCAAAAAAAGGCGCGTATCTCAGCATAAATCCCCATGATGCTATTTTTGAAAGGGCCAGTAGCATGCCACCCTGGAAGTTTATTATGTGGATTAGAATACTGGCGCAAAGCCATATCACTATAATTCCTTTCATATGCTTATTAAGCCTGAATAGAAGCACTAAAAAGATAAGGAGGTAAAAGATGGCAATTATCTCTATGGCCCAGTGAGCATTGTCTACAAAGCCCTGCCTTAATGGAGTAGGCATCATTGTAAGATTCGCTATAAATTTTATCAAAGACACTTCTTTGCCAGGGAGCCCCAAAAAGAATATCATGGCTGTGGTTATAAGAAGGCTAATCCAATATGTAGGAAATAGCCTGAAAAACTTTGAAAGTGCATAATTTTTTGCATCCCCTGCTTTTTGTGCAGAATCAAGGATGAAATAGCCGCTCAGAACAAAGAAAAAACTCGGAACATAGTTCATATAGTCTACATTGCTAATCTGAAAAAAGACGTGTGTGGCATGTCCTAATGCGGGGAATAGTACTCCGAATCTAAAGGTATAGTGATATATTGCAATAATGAGTGCAAATACCCCGCGCAATGCATCAAATTCCTGCAAATGGCCCATACCTCCAAGGTAATCATGATTAATTTAAATATTTATCAAGAACCCTCAATTCTGAAGGATTTGATCATATTTCCATAAATTCGTTTACATTATTTTTGATAAATCCTGGAAGTATGTCGCCCTGTACCAATGGATAAATCCAAAGATGGCCGGCATATATATCGTGTCGAAGTATCTGGCTACCTGTTTCTCTTCTTTTTTCTTAAGTTCATCGTAGAATCCGCCATGCATGAATATACGCAAGGGATGATCCGAAAGCAAGATCGTGGAAGGTGGCAGATCCCTGAGCTTTTCAATCTCCTTCAATGCAGGATCATCAAGGAAAGGCTCAAATATTTGGATGAGCTTATCGTAGGAATAGGCATTTGCATAGTATCCCCGTTCATCCCCGCTGCCCATCGCTTCCAAAAGGCTTGACTTATCTTTTGGAGTAAAATGATATGCATTCCTCATCCTCTTGATGGTCCTTACTGTCTTGTTCATCTTTTCTTTTGCCTCAACATATCCTTCATTGAGATTTAACTGGGATGACAGGTCTGTGATTGACTTTTCCATAGCATCGATCAATGCTGATGTATAGCCTGAGCTCTCAACACCTTCAGGAAGTTTTTTGTTTGTAAGCGTATAAAGCATTTTTTCCGATAATGGCGCCCACTCTCTCAATTCATCTAAGTCCAGGAATAGTAGTGGAAGCTTATGAGTCATTGCTTTTCCATTAGCAAGCTCCATCATGTTCAGGAAAAATAGTGCCCTCTTTGTATTCCAATAATCAAGTCTTGATGCTTCGATCCTTACTTCAGGATGGACTACATCATCCATAAATTTCATCATGTTAAAATATGCATCTTGTTTCAAGGATTCCTGGTCAAATTCTCCTATAGCTGGAAGCTTTCCGATAATCGGAATGTTTATCCTGTTCATTGAAGGATAGGCGAATCTGGCCAGATAAGCCAGCATATTATCCCTAAATTCTGATTCAGTAACGACCAAAAAATCATTTGTACCGTTATTTATCTTTTTCTGGATCCTGGATATCTGGCCTACAAGCCTGTTCATCCTCTTGACGGATTCCTGGTCAGTCTCTTTCTTATCTTCTGCAATAACGATATAATCTATATCGCTGGATCTTGGGTCATAATGCCCTTTGACAATGCTCCCGTACAATAAGACACATGAGATACCCTCTATTTTTTCCATCTCCTTGATCAATACCTGCACTTTTCCGATGCTCATTGGGTCAAGATCTATATCAAATGCTTGTCGTACAATCAAATCCAAGGCCATGAAAAGTTTGTCAATTCAATCTATACTTAAAGATTTCCTGGAATGCCTCGTAGCAAGTTCATTTTCTATATCTTTATAGTCCAGCCCATATTTTTCCATCTTTACTGAAACAAAATAGAGAAGGTCCACTATTTCCCATTTCAGGTTTTCAATATCCCTGAAATTGATCACTTCCATCGCCTCTTCCATTATTTTTTCATTTAGGTATTTTTCATCCTCCATGATTTTACCGGTGAACGAACCAGAGCCTTTTTTTGACCTGATGATTTGCATAAGAGAATTCATTGTGAATTCCTTTCCTGAAAAACAGCTATATTCCCCTTTGTGGCACGCAAAGTTTTTTTGCTTCACTGTATATATCAGTGTGTCTCTGTCGCAATCCGTCTCTACCCTTATCAATTCCTGAGTGTTTCCTAAAGTCTCTCCCTTTTCCCAGAGTTTTTTTCTTGACCTGGAATAATACATGCCTTTTCTTGTTTTCAATGCTTCGAGGACAGATTCTTTTGTGCTGTATGCGAGCATCAATACCTGACCGTATTCATCTTTTACAATAGTTGGTATTATGCCATTGTTTTTCTCGAAATTCAATAGCATTACAAAAGACTCTTCAAGATTTATTTTATTTTTGTAATAAGCCATGCCTATGACACAATCTGTATTTAATTTCTCCAATTCAATTATCTCCTTACTATCAGAGACTCCTCCTGCATACATTATTTTTTTATCTGTTAGTTTTCTTAATTTTTTTATAGTTTCAAAATCAACAGCTTCCATTGTCCCTTCTTTCTCAACACAGGTATAGAGGAACCCTGAACAATACTCAGAGAGGTTTTTTACCAATTCAAATGGTGTTTCCTCTCTTTGATTTTTCCATCCCTTATCCGTTATCTTCCCGTTTCTTGAATCAATTGCAACAATGATTTTTTCTTTCGGAAGCTTTGACAAGAAACTTTTTTCTGCTCTTGTCCCTATTATTATCTTGTTCGCTCCAAGCTTTAGAAGTTCATATGCTTTTTCAATGCTTCTTATGCCTCCTCCAATGTTGCAGTTGCATATTTTACAAATTTTTTCTATTAATTCTAAATTTTCTCCTTTTCCTAACGCGGCATCTAAGTCAATCAGGTTTATTTCAGGATAGATTGAAAATTCTTCAGCAAGTTTCGTTGCATCTGTTTCAAATTCTTTTTTTGACGAGTCTCCCTGGACAAGTTTTACAGATTTTCCATTCATCAAATCAATACTGGGTATTAATATCTTACATCAACTCCTTTTTGTTTCAGATAATTTTTTACTTCTGCAATTGAATATTTCCCATAGTGGAATATTGAAGCTGCCAGTGCCGCATCTGCCTTTCCTTTGAGAAACACATCATAAATCTGACCTAAACTGCCTGCTCCGCTGCTTGCTATGACAGGAATATTTACTGATTCTGCTATAAGCTTTGTAATCTCAAGGTCATATCCCTTATTAGTGCCGTCTGCATCAAGGGAATTTAAGAGTATCTCTCCTGCACCCAGGGTTTCGCATTTTTTTGCAAATTCAATGGCATTTATTCCTGTTGCTTTTTTTCCACCATAGATATAGAGCTCCCAATAATTGTTGTTTTTCTTTACATCTATTGATATTACAATTGCCTGCGAGCCGAATCTCTGTGATGCTTCCATTATTATATTAGGGTCTTCAACAGCTTTTGTGCAAAAACAAACTTTATCAGCCCCGTTTTTTAACAATATCTCAATATCTTCAATTGTTTTTATTCCGCCTCCTACTGTAAAAGGGATAAATATTTTTTTAGCGATTTTTTTAACCAACTCAACCATTGTTTTTCTTCCTTCTATTGTTGCGGCGATATCCAAAAAACAAAGCTCGTCTGCGCCTTCGTTATAGTATCTTATTGCCAATTCTATCGGATCTCCGACTATTTTTAAATTTTTGAAATTGGTTCCTTTCACAACTTTCCCATCCTTTACATCCAGGCATGGGATTATCCTTTTTGTCAGCATGTTAAAAACCCATGTTTTTGACATACAAAAATTGTTTTGAAAATTTTGGACATATCAAATCACCAAAGTTTTTTAGCAGCTTCAATCCGTTTTCCCCGGATTTTTCAGGGTGGAATTGTATCGCAAACAGGTTCTTGTTTTCAATTCCGCTTGTAAACTCTATCCCGTATTCTGTAGTGGACAAGATATCTTCAGTGCCAAATGGATTTGCATAATAAGAATGCACAAAGTAAAAAAAAGAATCTTCTGGAATTCCTTTAAATAATGTTGACTCTTTTTTTATTTTAACATTGTTCCATCCTATCTGTGGGATTTTAAGTTTTGCAGCAAATTTCGGGACATTCCCCTTGAGAATAGAGAGCCCCTTGACCCGCAGATCTTCTTCCCCATATTCAAAAAGGATCTGGAGGCCAATGCATATCCCGAGGTATGGCTTGCCTTTCTTGATTTCCTCAATTAAGAGTTTATCTAATTTTTTCGATCTTAATTTATTCATGACATCGCCAAACCTCCCTTGCCCGGGCAAGATGATTTTTTTTGCATTTCTTATCTGTTCTGGATTATCTGTCACAACATTTGCCAGATTAAGGTAATCAAGAGCATTTTTCACGCTTCCGATATTTCCTCCTCCGTAATCAATTATTGCTATCATTTTTTCCTTTTTTCATCTTTTGTGGGCTCGACCAGAGGGAGACCCACCTCTTCTTGTCCTCTGTTCTTTGTAAGAACAGAGCCTTTAGTACTTGGGATTTCATCTTTTATTCTTTCATCTATCTGAATTGCCTGCCTCAACGCTCTTGCGAATCCTTTGAATATAGCCTCAATTTTGTGGTGGTCATTCCTGCCTTGGTTTATCAACTTGATGTGCAGATTCAGTTTTGCATTTTGAGCCAGGCTATCAAAAAAATCATAGACTAGCTCTGTTGGCATATCTCCGACTTTCTCTCTTTCAAATTCTGCATCAAAAACAAAAGCATATCTTCCTGCAAAATCTAAAGATACTAGGGCAAGCACTTCATCCATAGGCAAAATCATAGTCCCGTATCTATTTATACCAACTTTGTCCTTTATTGCTTCCAATAGAGCTAGACCAAGCACAATACCTATATCCTCAATTATGTGGTGCTCATCTGTCTCAATGTCCCCTTTTGCGCTAATTTCAAGATCTATTAACGAGTGCTTTGAAAAAAGGTCAAGCATGTGGTTCATAAAACCCACTGGTGTCTTGATGATTCTTTTCCCTGTCCCATCCAAATTAATTGAAACAGAGATCTCTGTCTCGTTTGTTTCTCTGGTTATTTTTGCTGTCCTCATTCATATCGCCTCATCTAACTTGTTAATATTATCAAGGATTATTGATGCGCCTTTTTCTTTCAGGATTCTTGAAGTGTTAGCAAAATATTGCGGAGGCAGTATCCCTACAGAAGGTATGCCTGCATTTTTTCCAGCTAGGATGTCATCCACAGTATCGCCAAAGTATACTGTTTTTTTTGCTCCGAGAAGTTTTATTGCTCTTAGGATGCCCTCTTTATCAGGTTTTCCTAATTTAACATCATCAAGCGTAATTATTGCCGGAAAATATTTCCTCAACCCGAATTTATCTATTGTATAATCAGCGTCTCTTTTAGGTCTGCCTGTGACAATTCCCAATTTATATTTTTTTGATAAATTGTCAAGGAGGTTTCTTTTAACAATCAATTTTTCATTGTCTATTGCCCCTCCTAGATATATCTTGTCGAATTCAGAAATGATTATCTGCCTGTCAATATCTGTATCATTATCCTTAAGAATGGCCTGGACAGTGTCCCAGTCATTATTCAACCCTCCTTTTTCTTTGTAAGCCTGTATATCTTCAAAAGAGATTTCTTTTTTTAGGAATAATTCAGCTGTTTTTTTTATGGCTAACATGTAAGAATTCGAGACATCTACAAGGACGCCGTCCATGTCAAACAACAATGTGTCAACTTCTGATAATTCCATTTTTATTATAGCCTGTGTTATTTTTTCAAGCAACAAAGAAGCTTCTTCATAAAGAGGCATACCAATCCTCAGGCATCCTACTAATTTGGGCTTAGAATACACCTCCCTGACAAAGACTCCTTTTTTTTCAAGCTCTAAATATATTTTATTGGCCTTATCATTATTTTCTAAATTGACAAGTATGTAGTTTGCCTGGGAGTCATACACTTTCAAGCCTAGCTCTCTTAATTTTTGAGCCATATATTCTCTAGCCTTAATTACTGATAATTTTTTTTCTTTCATGTATCCTAAATCTGACAAAGCATAGAAACCTGCTATCTGAGCAAATTTGTTCACAGATTCAGGGAGCAGCTCCTTAACTTTATTTAATTCATCTATATTATATTCAGAGCTTATGCAGTAGCCCAGCCTCATAGATGCTATTGAGAATGCCTTTGAAAAAGTTCTGGTGACAATTAGATTATCATAGGATTTAATCAAATCAACAACGCTTCCATCGCAATATTCTATGTAAGCTTCATCGACAATGACTATTGCTTTTTTTGCTGCTTCAAGGATACTTTTTATATCTTCTCTTGAGAACAAGCCTCCTATTATTGCCTGTGGGTTTGACAGATAGATGATTTTTGTTTTTTGGTTTATTGCCTGAATGATTTTTTTGGTGTCAAACCTCAGATCGTTTTCACATAATACCTCTACAACCTTAGCTCCCATGATCTCTGTGTCTACATAAAACATCGAGTAATTAGGCGTAGGGATAATCACTTTATCACCTTTGTTCAGGTATGTCATTGCAATTACTAGAAGCAATTCATCAGAGCCATTTCCTATTATTATCTGAGAAGATTTTGTATTTGCATACTCGCTGATTTTTTGCTTTAGCTCATCGCATTTCCATTCGGGGTAAAAGTTCAGGTTCCCGCTTTTGATGAATTTGCTTAACATCCTTCTGACTTTAGGCGACGGCAAAAATGTAGGCTCATTGTAATTCAGTTTAAGGGTTCTATCCAAATCCAGATTATATTCTTTGATTTTTTCATAAAAAGATACGGGATACGAATAAGGTTTTAACTTTCCAACATTCTCTTGCGCCTTAATCATTTTTCAACATCCTCAAATCTTTTTAAAACTGAGTTCTTGTGCGCCGGCAGGCCTTCCATATCTGCAAGAACTGATATTGTCTCCTTTAAGCTCGATAGCCCTTCTTTAGTCAGTTCCTGAACTGTGATCATCTTCAGGAAATCATAGATGCTTAATCCTCCCCTGGATTTTGCAGACTGCATAGTAGGCAAGACATGGTTTGTGCCTGAACAATAATCTCCGGCAGGTTCGGGGCTGTATTCACCGAAAAATATGGAGCCTGCATTTGTGATTCCATTCAAAATTGATTTATCATAACCTATAATTTCAAGGTGCTCGGGCGCAAAGTCATTTGCAAAAAAAATAGCTTCTTCAATAGAATCAACTAATACAATGCAGCTGCAATTCTCAAAAGATTTTTCTATTATGTCTTTTGTTGAAAGGAGATTTACCTGCCTGTTTAATTCAGCTTTTACTTTCATTGCAAATTCTTTTGAATCAGTAATCAGAAGTGCTGCTGCAAATGCATCATGCTCTGCCTGGGCAAGCATATCTGCTGCAACAAAGTTTGGATCTGCCTTCTCTGATGCAATAATCACTACTTCGCTTGGACCAGCCAGCATGTCTAACCCAACATCTCCAAAAACAATTTTTTTTGCTGTTGTTACATATATATTCCCGGGACCGACTATCTTGTTTACTTTTGGTATTGTCTTTGTGCCATAAGCAAGAGCTGCTATTGCCTGCGCCCCTCCGATCTTTATTATTCTAGTGGCTCCTGCAATATCAGATGCAACTATTACGCCAGGGTCTGCTTTGCCGGGTTTTTTCGGCGGTGTTGCAACGATTATTTCTTTTACTCCTGCAACTTTTGCAGGGATTATTGTCATGTATGCAGTAGAAGGCAAAGGATATCTTCCTGCAGGTATATAGCAGCCTACTTTTTCTATGGGTCTAAGTAATATGCCGCAGCTTACTCCGGGGATTATCTCTTCAAAAAACTCAGCTGGCTTTTGTCTTAAAGAGAATTTTTTTACATTCTCAATTGCTTTTTTTATTGCATTTATCTGAGTTTTAGATATGCAAGTATATGCCTCTGCAATTTCTTTTTTTGTTACTGTGAATTCATCTTCACTAATATTTACTCCGTCAAATTTTTCAGTGTAATAGCTTATAGCCTTGTCTCCTTCATATCTTACTTTTTCAATAATTTTTTTTACACTATATTCAATCTCTTTTTGATTGAGGATTGCTCTTTGCTTTATCTTTTCAATTTCTTCTTTGTCTTTGCTATATTCGAGTATCCTAATACTTACCATTTTGCCCTCCGATTATCGCTATATTGCTGTAGAAGATTTTATCATAAACACAAAGCCCTGCGCTTTCAATAGATCTGCCTGAATAGACTATGTCAATTATGAGGTCGGCAAGTCCTGTAGCAAAAGTAGATTCCGTGCTTCCGTTTACATAGAGCTTTTCAAAACAAAAGCCTCTTTCTTCAAGAAGGTTGAGGTATTTTTTTGCAATGAACCTGTATTTCTCGCTTATGCAGATCTTTGCTTTCCTCGGCATTGTGTCAAGACTCTTTTCTTTCGGGCCAAGAAGGCATAAGACTGGTTTCCTGAATAATGCATTAGAGTCATCCCAGTCAAGGAGCTTTATTATTTTAGTTGTGGTATTATAATTCTTTATGCAATATTCTTTGTAGAGATCCTGTCCGGTAATGCCTATTGCTTTTTTTCCTTTTTTTAATAATTCTTCAACCCAGAAAGGAACGTCTTCTCCCCTTACTTCCAGCTTTTCATTATTTTCAAGATTTAGCAAAGCTATCGCTATCTCTCTATATTGCTTAAGCCCGCTATTCTTGGGTAATACAATGAAGACAATCATTGCTTATCGCAATTTCATCCATTTGAAAACCTCCTTCTACCTTAACTGTTTTGAACGTAGTGAAAAACACAGGCTTTATGCCTGTTGATCCCGATACAACCTGATAAGGTTGTAGGGAAGCAGGCGAGAATCGAACTCGCGTCACAGGATTTCTGCTGTAGTTTATATTATCCACAGTCCCGCATTCTCCCACTGAACTACTGCCTCCATTAAGAGAATTATCAAAAAAAGAAATACAACTAGATTGAGAATTGGTGCCTAGGGCTATGCCGGCAATCACCAGTTTGGTTACTCAAATTTTTAATAGAGATATAATTAGAAGGATCAATACTGTTGATGGCGTAAACCACTGCAGTCTGCATTATCTCTCATAATGGATAGGGAAGAATATCTTATATAAAAATGTTTTCAATGAGATCATATATTACTTATTTTTATAAGAAAAGATTATATAATTTGCTAGTATACTCTTATTTTGAATGAAATTTTTGTTGGCTCAAAGATTGTTAATTGCCCTTACTTTATTTGTGGTTTTTGCCCCTTCATTACTAGCATGCCAACCTTCTTCGCCGGAAATCATTATCAAATGCGAAATAAATAGTTCTATTTTAATTGACGATAAGACATGCCTCGATGACATGTGTACAGCATATATCTCCAATGGAGAATATGGGACGTATTTAGTGATCCATGAGGAAAAGGATTGGATTCGCATTTCAAAGGAAGAGGGTGTTATAATTGATGTAAAATCAGCATTTAACCCGGATTTTCTTTCTTACTTAGAAAACATTTGTGCAGATGATATTGATGATATAAAAAATATTTTTTCTCAAGAGGTTCAAGAGTGGAACTCATCTTATAAAGGTATATTTCTTAGTGGAGGTCTGACTTTTGAACCTTATTCACAAGAGAAAGAATCTGAGCTATTTAATAATAAATATGATTATGACAAGTGCCATTATACTGAATACAAAAGAATTGGAAATTGGCTGAGTATAATTTATGAAATCAGGGATTATTGCTATTTTAGATATAGTGGTAGCCTTGGAATGTGCCCATCGTTAGTGAAATCAGATGCGAAATTCCTTGAATTCTTGCTCGCAAATCCCAATTCTTATTCATTACTTTATCTTTTTAGATATTTAGTAGGTATCATTATCACCGTTATTTTTATTGTTTACCTCATCAAAAGAAAAGAATTAGCTATATTTCTTAAACCGAACGCATTCAATATTATCTTTACGACTATTGTAGGTATCTTTTTTGGTCTAATAATCTTAGGGTTGGACATAATTTGGATTACTGAAGTCTATCTTTTTGCATCACTTATAAGATATTTCTACAAAAGAATTTTTAGAAAACATTAATTGATGTATTAAGATATATGCATCTTTATGTCTCTTTTATGTATAGAACTTATCCAAAACAAAACATTTTTATTTCAATTTATGGACTCTTTCTATATGGCTGGGAGAATCATATGATAATTTTTACAAATATAAGCAAAAGATTATTTTTCATATTTTCAATTATTTCCATGCTTTCATTCCAGGCGCTAGCACATGACGGAGAAAAAGAGATCAAAAGAGTGAATGACCTGTCATCTACTCTGCCGTTTTATTATATTTCACAAGGCGACTGGTTAAATGCTGCAGTGTTTAGCGTAATGTGGATTATCATCATCAAAGGCTTGATTGATATGTTGTTCCTTGTATTATCAAGAGTGATAATTATCAAGGCAAAATAAATAAAAAAATTCTAAGAAGTAAATTAAGAATCACTCATCGCTAAGTTCTTCCATGACTTCAGCGAGTGTCGGATGTATGTGTATTGTCTCTTTTATTGTGTCAATCGTCGCCTTTGCGTTCATCACCGCGACAAACTCGTGTATGAGGTCATCTGCGTCAGGGCCAATTATCGTGCATCCTAATATCTGCCTTGTTCCTTTATCATATATTACTTTGACAAACCCGTCTGTCTCTCCCATGATTGCAGCTCTTCCTGTGTCAGAGAAATCTGCTTTCATGACTCCAAAATTCAGTTTTTTGTCTGTAGCTGTCTTCTCTGTTATGCCTACTCCTCCGACAGCAGGAGTTGTGAAGACAGCCCAAGGAACTAAATCAAAATTCATCGTGCTGTTCTTGTTTCCAATGGAATTTTCAATCGCTATCCTTGATTCTCTTTTTGCTGTGTGCGCAAACATCGCTTTTCCGTTCACATCCCCTATCGCATAGACATTAGGATTACTTGTCTGCAGGAATTCATTAACCTCAATATTTTTCCTCTCCCCTAGTTTTATATTCGCTTTGTCTAGGCTCAGGCCATCTGTATTTGGAGCCCTTCCTACCGCAAGAAGTATTTTTTCTGCTTTTATTGTGATTTTTTTGGATTTTGGGTTCCTTACATCATTATATAATATAGAGACTCCTTTTTTCTCTTTTTTTATCTCAATTATGTTTGTATTGGTCTTTATCGATACTCCTTTACCGGAATATGTCTCTTCAAGCAAGCTTGTTACATCCTCATCAAGCATCGCCAAAACTCTCGGAAGCCTCTCAAGTATTGTAACTTTACATCCCATCTCTGCAAAGAAAGTCGCAAACTCCATAGAGATATAGCCTCCGCCTATCATGATTATTGACTTAGGAAGCTTCTTGAGGTTGACTACTGAGACATTGTCAAGATATGTTACAGTGTCAAGCCCTTTTATAGGAAGGATAACATTTTTGGCACCCGTACATATTATTATCTTGTCTGCCGAGATCTCTTTTTTACCTGCAACAACAGTGTTTTCATTGATGAAAGATGCTTTTTCCTTTACAAGTGTTAGGTTTGTGTTTTTTTTAAGGCTTTTTTTTATGTGAACATGACCGTCCTCTATAAATGAATGGACTCTTTGCATCATTTTTGGAAGATTTATATGGACTTTTGTGACTTCGACTCCATATTCTTTGAGGTTTTTTGCTCTTGAAAAAAGATGAGATGCATGAAGCATGGCTTTTGTAGGGATGCAGCCTGTGTTCAGGCAAGTTCCGCCAAGTACTCCTGGTTCTATCAATACAGTATTAGTTCCCTGCGATGCTGCTTTAAGTGCAGTTCTGAGACCGGCTGTCCCTCCTCCTATGACCATAAGATTGTAGTGTTCTTGCATTTTATCCTCTTTCTTAGTTCTCTTGTTTATAATATTTATTATTTAATCAGGTTCTATAATCCAAAACATTTATATTCTTTTTTGTCATTGATACGATTTATGCCAAAAAAAGCAGAAAAAAAGAAGAAAAAAGAAAAAGACGGTTGTCCATTTTGCTAAAAGAAATGAAAGCACAATTTGCTTTTTTGTTTGTTTTGCTTATTCTTTGTAGTTATGTAATCGCACATGAGGAAGGAAATGATGTTGCTGCTGCTGAAAAGCCTGGCAAGATAGATATGACCGACCCTTCTCTTTATGTTATTTTAACATCAGTTTTGCTCATTGTTTTGACTGTCTATATGCTCTTTATAGGAACAAAAAAAACCCACAAAAAGAAGAAATTGTTTTTCTGGATGATAGTTGTCCCTGTTGTATTTTCTTCTTTATATCTGGCAGGACATACTATATATGAGAACAGCATCTCAGAGACAAAAGGACCTGTGCATTGGCATGCTGATTATGAAGTCTGGGTCTGCGGAAACAGGCTTGATTTGATAGACCCGAAATTCCCTGAGAATAAGATTGGAAGCCCGCTATTCCATGAGCATAATGATGACAGGATGCATGTTGAAGGCACAATAATCGATATTGATGAAGTGAATCTGGAAAGCTATTTTAAAGTAATCGGCGGAGAACTACATGAAGGCCATTTAAGATACAATGCCATAGATAATAAATACGACATGGAAACAGGAGATTTGTGCAATGGAGAGCCTGGAAGCCTGAAAGTCTACATAAACGGGAAGAGGACTGAAGATTATGAAGAATATATTATTTACCCTAATTCATATGTGCCTCCGGGAGACTGCATAATAGTCTCTTTTGATGAGACTAACACAAGCACTACTGAAAAAATATGCGAGAGCTGGGTCGTAAAAGGATGGAATTATCAGGATTTCAAAAGGCCTGCTGTAACAATAGGTGACAGAACATGGCAATAGAAATCGCATTGCCTACACTCACAACAGTACTTGCTACTGCCTTAGTTGACTCAATAAACCCGTGCGCAATTGGTGTCTTGATTTTGCTTATTTCAACTCTTGTCGCAACAAAAAAGAAAGAAAAGATGCTTAAAATAGGGCTTTTATATATAGGTGCAGTTTTCCTTACTTATTTTCTTTTCGGGCTTGGGCTGATTTCATTTTTGGCAGTAATTCCGATAGTAGTTGCTGAGTATATTTCAATCGCTGTCGGCCTTGTTGTCGTGCTGGCCGGCCTTATAGAAGTAAAGGATTTCTTCTGGTATGGCGAAGGATTTTCCCTTGCAATCCCTAAAAAATATTCTGAGAAAATCCAGGAAAAGATGCAAAATCTCTCAATAGGGACTGTACTTTTCCTTGGTGTTTTTGTAGCTGCTGTAGAACTGCCTTGCACAGGCGGCCCTTATCTTGCGATAACATTACTTTTGTCACAAAACTTTGACATGGGTGCCCTGATATTGCTGATAATATACAACATCATATTCGTCCTCCCGCTGCTTGTGATACTTTTCATGGTCTTTTTCGGCATGAATGTTGATAAGATACATAAATGGAAGCAGGACAATAAAGGATATATGAGGCTCTTCACAGGATTTTTGCTCATAGGGCTAGGCTGGCTCCTCATGCTGATAGCTAACGGCACTATAAACCTGAATTAAGATTGGAGAACTTATTACTAATTATTGCCTTTTATGCCGCTAAAATAACTCTTACGAATGGTGTTAGCGACTTATCTTACATTTCATGACGCCCATAAAAAGTTATATTCTTGCGGCAAAGATTTATAAATAAAATAATATTCAACAGCTCTAGCAGAAAAGTGGGGGAATGAAGATGAAATTAACATTAGCTGATTCAAAATTACTCAAGGATAGCGTCTCTATTATCTCGGATCTTGTGACTGAAGCGAGGTTTCATGTGACAAAGAATTCAATTGACCTTGTCGCAATGGATCCTGCAAATGTAGCGATGGTCATCTTTAAGTTGCTCTCTTCAAGCTTCACTGAATACCATGTTGACAAGGATGTAAAAATTGCCCTTAATCTGAATAACCTTAAGCAGGTGTTAAAGAGAGCTGGCCCAAGTGATGTATTGACTCTCGAACTCGAGAACAGCAGATTTAAACTGGTCCTCAGGTCAAATACAACAAGGACATTCTACCTTCCAATAATAGAGCTTGAAGAAAAAGACCAGAAAATCCCTTCGCTTACTTTCCCTGTATCTGTAACAATGGATACTACATTATTGAATGAAGCAATCGAGGATGTAAGTATTGTCGCTGAATCAGTGCTTTTTATCTGCGACGCAAAAAAATTCACAGTGTCAGCTGAAGGTGATTTGTCCCAAGCAAAAATAGAGATACCTGGAGATGACAAGACAGTGATTGTAAAAGAAGGCGAGAATGTCGTAAAGGCAAAATATTCAATAGAATACCTGAAGAAGATGATACAGGGCGGAAAACTTACAAGCGAAGTTGTGGTAAGGTTCAGCAATGACTACCCACTGAAATTAGAATACAAGGCAACTGACAAATTGATGCTAAGTTTCATATTGGCTCCAAGAGTTGATAATGACTGATTTTTTAACTAAATTTATTTTTCATTTCAAACAGGAAACTATTTAAGGCAAATGCTATAACTTTCCTTGATGGAAAATGGCCTTCTTATCTTGGGATTCGTATTCCTATTCGGATTTGTCGGGCACATATTGTATAAGACTACAAAGATTCCTGAATCAATGTTCCTGATTATTATAGGGATACTTCTCGGGCCTGTTTTCAATGTCATTAACGGGAGTTTCTTTTTGGAAAATGCCGCTTTTTTCCTGAATCTGGCGTTAGTTGTCGTGCTCCTCAATTGCGGCCTGTCAATAAATATTACAAAAATAATCAAGACTACCCCATTAGCTTTTCTTTTTACTGTTTTTGTCCTTATTATTACTACCGGAATAATAACTTTTGTAACTGTGTTTTTTTTCAAGTGGTCCTTATTAAACGGGATAATCCTGGGGATTTTAGGCTTCGGGACAGAGATGATAACTGTTTCTCACCTGGTTGAGAGGTTAAATATAGGTGAGAACACAAAAACCCTCCTCATACTTGAATCCGTACTCAATGATCTGCTGCTCATAGGGCTAATAACAGTGCTTGTTGCAATAAGCACAAAGTCTGCCGAGACATCAATATTGAGGATTCTTTTGGACAAATTTTTCCTCTCTGCACTCTTAGGGATAACCTTCGCGATCGTATGGCTGTTTTTGTTTATTAGATACATCCACGGCAATGTTCTTGGCTATGTGTTCACGTTAGGAGCTTGTTTTTTCATATTCGATATAATGGACATCTTCGGGTTCAATGGAGCAATAGCAGTTCTAATTTTTAGTATCGCCCTTGGAAATTATAAGCATTTTTTGAAGTGGTTCAAGAACTACCACAAGTTTTTGCCAATTGAAAAAGATATTGTGATTGTGGAAGACGTGAATAACCAGATAACATTCATAACAAGGACATTGTTTTTTGTTTTTATCGGATTAGTGTTCAACCTAAAAGCAATAAGTTCTCAGGTATTTTTTTTCGTATTTTTTATTTCAGCTGTCCTCATTTTGGCAAGATATCTCTCTGTACTCTTATTAGCTAAGATAAAACCTGAATATGTAAATTCTGTCCCTGTTATAACCGCAATGGTCGCAAGCGGTTTTATTGACACATTGCTTGCTTTTGTAGTGATAAGGGCAGGAGTTAACATCCCTAACCTAACTGAAATCATCCTTCTTATTGTTATACTGACAACATTTGCAGCAATGATTAGCGCTATCTTGCTTGAGAAGTTCTATCATAAAAAGACATATTAAATCTAATAAAAGGATATTTTATTTTTCCTAATCATAGTTATCAGAATCAATCGTTTCCAGTATCTTATTCAATGTCTCTTCTGAATAAAGGCCTTTTTTCCTGCCTTCAAGAAGAGCGCTCTTCTGTGCTACAAGTATGGATGACTCAACTTCTTTTACTTGCTCATCCTCTATTTCAGGATACTTTGAGAGCATCCTTATTATTTCAGCCTCTGATTTTGATTGTATAGAAAGGTATTTTTTCTTATATCTTTCATAGATCTTTTTTGATATTATCCTGGCTTCATGGAGCTTAGTTAGTTCTTTATAAGATGCATTATATATCAAGACTTTCGCAACTTCAAATTCATAATCTTCACTTCTTTTGTTTTGGCCGGCCAAACCAAGAGATTTCAGAAGATAACCCATAGTGCTTCCCTGGAAGAGAAGTGACAAAAGCACTGTCCCAAATACAAGAGTAAGCAAAAACGGCCTCCATGCATCAAGCAATGCATTTTCACCTATCGGAAGGCTTAAGACTAATACCATTGAAAGCCCGCCGCGAAGCCCGCCCCATACAATTGCGCCTCTCCATTTTTTCGGGATTGTCTCATTTACACCTGAAATTATCTTGGAATCATCGACATTGCTGATGACATGCGCAATGAAGTATACCGCAATAACCCTCCCGAAAAGGCTTGAGATAAAGCCTATAAAAACAGGAAGAATATCCTGGATCAGGTCGATTATATGTATCTCAAAGCCAATCAAAAGAAATACAAATGAATTCAGGACAAAGCCTAAGTAACTCCAAAGCGATGCGACATGCATTTTCGTCTGCGGTGAGAGAAATTTAAGCCCGTAGCCGCCTATTACAAGCCCGCATGTAACTGTTGATATCACTCCTGAAAAACCAAGATGCTCTGCAATAAGATAACTTCCGTAAGCAAGGACTGTTGTCAATGTCAATTCAATGAATGGGTCCTCGATAATCTTCCTGAATAAAAGCCTTGAGGAGAGGTAACCAAGTATAAACCCTAGGACAATACCTCCAAAGACAAGCCTCACAAACTCAAAGAGCCCTGCTGTAACGCTAAATACGCCTGTCAAAAGCAGCCCCAGGAAAATCCTGTAGGCGACAATTCCTGTCCCATCATTAAATAACGCTTCACCTTCAAGTATTATGCCAAGCTTCTTTGAAACCCCCAGCCTGTTGAAGATAGCAATCACTGCGACCGGGTCAGTAGGGGCTATTATTGCAGCGAACAGGAAACTTATCTCCCAAGGCACATTCAAGAGGTAATGAAGAATAAAGCCTCCTCCAAAAACTGAGAGGATGATGCCAAAGAACGCAAGGAGAGTAACAGTCTTAATATTTTTGTATAGTTCATCTGTATTTATGTTCATGGCACCGTCAAACAAGAGGCCAGGCAGGAATAATGTCATGAGAAGTTCGGGAGTTAAGTGAATGCCAAGATCAATATTCAGGGCTGAAATCATAAGGCCTGTCATGACCAGACCAAGGGTATACGGGATTTTTAATAATCTTGCAACAACTGACACTATTGAAAGTATTATCAATATCCATAATATGACTTCTAGGTTAAGTAGGGCCGTCGAAATTCTTATTTCACCAATCTATATGATTGGACGGAAGTTTATATATATTTTCAAAGCCAGCAAAAAGTTATTATAGAGGTTTTGGCTTGTAAATGACTATGGTCTCTATTTTTCAGGCAATTATCCTTGGCATCATCCAGGGAATAACAGAGTGGCTTCCGATAAGCTCTTCAGGCCATCTTGCATTGGCACAGCTGTTTTTCGGCATGGAAAAGAGCGTTGCTTTCGATGTTTTGCTTCATCTTGGTACATTGTTTGTCTTGTTCATATTTTTCAGGAAAAAATTACTTGAGCTTGTAATTGGAATTCTAAAAAGAGATAAAAAATCAATCAAGCTCGCTATAATGATAATTATTGCATCAGTGCCTACTGCATTGTTCGGGCTCTTTTTCAAGGATTTCCTTGAATCCTTATTTGATAGTATACTATTTACCGGAATTGGATTCATAATCACTGCTATCTGGATATTTGCGTCAGTTTATCCGAAGAAAAAGAAAAATGAATTAAACTATTTTCATGCATTATTAATCGGATTTGCACAGGCAATATCAATTGTACCTTCAATATCAAGGTCAGGAGCAACGATTGCGACAGGACTCCTATTAGGAATAAAAAAAGAAGAAGTTGTAGAATTTTCATTCATCATATCAATACCTGCAATACTCGGAGCTGCACTATTGACTGCTAAAGACATTGCTGCAATTACAGATATATGGCCTGCAATAATAGGAACAATTTTTGCAGGGATATTCGGCTATCTGTCTTTAAGTTTCTTAATGAATATAATCAAGAAAGACAAGTTCTATGGATTTGCGTGGTATTGCTTAGTGTTGGGGATTATTGTTTTAGGGATCGCTTTGTTATGAAAATTAAAAAATAAACTATTAATAATAATCAAAATCATTTCTTCCTGAATGCATTCTTCAATGTCTCTCCTGAGTATACAGAAGGAACCTGCCCATCTTTTGCATACATGTAGAGTGCAGTATTAAATATCGTGTCTGCAGTTGAAAACAAAAGGCTGACTATTATTATATATAGTATGAAAACTCCTATTAAACCTACTCCGACAGGCCAATAGAAACTTATTAACAATATGCCCGGGACAAGCAGGACTAAACCTCCTATAAGAATGACAGCGAACTGCGCCATGCCTAACCCGTACTCCCTTACAAGAGATTCTCCCCATGTCTTTTTAAGGGTATTGACTGAGTTTTTTAATGCCTGGAACGGACCTACATTGTCAAACACAATTGAAGGGACGACAAATAAAGATACTATTGACCATGCTGCGCCTGCAACGCCGACAAGTATTGATAGAACTATTTTTCCAAGGCCATCGCTTTTCTGTGCCCCTCTTTCAACTATCCTCAAAATAAGCCCTACTGTCGCAGATAATATTGACCATAAGAAGATAAGATGCACTCTCTTAAATGCTTCTCTCATTCCTTCTGCGAATGTCGGATCTCCACCTTCAAATCTTTTTTTCGCGCAGTAAACAACTGCGACATTGAAAAAAGTCGAAATGAATGCAAGCCCGAGGTATAAGACAAATATTATCACATACATCGCAACTGCTCCAAGTTTATCAAGTCCGAGCTGCTCCATTATGCTTGCCACGAAAAACGGGATCACCATCAAAACAAAAAATATTGTTGAAAATACAGATGCAAGTATAGGAAAGACTATTATTTCCTTGTCTGACCTTATGATCCTGAAGGATTGCTTTGTTATATCCCAGCTTCTTTTGAATGTGTCAGTTATACCCATGAATATCACCTAAGATAAAAAAAGGGGGAGTTCTATATATAAGTTTTGATACAGATTAAATAAAGTGGGAAAAGGGCAGGTTAGAAAAATTAAACAGCGAAATCTTTTAATATAAAGTGTTATAACTGATGAGTGATATGACAAAAAACTTTGTGGATCATGTTGTTGAACACGTAGCATTGGGGACGAAGCCTAGTTTAGAAGATATTTTCTTTGGTTTTTTCAATGATGGTCAAACGTTTCCTGTTGATGATCTGACTACAGTATCTGAACTGAAAAGAGGTATGGAACTATATTTTGCAAAACGCCATCTTAAATATAAGGCTGCAGAGCTAGCAAAACAAGATATTCCATTGCATCTGGAATGGGATAAAGTCAAAAAAACATCCCTAGGATTAAATCAATTCCTTCATCATTATTTTGTAGAAGAGAAAGGCAAGTTGGATTCAAAAGATAATAACAAATCCAGGACCATTATGGAAACATTCATTAATAATTATTTAGATTATACAAAACCAAAAGAATTAGAGCATAGCTTATGGGATACTTATGTTGGAGGCGCATGGAATGTTTTTGCAGGAGGAATTGCTGGATCTGTGGAAGGTTTTTTCGGATCATTTTGGTTAAAAGATTGGTATAATACTCGGACAGGAGAGATTAAGGAGAGCGTTAGAAACCTTGCTTCTTATTCGAGAGAGCATCCTATATCTGAAAGATTTAACAATGTTGTCTATAACTATGTAAAGACTGCTGTCGGTGCAAGCGTGATTGCCGGGTTCTATGCAAAATCGCTTGATGCAGGATATGCAGCTATAACTCATTTCGATTTGGGACCTAAGTATTTAATAGGATTAATCCCTGCTGTATTTTTACTGACAACAAATATAATTTGGCCTTATATACAAAATGCTAGAAACAGCGGAATTGCGACTCCTTCTTAATTCTCTAATTTTAAGCGCTAGCCTCTCAAGAAAAAAGCAAACTATTTAAACCCTGTAACCCTTTTCGAGTATTAAAAAAGATGGTGGATGTGTATATTAGGAAAATTGCCTTATTTGTATTTCTTTTTACTCTATCATGTATGATAGCTTCTGCCCAATTCAGCAATGTCACATTTAATTCAAGCCTTATTGCCGCAGTGCTAGTTAATCCTAAATTCGGAGCATCGCAGGTCGACAGGTTTGAGCTTACAATAAATGTGAGCAACACTTCAACATGCAGGTATAGCTATAACCCTCTTCTTAATTATTCCGAGATAATATCTCCTGTAAACCAGTTTTCGACAGCTAATGGAAAGACACATAAGATAGTTGATTTTTTGCTGCAGCTGCCTGAAGGGGAAACTAAGACTATGTATGTCTTATGCCAGACGCCTTTAGGCTATGTAAACAATGGTTTCCCGATAAATATAACCCTTGGTGTCGACAAAACAGAACCTCATATCCTCTCTGCCCAGGCTAACCCTGTTTATTTAATAGAAGCGCCAAAGACAAATATTACTGTCAAGACAGACGATGAGTCTATATGCAGGTTTGACAGGTTCAGCCCGACACAAGAAGAATTCATATCTTTTTTTAACAATGCTAATATAACAAAATTCAGCAAATCAAATTCAGTTGTCCTAATCCCGCCAAATATTGAGGATAATAAAGACTATTCCGTTGCTATAACCTGTATGAACAGGGCCAAGATGATTTCAAACGATATAAGGATAGTTACATTCAGTGTAAACCTGTCAGCCCAGAATAAGATAGTTAACTTGCTCCCAACAGGCTATATAAAAGGAAGCGAAGCAGAGATTTTAATTGAGACAAACAGGGATTCAACATGCAGCTACACTCTCTTAAACTCTAATTCAGCAGGGATTTTTCCGCAGGAGCATGATAAGATACATTTTATCCAGAAGATAAATCTTGAAGATAAAAAATTATACAATTTTAATATAAGATGCGAATTTGATCAGGGTATTCCTAGCCTCATTGATAGCCCGCTTTCTTTTATGGTTGACAGGACTTTGCCAAAGAACGTAACAATACAGACAGAGACCCAGACATGCAATAAGTTTCTAAGCGCTAATTTTTTTACAAATGACTCTGATATTTTCGGTTTTTACTATAGGATTCTTGATTCGAAAAATGTTGTCATAAAACCGCTTTCTTTTGTTTCGGCCCAAAAGGTGACCCTGGAAAATCTCAGCTTGATAATAGGAGAAAAGTATTTTTGGGAGTTTTTTGCAACAGACAATGCCGGAAATAACGGTACAGTGCAAAAAAGCTCCGGGACACAGATTTTAGCTTCTGACGATAGTTCATGCGCCCCTAATAAGCCTCCTGTTTTAAGTAAAACAATAAAAATAACAGAAACAGGAATATCCATTGCTCTTTTGTGCAAGGATGATGATGGCTGTAAAGATATGAATTATCTGATGATTGACTCAAAAAACAGTTTATGCAGCTGTGATTCGTGCAATTATACCAGATATGACCTTCCATTGTTCGGGATTAAGGAAAATTCAACAGTCTGCTATAAAACAAGTGACAATAAAAATGCGACAATTTCCGGGTTTTTTTCTGTTGCATATGTAAGCTGCCTCAATAATGAAGCAGAATGCTGCTCAGGAAAGAGGGCCCTGTATTGCGAGGGCAATTGCACACCTGTAACAGAAAAAGAATGCGATGAGAGCAAAACAGATACTGACCTGGACACTATTCTTGATTCTATCGAAGTTAAATGCGGACTCGACATCAATAATCCTTCAGACGCACAGGCAGATTTCGACAGTGACGGCTTAACAAACAAAGACGAATGCATGAGCTATAACACTAATATTTCTAAAGCTGACAGCGATGATGACAGCTATACTGACAAAGAAGAGATTGAGAAAAACACAAGCCCTAACAATAAGAATGAGGTCCCGAAAGACCAGAAAAAAGACACTGACACTGACGGTATACCTGATTACAAAGAAAAGGAATGCGGGCTTGATCCAGAAACAAACGATGCAGGCGGCGATAATGATAAAGACGGCCTGACAAACAAGGAAGAATGCCTGGAATACAGGACTAACATGGAGGAAGCGGATTCTGACGGAGATAAAGTAAGCGATAAAGTTGAGATAGATAAAGAGACAGACCCAAACGACAACTCTAGTTATCCTAAATCAAATTTCCTTAGCATCTTGCTTATCTTTGTTGCTATAGGAGCACTTGGAGGCGGAGCTTTTTTCATACTGAAGAATAAAAATAGCCTATCTGGCTTAAAGTCAAAGATGCCGCAAATACTCTCTCAAAATAAAGCTGCTAAAAACAATCAAATGAACCAGGCAATCCCTCAAAAAATCGGTGTTGATTTCAGGCAGGCAAAAAAAGACCTGCATAATGAATCAAAGCTATTGCCGAAAAATCCTGTAGATGAATCAGATCTTGATTATCAGATAAGAAAAAAGAAAGAATGGCTGAGGCTCAGGCAGATGTCCTCTATTTTTGATGAGTTTGGAAAAGATGCGCAGGACAAAAAGAATTTAGTGAAAAGCGAAGATTTAATAAGTAAGATAAACAGAGAAAGAATCAGGGAAAGGGACAGTGTATTCGAAAGGCTTGATGATATATCCAAAGGCAATGCTTTTGAGCAAATAGAAGCAATAAAAAAGAAATCTAAACTAAGTAAAGAAGAGGAGGACAAGCTTGACAGGCTCGGCAGCAAAAGAAAATAGGAAAGCGCAGATTTCTGGGCAGGTTTTTGTATATGTTCTTGCTGCTGTAGTAATCGGACTATTGCTGTTTATCGGAGTCAAGGCAATAACCAGCATTGCCAGCATGGGAGGAAAAGTTAATCTTGATTCCTTGAAGTCGGATTTTCAATCTAATGTAGAAACAATTGCAAGGCAGTATGGATCTGTCAAAAAGATTGATTTTAACCTCCCGAGTAAATATGATGAGATATGTTTTGTGGACGCAATGGAAGATGACGGAAAATTCAAGTTTGACACTTCAATAATACAGAATTCATTAATAAGAAGTAGCGTTGAATCAGGAGCAAAAGAAAATGTTTTTTTTGTTACAAAAGGGGTTTGGGACGACAAGTTCACTGCAGACAAGCTCGATGTGCAGGCAGATTATCTTTGCCTTGAAAATTCCGGAAACATTGAAGTATGGTTGAAAGGCACAGGAAAAAAAGCATTGCTCTTTACAAAATGAACAAGAAAGCTATGATTGATATGCAATTCAACTGGATTTATGTCGCAGTAGTCGGCGCTATAATTATTTTAGTTTTCGGAAGCATTGCAATGGGCATTAGAAAGAATGCAAAAGAAAAACTTGAATATGAGGCAATAAATTATTTTGATAATATATTTACAAGCATGCAGGCAAGTGAAAATACAGAGCATTCTGTCACGCTTCCGGGGATGGAGATTGAGATAGATACTCCTGCTAGAGAGGCTGATAATGATAAATGCAATTATTACAGGATAAAAGGATCTTCGATGCAAGGGAAAAATATTGAATATGTACCCATATTTAGCCCTGGGACTGCCAAAAAAAGAATTCTGAGTTTTGCCCTTGGGTGGGATAGCCCGTTTAGGGCGAATTATTTCCTCTATTTGACAAGCCCGGACATAGCGTATGTAATTATCGGAAATGAACCGGAATTAATGGAAGATTTGCCTAACCATATGACAAAAAAGTCTGAGCAGAGCATATCAGGCTTCAAAGACCAGGATTATTATGAGATAAGGTTTATATTGGTAAATCAAGAGCCAGGAAAAACCTCGCCCAGTGTAGCAAAGCTAAAAGAGACCCAGGTCAGCGCAATAAAAATTGATCCCAGAGGAGCGCTTTATGAAGGCGGAGAGATAACTTTCTATAAGAAGAAAGGAGCAGATTTTGTCTCTGATAAAACAGTTATCTATTCGGACAAATCAACTTTATTTGCCGCAATTTACTCGGAAACCGGGTTTTCATATGAATGCAATATGAAAAAAGCAGTAAAGAGGCTAAGTAAAGTATCTGGCATACTGAAAAACAGGGCATCTGTAATTCGGAATTCAGAACTTTTACCTATGTGCCAAGCTTCATCATACGACCAGGCATATAGCCTGCTTGATAAAATGGAACAGGAAACACTTGACACCAGTAATTTAGATCTCACTGCCCTAGAAAGCATCAAAAATAACCTTGATATACTTAATACAGAGATAAACAAGAGGTCGTGCCCGACTATATACTAAGCCAAATGAGAAAAAAAGCCCAGTTGCAGATAATGGAAAATGCTTTTGCCATGATTATCATATTTATAGTGCTGATATTTGCAGGCGTATTTGTCTTTGTCATGCAGAGGAATGAGCAAGTTCAGAGGCAAAAAGAGTTTGCAGAGCTAGAGGTTTTAAAAAAGTCCTGGATACTTAATTTTTTGCCTGAGATGCAATGCTCTGACAATAATAATTTAGACCCTGATTGCTATGACCTCCTGAAGATTGAATCATTTGCAAAAAAAGTTGAGGAAAGCAAATCAATTGAAGATGATTATTATGAAAGGCTTTTAGGTTATGTGAAGATATCTGTTGAATGGATTGACCCAAGTCCCGGAGTAAACAGGCAGGTTGCTATTTGGCAGATTTACGATAACCCGAAAAAAGATTATAAAGGCATAAGGGAAATCCCATTGCCTGTGACATTGAGGGATCCCGTCAATAATTCAGGCGTAAATTATTTTGGAGTCGTCTATCTAGGTGCTTATGAATGAAAAAAAAGGCCCAGACTGAAATAATAGGAGTTGCAATCATTGTGGTTATCCTTGTAGTTGCCGGATTCTTTTTCATATCGATGCAATCAAAAAAGCAATCCTCAAGCCAGGGTTTTACTGACCCAGAACTTGCCCAGAGCCTGGTAAATGCCATAATGAACACAAAGACAGAAAACAATATGGTTGTTTCTGACATGATAAAAGACTGCTACAAAAGGAATGACTTTTGTAAATCGACTGTTGCCAGTGACTGCTGCGAATACGCACGCCAGACAATGGCTAATGCCCTGGAATCAACTTTAGGGAAATGGAAAAGGAGCTACAGGCTAACAGTCATAAAAGGGAGCGACAAGAGAATTAAAGATATACCTGAAAACTCAGAGTGCAATGAATTTAGTGAACAAGAGCAGCCGGGCATATCTTATATACCTCCTCCGCAACTTATTATTATTACGCTGCAGATATGCAAAGGCTAATAAAGCCTAATCTCTAGAAATATTTTTATAGTAGCAAACAAAATAAGATAGTAAAAATGAAGAAAGCACAGTCCATCTCAATAAATACAATTGTTGTCGCTGCAATAGCCCTGGTTGTAATGGTCCTTGTAGTGATGATTTTCACAAGCAACATAACAAAATTCAGAAGGTCGGCCGATGCATGCGAATCCAACAGAGGATCTTGCATAAATTCCGATGAAATCAAGGATAAATGCTCAGGCGATTATAAGTCTGTAAGGAGAGAATACAACTGCTATAATTTCAAAGGAGAAGTAGATCCTAACAAAGTTTGCTGCCTTAGCACATAAGACTAAAATGAAACAGAAAAAAGCCCAGTCAATATCAATAAACACAATCGTTGTCGCGGCTATTGCGCTAATCGTTTTAGTTGTTATGATTGCAATATTTGCAGGAAGAATAAAGATATTTACAGGCGGCGCAAGGGACTGCAGGACCCAGGGCGGAGGAGAGTGCGCAGCGGATTGCGGCGATTTCAGTGAAGAGATGGGCGGGACATACATTAATCTACCCGGGACAAACTGCGAAGACAATAAAGGAAGCGGAGCAATAGACCAGTGCTGTGTTCCCATAATCAAGCCAAGCACAGACCCATAGAAAAGATTATAAACTACGTTTTCTAATTAAGAACTGATGGGAAAGAGAGGGGAGAGTTTTAACTATATTCCTGTTATCATACTACTAGTTGTACTTTTGATCCTATTGATAATTGCAGTTACCAAAATGTTTTCCGTTTAGAAGATGAAAAGAAAAAGCGAGCTTTCGATGGAGGTTGTCGTTGTTGCTATACTTGTTGTCCTGTTTATTGTGTTCGGCCTTCAATGGACAAGCAGATTGTTCAGCCCTAAGCTTGATGAGGAAGTCATAAACCAGGCCTGCTATCAGAGCATACAGATGAATTCCAATAGGAGAGCTCCTGGAATTGAGATAGAGACAATTGAGCCTAAATGCCCAACAAAGTATGTGACGTTCCATGAAGATAAAGGAGAATACAAATATGAATCAAATCCATTAGATACAACCAGTAACCGTGTCATAGAGGATGATATCCTTTACAGATGCAATGATGATGAAGAGATGGGCGAAAAATGCATGTTCAGGAATATAAACAAGATAATAGCTGACGAGATGGTAAGATGCTGGAAAAATTTCGGACATGGTGAAAACCGGGTGTTTAGCATATATAAAAAGCAAAGACAATGTGTCGTTTGCTCTGTTTTCTTTTTTGATGAAGATATTGTAAAAAATCATGGGCCAAAAGGCACTATAGGGCTTATAGACTCTGAGGATGAAAGCTATAATCTCAACCTATATATGAGGAACAACAATAATATAAAGTACGGTTCTAGCAATTATTATGAGTATACCCTGGATTTTATTGACAGGAATGTTGACCTGCCATATTATGATTATGATGTAACCCACGAATACGCAATAGTTTTCAGTGCCCTAAACAAAGACGCAGTGAAACTTATGGGAAATAAAGCATGGGATGCATTTATTGGTCTCTTAGGAGAAGAGCCTAAAGATGATGACAGCGGGAATTTCATAAACACGCTAAATTTTATTCCTAATAATGAGGTTAGCCAAATATGCGACAGTTGGGCATGAATAAAAGAGGATTGCATTGGGATATAATAGTCATGGTAATAATAGGCTTAATAGTCTTAGTTATCCTTGTTTTCTTTTCCGGACAGATATCCAAGTGGGTAAATCAGATCATCGATAAATTATTTGGCTGGTGAATATGGCAGATCTCACATTTCCGGAAATTGCAAGGGCAATAATTTCCCTTATTTTGATAGTGGTTGTAGTCGGAGGGATTGTCACATTCACTACACCCCTCGGCGATACATTAAAGAAGAATGTAGAAAGAGTCCTGGGAATCGGGACTACTGCAGTCCCTTTCACTGACAAAAAAGAGGTCAGCACTGCAACAAGCTCTGTTGATGCGCTGCTTTATTCTGTCAATAAGATTGCATGGTATGATACTTATAATTCTCCGGGAGATAGTTCCAGCCAAAAAATAAGAGATATGGCAAAGAAATTTTTAGGAGCAGAGGCAGTTCCTTTGATTGACCAGAGAGCAAAATTGAGCATGGGAACAGATAAAAATCTAGCCTTGAGGAAATTAGTTAAAAGCGTTGTAGACTGCCAGAGGATATATGAGGACAGGGGAAAAGTTAATTCAGGTTGCTTCACACTTGATTTCACAGGTTTTACAAACACAATAGATAGCAAAGAAATACGAGATGACATGTTGAAATATATGAAAGATCCTGACTGCGACTCTACATGTAAAAAATTCCTGAATGACTTGACTGGTGCAAGCGCTCCAATATTCGGAACTGTTTCAGAAAACTATGTTTTCAAGCTTGAGAAAGACAATAAGATTTCAAGAGAAGACCAAGTCAAGATATGTGCACAGCAGCCTGAGTGGTTTTCACAATGGTATAAGATTTATACAAGCTATAGAATATATATAACAGATTCAGATAAATTTTCTGATATATGCAAGCTTCCTGATGGAGAGTTTGATTACGGCATGAAGGTAATTAATTTTGAATTGCCGCAGGATGTAGGGATATCGCAAGGCATTGCAAATCCATTGAAACCGCTTGAATTCGCAAAGAAATACACAAATTCATATGGGGATCCTGAATATGTGCTCTATTATGAGGTGTTCCCTGACGGAGAAGATGCTTATTGGATGCCGCAGGCATATGTCACTGATGTTGCCGAGATTATGACTGTTCAGGGAATATTTTTAGCGATTGATTTGATTCCCTTAGGGAGAATAGCTTCAAAAATATTGCATAAGATACCGGGAGTTGAAAAACTTCTTGAAAGCTTCTCAAAAAAAATAGCTGAGAGAGCGGCAAATAGAGCTGCTGCAGAGGCAGGTAAAGACGTCACTGATGAAATGCTTCGAGAAAGCAAGCCTCTTCTCGACGGCATAAAGGAACTATTGCTAAGGAGCGGAACTTTTGTCAAAGATTTAGCTATCTCAGCAAAAGACAGGATAGTGACTAGAATGATAAGCAGGGAAGTCGGGAGAGAGAGCATGGAGGAAGTTGAAGACAGAGTGATAGCAGAATTGCTTACTGCTATCCCACAGGAAAAAAGAGCACTATTAAAAGAGACAATAGGTATAGATTACCTGTATACTTTTGATAATTATGCTGAAGCAGGGCTTGAGGTGTTCACTCCTGAAGGAAAATTTGTGCCAGGGTTTATAAACGCGCTTAAAGGAGAAATGAGACGCAGGTGGGAATTATCGCTTAATCAGGAGATAGATCAAGAAGTCTATAACAGGCTTACAGATAAATTGATAACAGAACTTTCAAATAAGGCAGTATTGCAGGGTGCAAAAAGATCGCCTGCCAGATTTTTGATTAAGATAGCTGATGTTGCCAATGGAAAAATACCTGAAAAATTTAAAATATTCTTTTCTTCATCAGGGCTAATCGCGACAAAAGAAGAAAAACAAAAAGCTATCCAGGAAATATTTGACAGTCCGAATAGGTTAGAGGGCTTATCTGCTTTTGAAATAAGAAAACTTGCTGCAAACAACGACGGCGCAGTAAAATATGCTCTTGAGATGCAGGAGATAAATCCGGATTTTGCTAAAGAGATACTCGGAAGCAAATTTCCTGTTGAACTTGCAGAGTCAGATCCTCTTAAATGGACAAAAAGCCAGAGAAGCAAAGTAGCTGAATTATTGGACAAGGAATTTGATGATGCCCTTAAGGATGCTGACCTGGGATCATACATAATAGGGAAAAAGATACAGCCTCTTATCTTCAACGGCAACCTCCCAAAGACAAGGACAATTGTCACGGCTATTGTTGTTTATTCTAATCTGATAGAAGAATCAATCGCTGAAAAATTCGTGCCTGTGGGAACAAATGCATTTGGCTTGAGAACTCCTTTTTTAGCTACAACAATATATAATGACGATTTCACTGGCTCATACAACTATAGGAATAACCCAGACCGATATCTTGAATTTTTTACTCATTATGAAGGATATACTGATATTCCGAAAGCAACAGATTCAACAGATACAAGACCTGAGGACAATATTGATGAAAAATATCTTATGTATAAGGGCCTTCTTCCAGAAGTAAACAGATATTATCTTGCCCTTGTTAAGGACAAAGGATCTGTTTTTGAGCAGGTTGACCAGAGATTCCACCTCGTAAGCCCGTGCAAAGCAGATCTGATAATTACTAAGACACAGTGCGAATGCTATGGCGAACCAAAACAAGATACTACAGGAAAAAGCGGGCTGCCTGATTTGATTGCTCCGATATTTGAGCATCAGGGCATATATGAGACTGGCCCTGGCATGTACAATGAATACTATGGAAAAGATATAATGAATTTTGATGGAAGAAATAAGATGCTCTACACTGTCGGCTCAAATGGTGATTTATTAAAAGAATGCTATCCAAGTTTCAACCAGGAATATCTTGGACTAAATCCAGCTCCATGGTCAAAACCAAAATATACACCAAGCTGCATAGAGATAAATCCTGTCATTGATGAAATAAGCGATGAGTATAACTATTGCTATAAAGGATTGCAGACTCCGGAAATGAGGGCTGCTGATGCAGGCCTAAACTACGTCCTGCCAATAGGCGGAAGCCTGCTGTGTGCTGAAGCAGGGCCTCCTGGCATGGCAATATGCGGTTTTATCGGCGGAGCAGGCGGAGGCCTTATTTATTCATGGCTCAATACTGGTCATCAATGGCCGAATCACAATTAAAAAATGGCAGATAAAAAAATAATAATCGGGATTATAGGAGGGTTAATGATACTTGTTTTTGCATTTTTAATTATAAGAGATAATGTACATAAAATACCTGAAAAAAAGCTTTATTTTACTCCTGAACCTGTCACATGGATAGAAGAAAATGACCTCACTAATAATGAAGATGACAACATGATAAATGTCATGAAAGCAACAGAAGGAAAATCCGAGTTTTCCGCCAACAGGCTCTCATATTTCGATAAAGGAACACAAACTGCCTTCTTTTACCATGGCTATTATAAAGGAAATTATTTTGATGCTGTTTATCTTGACCCTGAGTTTTACAACCTGGATTCAAGAGTCCTAAGAAATGAAGAAATAGAGAATCTGACACAAAAATATAAAAAAATTGAAGTCTCCCAATATCTGGATCCGACTGATGGAATAATGCAAGTCTTTATACTTGCAAAGAAAGACCCTTCTGGTTATGTCTTCTACTTGTTTGTTGACCAAGACTGGAAAAATGGGCTTGGCATTACCAACATTATTTATGGGAATGATTTCAATGATAAAACTACGTTAATCGAGAAGCTGTTTGATTTTCAGGAAATCAAACCTGGCATCTACATGGATAAGATAGATGACCATAACAGTTGGTATGATGAGAACCCGATAAACGGGGGCATAATGCTAGGGGAGATAAGGATATCTGACTTATCGAAAACAGAAGTGAATTCAACTTTCATAATATTGAGGTAAAAAAATGAAGAAAAAAGCTGAGATGACATTTAATTCACTAGTCTATGCAATTCTTGCAATTGTGGTCCTGGTTGTCATCATAGGTGTTTTTTTCCTGCTTACAAAAGGCCCTTTCAAGAATATTTGGAGCATTGAAGAAGATGCAGGAAATCAGAATACAAATGCATGGGATAATCTTGTTGGAGCGCTTATTAAATGCAAACAAGAGGAGCCTCCGAAATGTGTTTCTGGTTTTAAACAGGTATGCACAGAAGGCAAATGGGAGAAGACTCAAGATGCATGCTAGGGCAATGATGATGTTTGAGGAGCTCGCAAAAGCCATACTCTTCCTTGTCATGGCCATATTTGTGTTTATTTTTTTGGCAAAGCTTTTCTCAACAGCTAGTTACATACCTGAATGGTCAAAATCCCTTTCAGGCCTTGAGAAGGCAATAGATGCTTTGAGCGAGAAAGATACTAGCATAACAAGGACAGCAACAGTGCTTTTGAAAAAAGGGTATCATATTAAAGGATACAAGAAAAATGATGCCATGTGCCCAGAAGAGATTTCGCAATGCATCTGTGCATGCAGCAGCCCTGACTGCTCTAATGCAGCAAAAGATAATGAGAAATTCTGCAAAGAGATAAAATATGCTCCGGGCCCTGACTTTTTAATAGATAGCACAGAAGAAAAACCACTTACTTATACATTAAGCCTAGTTAAGGACGGGAGCGAGTTTATCGTGAAAATCTCTGGGTTATCCAATGCCTAAAAATGAACAAAAAAAGCCAGGCAGATTTGACAGTTGGAACAATTGTGGAATTCATTTTATTAGCTGTTGTAATTATAGTTATGCTGATGAGGATAAGCCAGGAAGCATCATCCCATAGGTTTGATAAAAAATTCTTGTCAAAGGACATCGGCATGTTTATCGACGCATTGTATACTTCGCCTAATAAGATAGTAGTCAAATACCCGCAAAACAGCTATGATTATTCTTTTGTATTTGGAGAATCCAAGGTGACTGTGTTTTGGCAAACTGAAGGTGAAAAACTAGGAGAATCCTATTATTTTACTGAAAATCCTAATATTGAATTCGGATATAAAACAATCTCAAATAACCCATCTGCAGAAAAAGTGATAGAAGGGACTGGTGAACAGCAGATAGGGCTTCCAATAATATTTGTGAAGTCAAAAAAGCATATAGAACCGTTTTTTGGCCTGATTATCGGTGAGAAGACATGATGGATAAAAGGGCGCAGACAGATACTATACTAAACTGGGTATTTTACAGGCTACCGATAATGATAATTGTTGTCGTGTTTTTTTTTTTGATATTGTCAAGCTATTACACAACAGGCCTTACCAGCCATGATGTCGAGAATCTTATAATGATAGAAAGGCTAACTTATTCACAGGACCTTTTAGCATATGAAGACATAAACACACACAGAGTCTATCCAGGGATAGTTGACATTAGCAAATTTGATACTGAACATCTGGAAGAAAACCTGAAAAATCCCAACAATAATATCGCTGTAAATTTGGAGCTCACTTATCTTGATACAGATGAAACCAAAAGAGCATATGTAAATGAAAAACAGGCAAAGGCATGGGACGATTATGTAGCTGTAGGAGGATATGATCTTTCCTGGGTAAAAAGGTATGTCAAAGTATATGAGAACGATGTTTTTCGTCCTGGAATATTAAGAATAAAGGTCATAACAAAAAATGGATAAACGAGGGGTGTTATGGGAAGATCTGGCCGATCTATTACTTGGAGGGTCGATACTATTTATAGCGATAACCACTTATTTATTGATAACGGGATTGCATTCAGAAAAAGTCACTCTTCATTTCCAGGAAAAGACAGGGGATGTGAATCAGGATGAGATGTTTGTTTCTTATCTGTCTGCTGATATTGATGATGGGAAGACGTTGGCTGATTTGATAGCTGCATCAAGAATCAATGATAATGATGAAGTAAGTGTGAAATTAGATAATTTTCTCAAGGAGATTTATTCAAAGAAAGTTTGCTGGGTATTATCTATTGACAATAAAGAATGGCTTAGAGAAAACAGCTGCAGAATAAAAGAAAGTTTGATGGACGGAAGCGCTACATCTTCTTTTCCAGATAAGGCTGTTCACAGGCTTGAATTAAAGATAAGCGGGTATGCAGATGAATAAGATGATTAATAAAAAAGCCAAAATATATTTCGTAGTACTTTTGTCAATCCTGTTCTTGGTGGTCATATTGCCTCTTGCTTTCAACATTTCATACAAAAAAGAGACTAAGTTCAGCAAATATATCGGAGAGTCCCAGATGCTGTTACTCAATACATACGAAAAAGGCGAATCTGTATTATATTATATCGACAGGTCAGCTGAACTGACAATAAGAGGACTTATCTACAAATACGCAAAAAACGGAGGCTATGATAAGACAAATGAAGATAATGAAGAGTGCGGGAACATCGACGGCTACAACCTCTGGAATAAGGGAGACGACACGTGCTTTCCTATCAAGGGGAAAGATAATATAATAACTGAATTCAGGAAAAACTTAATAGAATATTTCGGTTCATTCAAGGAAAAGATACCTGAGATTGAATATGAGATTACAAGCGATGAATCTAAATTTATCGGGAAAGCAAAAAACAGCCTGAGAATTGATGTTGGTGAAAATGATGTTTTCAATTTCAAGGCGGATTCACCTGATTTTATTTATGGGAGAGTGCAGGAAGTACCTTCTAATGAAGTTCCTGTGCCAATTGCTCCCCCTACAACTCCTCCTCCGACAACTCCTCCTGTTGCAACAGGTACTTGTTCTGCTCTGGCAGAATATGCTAAAAGATACATAGGCTGCGCCTATGCGTCATATGATTTAAGCGGAAGGCTTTCCCCGCCGGAACGATGCGACAGGCTAAATATCGCAGGAACAACTGGCGCGACTTATACTTGTGCCGGCCTGACAAATTCAATAGCTTATAATGTGTTCCGTATAGATTACAGAGGCGACGGAAGGAGTAAATGTGACCAGAGAGTTGTCCATAAAATACCAAAAGACCCTAATTCATTGAAGCCAGGAGACTTTTTTTCATCAGAAGTGCGGTGTGTAGAGACAAGAGACAACAAAGACTGGTGTATAGGAGGTTATACAAGCGCAGGGCATACAGGGATATATATAGGCAGAGGAACTGTTGCCAATAATGCATACCAGAGAGTGACCTGTTATTTAACATACAATTACGATCCAAACGGCGAACCTGTATTTATTCACTCTAACGGCGGTGGCGAACATAGCGCACCTGGAGTTTGCTATGCGACTTATAATCAGCTTTTTTTCCAGAATTCATATTTTGTATTGAGAGATTTTTGCAGGCTTAATGTATGTGGTCCATGATGAAAAATAAAAAAATAATATGGGCATTAATTGCTTTATTATTTATTGGAATCGCTGATGCGCAGCAGTTATTGATAAGGACAACTGATGTTGATGGGCCTCTAAAAGTTTTAGGGCTTGAAGTTATAGAGAATAATTCATATTATAGAGATTATTATTTAAATGAACCGAGAGATTTGATAAATTATTCTTTCCTATTCCTGAACGAGAACAATGTGACAATTTATGATACGGGTGCTCAATTTTCAAGCTATACTTTATTAGATTATGATAAGCTAAAAGGTGCAACAAAAATAGCATTAAGGAGTAATGCTACTCTTTTTGAATCTAATCTTTCATTCTGCAACAATAATAGTGTGTGCGAATCATGTGTAGATGATAACTGCAGAAATTATGAAAATGAATTAAGCTGTAACGACTGTAGTTCTAGCAGCAATGATGGCTTTTGCAATATTAATAATGATGGGATATGTGACCCTGACTGTGTTTCCGGATATGTGTATGAAGGAGAGAATATATCTGAAGGGTGTTTTGAAGAGGTTTATCTAAATTCAGATTGTGGCAATTATTATGCAATCGAATGCAATGCTACGCAGATCTGCTCTAGAGGAGAGTTTTATCTAGACACTTCAGAAAAAACCTGTTGCGATGGCATGTGCCAGGACGTATCTCCTTTCGAAGGCCAGACCATAATTGAGAACTATACCAATTTAAACCTCAAGGAGACAAAAGAGAACACGATAGAAAACTATTACTGGGTTTTCATAACTCTTGGAATAATAATTTTGAGTATACTACTTGTTTATTTCTTCAGGAAAAACAAGATAATTACAATCTCTCTCATGAGCGTGTTTTTGGTGTCATCAGGAGTTTTCTTATTGCAAAGCAATGAGAACAAGATTACCGGAAATATTGTCTCGCAGCAGGAAATTATAGGCAAGATATGCAAAGCTGCAGAAAAATACAATGTCCCAGGCAACATCATGTTGGGGGTTGCAGCATATGAGCATGGAGAAGGTTTAAACCTGCAGCATTGGGAAAATAATGGAAAGGTGGTGCTAAGCCCTGATGGAGGAGTGGGACTGTTTCAAATAACAAGAAATCTTCCAGTACCTCCTGATCCTAAACCACATTATGTAGAATGCGGTTTATCAAACTGGAAAAGATTATTCAATGTAAAGGATATTGACGGAAACATTGAATGCGGTGCATTGATGCTGAGGGAAAAATTAGCATATTACCCAAATGGAAGGGTGTACAAATGCAATAATAAACTTTATACTGGATGGGAATCTGCAATCAGAGGCTATAATGGATGGGGTTGCCCTTATAAGAGAAACATAAATTATGTTGAAGAAGTGCTTAGGAGGGCAAACACTGACTATTTTAAAAATGCTTGTGGTAAACCTTATACTCCTCTTACACAAAATCAGCCGCCTTCACAACAACCTATTATTCCTATAACTTCCACAACTCCTGCTGAACCTGAACAAACAGAGACTAAACTACCCGAAGAAATAACCTCCGGCGAAAAAATCGGCTACTATTACCTCAATCCTTCATTCACTATAAATCTTGGAAATTATAAAACAGAGGTATATGACACTTTGATAAATGATGCAAAAAAAGTGATAGATGATTGCAATACTAAAACAAGCTGCAGCTTAAAAAAATGCTGGGAGCTTATAGGATGCAAAAAAGATGAAACAAGCAATAAACAGCAATGCAAGATAGAATATGAAACATTCTACAAGACATATTATTATGACGAAAATACTAAGAAATATCTTGATGAGCCTGGCATGAAGGTAAAATTTGCACTGGAACTGGATAAAGTCCCAAGAGAAAGCAACATTGAATGCGAACCTCCAGATGCTCCTGTTACTAGCACACCTGCTGTTACTACAACAGAAACTCCGAATAGTGAAGCATGTAAAGTGAGAGATAGCTATATTCACGGGATAGATGTCAGCCACTGGAATGCAAATATAAATTGGCAGGTTGTGAAAGAATCCGGAATCGCTTTTGCTTTCATAAAATCATCAGAGGGAGATGCATTTATTGATAATAAATTCACGTTTAATATTGATAATGCAAGAGCAAATGGCATAGAGGCAACCGCGTATCATTTCGCAAGGCCGAATTTAAACACAGGGAAAGCCGAAGCAGAATATTTCTATAAGGTGATAAAAGGCAAATCGGATAAAATCTCCATGAGGCCTGCACTGGATCTTGAAGACGGCGATGAGCTAACAACAAAGCAGCTTTCTGATTGGGTAATTGGATTCATGGAAACATTCAAAGAAAAAGCAGGCTATTATCCTATAATATACACTATGTCCAGCTATATAAACAATGAGCTTGATGCAAGGATTAACAAATATGATTTGTGGATCGCAAATTGGGGCGTAAGTTCTCCTACAGTAACAAGGGAGTGGGACTTCTGGCAGTATTCAGAGACAGGCAGGATAAACGGGGTATACAGTAACGTCGACCTGAATAAATTCAGGGGGAGTAGAGAGTGCATGATGGCAAGGGTTGGGATGAGTAATAATAACTAAAAAACACTCCCCCATATTTTTATATATAACTTTCCTTTCTTTCGCACCTGGGGTAAATTAATTATGTCTAAGATTCCTAAAGAAGTAATAATACAGAAGATAAAAGAAAAATCAGGCTTGTCTGACAAAGAGATTTCTACTAAGATAAAGGACAAGATGGATCTTCTTTCAGGACTGATTAGCGAAGAAGGAGCAGCTTATATAATAGCTAATGAGCTTGGCGTAAAAGTCTATGATGAACCGGGAAATCTTCAGGTAAAAAATATTGTCCCAGGCATGAGAAGCGCAGATATCAGCGCAAGAGTGATAAGAGTCTATGAGACAAGAAGTTTTGACAAAGGCACAATAAAAGGGAAAGTCGGCTCATTTTTAGCAGGAGATGACACAGGAATAATAAGAGTCACATGCTGGAATGACAAGGCTGATTTACTTGTCGCATTGAAAGAAGGCCAGACTGTAAAGATTGAAAAAGCCTATACAAAGGAGAACAACGGAAGGGTTGAGCTTCATCTAGGAGACAAGGGCAATATCACTGTGACTGGGGAAGCAACAGGAGCTCCAGGAGAATTCAAGGCAAGGATTCCGAGCGTTAGAAAAAGCATAAAAGAACTTGTCGGCGGAGAAGATAATGTTGAGATCCTTGGGACAATTGTCCAGGCATTTGACCCTAAGTTTTTTGAAATATGTCCCGAATGCGGTAAGAGAGTAAAGTCAAATGGAGACGGTTTCATGTGCGAGCAGCACAATATTGTAACTCCGACATACGGTTATGTGATGAACTTAATGCTTGATGACGGATCTGAGAACATCAGGATTGTGTTATGGAGAAACCAGGTACAAAAATTATTGAATATGAGCGACCTTGATATTGTTTCAAAAAAAGGAGTCTCGTTTGAAGAGCAGAAGACTGACCTTTTAGGGAGGATAATGAAATTTGTTGGAAGGGCTCAGAAAAACGAGATGTTCCAGAGAGTTGAATTCACTGCCAACCTTGTTTTTACAAACCCTGATCCAGAAGAGGAGATGGCAAGACTGCAAAAAGAGCTTGATAATGTCAAAGAAGAGAAACCTCAGACCGAATTCAGGGAATTCACTGAAGAGAAAGTTCTTGTGTCTGATGAAAGTGAAGAAGAAGAGACAGATGATGACAATGAAGAAGAGGTTATTGAGGAAGCAAAACCTGCGGCAAAGAAAAAAGCAGATGATGACATGCTTGAAGATATTGATGATCTGAGTGATCTGGATAACCTTTGATTTCTATTAATAGAAACAATTATAAGTAAAAAATATAATATCTCCATAATGAAGAAGAACATCTTCTATTGGGGGCTCTATGATTTTGCAAATTCAGTCCTTACTGCCAGCCTTGTCCTGTTTTTTTCACAGTGGGTGATAATCGAAAATAAGTTCCCTGATTTTGCATACGGTATTACGTTCTCAATGGCAACTCTTGTTGTATTATTGCTAGGCCCGTTTTTTGGTGCCTGGTCTGACAAGCTGGGAAAAAGAAACATCTTCATCTTCTGGCTTACACTGATAACAGGGGTTGCAGCCCTTCTCCTTGGATTTGTCACACCGTCAACAATACCTCCATATGAAAAAGTCATTCTTGCTCTAGTATTATTTTTCATCATACAGATAGGATACCAGCTTTCCCTTATTTTCTTTAATTCCCTCCTTGAGAATATATCAAAAAAAGAAAACAGGGGCCTGATATCTGGAATAGGTGAATTATTAGGAAATATCGGATGGATACTCGGCGCTTTGGCTTTGCTTCCTGTTGCAAACGGGAATTTCAACATTATACAAGGTGTAACAGGCAGGTCGCAGGTGTTTTTGCCTGCTGCAATATTCTTTATCCTGCTATCCGTGCCTTTAGTGTTTTTATTCAAAGAAAAAGCAGGCAACCCTAAAAAAGTCAGGATGGATTTGAAATCTATTTACAGCAGTTTTTCAACCGGGCTAAAATCATTGATAAAAAAAGACAGGAATGTTACTATTTTCCTGATTGCTTTTTATTTCATATCCGATGCAATGCTTACAATACAGCAGTTTTTTGCAATATATTTTTCAGAAGTATGGAACCTGTCTGACAGCATGAAAGTCCTCCTCCTGAGTTTTCTGTTCATAGGAGCTATCCCGGGAGCTTATTTTTCAGGGATATTGTGCCACAGGATCTCTGTAAAAAAACTGCTTTTGTGGATATGCGTCTTAATCAATGTAATTATATTTGCCCTGACGATTGCACCTCCGCAAAAATATCTCTTATATTTCCTGATACTTTCAATGGGAATCGGCTGGGGCAGCTTCTACACTGTCGCAAGGACATTATTTGTAAATATCAGCCCTAAAAACAGGATGGGAGAATACTTCGGCTTCTATTCCGTGTTCCAGAGATTTGCCTCATTCATAGGACCATTGATCTGGAGCCTGTCAATCTTTGTGTTTTCCAAATCTCTGATAAAATACCAGATAACTGTATTTTTATTGGCAATCATGATGGCGATTGGGATTTTTATTATGATGAGAGTTGAGGAGAAGGGGAGTGGATTAAGCAAGTCATATTCTACTATAAAACATTAGATTATTTATGAAATTGTTAATTTGAATTTATTAATGATTCTATGAATTATGACACTTAAAATTTTTATGATATAGAAATGTTGAAATCAATACATTCCGTAGGTACTCTTAGAAATCTAGAAAGAGTAGTAATATTGCCAATCCAATTTTTATCAATTAACCTATGACTTGAAAAAACAAAACAAGGTTCTGTGTTTTTATTATTATCAAGTTGATATGCTGTATAAATAACGCAATTTGTGATATATTCATTACAATCTGCATATGCGATTGTTACGTTAAATGGAAAATCTTTTAGAAAAAATCTATTTCCGTATTGATCTTCATATATTATATAATGATAATTAATTTTGTTATTATTTTTTATATATTGCGTATAAGGTAAATTATTACTTAAAACCTGCACTGTTTTAGAGATAGTAATATTTGATCCGATATTATTTTTCACTTGATTTTCTATTGTGCTGTTATTAGTAATTGAATTATCAGTTATGCTATTATAAGCCACACTATTCCCAACAAGTATTTTATCTATATTAAAAAGATTAAAAGATATAGATAAATTAAATAAAGAAATGCCTAAAGAAAAAGTGATTAATATTTTCCACAAAAGATTAAAAGTATTCTGTTGAAACTTATTTTTTTGTTTTTTTTGCATTTCTTTTTTCAAACCTTATTTTAGCAATAGTAAATTAAAAATATTTACTTTTTATTAAACTTTTATATATTGTTAATAAATATTAATTTAAGCCGTCAACAGAACATTTATTTTCTAACTAAGCCTTCATTTCCAATCCGTAACCTTTAAATATTCACACATATTACACATATTTACACAGGTGATAAATATGGTAAACATAACATTGTCAGTCCCAAATGATATGAAAGAAAAGATGGACTCTTTTGCCGAGATAAATTGGAGTGCTGTTGCAAGAGAGGCATTTTCTGATAAGATAAAGGATCTTGAAGTAGTTAAAAGCTTCAAGTCAAAAAGCACCCTTAACGAAGAAGATGCCATAAAACTCGGAAGGGAATTGAACAACAATTTAGCAAAAAGAAGGTAGTAACATGGATGTTGTAATTGATGCCAATATCCTTTTCGCTATTCTGATAAGGCATGGCAACACTGAAGATTTGCTGTTCAATGAAGACTTGCATGTTTTTGCTCCTGAATTCTTGTTTGATGAATTTGTTAAATACAGAGATTATATTTTGAAGAAGACAGACAAAAGCAAAGAAGAATTTGAACAATTTTTTACTATTATAAAAAAGAAAATAACAACCATCCCTAACGAAGACACTGAAAAATATTTAGAGCATGCAAAAAACATTTCTCCTGATATAAAAGATGCTGATTATTTTGCACTGGCTCTCAAACTAAACTGCCATATATGGAGCAACGATAAAAAGCTTAAAGATCAAAAAGTTGTCAAGATATTTTCTACAGAAGAGTTATTCGAAGTTTTTGGCAAACAGGAATTGTAGCACTGGACACCCCCTCTACCGTCAATAAACGCCTCACTGGACACACTGGACATCCTCGTGTGAGGTATATAAACAACCCCGTTCTATCTATTGTTTAGCTTGTTTGAAAAAATAAGCACTCCCGCATTTGGAGATGGATGGGCAGCTTTGTCCATTATCTCATAATTAAGAGTGCGTTGAAATAAAACCCGAAAGGAAAGGAGGCATCTAAGATGCAAAAAACACAAAAAGTAGATATAAAGGCAAACCCGCCTGAAAAAAAATACAGGGCCGGCGCAGTGTGCGCTACAGTCTGGAAAAACCATTCTGCAAAAGATGGGAAGGACATAGAATACAGGACTGTTTCTTTTGAAAGAAACTTCCAGAATGAAAAGGGGGAATGGAACACATCTAATTCTCTAAGAGTAAATGACCTGCCAAAAGCTGTTCTTGTCTTGCAGAAAGCGTACGAATACGTGTCACTGAAAGACAACAACGTAGAAGAGGAATTTATCCTCTAAACAAAAACAATATAAGGGTGAAAAATATGCCAAAAGAGATCGTAATAACTGATGAATTAAAGGTAAAGATGGGAAAAAAGAATGAAGAGAAAGTTGTAGAGAAAGAAGAACTTACAGTGATGGATTTGCCGGGCGTCGGGCCTGCTACACTTGAAAAATTAACAGGCGCAGGTTTTGAGGATTTGATGTCTGTTGCTGTCGCAACACCGGGAGAGCTTGTAGAAGCTGCTGAAATTACTGAAGCTGCCGCAAAAAAGATAATCTATGCTGCAAGATCCGCACTTAAAATGGGATTTGAATCAGGCACAGATATCCTCAAAAAAAGGCAGAATGTCTTAAAGATCCATACAGGATCTAAAAACTTTGACACTTTGATGGGCGGAGGCTTTGAATCAGGCGCTATTGTTGAATGTTTCGGAGAATTCGGATCCGGCAAGACTCAACTGGCGCATTCTCTTGTCATTCAGGCGCAAAAGCAGGACCCTACTGCAGTAGCAGTCTTCATTGACACTGAAAACACGTTCAGGCCTGAGAGAATAATCGACCTTGCAAAAGGCGCAGGACTAGACCCTGACAAGGTGCTTGCAAACATAAAGGTCGCAAGAGCTTTTAATTCTGACCATCAGATGCTCTTAGCTGAAAAAGCTTCTGAACTTATAACAAAACAGGGTTTGAATGTAAGAATAGTGATTGTTGACTCTTTGACAGCTCATTTCAGGGCAGAATTTATCGGAAGAGGTACACTTGCTGAAAGGCAGCAGAAGCTAAACAAGCACATGCACGACCTTATGAGACTGGCAGACTCATACAACCTCTTAGTCTATGTGACAAACCAGGTAATGTCAAGGCCGGATGTGTTCTTCGGAGACCCGACTGTTGCAATAGGCGGACATGTCGTAGCCCACTCCTCCACATTCAGGATCTACCTGAGGAAAGGGAAAAAAGGCAGCAGAGTTGCAAAACTCATTGACTCGCCGTCTCTTCCTGACGGAGAAGCCATATTCATTGTGGAGACAGACGGGCTAAAAGACGTCTAGTTCTTTATTTTTTTTATTTTTGTTTTAAAAAAATAAATTTAGTTCTAAAATCCTAATCAATCCGCATGGTTATTTTCTTTAAAACGTCCAATCCGTCTGCCAAGATTATCGTGCCACCGTTCGCATCTATTTTGCAATTTTCTCTCAGCCACTAGCTTATCCCCATGATAATATTCAATCGTGTTAAACTGCCCAGAAGCATTTACAACCCTTACAAAGTCACCTAGATAAAAGACAGTTTCATTTACAGTTGTGTTGAAAAAATGAATCTTTACAGCCCTGTCTCCATTTTCATCGTAATAATACTGCTCCAATATTGTTCCTGATTAATTGTAAAAAGTTACGTCCAAAACAAAATATTTATAAGTTTCAATAGGATATCACAATGTATGGCAAGTGAATCAATAAGTATATCTGTAGATGAATATGAACAGCTAAAGAAAAAGGCTGAAATAGCCGATGATTTAGTTCTCCAGATAGAAAGCAGTGCAAGGGACGTAAAGGCAGGAAGATTAAAGAAAGTCTAATTTACAAAATCTAGAAATAAATCTCTATTCATAATCACGCTGTCTATAATCTTTTGTTGGTCTTTCTTTTCTCCAAAAGCGATTAATGTTGCTTTCTTTGTTTTCACATTTATTACATAAAACAGCCTTTTGTTTCCAAATTTCTTTTCCCTGAACCAGTCAAATCTTAAAGGCTTCCCAACGCCAAGATTTTCTCTCAGGCTATCCTTTATTTTATCTATCCATTGTCTTTCTCTGGCATCAGAGGCATCATAAAGTTTAGAAAATGTCTCTGTTTCAAATATCTCGTTCATATTCAAACTAAAGCAGAACTCCTATTTAAATAGTATTTTTTCAGTTTTTCATTCGTCCTTTAAAGGCAAAGGTAATCTAACCTTTAATTTTACAGTAACTAGCTCAGCATGCAAACATCTTAAGAGACCAGAAAGACTTGCTGAATGTGGATGACGGCTTTTTTTAAATAGGTGGAGTTACGGTTCAGTGAACTGAATTGTTGATGTGAAGAAATTGAGTCATTTCAACTTATAAACTAATAACATTATTGAACCAATCAGACAAATTGTTTGAAAAGATATAACTAAAATTACTCCGAATCTATTTTTGTTCCAATATATTTTTTGATAGCCTCGGTATAAATTAGTAACGTAACCTTTTTTTAAGTTGATAAGAGACCAAATAAGTAATGAAAGACACATAATAAAAATCCCAATAGCAACATATGTTACTCTTTCAATCATTTTTTACCGCATCCTTTATTGAATAATAAGCAATTGTGCTTTGTACATTGTTGGCAATATCTGTTAATATTTCATTTTTTATTGCATTATTTATAATTTTCCCTTCCAATTTGCCTACAACTGAACTTCCAACAACACTCGTTAAAGTATCTGCGTATAACCATGCAATGTCTGAATTGGTAATTTTTTCACCTTTTGCACTTTTTTCTTCCAAGTCCATTCTACCAAACATTTGAGATACCAACCCCATTTCAGTCGCACCCCCTACAGGTCCAAATCCAAAACCTGCTGCAAGTCCTGCACCAATCCCTACACCGGACTGTACCCATCTATTCTGCATAGCAATTTGGAAACCATTTCTTGGTTCATAACTTCTTCCACTTGCAGTCTCCATATAGCTCGCCATATATTCATTTTTCATATTTCTGTCAGAAGAGAAACCTGAATAAGTTGTTTCTGATTGTTTTTGTGCCTTGCTGCTCATTTTATCATAAGTGTCTGTATCCATATATCCTGTTCTAAAGTGTCGTTTATCTGCTGAATAGGTTATTTTATAACCGACAGTTTCTTCTTGTGCATAAGAGATTGTCTTTCCATGAACCATAGTTATTTTCTTAATTGGTGATTCACTATAGTAAGATAATTTATGTCCATCTGGGTCTGTATATTTATATGGGTTCGCCCTTGTGTACAAATATTTGTTTAATAATTGAGGGTCAAATATATTTTGTTCTATAGTATCAGGTTGGGTAAATAGCCCTAGTAATGGATTATAATATCTTGACTTGAAGTACATCAGATTAGTATAGTCCAGTTCTTTGCCAGTATACTCGAATCTGGACTTAGTTCCGCCTGAGTAAAGTGAACCAAATGGTTCATACAACGTTTCTTCAACTCTGCCTCCAGTGCTATTGGTGATTAAACTTGTAGAACCTAAGTGGTCTGGATGGTAATACTGGAATGTGGAGTCGTTTTTGCGTTCTGCTACTAGCTTATCACCATGATAATACTCAATCGTGTTGAACTGCCCTGAACTATTAACTACAGTCACATAATCTCCAAAATAGTAGACTGTTTCATTGGTCGAACCTGAAAAGTGAATCTTAATTGCCCTGTCACCATTCTCGTCGTAATAATAATTTTCTAAAACCGTTCCATTAACACCGCCAGTCTTTACCTGGAAAAGCTGATTATAGTTGTTGTAAATGAAATAATAAGTTTCATCGTCCACTAAATTACCTGATGAATCGTAAATAAAGCTCTGTGTCGTTCCATTTGGCACGCTGACATTCGCATCTCCATAAAGTGGATCGTTGTTAAATGCATTCAAAACAGAAATAACCCTATTATCTCCTGAAGCGCTTGTATTTATAGCTAAAACCTTCAGATAGCTAGTTAATGAAGAATTTACAGTTACCTCATCTCCCCTGGCTACAGACAAACTTGTAACAGTTCCTCCTCCAGCTTGATATCCAAAACCAGTAGCTTTTGTCTCATCCCATGCAATAACTAGGATGTAGGGTGTTAAAGACTGGGTGAAATTGAATCCAAAAACACCTCTTGAATCTGCTACATTTGAAAATGAACTCACTTGTGCAAGCTTTACGGAACTATTAAAACCTGAAGAGTTTGTTCCGCCATGGAAGGTATAGAAATAATCCCTGAAACTTCCTGTATGGGATGTACTTTGCCTCTTTATATATGTTGAATAAAACGTCCAATTGGCACTTGCATTTGCAGTATAGATTTTCAATTTTACTTCCGAGTTGTTCGAATTCAGGATTGCACAATTCGAATTGATTCCAGTAGTCTGCTGCATTGCAGTCTCCCAAACTTGACCTAAGTTGTTTGAGCCACCTGCGGAAAAGTCAAAGTTATCAAGCGCTGAGTAAATAAAAGAGATTATTACTCCTTCATCAAGATCAGCTGTATAATATGGTGTTGTAATTGTGGCTGTAGTGTTACATCCACCTGTATAATTAACTAACCCAGGATCATATTTATCGAATGGATAGTCAACTCTTATTGTGTTTGCATCTTGCTGTGTTACCTGGACCAAGTTTTCGAAATTACCTTCTTCATCAAAATTGCCTTGAAGTTTTGGTGGATAGTAAATGCATGAGGGGTTAGATTTGTATGATAGAGTTATTCCTTCGCCCAGAGTTGTTTCTTCAGTGTTTTCCTTTACACAGATATACCTTCCGTTTAGAATCTCCAATTCCTTATCACTTGTTACAATATCATGACCCGCTTCATGATATCCCCATTCCTTTGTTTGTGAAATATCCCCAACATCAAATCTGTTCGATGTTGAAACAATCTCAAAGTGCGAGTCAATTGTATCAATCTCCAAGGTTTTGTTGTCTATTTTCTTCAAAGTTGACCCGTCTTCAACTACAACTGTCTCAGGTTCTCCCAACTCTTCTACAACCAATTCATTCGAAGTATTATCCGATTGAATTGGTGTGCCGGAAATAGTCTCAATTAAATCAGGTGTAAGAGTTTCATTAATCGTACTTTCCTCAACAACGGCTACAGGAGCATCTTCAACAAGAATACTGCCATTCTCATTCAAGGGCTCGCCTGTTACATTAATCTCGCTCAAATTGACAGTCTGGGCAAGCGTAAGATTTACCAATAGAACGCATAAAAACATTGCAATTCCGAATCTAGAGGCTTCTTTCATGTTGTCGTGATCTGAGATGGCGCATGAACAGGCGATGAATAGTTGTAATCCATATTCCCGTTGCTGCCATCAACTGTAATGATGTTCCCAATACTGTCATAAGTATAGTCAAATGTCCATAACGTTGTAGTTGAATTTGTCAAATCTGCGGTCAATAACCTGTCCAGGTCATCATATGTCATCACATAATCCCTCGAATTAGCAGAATCCACTATCTTTAGGACATTTCCTACGCCGTCATAATGATAATTGAGGTTCTGTAGTGTAGATGTCTTAATATTGCTTAGTCTCAGGTTGCTGGAATTGTATGTGAAGTTGCTGTCAATACCGGAAGTATACTTTCTCCTTGTGGGCAAACCAAGCTCATTATAGGAAACATTCGTCAGTACATTGCTCATAGCAAACAATTGAGTGTTGTTGGAATAATTATAGGCTATAACAACACCATTTGGCATTGTCTTCTGAGTCACTCTATCCATAGAATCATAGGAATAGTTCGTGACAAAAGAAAGAGTATATCTCCTCTCCTTCTGTGAAATTACCCTATATCTGTCATCATAAGTGAAATTCTTTTCTCCGTAGGTATTTGTGACCTTGAATAGAGTTCCTTTATCATTTGTATCATATGTATAGCTTACATTTCCGCCTGATGCGCTTTTTGATGTAACCCTGTTCAGGCTGTCATAACCAAGAGTGATAATCCTGCCATTTCCGTCTGTCTGAGAGACCAAATTGCCCACAGTATCATATGTATAATCCCATGTTCCCAAATCAGGATCAATAAGCCTTATCTTCCTCCCTAAAGTGTCATATGTGAACTCAATCTCATTGTCCTGATCGTCTGTAATCTTGGTGAGTTGGTCAGCTGTGTCATAGGTATAATTGGTCATATAGGTTGACCCGCTATTGAATTCATAGACATAGGCTATCCTATCATAGGCATCCAAGAGATACTGCTTTTTATTGCCATTCTCATCATAGGCTGTAACGTTCCACCTAGAGAAGTTTATTTCCTTGTCAGTATTGTCAGGATTCACTATCCTTACGACCCTGTCCATAGAGTCATAGAAATAATCTATCCCTTTAACAGAAGTATTAGGCGTTGAGTAACTTGTTGTATCCTGTATAAAATAAGGATTGCTTTGGTTTAATATCCTTCCAAATGAATCGTAGTAGACATCCAACTCTACCTGCCTGTCATTATCTTCCTCTTTTTTTGTCTGGATGACATTTCCAAGGCCGTCATAAAAGACAAATGTGCTCAAGTGAGAGTAATCAACACCTGCAGTAACCCTCTGTTGAGTTTCTATCTGTTCTGGTGCAGATCCATCAAAAGTATAAGCGATATTCTTGGTTGCGTGGCCTGAATCATCATACGGTAGAATCTCCCTTACTTTCCTTCCAAAGACATCGTAGACATAAGAGATTGTGTTCCCATTGGCATCATCCTGCGTAAGCAGATTTCCGGTGCTCAGATTATATGTAAATGAGACAACATGGCCTTTTGCATTTGTGGCATCATCAGGGAAGGTGTGTGTTGTATCAGTACTGCCATAAGAATAATTCATAGTGCTATTTTTTGGGTCATATTGAGTTATAACATTGCCCTGACTCTCGTAATCGAACCTAACCACAGGATTTGTGCCATTTTCAAGGTAATCTTCTTTCCATGTAAGGTCACCTTTCGTAGGAATTGTACCATACCCTAAATTGTCATACCTAAAATATGATTCTCTGATTATTGTTGTATTGTCGCTAGCCTTCATAGTGTATTTTTTAGGCCTGTTTACTATCCATTTTGCAGAGTTGTTGAGATATTGATAATTCTCAAACCTACTATCGCCACCGAATCCTACTTTTCCTGTATTATTGATGGAAATTACATTGCCGAAGACATCATAATCATATGTTATTGTTACATTGAATGAGCTTGATGAACTTTCATAATCCTGGCTGTTTGTTCTAAGCAAAGTTACAATGAAATATTGTGAGTTTGTATCATTATCCCATGTACTATCTACTCTCTTCACCAAAGTTCCAGAAGATGTCCTTAGATCAGTCTGATACTCCCTTCCTTTCTTAGCATCATCCTGATGGAAATAATGCTCTGAATAGCTTGAATCAGGGTCTATTACCTTTACGTAATTGAATCCCCTGTTTTCTTTGTCACCATAGTCAAAAACAGGATCGTCGTATGCGTATTTTGTCCTTACAGAATAATTATGGGCTCCGGACATACCGTTATTCGATGTCACATTGCTGACTACCCAGACTGAAAAGCCCATATTACCATGGCCTGATTCATTCACAGTAATAAATGAAGTCGAGGGCGCGTAATTTATATCTGTGATGCCACCCATCTCATTTGTTATCCTTTTCAACAGATGGGCTTTTTTGGCTTGGTTAATCCAGATTTTCTGATTCAATCTTAGAGAAGCATTTTGTTCGCCCTTCACGAGATCAACCAGGCCATCGCCGTCAACATCTACCAGCCTTGTTCCTGTATCATACGTAACCAAAACAGTCGATGTCTGAGTAATATTTTTAGAAAAAGTTGCGTTTGCCGGTATAATCCAGGAAGAATCTTCTTTCCAGCCTCTTCCTGTATTTATCCATGCCTTTCTTACACTTGAATTTTCATTGGTTTCAAAACCTGCAACAATATCAATAAGGCCATCGCCATTTATATCTCCAAACCTTCTTCCTCTGTCTCTATACAATTCTCCATTGTTGTCAACAAAGGTTATATCGCAAGTTGTTGGGTCAAAGACATTGTGCCAACCTGTATCATTGGTCCAGCTTGTACCATTATTAATATATGAATTAATATCATAAGAAATGCAATCATTCGGAGCAACATCTATATGGTTCCAGCCTGCATAAATGTCAACTAAGCTATCTCCATTTATGTCCACAAGCTCCCTTCCATCATCAATAAAAATTGTTGATGTGGCGGCATATGAAAAAATTATATCATCATAAGCAGAGCCCACATTTGGAAGAAACCAGCCAGTGTTTGTCGACCAGAACCCATCATTACGAACAGATGAATAACGATCTGTTGACCCAACTAAAGGATGAAGTGCACTAAGTAAATCAATATAACCGTCTCCATTTATGTCAACAGCTCTTGTCCCTCTATCCGATCCAAACTCACTTGTGAATGAATAATCGGTAGGGCTCAAAGGGTCAGGCAATGTGTAATTACTATCTCTTTCCCATCCATTACCGTTATTTATCCATGTTATCCTGTCTCCATTGAATCCCATTACTATATCTGTTAAGCCATCTGCATTCATATCCACCAATCGTTTACCTAGTTCAAGCACATTTGATTCTGTCCTCATAAAAAGAATAAGCTGGTTAGAGGTTAATGGATCCTTGACAGTCCATGTAGAGCTGTTTTCCCAACCTGTTCCGTTGTTTATCCAGGTTTTCCTGAAACTATTTCCGCTTGACAAATTTTCAGCAGCTATTATATCTACAAGACCATCCCTATTGACATCTGCAAGCTGTCTTCCTCTGTCCCAATGATTTAGATTATTTGTGAAAGTAACATCATCACTAGAATTCTCTTGAGGCAACCTCCACGTGGAGCTTTCTACCCATCCTTTAGTCTCATTGAAATATTCAAATTTCGTGGATGGCAACGCTGTTGTGTTATCGCTACCGAATCTTGTTATATTTTGTATGCTGCTTAATGAATCAGTAAGGGACAAATAATTTATGTGGTAACGGCTCACAAGAGCGCTGTTGGCTGTAATTGATATGTCTGCAAGTCTCCTTGTCTCTCTTAATTTTGTACCTTCCTGGAAAGCCAACCATATGTCTGGTCTAGAAACTGCCTCATAAACAAACTCAATTTTCCTTTTTGCATCATTGTTATAGGTTATTGTCTTCGGATAAACTGCCGATGAATCATTTACACCTATATTTTCATAATAATCATATCCAATCATGTTTCCATGTGTATCATTTATCAGGTCAAGGCTCCACCTCCAGACATAAGGATGCATCGTAGAGACCATCTCTGAAGAATTCTTGAAACCGAACCTGTAATTTGTTCCATCAGGAGTTTTGACAATCCAATAGCTTCCAAGTGAATTATTACCGTTAGTGGTGTTCTTGATGAACATGTAGGATTCAACCTTTGTATGGAATCTTAATTCTGTAGGAACATACACAAGTTCATAGGAAGCACCATTCAAAACAAGGATAAATTCATCATCTGTATCATTGGAGAAGGAATAATTTGCTTTTCTTTGGATATAGTTATCTGATAATGTCCAGCCAGACCCTACTATACTTGGCCTTGAATTTGCTGCCTGGCTATTGTATGATAAAAATACCGATGGTGTCAATCCGTTAGTTCCTGGAGGTACAGAAATTGGATAAGTATATGTCGCAGCTCCAGTAAATAAGCTGGTCTCGAAAAATCCGTTTGTAGAAAATTTTTCACCAGGAGATACTGGAGAATGGATATATGGCCTGTATGTATCACCTGTAGAGCTGCCGGAGGGGGAATCTCCACCACCTGATTCTTCTCCATCAGGATCATCTATTGGAGGTTCTTCAGTAACAATAGATGAAGAGGAGCTCTCTTCTTTTGGAATAGATTCTATTGCTGCATCAATTCCCTGCTGAAGTCCTGCGTCAACTTGGATAGATTCATCTAAGGTTGATGGCTCATTTTGTTGCGATTTTTCAGAAGCGATCTCCTCTGCAAAACACAGCGATATTGCTAAAATAAATAGAAATAAAGTGATTATTAGATGCTTATACTCTCCCAAAAAACCACCTCTAATAAATAGGTATTATTAACTATCTACTATATAACATTTTTGCCTGCTTCAAATATCCACTCTATTCAACCATACTTTTTTATATTCCAAACCTTTTTCTCATATTAGAGGCTTAAAGCCTCAAAAGAGATAGGTGCAAAAAAATATGTACGGAAATAATGATAGATATGATAGAGCCGCCCCTGTAAGAGAGGGCGAAGAGTTGGATGTAAAGATAGAAGCCCTTGGAGAAAAGGGAGATGGCATTGCCAAAAAGAACGGCTTTGTCTTGGTCATTCCTGGAACACAGGTCAATGACGAAGTCAAGATAAAAGTCACAAAAGTTCTAAAGAAAGTCGGCTTTGCTGAAGTTGTCGGAAAAGCAACAACCAAGGTTACAGCAGATGCTCCTAGTAAAAAGCCTGCAAAGACGCAGAAAGACGAAGAATCTGACGAAACTGAAGAAAGCGGAGAGGATTCTGATTCTGAGGAAGAAGAGGAATCAGAGGACGCTGCAGAAGATTCAGAAAACTTCGGAGACGAAGAACAATAAGTTTAAATCTTTTATATTTCTTTTTCTTATTGTGATATTATGAGATTGTTTATTGCAATAGATTTACCTGAAGATATAATTAGTTATGTTGCTAAAATACAGGCTTCTTTGAACAAAGATTCTGCAAAATCAGTCATATCAAAATCATATCATCTGACCTTAAAATTCCTAGGAGAGGTTGATGAAATAAACGTAAATAATGTTATAGAATGTCTTAATCAGGTTAAATTCAATAAATTCAAGCTAACAACATCAGATATAGGTGTTTTCAGGGATTGGGATAATATAAACGTAATATGGTTGGGATTAAAAGAAAACCTTCAGCTTAAATCTCTGCATTATGATATTGAGAAGAGTTTGTCTTCATTTGTTTTCAAAAAGGAGTTTGATTTCCATCCGCATATAACAATAGCCAGGGTCAGTTATGTAAACGATAAAGAAAAATTAAAAGAAAACATTGAGAGTATAGAAACAAAAGAAAAAACATTCGATGTCGATAGTTTCATCCTATATAGCAGCACATTGACTCAAAAGGGCCCTATATATAATATCATAAAAGAATTCAAAGTATCTTAAGCATCTCAAATGCAAGCCTCTCAGACGCTTTCAAGAGTTCTGTCTCATCTTTCCCTTCGACAATAACGCATCCATTGTCAAAGTCAATCTTTGTCTCATTCCCGAGTTTAAGATAGATAATCCTTTGTGTCGCTGTAACATTGTCGCACGTTGCAATCGGGAAAGAGTGGTTGCCTGGCCTGGTAAGAGCTGACCTTATTGTCATTTTGGCACTATAACCTTTTGAGACTATTGCCATTATCTTTGATATCTCAACTCCTCCAAGGACAACTGCTCCGGGATAATCCGGCTCTGTAGTGATATATACTGTCGGCATATTCAAAAATAGATTAGGCGTTATGCTTTCGTTTCTTGTATTTTTTTGTGTAGGGATGTTTTCAACTTCATCCGGAGTGTAGTGGAACATTATAGAATAAAGTTCTTTTTTCCCTGATTGCGAGCTGACAATAGATAACTGTGATGTCCAGATGTTATCTATCTTTTCAAAGACAAAGCCATTATAGGTCTTGATATCTATTTGCGGCTGGACATTTTGAGTGTTTTTTTTTATTAAAGCAAATAATCCCCAGAATATAATTATTATTGCTACAACAGATATTACCAGTATCTTGTCCCTTCCTATTCCTTCTTTTTTATCTTTTTTCTTCATTTTAAAAGGATACCCCTTGAAAGATAAACAAATGCATCTCTTATCCTTAAAGCATCATACTGGGCAAAATCCATGACAACGCAGCTTCCTCTCATCGTGACATTTGTCCTGTTTGCGCTTTCCAGTAGAATTACCGGGCTCTGTACTGTTGAATTTAAGCATGTAACAACAGGCAAAGGATAGTTAACTGCTTCTCCTGTGACTGCATCTGCAAAATAAATGTTTGGAGGAAGACTGGTCTTTAGGTCAAACCTTATAAAATCCATGTATTGTATCCCTGTATCATTAGGGCTAAACGTCAGATAATAATAATTACTGTTTTTTATATACTCCTGAGTCGCATTGTCCATCAGGTTTGATAATTGCTGCGGCAAATAATATACGTCAAATTCCTCTGTCTTGTCAGATACGTGATAGAATGCATTTCCAAAAGAATCAATTTTCTGCTCATAATTATAATCTTTACCACCAAGGGTCAGTATCTGAGAGTTTATACTTGCGCTATTGTCACTCCTGAAAAGGACAACTCCTGCAATGCTTGATACAAGAAAAATGACCACAACTATCCCTAGAAAGATTTTTCTGTTGTTCTCCTTTGATTTGTTTTTGTGCCTCATAGAAGCAAAAAAACTCGGATTGTTTAAAAAGGTTATGGACGTCTTAAAATTTTCTTTGCAAAAAACCTGGATATTGTGAAAAGGTTTATATATTAGGAAAAGATGGAAGAAGATGGATGGGGAGTAATGTGAAAAGATCTCAGGTTTCTGTTTATGCAATTATAGGCATAACTGTGCTCGTCTTAACCGGGATATTTATTTTAAATTCAAGCAGGCAGACTAAAGACCTCTTAAAAGAAGAATCGTTCTCTGATATGTTAGATAAGCAAAATATTGAAGGGTACATAAACCTCTGCCTGAAAGAGACCTCACTAAAAGCTATTGAAAAGTACGGCATAAATGCAGAAGATGAGCTTAAAAAAGAGGTCTTAATTAACATCAAGCCTTGTGTAGATAAAGGCTTCAAAGATGAAACTGCATTTGAAAAAGAACCTTCTCTTGAGGTAAAGTCTGAGGATGAGAGTGTTAGTTTTGACCTTAGTTATCCTATAAAAATTAATAGTGTGATTTCGCTAAAAGATTTTTCTTTCACCTATGATCTTGCTTCATTTTTGTTAATAGGAACAGGCAGTATAAAGAAGGGAAGCACGCTTCTGTCTACTGATAAGAAGGCGAGGCTCGTGTTTGATGAAGACACTTCTTTTTCTGTCGCAGACAGCTCAAAGCCAAAATATCTAAGCTTAAAAGTCATTGACAGAAATTTTGAGGGCTTGAAAAACGGGGTTGTGATAAGCTCTGTAGCCTATGATTTCCAACCAGATGGCACAAAATTCGATAGGCCTGTGACATTGGTAATCACTGTCTCTCCTGAAGACATAAAAGGGATTGATACTGCCAGATTAAGCATTGCCTATTTTGACGAAGCCTCTAAGATATGGATAGCAGTTGACAGCTATTTTGACCCTGTGAAAATGGAAGTTAGAGGGGAAATAACACATTTCTCGAAATACGCTGTTTCTATATGCGCGAGCAATACCGCGGGAAATTATCTAATACCGCTTGGTTTCATAGCTAAAGATCCTTTTTATGATTTGGCAGTTGGCATTTTACATCTTGATGAGCCTGGATATTGGAATTTCGATGTTGATTCAAATTATCAGCTTACTCCAAATAGCATACATCTGTTGCCAGAGTATATGACTGAAGATATACTTAACAATTATGAAAAAGAGCCTAAAGATACAGAAGAATCAGAATATAAAATAACAAAGATATATGTCGGAGATCACGACAGTGATGACCAGTACGGAATTGATGACTATTTTTTCTATCCTTTAAAAAAAATATACAATTTTAATGAAATAAAATTGCCTATGCAATCTGAAGTGCAAAACTATCCTGAATTATTAAAGAAATATAATATTATAAAAGCCTCTTTAGTTGGAGACGTATTAAAGGATCAGAATGCTTTAACTAAAGAAGAAAAAGAAGAATGTCTTTATGAGTGTAAAGATTTAGCTGATTGGAAACTTGGTTTTTATGATGAATATAAATGGGCTTTGTCAGATCATGTTAAATCTAGAAATAAAGACGGGATAAGGGATTTTGCAAATATTAATTGTGAATTTTCTGTTGGTTCAGGAAGAGCTCAATTCACTCAATTTTTTGTAAGTTGTATGGATTATGATATCGATAAAGAAAGAGAGTATAAACCTGATTTGAAATCACTTGAATGGATAGATGTAAAAGATGAAAGCCTGGTTAATGAATTCCAGAAAACAAACGAATTTTTGGCTACCCCGAACACACTAGGATTTACTGCCTCAACTGATGAATTCCCTGTTAAACAAGGAGATGTCAACAGCATAGACAATGATAGAATTGCAGTTCTATTGCAAAACACGCCATACACTGCAACAGGAGAGTTCGCCTTCAATATAGAAGATGACGGCGGGGCATGCATTAATGAAATGAAACAATCAGGTGAAAATGCGCCGACTGTTACTCTTATAACAGAAGAGACTGATTTCCACAGCGCATATGCCTGTGAGAGCGATGTTGATTTTGAAAGAGTGTGCGTCAACGCAGTGGAAGCAAAAGAGTTAGATAGCGGATTTAATCAAATATATTTTGTTTGCCCGACTGTCAATCCCGCTGATATAAAAAAATGCTATGAAAAACAAAGATCTGAAAAAAGGCTTAAAGAAAGGGGCTTTGTATTGGGAAGATATGAGGAAAACATAGGAAAGCCAATACTTCTTTTGCCTGAATTTGAAACAATGCCTGATACTGGCAGGTTTTTATCAAAAAACAGGCTAAGTAGCCTGCCTGATATGGATTATTTTGCATTGACAACTGCAGGAAAACCATCTGTTGAAGAAATGTTTGACTGGTCATGTTCTGATGTATGCATCTGGCAGCTAAATAAGGATGTTGATGTAAATATCAAACCAGGGAAATTGATTGGCGGGGAAAATGTAGTGACTGTTAATGTATTAAATATTAAAGATCCGGTATTATATGCAAAAGGATATATCAAGATCCAGGGAAACGGAGTTGCAGGAATGGACGAGTGCGGCGCCAATCTGCAGGATAGGGTAAATTATTTATGCGGCTGCACAACTGATGGCACATGCAACACTGAAGGAATGTCAGACAGGGATTTTGAAACATATAACTGCTTAGCCTCAATCAGAAAGCAGGTTGAAGAGATATTTTCGGAGAGCACGCAATTAGGCCATGAAACTGATTTATGCGACATAAATAACATGATTACAGCAATTGACAATCGATACTCTCTTGAAACAGGCTCAAGCCAATACCCTCTTGCAGGGTGCAAATATACTACAGGTGACCCGAGATCCAGCGAATTTAAAGGGCACATAATTGAAGATATCATGTCTCCTAATTTTGGGAACGGCGGGATATGTGTCGGAAGCATGAAATTCTGCAGAGATAAACTTGACTATGAAACAGAAAAAGGCTGCGATTGCGGTGGAGAGTTTTATTCGGATTCGAAATACAAATATTGCTGCAGAGACGCTGCTTCTGGATCAAAATTTTTAGAAAATGAACCTCTTTGGAATACTTGTAGAGGAAGTTCAGCAAGGGATAGTTGCGATATAGATATCGACGGTATAGGATCAGGAACAGAAACTGAAAAAGTATATAACGGGAACTACAAATTTTACAGGGAAACAACCAAATGTTTTGTTTGCGAGAACGGACAAAGCAGAGAAGTTCCAAGGACAGGGACAGGTGCTCAATCACAAGTCGTTAATAATCCGGAATTTGATAAAAACTGCTTTACTTCTACCACAATAACAGATGCTTGCGAATGGGAAACATTATACGGCGAAAAAGTAAAACTTACTCAAAATGATGCTCCTGTTTGCAAAGCAGTAAAAGCCGGAGGAATATACCAAGTGGGAATATTAAGCTGCCAGACAGCAAACGATAATGATGATGTAGGGACAAAAGCGACTGGCGGAACAAATCCGAATGTGGAATTTGGAATCAATGATGTGTGTGCCCCATTATCATGGGACAGCTGCCCTATGAACAAAGATGGAACATTTTCCTGTTGCAAGTATGATAGCCCTCCGACTTGCCAGATAGTTACTCCTAGAGTACTTCCTGGCTCATGCGAGATTTTAGACAAAAGCGATACAGATAGCACTAAGGTTGTAACCTTAAATGACAATGAACTCGATTTCGGGTATTTATTGCACTATGAGGATAATGAACCAAAAAAAGATGAATTTGGCTGCATTTATTGCAATAAAGGTGCAATTAGCATAGTTGACAGCTACAATTGCCTGGAAGACAAAGAAAATGAATTTAGCAACATAGGTTTAATCGGAAGCAATGATTGCAAAGGAGCAGCTGAAGCTGATAATTGGGGAATACCTTTCAACGAAAACTTGCCTAAGTGCCTATACCTTCCCGGAGCTCAGTCTGGACAACGAATTGTGTATGGTGTCTGTAAAGACATTGATGGGAATCATGAAACTGTTGAAGACATAACTACTTATGGTGAATACTGTCCTGGAGAATGCACATCTTCAGATTTAGCTGATTGCTGTGACGCTAATCTCGGATGTAAATTAGCTAGGGCATCGCCAGGTGTTCAATGTTCTGATAGTAAGGGAGATGAATATATCAACGATTGCTCAATAGATAAGCCTCATTGCTGCCAAGATTCAAAACTTAAACTGCCAGATGGAAATGCAGATGAGAACTATTATTGTTTTAGCTCTAAAAAAACAAACTGCCTTGATGCGCCTGCTTATTCTCCAACTTGCCCGCAAACACCTGCTGAGATAGCAACATTTGCCCGTGTTGACGGAAAAATGTGCAAGTGTGGAACAGAAGTAGTTGACTATAATACTGGTGGCTGTGAAAATACTGTTGATTGCGAATACAAAGGGCAGACTATAGAAAATAACCAATATTATCTTGATAATGGTGTGGCCATTGTAAAATGCACTGCAGGAAACCCTGTCCCTGTTTTTGAATTTAGCGCTATTTGCATAGACGGGGAATTTGAAGAAGATGATATCAGCAATGTAAAGAGCATTGGAGAGCGTGTACCGGAAAGTAATACAGACTTTTTAATTTGCGCAGGAAATAATCAATGGAAAGACTATTCAAATTATTGTGTTGATGTATCGCAGGAAATTGCATTAATAGAGAAAGGAAAGGCAAGCATGGATAATACTAAAATTTGCCAGGGCGAAAATATATGGAGATTAAAGGATAACCAACCATGCGAGAATGAAAAACCACAAGAATGTAATAGTAAAGTATGTGAAAGAGGAAAATGCATTCCTGATACAGCTTATTCAAATGTTTTATGTTGGGGGACTTCAGGAGACTATTACTATTACGATGGTGGTTGGTCAAAAAATTATTGCAAATCATGTTATCAATTAAAAGATGATGATTCTATTAGAACAACCGATATTATTGCAAAAGACGGTTCAGCCGTACGGTGTTCCTAAACTTTTTTATATTACTTTTTTTTCTCACTTCAATATGGAAAAAACCTATTCATCAATCTCCCAAGCCATAAGCCAGGGTGCTGGCACTGTAAATATAAGGGGTTGGGTGCACAGGGAAAGAAAATCCAACGCATTTGTATTCATTGTTCTGAGGGATGAATCTGATATAATCCAGTGCGTTATAAAAAAAGAAGGTTCTAGTGAAAAGCTCTTTGACGATGCGACAAAACTTACAATTGAATCATCTGTAAAGTTTTCAGGAGAACTGAAAAAAGACCCAAGAGCGCCTACTGGATATGAGTTGACAGTCTTAGACATGGAAATTGAGCAGATAGCACAGCCATATCCTATAACAAAGGACTTTTCTCCTGAGTTTTTGCTTGACAAAAGGCATCTTTGGATTAGAAGCAGGAAGATGAATGCTATATTCAAGATAAGGCACACTGTTACAGGGGCAATCCATGAATTTTTTAGAGGAAGGGGATATTATGAATTTGATGCTCCAATATTTCAGCCAAACGCATGCGAAGGCGGGTCTACCTTATTCGAAGTAAAATTCTTCAATGAAAAAGTATATTTAAGCCAGTCGTGGCAATTGTACGCAGAAGCAGGGGTTTTTTCGCTTGGAAAAATCTACAATATGAGTCCGACATTCAGGTCAGAGCAACATAAGACATCAAGACATCTGGCAGAATTCTGGATGGCTGAGATGGAAGCTGCTTGGACACACCTTGATGAATGCGTACAGACCGGAAAAGATGAGCTAAGATTCATAATAAAGAAAGTGCTTGAAAACAACAAAAAAGAGCTTGAAATCCTGGGCAGGGATATTGATAAGCTTGTGCCTTTAACAGAGAAAGAATACCCTACGATCACATATACTCAGGCGCTAAAAATACTAAAAGAGAAAAATAATATTGATGTAGAATGGGGTAAAGACCTAAGGACAATCGAAGAAGAAGAATTGATGAAGAATTTTGATACGCCTGTCGCTGTAACAGAGTATCCTAAGGAGATAATGGCTTTCTATAAAAAAAGAAAGCTGCCTAGACCAGATGAAGCTCCTGGCGATGTAGCATTATGCTTTGACATGCTTGCTCCGGAAGGATATGGAGAGATAATAGGCGGCTCAGAGAGAGATACTGATATTAAAGAACTGGAAAAATACCTGGAGATACAGGGTGAGAAACCTGAAAATTATGACTGGTATATGGATTTAAGGAAATACGGCTCTGTCCCTCATTCAGGATATGGCCTGGGCGTTGAAAGGGTCGTAAGATGGATCTGCGGCCTTGAGAATATCAAAGACGCGATACCGTTTCCTAGGACAATGTTAAGAAAATCTCCTTAGTGCGCTTGAGCGAAGCGAAACGCACTTGTTTTCCCTCAAGGCTTTTTTTAAAAGGCTTGGATGCGATACCTTTTCCTAGGACAATGCTTAGAAAAAGTCCGTAAAGTATATATTCTATCTTTTACTTATCAACTAAACTTTGAAAAAAGCTAATATAACTATGTTTGTAATAGTAGGGCTGGTAGTGATTATCCTTCTTACTCTTCTATTACGAACATCCCAAAAAAAAGAAGGTATAAACAACGACAATAGCCTATCTAACTTCCAGGAATATTTTGACGCATGCGCACTTGATGCTATTATAAAATCAAATGTTCTGTACGGATTTATTGAGAACAAAATGCAATATGAAAGCTCAATGTCCTCTCTTACAGATTCATGCATGCAGCCATACCTTGAATCACAAAAAGAAAAAGGGTTTAATATAAAAAAAGAAAAAACTACTAGTTCGGCTCTAGAAGTAAATGAGAATACCATTAATGTGAAAATCATATTCCCCGTTGATATAACAAGAGGAGATACACGCTTTTCATTTTCTGATTATACAAAGACCTTTGAAAGGCTAAAGAAAGTAGACCTTAAGGATGTGAAAAATAAACCTGTGGTTTCAAGTGACGGAGTAATTAAGCTTGAATTTGAAGATAACGGAGAACTGTCAAGCATGTACGGAGATGGAGTACAGGACTTCATGATCGTAAGATTGGAAGACAAGGTGGAGAGGAACGGCGGCCTTCTTGCCGGGAATCTTATCTACGGGCTCCTTCCTGTGCAATATATCTCCAGCTCGCCTATCAATATCTGCTTTTATCTGGATAAGCTGCTGCCTGGAAGCGATATCAAGATAGAAGATTTGAGAGTCATGTTCTGGAACCCTAATTCAAACAGATGGGGCCTCCTGGAAAGTCAATATAAGGATGGGTGCCTGGGAGCAAAGGTAAATTACACTACATTCTATGGGGTAATAAAAGTATATTCACCTGTGGTCTTGGGGGAGGTTTCTTTCAATCCTTGGGACAATCTTCCTGGATCGACAATCAATGCGCCACCGCCTGATTTCGAGATCTATCGTGGCTCTTCAAACGAGATATTTGAAAAGGTAAGGGCTGACATGGGAGGCCCATGGCCTCTCATCGATGACCCGCAGTGCGCCCAAAATGTCATAACATCAGGCGCTTTTTGCATAGCTTCAGCAGGCGATTGCGGGACAGGAATCTATTGCCTGCCTAACATTAATTCTATGGATGATGCAAAACAGAACCTCTTATTCAGGCATGAGATAACTCACAGCATACAGATAATGAATGATATAGAAGGAGATATATGCGCCTCAGGTTCCCCGAGAAGGGAATGGGGGGCTGAATTCTATTCTGATACACAGTGCTATGATTTTATAATAGACGGAAAGGGAAAATATTCTGCCAGGCAGCTTGCAGAAGAGATGAAAACAAAGAATCCTGAATGCACTGAGGATCTGCTCATGGACGCAGCGTTCTGCAATCCAGGGTCATATGAAAAGCTTGAGGAGCTTGACTGCCTTATAGGAAGCAACGGGGATATCGCTGATTCTGACCCGGGAAAAAGCTGTGTGAATGTATAGGATACAAAAAAATCAGTACAAAAACATCTCAGGCAACAATCTGTCAGAAAATTCTCCCCTGAAATTAGTAAGCATCATCTCTTTTGCTTTTTCATAGTCTTTTGTCTGCCCCAGCACCCAACCAAGTTTGATGTATGCTGTCTCAGGGTGCATGTCTCTTGCATATATCCCGTGAGCTTTTATTGAAACCTGCCTGAGGTTAGAATAAACATAAGGGTCAACTCTTCCGTATAATGTCTGGGAGGATATCACTACCGGAATTTTTAGCTTGTAGCATTTCTCTATCTTCGGGATAAGGGATTTTTCAGTCCATGTGTTCACATGGCCTAGAGCTGTTGCTCCTATGACAATACCTTTGATCCCTTTTTTGATGTAGAAGTCAAATATCTCAGGATCAAGGCCTGGATACGCGTAAATAAGCGCAACTCTGTCTTCAAAAATAGGTCTTATTTTGATTTGTTTTTTCTTTAGCCTGTCTGCTTTTATATAATCAACATCAATTATAACAATTGGCTTATCAGGATATACTTTTGCAAAAGGCAGGGAATTTATAGGCCTGAAAGCGTCTCTCCTGGATGTATCCATCTTCCTTACTTTTGTCCCTCTTATAAGAAGATTGTAGTCATCTGAAGAACTTCCATGCATGCAGCTCATGACTCCTGCGCCGTCAAATGTGCTTGCGGCTCTTACTGAGCATAATAGATTCAGGAAAGCATCGCTTGAACCTCTGTCGATAGATCTTTGTGCGCCTGTAAATATAATCGGGACATGGATTTCTTCAATCATAAAAGATATTGCCGCTGTAATATAATGCAATGTGTCTGTGCCGCATGTGACAACAATACCGTCTGTCCCGACTTTAATTTCTTTTTCAATCTCTCTTGTAATATTACCCCAGTCTTTGGGAAGGATGTCTTCGCTCATGATAGACAAGACTTTTTTTGCCTTGATGTTTGCGACATCTTTTAATTCAGGAATCATCTGTACAAAATCTTCTGCTGTATAGTCTGCAATAACCCCTCCTGTCTTATAGTCAACCCTAGAAGATATTGTCCCTCCTGTCGAGAGGACAGAAACAGTCCGCAGTTTAGGGTTTATTGCCGTATCTTTTACAATAGGCTTTTTTGACTTGTAGGCTTCTAGCAATTCAATTTTTTTTATGTCTTTTTTTTCTATACCTATGTTATACCCGTTTTCAAGCTTGAGTATCAACGTATCTTTGCCGCTCAGTTCAATACTAGGCACAAGCGATCCTTCATACAAATTATCTTTTGTAATGACCCTGATTCTATCGCCTGGCTTTGCTTCCATACAAAAATAAAAAGAAATGCTGCTTTAATAACTTTGTGACTAGACTGTCTTCTCTATCAGATAGATCCTTTTAATCCTCATGAAAAGGTCGTTTACTTTATTCCCTATAAGGCTGCGTTCATTCGGTGTTAAGTCTGCATCCATGTATAGATTGTATATCTTCCTGTAATCAACATTAAGATCTTTAAACTCGTAATGAGTTATTTTCTTGATTGTCTCATCTATCATAAAATCAAGCTTATCAATTTCTGAAGATGCATATTCCGGGTAATTCTCTTCTTTTATTTCTGAATACTCATCATTATATTCTAATGTTGGCTTGAAAAATTGTTTTGGCTGTTCTGAAGCAAGCTCTGGAGCAGGCTCTGGAGCAAGATCCGGAGTTGTCACCTGCACAGCTGTGCTTGGGGTTGTTACCGGTGTTTCTAAATCGAATGACGGTTTTGTTTCAAGAGGATTAGTATCAGGGATTGCAGTCTTTTCTTCTTTTTTTTTTATTTCTTCTGTCGGAAACTGCATAAATGCTGTTGAAGCTGAGAGGGTTTTTTCAGGAGGAGGCATCAAAGGGTTTGTTTTCTGGTCATTAGAAGGCTCTGTAAGGAAATTTGTTTTTTGATCTTTAGGAGGTTCTTTCAGAGAAAAAGCTTGCTCTGGCTTTTTTTGCATTACATTTTGTGCAATCTCCGGCTTAATATTCTGTCTTGGCTCTTCGAGCTTTAATGTCGGAACATTCGCCTGAGAAAAAGGCTCTTTTAAAAAAGTTGCATAAGGAGTAGTAAACTTGTAGCTCATTTTAAGGACGCCGTCTTCTTCGAGATATTCAACTGATTTCTGGACGTCATCTTTGGGAATGCCGAGGAACCTGGAGATATCAGGGATAGAAGCTGATTTTTTGGTTTTAAGGAACTCAATTATCCTATCAACATTTGCCTGAACCATAAATAAAAAAGTAAGATAAAGACTATTTAAATATTTGCCTAATTATATAAAAAATAATTTTTATTTGCCCAGTATCCTATACATGCCTGTGCCGCATTTTGAGCATTTGCCTTTCATGGCTTTTCTGCCATTCTTCATTGTAACCTGCTTTGCATCTGACATTTCTCTTTTTGATTTACACTTAACACAATATCCTTCTGCCATATATTATCACCAAAGGGAATAAATAACCCGCTGTTTAAATAGTTTACTCAATGGAGGGCTAATTCACTCATATCTAAGCGCTTCTACAGGCCTTAATTTGGATGCCTGCCATGCAGGTAATAATCCCGACAATGCACCTATTATAAAGGCAAAAAGGACACAAAAAATAATCCATCCTACTGAAAAATAAGGCTTTAGGGAAGCATAGCCTGCAGCCGCAGCAGCAATCCCGCCAAGAGATGCAACCAGATATCCTAAAAATACACCCATCGCGCCGCCTATCAGACCGAGTATTCCTGATTCTACCAAAAAAACAGCGAGGATGTCGCTGTTTCTTGCGCCGATGGCCTTCATCACCCCAATCTCTTGTGTCCTCTCAAGGACTGCCGTATACATTGTGTTCATTATATTCACTGCTGCGACAATTATTGATATTAGTCCTATCAAAAGCAATATCCCGTTCATCACCCCTATGACGTTTCCGAATGATTCCAATGCATCTTCAAATGTCTGCACGAAAAAATCCTCTTCGCCTTCATCCTGGCCTTTATGTTTTCTGAGCTTTTCTTTTATCCTTTCGGCCAAATCAGATGGATGTACATCAGGCTCTGACCTTATCATCACCCATGAGAATTTGTCTTTTGTCTGGGGATAGAGCTCTTCAAAAGCCTCCAGGGTGACATAGATACTTGCATCATCATTCGGATTGCCTACCTCGCTATAGAAGCCTATCACCTCATAAGTATTTCCGTTCAGAAGTATTTTATCGCCTATGCCAAGCGGCCTGTCAAAGACCTTATTCTCGAATTGAAAGTTGTAGCCAAGCACTGCCTTCTGTGTATCGCCTTTTTTTAGGTCGCGGCCCTTCACTATCTCGACACTAAAGGTCTCATCTATGAACTCTACTTTATCAGGGTCGAAACCTGTGACAAATGTATATATTATTTTGTTTTTGAATTCTACTTGTGCGACCTTGAAATACATTTCAGAATATTCCTTGATCCCGTTTATTTTTGATATGAAATCTACTTCTTCTTTTGTGAAGAAAAAATTTTCATCTATCCCAGGCCCTCCTCCGCTTGAAGCCTGGAGGAATAATTTATCCCCGCCGCTCTCGCTTTTTAGTGTATCAAGATAATTCTGCATACCCAGGCCGAAACTCAGCAATGCAAAGACAGCCATCATTCCTATGAGGATAGATATCACTGTAAGGAGGCTTCTCGTCTTTCGCTCCAGGATATTTTTTATGGAATAGGAAATGATCTCAAGTTTCATTTTGACCTCAACGCTACGACAGGCTGAAGCTTGGATGCATTTACTGCAGGAAGGACTCCGAATATTGTGCCGAGCATAAATGAGAAGATCAAAGTTGAAATTACCAAACCGACACTTACGTTTGCCTGTATCAGTTCAGAGCCAAGAAAATTCCTTCCCAAAAACGCAAAACCGTATGATAAACAAATACCAAGTATCGCTCCTATTATCCCTCCGACAAGCCCGAGGAATCCTGACTCAAAAAAGAAAAGCGTAAATATTGATGAATTCCTTGCTCCTATTGCCTTCATGATGCCTATCTCTTTTGTCCTCTCAAGGACTGCTGTGTACATTGTATTCATTATACCTATGCCGCCAACAAGCAATGAAATCGACGCGATGATAATGACAAAAAGATTGACTGCAAATAATGCTGAATTTAGCGCTTCCAGTGTCTGCTGCGGGCTCTGTATCTGGAAGTTTTCTTCTCCTTCTTTTACTCCCCTCTCCTTTCGAAGCAGCTTCTCAAGATCTTCCCTGACACTTGCGATTTCATTTACATTTTTCACTTTGATAGCGATGATATCTGCCTTATCTTTATCACCGAAAATATCGGCCATAGTATCATCATTCATGTAATAGCCATTATCGAATATGAAGCTGCCTTTCCTCTTCAGGATCCCGATGACCTGGAGTTCTGCTTCCTGTATCTTTATCCTGTCACCGACTTTTATTTCCTGACCGAAAGATTCGCCCTTTGCCTGGTCAGATCCTACCAAAACGCCTCTCCTGTCTGAGTCTTTTAGCAATCTGCCATGCTCTGCCTGGAGATTGACCATCATCTCAAAATCTTTTTTTTCCTCGCCCAGTGGCACAGAGGCTGTGAATGCTATCAGCTGCCTGTCATTATGTTTAACTTTGGCGCTCTCGATATTCCTGTTGAAGGCGGTCTCCACTCCGTTGATATTGCGGACCTTATCTTTGAGTGTATCTGAAAGAGGCTCAGTAACTCCGGTGCCAGGAGGCCCGGCAAATCCTATTCCTGAAGCCTGGACACTTAGTACGTCAGAACCGAGGAACCCGAACTGTGAAGTAATGGCAATCCTAAGGCCTTCTCCAAGCCCTATCAATGCTATGACTGAAGCTACCCCGATAAAAATACCAAGCATTGTGAGCCATGCTCTTAGCCTCCTTTGGCTCAGGCTCTGCAATGCATAATTAAAATAATCTGTTATCATTCTAAAAAAAAGGAAAGATTATTTTTTCCTGTTCCTTCTCCTGTATATTACAAAGCCTATAACAGCCAATATTAATATTACAATGAAGATTCCTGCGCCACCGCCTTTCTCTACCCCTAATTTATCAGGGTTTGTAATTTGAAGTTTCAATTTATAAGAATCACTGTAGAAATTGTTGTTTGAATCCCTGTATTCTACTGTAACCGGAAAATCAATTGATCTTTCCTGCTTGTTATCTTTTTTAAGATAAATCTTGAAATCAGCTGTTTCATAGTCATCGCTGTCTACATTCCCTATATAAACTTCCTGGACTGACAAGATTTCAAAATCATCTGTGCTTTGTGCCTTTACATTAAGGAATTTTATATCTGTAAACCCTTTGTTGATTATTTTTACAGTAGCTACTCCTGAATTTTTCCCTGCGTAGAGATCGCTTTCATCAAGTATGACGCTTGTTTCAGGCTTTGCACCTACGACAATTCCTATAATATCATTTTTTGTGTATAGTGTTCCTGATTCATCATAATAAGTAAGCACTATAGGGACTTTGTATACTTTTGAAGCTGCATCAGAGTACGCTATCAAATTGTATGTGAAGGTTGATTCTTCTCCTGAACCAAGAGTGTATATCTTTTGCTCTGTTGCGCTTCCGACAGGCACAAAAGGCATTGCGTTGAATGCTATAATTGAATCAGATGCACTAAGGGTTGTTTTATCTAAAAATTCTGAAAAGGTCAAATCAAGCTTGAGCGTTATGTCATGCATTGTGGAATCTGCCATGTTTTTTACTGTGATCTTGACTGCAGCCTCATCTCCGGGCTTTATGCTCTCAGGGATGCTTTCAACTGCTGCAATTCCGAGGTTTGCATCAAGAGTCCTTACATCAACATTGAATTCCTGAGAAACCCAGTCTATCTTGCTGTGCTTGTATTTTATCCTTATAGGATTATTGCTTTCTACAGCTTTATCATCGACCCTTATTTTGTATTTCACAACTACTGCATTCTTGCTGTTTCCTGTTGCCTGCAAATCTCCTATATTTTTTAATGCCTCTTCGTTTTCATCAAGGAAAAACGGATAGCTGGGGTCAAGCAGGACCTGGAAATCCTCTGCGATTGTATCTGCCATTGTGTTAAAAACCCTAAATCTAAGTTCAACATATCTTCCTGGGCCTACAGGATCAGGGTCCTGGTTCATGAATGTAATGTTTATTGCAGGCGCTTTTTGTGCAGCAACACTAAATAAGCTTAGTGCAAAAACTAAAATTAATATTGTAATTACGCTAACTTTTTTCATTTTAATTCCTCCATTTTGGTTTTTATTTAAATTGAACATCACTAACAACAGTAAACTTATTTTTTATTGCCTCTTATTTTTTTGTGATGATTTGCCCGTCTTTCAGGTATTCTATCCTCCTTGCCTGTTTTGCAAGATGGTCGTCATGCGTCACCATAACTATTGTCTTCCCTTCTTTTTCATTCAGGTCCCTGAGAAAGTCAATGACTGTGCTCCCTGTTTTTGAATCTAGGTTGCCTGTCGGTTCATCGGCAAGAATAACTTCAGGATTGACTGACAATGCTCTTGCAATAGCAACCCTTTGCTGCTGGCCTCCTGACAATTCTTTTGGCTTATGGTACATCCTGTCACCAAGCCCGACTTTTGTGAGCAAATCTCTTGCCCTTTTTTCTCTTATGCTTGCAGGGATTCCCTGGAAGATAAGCGGGATAGATACATTCTCCATTGCGCTTAGAGTATTGATCAGATTGAACTGCTGGAATATGAATCCTATTTTTTTCCCTCTGATTTGTGCCAGGTCAGACTCGCTAAGTTTTGCGATATCTTGGTTTTCAAGGAAGATAGATCCTTTAGTCGGGATATCAAGGCAGCCAATAAGGTTCATTGCTGTGCTTTTCCCTGAGCCTGACGGTCCCTGGATTGCCAAAAACTCTCCGTCCCTGACTTCGAGGTTCAATCCTCTAAGCGCATTTACCTCAACTTCGCCCATCTTATATGTCTTCCACACATCAACTAGCTTTATGATTGTTTTTTTCATTTGGTGTCAAATCTGAGATTCAATGTAATTCGTTATTTTCTCCAGCCTTAGCATCTGCTTATAGTAATTGTCAATGACCTTGTGTTTTTCCTTATATCCCGCATTTTTATATTTGGCTATTAAGCCAGGCAGAGTTTCTTTTGCAGGGATTATCTTTGACTTTCTTATCATATCTACCATTGCTTTCATGTGTTTTGAAAAATCCTTTTCTATTGTAAAAAAAAGCTTTTTTGTGCCTGGTGTGTGTATCTTCTTCAAAAAGCCTGTTTTTTCTATTACCTTGATAGAATTGCATACTGACGCAAGGCTATACCCTGTCTTGTCTGCTAAATCTTCCATAGAAATTTCGCCTGGCTCTAAGTAAAGCACTGCAAACAATTTAGAACTTAATGTATCAAAGCCGTAGGTTTGCCCAATCCCTGTCGCAAAGTCAATGAATTCTTTGTCAAGGTCTGATTCTGTAAGTTTCATTTTTAGTATTTTTACTATTTATTGAATAATATAAAAAAAGAAATCGAAAATATATTTAAAGGTTTCCCCTGGCTAAGGAAAACATGTACCCAAAATGTTTATATAAACCTGCCTTTTGCTTGAACTAATGGAAAAGCAAGGCAAAAAAAAGAATACCTTTCTGAAAAAGATCTGGCACTTCATATGGGATGATGATTCTGTCTGGAGCTGGATAGTTAATGTTATACTTGCCTTTGTCCTTATAAAATTCATACTCTACCCGGGAATCGGGTTAGTGCTTGGCACATCGCATCCTGTTGTCGCTGTTGTATCAGGCAGCATGGAGCATAAGACTGTCGATGGAACTATTTGCGGTACAAAGCCGATAAATTACAAAGGGAATTTTGAGAGCTATTGGGAGACATGCAATGCTTTTTATTTAACTTTTAATATCACAAAAATGCAGTTTGAAAAATTCTATTTCAAAAATGGGTTCAATACCGGAGACATAATTGTCCTTATAGGAAAAAAGCCAAAAGATGTCTCAGTAGGAGATGTAATAGTCTTTAGCGCAAATCAGCCTGACCCTATAATACACAGGATTGTAGCCAAATGGGAAGAAGATGGAATATATTATTTTGCAACTAAAGGCGACCATAACCCCGGGATGCTGCCTATTGAATACAAGATATCGGAAGAGAGGCTTATAGGAAAAGCAATATTCAGGATACCTGGGCTTGGTTATATCAAGATATGGTTTGTCCAGCTCTTAGAGCTTCTAGGCCTTGGTAATTCAGTAGGAAGGCTTTTTTCGTGAATTAAAATGATGTTTTGCCCTAAATGCGGCTCAATAATAATGCCCAAAAAAGAGAACAAAGATATTATTCTTAGCTGCAGCTGCGGATATTTTGAAAAGAAGAAAGACGACAAGAGTATGAATGTAAAGGAAATTGTCAAAGAAAAAAAAATAGAGGCTGTTGAAGAAGAAATTGAAGTCCATCCATTGACAAATGATTCTGAATGCCCTAAGTGCGGCAATATGGCAGCATATTATTGGGAAATCCAGACAAGAGCATCTGATGAGCCTGCGACTAAATTTTTGAAGTGTCAAAAGTGCAAACATATTTGGAGGGACTATAAATGAGATCTGCACTTTTGAGCACTCAAAAAGCTGGCTTTTTGCTGTGTCAAAAGTGCAAGCATATTTGGAGAGATTACAAATAAAATGCAAATCAGTTTTGAAAAACCAGAGCATAAAGAACTGAAAAAACAGGGCTATACCTGCGTGGACATGCATTTTCACAGCACTTATTCTGACGGCGCATCAACTGTCAAGCAGATAATTGAGAAAGCAAGAGAGATGGGAATAGGCTTTTCAATAACTGACCATAATGAGATAAAAGGAGTAATAGAGGCATATAAGATAAAACGGGAGGCTGATTTTATCCTGCCCGGAATTGAAGTTAAAAGTGTTGAGCTAGTTGATCTTTTTGTTTTATTTCCCTGACTTAAAAACATTAAAGAGTTTTTATTCAAGAGAGATAGGACCTAAAAAACAAAAATTCCTGTATATAACTAAGACCTCATTAAAGATGGAAGAGCTAATTGAGATTTCAAAAAAATATGACTGCGTCATGTCAGCTGCGCATCCTTTCGGGTATGCTTCAAGGGGCATGGTCAACGACTTATTCTCTGAACATAATGAGCTGTTTGACAAGATAGGTAATTTTGAAGCCATAAACGGCGGGAACGACAGGAAGCAGAACATGAAATCAGTTGAATATTTAGAGGCACATAGTAAAGGGTTTACAGGAGGGACAGACGGGCATTCAATTTATCCCTTGGGAAATATAGTCACATCCGCAAAAGCCAAGGATTGCAAAAACTTTCTCGATAAGATAAGGAAAAAAGAGAATCTCGTAACTGGAATAGAATCCTCGCTTGGAAAGATAGGGGAATACGGAAGGTTCTGGATAAATAAGATAAACAACCTCTTAAAAAAATAAAGATTATATATATTGAAGTTTGTTTAGCCAAAGGGTATTGTTCTTATGCTTTTCATTCTTTGTATTTTTCAAACTCAATCTTTGCATCTTTCAATAGCTTAATTGAGATATCATCAAGCGAATAGTTTTCACTGTAATATACTTTCTTTATGCCTGCATTTATTATGTGCTTTGCGCAATACCTGCATGGACATAAGCTTGTGTACAGAACTGCGTCTTTTAATGAAACCCCGTTATAGGCTGCCTGCAGGAGAGCATTTTCTTCTGCGTGCACGCAGATGCATTCATCTAATCTCTCGCCAGATGAAATTTTCCCGTTTTTTCTGTCCTCGCACCTAGCGCATCCGCCTTCATCGCAGTTTTTTATTCCTCTAGGAGTCCCGTTGTATCCTGTAGATACAATCATCTTATCTTTTACTATCAAAGAGCCTACCTGCCTTGACGAGCAGTTGCTTCTTGATGCAACAAGTTTTGCAATCTTAATAAAGTATTCATCCCAGCTTGGCCTGCTCATTCTACTTCTTCCTCTTCCTGTGTCCACTCGATGAATTTATCGAATTTGTCCTTAAGGTCAAATAATGTCCCGACATTCAGTATTGTATAGTCTGCCATTGCAATCGGAGCTGCCTTATTCAGGTTCTCAATCTCAACTTTATCCCTGCCCCGAGACTGGTCTTTTGTAAGAGGCCTAATCTCCCTGTCCACAAGCCTGTCATACCTTGTGTCAGGAGGAGCATATATTCCAAGGACTATCAAGGATTTTCCGAACTTATTTTTCAGAAGCGAGTATTCCTCCCAGCTGTAGAGACCATCTATTATGACATTAGACTTTTTTACTGCTTCTTCAATCTTTGGCAGATTAAGCCTGGCGTATGCCTCCATACCATATTCTTTCCTGAGAGCTTCCCTGATTTTCTTTTCATTCTCTTCATTTACAGGCATGTTCCTCTGCTTCAAAACTTCATCAGTAATGTCCCCAAACCTTATCTTCCTATATCCAGTATCCTCAAAGAATTTTGCCAATTCTGACTTTCCAGAACCAGCCATCCCCACTATCGCAATTAGTTTCATTAGTAAAAAGATTGGATGTATATTTAAAAAGATTGGCATAATTTAAAATTACTTTGTAATTTGTAAAATTAAATTCTCATTTCCAACGGTTAAAAATTTAAACTTATTATCTATATTTTTATTTATGGATGAAGATGTTGAAAAATTTGAGGAAGAAAATATCGAAGATGATAGTCCGTTAAAAAAATTCCTCAAAAAAACTTACATAATCCTGATGGCATTGTTCCTTGTCATGCTTATTCTTGGAAATTCTTTTGCAGGTTCGCATCTTGTATTTCTGTTCAGCGGGAAGATAGCAAGCACAACATTGACAAATAACACATTGAGTTTCCAAAATAAGACAATCTATTTTGAACCTGCAATAATTGAAGCGCTGAATCAGCTTTATAATGATAATCCAAAGACAGAGATCAAGTTGTGCCTCACAGGCAAAAGACAAGGAGATAGCTATTTTGTGACTGGGATGTATACGCCCGTTATTTTCAAGAAAGACGTTTTTAGCGTCACAAGCCAGATATGCAACACAAGAACTGTTTTAGATCTGCACACTCACCCATATTTGCACTGCATCTTCTCAAACCAAGACATGAAATCATATCAGGAATACAGGAAATACAATCCTGATGCCATTATGGCGCTTATGTGCGATATTGACAGGTTTAGCTTGTACGGATATTGAATCGCAATTTTTTACAGTAATATTTTTTTATTGTATTAATGTACACTTAAGAAAAGGTTGAAACGTAATGTGATATTGGTATGGTCATTATTTTTCCGCTATCACTATAAAATATTTTAAAAGAAATAAAGGGTGATGCAATTTTTCTATTTTTATCTTTAGCCCTATATGTTTGATGTAGATGACATACTCCCCACCCTAAAGGGATGGGGTTTCTAGTTAAGGGCTAGCTAGGCAAAAGCAACATTGTGATGTTGCTCTTGGTTCTGAATATAAATTGTCATTGCATCCAAATCGTTATATCCAA